>Ga0256834_1000156_pt1 | contig 46152 bp, 81 predicted proteins | sample 4281140metaG_FD_190536 | JGI IMG/M metagenome (GOLD analysis project Ga0256834, IMG submission 190536) | Hydrothermal vent microbial communities from East Pacific Rise, Pacific Ocean - 4281-140 | ecosystem: Environmental > Aquatic > Marine > Hydrothermal vents | place: Pacific Ocean: East...
GCACAGGTCTGAGAAGTATAGGCTTCATCGACTTCGTGATACTTTATTCCGTAATATTCACACTTCGCTCTTAGTTTCTGCTTGAAAAAGCCAAGGGGGATGTACTGGAAGTTCTGGTTGTTTATTTTGCCCAGATTAAGGTGCTGCTTGATGTTCTTCAGTTCTCCTACCACTATGTTGCCAATCCTGTTCTTCAGGCAGAACTTCACGATGTAGTTCACTGCCTGGTTCATGAAGTTGTTCACTACATTTCTACGCTTCCTCAGCAGCCATGCCATCTTCCTGCCCATTTTGATTCCTTGCTTGTCGTATACAGACTGGAGTTTAGCGACAGCACGGTTCCACCACCGGTTGAAAGACTTCAAGCCCTTGCCTTCGATTATGAAGGCAGGCCCGGTGGTGGAGACGCAGGTGGCGAAGTTGTTCAGGCCCAAGTCGATAGATAGCCATTTTCCGTCATCTAAATCAGCTTTCACCAGAGTAACTTCGTACACATACTCTATCTCGAACCACAGTCCCTTACACCTTGGTAGAATTCTCACCTCCTTTATTCTCTTTCCCATAACAGTAGGAGGTAGCTTGAACTCCAGAAATCTAACCCCGTACTTCTTGGTGAAGTTTCTGCCCAGAGACAACCTTATCCTGTCTCCCTGCACCTTAAAGGACTGGCTCGGGAAAATGAGGGGAAAGAACCCATCTTTGGGCAAATATCTCGGTGGATGTACTGGCCTGTTGTAGTTCCCCTTCTTCCTCTCCCTTAGCACATGGAAGAAGGACTTCATGTTTCTGTCTACGACTTTCATGGTTTGCTGAGCCACCTGGGATGGGAGAAGTTTGTAGTTCTCGTTGTTCTTTACTAAGTGGTAAGCTTCCTCGTATGGGAGATATGTCCCGTTCAAGAAGTAGTACTGTCTGACAGTGTAGAGGGTGAAGTTGTAGAGGTTCTTGGAGAGACGGGTGAGAATCCTAAGAGTTTTGTAGGTCTTTTTGTCAGTTCGTATGTGGTTCTTCTGGGTTAGGTACATTTATTGTGTGTTTGATAGTAGGTTATTTAAGGTTTGCCCGCCCACCTCCCCTTGCGTATCCCCACGCTTACGCATGGGGTCTTGCAAGCAAAGGGAGGATAAAACTCACATCTTTTATAACCTTCTTCTTCGGCTTTATCACGAAATTCACGATCTCCCATCCCTCGTCTTTCAGCTCCAAGTATTTTCGCACAGCTCTTGTGAATGAGTCAAAGGTGCCCAAGAAATAGTCGTCCTCTTCGAGAGCGTCCAGATCGATGTTTGATTCGTCGTCTCTCTTGTATGCTTCTATCCCATAGACTATTTCGTCGCCTCGAAAGATGTATTTCTTCCTCGCCGTTCCCATCAGATCCGCCTCCACGCTCTTCTTTTCAACCAAATGGACACTTCTATCAACTCTACAATTAGATACAAGCTCGTTAGCAAGAGCAAAGATACAATTACTACTAACGCACAGAGATCTACGGCTAAGGAGATTACAGGATTTCCCGGAAGAACCCAAGACCATGTCCATGAGCATATCAGGGAGATCCCAGAAAGCCAAAAAATAGAAAAAAGGATATCCATCGCATTGCAGAGCTTTATCTCCAAGCACATCACCTTGTCGATCACTCGTATGTCACCTCAATTAATCTATTATCCCAATAACCAGTCCGCTTGCTAAAAATGTTCCAGAAGACACAGTAAATGCGAGCATTGCTGCCTTGAACAGCTCTCGTGCGTAGGTATGCGTAAAGCACGCCAGACCCAATGAAACGAAAGTCGCCACCGCTGCGATGTAGAACACCTTCACTTTCCTACAACCTTCTATGTCAATTATCCCGTCACCACTCATACAAGGGAAGTGTGCTTCAAAAATATAAAAAGGTTTTAGAAACCTGAGCGTATCCAATGTTTGGCTCCCAAAGAGTTCTTTTTCTCGCACAATTTTTGAGATTTTCAACTATAACAGGGCTCGCATGGGTTCGAAAACCACTTTTGTCTACCATCATGAGTCCTACCTCGCAGATATACGCTGTCTTCCATTTTTTGCCCAGCTCGAACTTTTTTGGTCGCATTTTTCTCAGGATCTTCCAATGTATTTTTGTCTCGCAATTTCGTAGGGGAAGATAGACTTCCATATTCTGGAGGACTCGCATATATTTCGGTGTTTTTCAATATTTGCTTGGCTCGGATGTAGGCTGCGATTTTCACAAATCTTTTGCCTCGCACCATAGGGTGCCTGTCCCCCACCGCAAACTTTGTTTCACACTCACATTGTGGGGCTCGCACATTTTCTATGTATTCAATATTAAGATGGCTCGCACCCTTTCGATGTTTCTCACCCAATATAGGCTCGCACTTTCCCCTTGCCTTCCAAATTTTAAATGGCTCGCAACATATATCTGTATCTCACATTTCCCTCAGCTCGCATATGTGCATCTATATCTTATATTTCCCTCAGCTCGCATTTGTGCTAGGCCTTTTACGAGCTCGGAAACCCCCCAAGATTTCCACATTTATCTTACCTCGCAACATTTATCTGAGTTCCATACTTTCTCTCGGCTCGCACTTTGCTCAGGACTTCCTGAGGATTCTAACTCGCATTCTTCTCAGGTCTCCCAATGGAATGGTGGCACGTATCAAACTTTTGTCTTCCACTATGATACTTTCTCGCAGGTTATATGGGTCTTCCTCCCTTTTCTCGGCTCGAACATTTTCAGGCCTTCCAGTGGTATTTGGACTCGCATGCCTCATGAGTCTCCCAGACCCGTGTGTGACTCGCACATGGGATTGGTTTTCCAGATACATTGGGCTCGCACATTGCTTCTGTCTCCCAAATGTAAATGGGCTCGCAATTCCGCTCAAGTCTCCGACTCGCAAGCTATACAAGTTTTCCAATCTGCTCATGGCTCGCAGATCTCCCCCGACTCCCACGCATAAATAGGCTCGCATATACATCAAGTCTCCCAACCTACTAAGGGCTCGCATCTGATGCGTGCCTTCCAAATTACCACTGGCTCGTAATTTTGCTTGTGTCTTCCAAATGTGAACTGCCCCCTCGCACAAAGATATTGCCTTCCATCTTATTCTGGACTCGCACTTTCTATCAGTCTACCACACCAATTCTGGCTAAAAAATTTAGGATTAGTCTTCCCAGTACGGTGGCGGAATGTACTCGTGCAGCCCCATTTTCACCGGATACGGCAGCACAACTGGAAGTCCTTCGAGCTTTCTCCAGACCTCCCACAGGTGAGACAGGAATAGCTTGATTAGCTTTCTCCTCGCCTGCATGTCTATTCCCTTCTTCGTCGGAACCACCAGCACGTGAGTCTTCCCTTCCTTCTTTATCGCGTTCACGGCGTTCATGGAAATCACTGTCCCTGCTTTCACCTTCCCGACATCCTCGCACAGGAGCATTCCCACTGTCGCTGTGACTGGCCTGAGAACTGGTGTGAACACCGGAACCACTGTCATGTCGGCCACATCGCTCTCTTCCAGAATCTGCCCCGGCTTCTTCTTCCCAATGTTGTCTGCTGCTGGCTTTCCCACCGCATCTCCCGGATCCACCATTTTGATGTACTTTGCCCTGATCTCGTTCTTGAACATGTTGTACTGCTCCCTGTAGAATGTGTCCGGCCTCTTGATCATCGAGTCCGCTATGTTGAACAGAACTGGCTTCAGCTTCGACTTCCTGTTTATGTCGGCCCTCCCGACGAAGAACTTCATGAAGTCCTCGTTTATCCCGTGATCCATCTTCAGGTGCCTGATGAACTCGTCCATCTGGTTATACTCGAAGTCCTTACCGCATATTGCACAGTACGGCTTTATTGCGAACCCTGCGTAAACTATGAGTTTGGACGGGTTAGGGAACCTCTCAATCGGCCTGATGTACTTGATCAAGGGAACAGCAAGCTTCACACCAACACCCGGTATGTTCTTGAGCCACTTCTCCCAGATCGGGTAGTTCTCCAGCACCTTCTTGGCCTTCTTCTCAGTCTCTTTCAGGATCTCCTTTGCCTCTATCTGTGCAAACCCCAAGAGAGGATACTCCTCTCCGAACCTCTTTTCGAGCTGCTTGATGGCAACGGAGTACTTGGTCGTACTGGACAGCAGCGAGTTTATCACATCCAGCTCGTCAAACTTCCTGTCCTGCATGTGATTACCTCGTTGTGGGAAGGATATATTAATTTCCTTGAGAAAGTGCAGTAGGTTCTACAACTTCGAACTCAACAACCCATACCTCCTGCTCGGGGTTCCACGACCCGTGGATGTCCTGCCAGATCTCCCGAAAGTGTGTGAGAGATTTTGCTCCCTCTGCGATGGCGTCCTCTTCTGTCATGTCACCCAGCTTTTCCTTTCTGAGTCCGGTTATGCGTAGAAGAGCGAAGTAGTTCTTGGAGAAGAGGTGTGTCTTTGCCCTGTAGATGTTCCCGACTTTCACACGGGGCTTTTTCCACACCCTGCGGGTCTGGGTTTTCTTCCCTGTCAGGATGGGTTCGATGTGGTATGGTTTGAACAGGAGGGGCATACTGTTTCTTTTGAGTTAGCTTAATATATGCTGCTCTGAAAATATCTAATGAGGTGGTCGAAGTGGATCTGGAAGTCTCAAAGCTGAAAGAGTTTTGCTCTAGATTTGGAGGGGAGTTTGAGGTCGAAGGAGACATATATTCTTGTGTTCTGGACAATTTGTTTACAGGAGAATACTTTGAAGATTTAAATACTGCCAAAAAGCTCGCGTCTGAGCTGCCAAAGCTGTTTAACGGGGACATTATTGTTGAACCGCAGATTACCAGTGCAAGGAAGATGACGATACTGTTTGTCGGAAAAGGGAGTAACTACGGAGAGCTAGACATAGGAAACGAAGCCAGGGGGTTGAGAATAGACCTGGTTAATACTGGGTCTGGGTATGAGATTGGGCTCGCAGCCATCTCTGGAGAGTCACGCGGTTGTGCTATAGAATACAACTTCCCAGGGAGGGATGCCATATTCGTTTGCAGGAGCGGTTCCAATGCCGATCTCAGCAGGCCTTTTGTTGTAGTTAGAAAGTGACCAATCTCATTTTTTCCAAATCCATCCACTATTTGAGCACTTCGGGCAAAACACCCTGCAAACAACACCTATCTCAAGGATTAGTTTTGATCCACATACCGGACAACGCTCGTCCAGCTCAAACTCTCCAATTTCTGATCTGAAAACTACCATTGTGCTCCCCCCTTAGAACACCATGACTCTGCCCAGCTAATCAGGATACAGGCTTCAATCAGATCAGGCAAGTCCTTCAGATCTGCTTTCAGCACACTCCCCTCTACCCTGATTTTCAGCAGGCTGGAAATGTCGGAGAACAACCTGTCGAACTTCTCTGGGTCGCAGTAGCTGTACGCTTCCCCAAAATCTGATACTGTGTTTCCCTGAATATACACTGTAATAAGGTCTCCGTCAGGATACGTGAACGGTGTGATTATGGCTGTGAAATCTGCTTCTTTGACCACTTTCACCGGTTTCAGCGACTTCATTATGTCTGCTATTTCCTCTGCCATTATCCCTCTTGCTTATGCAAAAAGGAAAAAAGTTTTGCACAATTTCCGTAGAAGGTTCTACCAGAATCTCCTCGGTTCTGGTTGTCTGAACCCGCACGACTTGCATTTCTTTGCCTGCAAAAACCTGACGATCTCTCCAGCCTCTCTTTCATCTCTCGCCTTTTTCACGATAATTACCTTTCTCATGTCGTTAGTGTGCCCGCACACGCACTTCTTCGTTTTCTGTCCGGCTTTAGCGTACAGAAACCTGCCACACTTCCGGCACCTGAAAATGAGGAACATTTCTACAACTCCTGCTTGAACCCAATCTTCTTCCTCACTCCGTCGATAGACAGCTGGGTGTAGATGTATGTGGCTCCAGACCCTGGTGTGTGCCTGAGAACCTGCCTCACGAGGCTAATGTCTTTAGTAAGATCGTATGTGAACTGACCTAAAGCATGTCTGAGAGCGTGCGGGTTGAGTTTCAGAATCTTCTTCAGTCCTCTTTCCAGCGTCCTCGTCGTGTACGGGAAAACGACTTTGCTCTTGTCCGGAAGCTTCTCCAGCCATGCGTTCCACAGCTTCAGCTCAACCACCGGGACATGATCGAGCGGGATGCTCCTGATTATCTCCTTTTTCTGCTTTTCCGTCGGGATCATTGCCGTTTTGGAGATCAGGTCTATGTGTGTTCCCCTTATTCTCACGGCCTCTCCAACCCTCATCCCCATCCAGAAGATCATCCCCGCCGCAATCCTGTCCCTCACGAACGCAGATCTGGAGTCTTTTCCCCCGTATGTAGCTGAACTCAGGTCATACTCTTTTGGTATCAACCTTGACAGCCTGTAGATGACATATAACGGGTTCCCGATGTTTGAGGACTCCACCCTGAAGCTTGGCATGGGGAGGGTTGCGTAGAACTTCAGAGTGTCATATAGCTTCTGTCGCAGTTCATCAGAATGCGACAATTTCCAGTAATTCGTTGTCGCATCTCTGAACCACTCATCAAAGTTTTCCACAAGTGCTTGCTCCATGTCTCTAAGAAGTGCGACAAATTTAAAAATGTGTCGGTATTCGTGGATTGCGACAAACTGGTGCAAAAAAAGAATTGTTACAAATTCTCCAAAACATCATTCATCAGAGCTTTCTTTGCCCAAGCAACATGCTGCTGGATTTCCTCTTGCAGTGAGGCTCTCTTAGCCTGACAGGCTTCAAAGCAGGATGGTTTTCCTTGCATTACACATAGTGCTGCGATTTCGTCCCTTCTCCTGATAGCCTGCTCCAGATCGGCCAGCTGCTCGAATGCGTAATAGACTGCATCGTCCTTCAGCTTTGCTGGTACATTTCTCGGCAGGATGCACTGCGTTTCCACTTCCTTCTTCAGTCTCTCGATTTCGTCAAGAGACATGTCTGGAGACAGCCTGTTGTACACTTCCCAGAGAACATTTACACAACCAGTTCTACTCATAGACTGACCACCTCTCAAGCACATTTCTCAGGAAGCTGACAAACTCCTCCCCGTCCTTCTTTGCCGGCTGTGTGCACGCGTTGTACAGAGTAGGGCATCTAAGCCTCATTTCCGTGGAGCAACCCTTGCGAAGTGTCAGATAGTCAAAACCCCACTTCGAAAGCATTTCCACGACCTTTAAGGCGTCTTCTTTTATCCCTCTTGGAATATCATTTGGAAGAATGCACTTCTCTGTTATGTCCGCAGTCATGTAGTCTGGTGGCGACGACCCTGTTAACTCCAGCGTTTTCCTCAGCACGGAAAGGCACTCGCTCACACTCATATTACCACCAAATGTGAATTAGTTGGATCATATATATATGTTTAGATGTGTTGTCCCGTCCGCAACGCAGGTCGGAACAACATGGTTTTTGCACAAAACAGAAAAACAAATATAGCAGTCGTTCCAGCCGGAGACATGCAGTGGAGTCCGTTTGCCGGCTGTCTGTGGAGCTGTGCGTGGTGTGAGCCGAGATGCAGCGTGTGCGGTTCTGCTGAACCACACTTCCATCAGGAGCTTTTGACCGCTGTCCCGAACTCAAAGCACATCCGCGTGTGCACGCAGGGCGACATAAGCCACGCCAGTACCGGCATCGTGAGGTCTATTTTCGATGTGATTTCCAGACATAAGAACAGGACTTTTGAGATTGCTTCCCGGGATCCCGGATGCTTTGTTTACTGGGAAGATGTTGGGGTGGAAATACCGGAAAATGTCGTTCTGGCGACCTATGTCGAAACTGGGTTGAGGGAGCTATCCGTCAACGGGAGAAGGGTCGAGTACGGTGACCTAAGCACGGCACCGCACCCTGTAACCCGGCTGAAGGATCTGAAGAATGTAGAGCACGGGAGAAAGGCTGTTAAGATGTTTCCGCTGTGCCAGTTTGACACGAGCATAGTGAAGCTGATAAAGGCCGTGAATCCGGAGTGGGTTGAAGTTGGATACGGGCCAAAAAAGCTCAGACTCCCAGAACCAACTCTCCACAGAACGATCAGCCTGATTATGGCACTCTCTCAGTTCACGAATGTGAAAGTGCTCGGGTTGAGAGAAGCTTGGTATGCGGAGTATTTCAAACCCGCACTGCCCAAGCTCTGTCGAGTTCGCTGAGGTCTTTCAGCATTTTGTCCTTCGTTTGCACCATTTTCTCCAGCACTTCTTCCAGGTTTACCGGGTTTCCGTCCACTTCTGCCCTTGCGACACAGGACAGGAGGAATCCCCCGAGAGTTTCGTGCACTCCGCAGTTCCCGTACAGCCCTCCTGGGAACTCGACATTCATGAATCTCCTGTTGATGTTTCTGAGGGTCTCGCTCACTGCCGGTATTCTGACCTCAGAGTAACCTTCAACGCTGAGCTCCACCCTTCCAGAGGGCGTGATGTAGAGCTTTCCTTCAACATCCATGTCGTCTTTCTTCTCCCTGAAAACGAACTCCACAGGAATTGTCGTTTCCATTTGCTCTGCCAGCTCGATTGCCTCTTCTACCTGGTAGGGCTCTATCTTGCAGACATATATCGGGAAGTACCTTCCCGACCTGTATTCTCCCTTCCCGTTCAGCATTCTGCAAGCCTCAATTGGCGTTACCATGTCAATACCCCCATTCTCTCATGGGGAGGGGTTTTGTCCCTCCAACCACACTCCATGCACCAGTACCCAGTTCCGGGAAGAGGAAAGGCCTCTTTCCCGCACACAGGGCACCTGAACACTATTTTAGCCATCTGTCACCACCGTTCAAGAGCCATGCTGTCAGGAGCAGCCCGAGGATGGCGAAAAGGTACCGCAAGTCCATTGAGTTGACACCCAAAAAATAGTTGGGACAAAACATTAAAAAGTTTTTCCGGAGAGCTCTCTCGCCAGCCGGATGATTTTAGCAAACAGGCTCCTCCACTCATCCTCACTGGGCTCAAATCCGAGATCAGAGACAGGTGTTGCTTCGTAGAGGAGTGCTTCTCTGATGTACCTCTTGACGCTCTCGTATGTGTCCGGGATCTCTGCGAACGGGCACTGTTCCTTCAGCTTCAGTGCAAACTTGTGAGCCTTCTCGAACGCCTCGTAGAGCCTGTCTCCGATTTCTGTGCTCGGGTCTCTCAGCCACTCATAGAGGTTTCTCCACGTCTTGTCCATCAGGGCTTTATTTGTGAGCTCGCTGTCCTCGTAGGCGTCCGTGCTCCACTTCATATCATAATACTTGTCCTCGATTTCCTTGTACTTCTTGTACTCTGGGAGTTTTTCCTTTATCTGCTCGATGAACTTCTTGATCACCTTCTCCTCGCTGTATGCGTCGCTGTATACCTCCACGACTTCTCTGTAGCCATTGTACTCAACTTCTGACATGATTACCGTAGCCTTGACTTCCCTGTAGTCGTCATCGTGGAAATATCCGCTGTACTCGATGCAAATTGGCTTTTCCTCTCTCCACTCCCTGACGATTCTGGCGTTCTTTCTGATGTCTTCTATTCTCTTTTTCAGCTCTTCTTCGCAGTGCTTCAGCTCCTTCTCCAGCTCCTTCAGGTTGTCTCTGGGTATGAAGACTGACGGGATGTTGAACTCGCTGAAGAATACTTTCAGACACTCTTTGTCCCACTTGTGCTCAGCCTCGCTTGCCATCTTGTAGCACTCGTCGCACAGGACATCAACTTCTTTTACTACCTCTTTGCAGCTCTCTGGGACTTCCATTTCGGCTGTTGTTTCGACGGTGTGTCCGCAGCTGAACTTCTTGATCACTCTAACCTTTTTGCACACCACTCTCTCGATGGGCTCGACGATAGCGTAGTTCGGCTTCTCGACGACGATTCTGCAAACCCACTTTTCTCTTGGTTTTGGCCTGTTAGAGGCTTTTCTATCGACGATTGCGATTCTGCCGTCTGGGAGTTTGGAGATAATGTTGCCTTTCTTCCCCCTAAAAAACCTCAAAACTGCCGTGGTCATAGTAGAAAATGTGTAGTAAAAATATAAAAAGGTTTTGGAATCAAGAGCATGTAACAAGCTCGTATGAGATACCTCTGTTGCTGAGCTCTTCCAGCAATTCTCCAGTTGGATACAGTGCTATTACTTTAGTTTTACCGCATTTGGAGTCGATTCTCATGTCAATGCACTCCTGCGAAATCCACTTAAGATCTCTGAGAATGAGGTTATCTACCGGAATTTCTACTCTCAGAAACATAGTAAAGGAGCTGTAGTAAAAATATATAAAGGTTTTGGAATTACTCCAAAACCAGCCGGAAGGATGTAGATGAGCTGGATCATGAAGTCCTTGAACTTACCTCTACCCCTGTCGATCTTCTTCTTTCTGAGTCTCTTGGCGTCCAGATGCTTCTCGCAGAACCGCTTGTAGATCGTCGTGCTGAAGTAGCCTGTCACATCAAAAAATGAGACGGAAGCGTGGTATATGTCGCCGGTTCTTTTCAGCGGGAGCTCATAGTCGAGCTCCACCACTCTCTTTGAGGGGAGTGCTCTGTAATCGGGATAGTTCTTCCGCAGGTACAGGTGGGCGAGGATGGCGTCGAAGTGGATCCACGGGTGTGCCAAGCATACGGGAGAGGTCATGTGGAAGGTTATTTTCAGGGGCACGAACCTCATTTTTACCCCTTCTTCGCCTTTGCCTTGCTCCCCCTCATCTCGAGCTCCCTGAGCAGCGAGACTATCGCCTCCCTGTTGTTCTTCAGGAACTCAAGATACCTCTCCGATGTCTCGCTCAGGTCGTATGAGATGTTCAGCTCGCCGAACCCTGCTGAGGACTTACCCCCGATGAAAGGCTTCATCCTCCAGAGCTCAATGCACCTCGCAAGGCAGGAGATGTCCACTTCGTCGGGATCCTCCACCTTGAACTCGTGGTAGAATGTCGTTCCTGGTGCGAACACCTGATACTCCACGAGCATCTGAACGGCCTGCTCTCCTTCCTCTCTTTCAGCCTTCAGGTCGTCCCTGCGGGTCTGGTGGATGTATGTAATCAGGTCGTGGTAGCTGCACTGCGGGTCGAAAGACTCTGGGAGCACTGGCCTCAGCTCCCTGCACACCGGATAGGCCATACCCACCTTCAGTTTCCCCTCTACCATCTGGTTTCCATAGCAGAGTCCGAACAGCCTGACTGGCGGGATGAGTGAGATCATCCTGGACTTCAGCTCCAGATCGATCACTCCGGAGTCCTTCGCACTCACCGTCTCCAGCACTCCTCCCGTAAAGAGAGAGTGGTAGAGCATCAAACCCCCCTTCGTTGAGACATTGATGGCGTAACCCACCTGATTCAGCAGGTCGGCCATGATCAGGCGTCTGAGGTAGCCGCGGATGGCGTTTCCCGATATTATCGGGACTTCCTCGATCCTTCCATCTACGATGAACTTGATCGTGTTGAGCAGGCAGACTGACCCGCTCTTCTCGTTACCACCATGGTAAACAGGAGACTTTGCGGTCAGAGTTCCGGCAACCTTTCTAACGCCAAACATCAGTCCACACCCCCTCTGAAGTCGTCCGCCATGCTCACGATCTGATACGGAGAGAGATCCTCCTCCAGGCAACACACCTTCTCTTCAATACGCTCCACTCTCTCCTCCAGAGACGAGAGGCTGGACTGTACTTCCCTCACCTCAGACTCCACCTCTTTCAGCTCAGTTCCGGCACTTAGCTCGTCCACCCTCTGCTTCAGCTCCCTCAGCTCTTCCACTAGGTCTTCAAGCAAATCTGCCAGTGCCAGCATGTCTCCATTCCTGACCTTCTCGATCTTATCCCACTCACTCATTCCCATCACCTTCTCCACTTTCAGCCTTCCCGCCCTTCTTCTTCCTCTCCTTCCTGATTTCGATTGCTCTGTTCACCGCCTGAATGGAGAGGAGTCTCGTCCACCTCCTCAGCATGTACATGGCCTCGTCCTCGTTCTCCCTTAGGAAGTTAATTGCGTTTAGGGGAAGCTTCGGGGCCTGCAAGCCGAGGAGGTTGCACAGGTGCTCGACCATCGACGGGATGTCCGACTGGCTTGATGCCATCTTCACCCTGTGCTCAAAAATGTCTCCTGCGTAGTGGTTCCTCGCCACCTTTCTCCAGTCCACATACATGTAGATGCTCGCCAGCAGTTCCACCCACTTTTCCTCTATCTCTTTCTCCAGATTACGGGACAGCATACACCACAACCTCCCAGAGCGGGTTTCCTCTATACTCCATAATCCTCTCACACAGGTCTCTGTGCACCCAGCACTTCGTTGATGGATCCCTCAGGTCAGACTTTCTGAACTTCAGCTTTCTCGCTGCTTCTGCTACAGCAACCATCTCCTCCAGCTTATTCCTGTCAACCCACACGAGAGAGTCCTCAAATGCAATGAAGAACCTGTCTCGTGAGAGTGATGGTCTCTTTATCAGGTGGAGAAATCCCTGCTTCTTTCCGGACTTTGTGATGTAAATCGCGAACGGCGGGTTGGGTGGGGAGAGGAGAATGGAGAGTATGTCCTTCTTTTCGAGGAACTTTATCCCGTCTTTAGTGGCAACCCAGGACTTTCTCCTGTACTTCTGATCGCGACAGAGAGTGTAACAGTGCTCGCAGATGCAGTCACCCTCCTGCAAGAGGGCCCACATCGTGAAGTTGTCTGAAAAGTCTATTCTGTGGCCTGATTTAGTCATTCTCCCGCAGACTATACATTTCCCCTCCACATTTCCTGGAGAGGGCGGGAACAGGTCAGAGAGTTTCATGGTAGAGGGGTTGTTCGGGAAATACAAATACTTTCACTGCAAAAATGGCAGAAGGTTCTTCCTGCTTAGCAGCAGGGCACAGGTGAAGGAGAGGGCGACATCGTATGCGAAGAAGTACCTCAGCGGAGCGAGGTTGGAGTAGAAGAACGCACAGAAGACCGCGAGAGGGATTCCCACTACTGCGAGGAGAGAGAGGTAGGAGCTCAGGAAGAGGCTCAGAAAGTCCCCGTCCATGTCATCTGATTGCTGTGCGGGTAGATATACCTTGCTAAACTGTCTGTTCCGGAGAGCAAACTATACGCAGGATTTCTGGCAGAGTGTTCTCCAGCCATTCCCTCGCTTCCTCTTTGCAGTCGCCTGAAACGAATGCTCCCTTCCGCTCTATCTCCTTTAGGACGAAGTCCGGCACCACAACTATCCCTGCTGATATTGGAGTCACCTTGGAGCGTGGGAGTGATTCTACTGGTTTCGCCGGACATATCCTTATTTCTCCGAAGCAGAACAGGAGAGTTGTGATATACTTTCTCCCGGCACGCAGGTTGACTTTCAGAGAGGATGTCGTCAGACCTATGAGAGCGGGAAGGGCCGTCTCGAACATAACAGATAGTGGGATGAAAAAAGAAAAAGTGTTTCCTGCTGGATGTGTAGAAGGTTCTACTCAAATACGAGCATGTCTTCCATCGCGTCTCTGAGAATTGTGTCTCCTGAATAATACAATCTCTTCAGAACGTTGAACAGCTCAAATGGCGATGTGTTCTCCCAGCAAGCTATTGTCACACCACCATACCTGTCCTCTTCAGCCTCGCACTGCATGTTGTTCAGATTAAACTCGTCCCTGTACACTTCAGCTCCGCTCTGAACATAAGTGGAAACACCTGTCTTCACACTGTCAATCCTTCCCTCTTTTCGAACGATGTCCACGATCAAATCAAAAGGCTCATCATGATCCACTACAACCAGCTCAGAATTATCGAAACCGTTCTCCAGAAAATCCCTAATAGTTTTGTTCAAATCTTTTAGAGAATGCACATCCACCTCGCACTCTTTAAATCCAGATAGATACTCAGTGTATTTCCCACCAATACTTTCACACCATTCTCCGAAGTCCATGACAACTGTACACCACCAAACTATTTAAAGATTGATCTCCAAGAGTAAGTATGCCGGAGTGGTTTTTAGAGCAGTACAAGCCGATATGGTGGAAGGGGAACTTCGTACCCATCCCGTCTGACGAGATAGTCATCCCGAAGCAGGAGTTCGAGCATGTGTGCGAGAAGTACAACATCTGCCTGCCGTACAGGAAAATTACGCTCGAGGAGCTGGAGGAGCTTGCTGAAAAGAACCCGCACGGAGAGTGGGCCAAGTTCCTCAGAATACTGTTCTGGCAGCAAAGGATGAAGACTCCTGAGGAGTACGCCAAATATGCAAAGTGGTTCCTCCCGTACATTCCGAAGAAGTGGAAGAAGTACCCGTTCAGAAAAGTAGAGGGAGGGATTGCAGCGGCTATAGAGAGGATGTACTGGGAATGTCGTAGAGATACGGGGGTCTGGTGTGGTGAAGATTAGTTGTTTCCCCCTGCCCCTTACAGACGGAGCTTTCTTAGCGGCTGATTATTGTGAAAAACAATATATACTAGCACTCATCTATTAATTGCCAGTGATTAGTTATGATGTCCTCTAGATTACTGGGTAAATACAACAAAATGGTGAATGCAGCATCTGAAGTTGGTGTCCCAAAGGACATTAAATGCTCAGAAACCCTTAACCTTCTCGAAAAATGGGTACAAGACGGAGTACTGAGCAAGGAAGCCTACAATGATTTCAAACAGCTTGTGCACTCTAACGAGATTTCATGTGTAGAAATTGAAGAGGAGTACACTCCAACTGTGCCAATATCAAATGTACAAGAGCTATTTATAGTACTTAATAAGATTATCTCGCTTGAAGCGGAACGCAAGAGCAATGAAATATTTAAAGAGAAGTTTAGAAATTGGTGCAAAGAAGTGGGTGGTGAATACTCTGAAGGTGAACTGTTCGGAACCACACAAATGAGCTGCATATTCCCTGAAGAAAAGGATGTGACTCTGTCCGGAGACTACCGAACATTCAACGATATTACAAAGGTTAGTATTTCTGCAAGAAAGGTCGCAACGCCTGAGGAACCCTATGCTATTTATACTCCACCAATCGTTTTTGAAGCGAACGTATTGGATCGCGATGTTGAAATTGAAGGAAAAGGTAGTGCGATTATAACTTTACCCACCGACGCTTCATTAAATGGTATTGCAAAAACAGGGGTTGGCGTAATTATAGGGAAGGAAACAGTTAAAATAACTTTCCGCTAGCTTAATACTCTATCACACAGTATGAAAAGTTGCACAATCCCTCCACCGCTGGAGATCATAAACCTCGCTCAGAAAAGTAGAGGGAGGGATTGCAGCGGCTATAGATAGAATACGGGGGTCTGATGCGGGGAAGACTAATCTTCGGTTTGCTCCACGAAAGGTTTTGCGTGCTCTTCGCACAGCGGCAGCTCAAATGTCCAAGAGTTCAGAGCCTGCACTTTTTTATTCATAGACCTCGCCGGGATTTTTACACTGGCCTCTTTACCGCAGAACACACATCTTCCGGATTTTACCGCTTTAATCAGACAGTCCTCGCAGAAGTCTCCTATTTTATTGTTATACCTGAACTTTCTGTTTCCTCTTACTGAGATCGTTCTTGCCAGTTCCGGATGTACCTCCCTGCGGCAGCTATCACATATAACTACAGGAGTTCTGTGCCTTTTTATCTCCAGCTTGTCCATGCAGTCCGGGCAAACAGGCATGTCAAACTCTATCCGCTTGTCTATCACAGTTCTGACGATGTACGGGGCCTGAGGGTTGTGCACTATAGACGACCTGCCCACGACATGTACTGCTTCAGTAACCTTACCACAGAACACGCACTTGTCATACTCTCTGTCCGTCTGTATTCTTTCCAAACATCTTTCGCAAACTGAGAACTTTCTGTTGGCGGTCTTGCAGTTGTACAGATAGTAGTTAGTAGAAGCAGGAGCTCCGCAAAACAAGCACCTGTTTCTCCTCAGCCTCAATTTCATAGCTTGCCGTATTGTTTAGAAGTATTTAAAGGTTTTGGATACTAACCTTTGCTACCTTCTGAAACTCTTTCACGGCGTCCAAGGATGTTTGTCTGTCTCTCGCCTGCTGTGCGTACTCCACTGCGTAGGAAAGGTGTACTTTGGCCCTGTCTGCCAAGCCTTTCTTGATGTAGGCTTTTCCTGCGAAAAGGTGGGCCATTGCGAGCTGTCTGAAATCGTCGGGATAGTCCTTACACATGTGGATGAGGGTTTCTGCTTTGTGTATTTCTATGTTTACCCACTCTTCTCTCTCCTTACCTCTCTTCAGTTCTGTTATGGCGTCCGCCAGAACCATCTGATTGTGCAAAATGGTGAGCTTTGCTTTACCGCTCGCCAGCTTCAGGGCTTTCTCGTACATTTTGTATGCTGCTTCTAGCTCTCCCTTCTTCTGGAGCTCTATCGCCTTAGAGACATATTCTATGTGCTGCATCCCGCACCACCATCCACATACGCCCTGAGAGAGCCGTCACGGGTCACCACGAGCCTCAAAACCATCTCACCGAGGTCTACCACCAGTCTCTTCTTTGAGAGAGTTGTTTTTACCTGGCTGGACGGGGCCTCGAACATCATGTGTGGTGAGATTATTCTGAGAGAATCTCCTGTGACTTTTACCTGCAAGTTTCCGGCAGTCATCGTTAGTGTGCCTCTTATCTCTCTACAGGGAAAAGAGTTGTACTCTGCGAACTTTCGCAGATAGAGCTCCAGAAGGCTCATATCCGCTTGTATTCCGAATTGTTTAAATACTTTTGCTAATCGAGCTGCAACTTATTCCCGTTCAGGGAGATGGTGTTTGTTCTGGTGGAGATCACGACTGCTGTCGGGTTACCCACTTCTACTGTGGCTTTTCCCGAGCACTTCAGCACGATTCCCTCCGCACTGGCCGAGACAGTCGTTCTTTCCGTGCTGAGGTAGAGGTTTTCACCAACCACCTTCACGAACACTTGCTTTTTCTCCTTGAAGCTTATGTAGAGATCTCTGCCAATCTCCAAGGATTTTCCTCCCTCTTTTTCTGCAAGCTGCTTTAGAGCAGAAAAAAGGTCAGAGCAGTGAGAAGGTCTCATCAACCCACTCCTTCGTTATGAGTTTTGCCCTTTCCATCAACTCTCCCTTCAGGTAGTATGGCCTGTTTATGTCGCCCACGGTGATCGTGAGGGTGTACACGCTGTGTCCCCCGTTCTGGATTCTTGTGATAGTGTAGAATGTGTCTCCTTTCCTCGCAACAACGACTATCTCGGCGTAGAGAGATTTGTTTACCCCGAAAACCGCCACCGGTGCTACCTTTGCGGTGTGAAAGTGCTCTCTGAAAAGTCTCTCAAACTCGTCTGGGTTTTTCTCAAACCTCTCAAAAATCTCGTCCATCTGGCTTTCTACCTGCATGAGAATGGGTTATGGACGAGAAAGATAAAAGAATTTTTGAGATTGCGGGAAGAAGGTTCTACTTTGTCAGAAGAGATGCGTAGACTATGTCTCCCTTTTCGTTCAAGCAAACTTTTGCTTTCGCACCATATACATCGGCCTCAAAACACCCGATGTGCTCGCCAAACTTTCGTACTGGTGCGACTAGCCCAGTTTTTGTCTTGAGAAAACCCGTTTCCAGACACTGTCTCGCACTCACGGCTCTCTCAAAACCCTCCACCATCAGTGTATAAATCCCTCGCTTCTTCAGAACGATTGTAGATTCTCCATATAGGGAATCCTCGGAAGAATATCCGTACAGCACAGCTCCCTTAAGTACGCACGCCATTTCAGCGAGGTATGGCTTTTTCACGAGCTTTCCATTGAGCTGCTCGCACAGATCCTCAAACTCTCTCTCGAATTCTGACATAACAAAACTATATGCCTCTCAGCTAAATAATTTTCCAAAAGAGAAAAAAGGCTATCTCGTTGACTTGATGGCCACAGCACTCAGCAACACATCTGCTGCGGCTGCGTTTCTGTCCATGTATCCTTTCTCGACGAACTCGATAATCTTTATCGCTTTTTCAACTGTATCCAGTTCCACGGGATTTATTCCGAAGTCTTCTGCCACGCTTCTCAGGTGACTAATCTTTTCCCGTATCTTCTGTATCCTCTTCTTCCCGAGTCTCCTGTTCTTGTATTCCATCAGCTCATCGACAATCTCTCTGAGATGAGTGCTGTAGTGGCTCTTGAGTTCCGGGATTGTTGTGTCTTGCAACGGGAGAAGACGAATAACGAGACGTCCAGTTATGTTCGTGTCTCTCGCACTCACTCCGTTCTCCTGAATGAACTTCTCCAGCTCACTGTAATCCTCTTTTACCTCTTCCACCAGCTTCTCAAACTCTTCTCTATTCGTTTCCGGTAGAATGTATCCGACCTCAATGTTTACTGCCAGCTCGTTCAGCTTCTTGTAGAACTTTCTGGCGATGGTGGAGAACTTTGCCGCTGCCTTTCTGTCCTCTCTTGTCTTTCCGGTGATAATGGCTTTGGACGGGAGACGGAACAGGACAATGTACATCATAACGGCATCCCTCCTTCCGTTCTGAACGCACCACACAGCTCACAACGATAATTGTTCCCGGCTTTACTCCACTGGTGATTTCCCCATGCAATCGGGCAGAAGTTGAGCTCTACCCTCGCAAACTCGATGATGTTAGGTATGTGCCTTGGAATTGTTTCTGGGGTTATGTCATCGACCTTGATCTTGTAGCATTTTACCTTGCCACTGAACTCTCTCAATACCTCTTTTCCTTTGATGAGTTTGGCCGTATAGATGATTGTCGGGAAAGAAGAGATCCCGTGGCTGATAACGAGAGATTCCTGAATGTCGTGGTCGTTTACTTGGTATCTCAAACTAAAATCGATTCTCCCGAACATGTAGTAGGGTTGTGCTGCAAAAATATAAAAAGGTTTTGGAATCACACATCTTCGATAACCCATCCCTTCCCTCTGCACTTCTCGCAGCGGTGCAGCTTACCCATCACAGGAAGGAAGCCTTTACCACCGCACTTCGGGCAGGTAACCCTTTTCAGAACCATTTCCTCTCCCTCCTCTCCATCTGCTGAACGACAAACTCTTCCGCCTTCTTCAGCCTTTCCTCTCTGCTCCCAGAGAGGTAGATTTTTGGCATTTTAAGGCGGGAGACGATTCCAGAGATTATCAGGTGCTGAATCTTCTGCTCGTTCGGGTTGAGGTCTGCCGTCCCTCTTATCCCGTTTGGTTCGAGTGGGAGAGGTTCACAGACGATCAGGCAGTCGTACCGGTTGTGAGAGGATGCACCGTGGAAGAGCTCGGCACACCTCACAGCAAAATCCCTGTTCGTGTATTTCCCGCAATACTTCAGGAAGAAATACAACCAGTCGTACACTGTCCTGTCTGTCAGGATTACATCCGCTTTTGTCTTACGGGCACTGTTCTCTGAAGAGATCATTTTTGACAGGACTTCGTACTGGAACTCCAAGATAGATGATGAGTTTCTGACCTCATCGAGAGACACGCCGAGCTCTTCGACAACACTCTGAACTGTTTCTGCTACCAAGCAAACCCTGTACTTGCGGGAAAGAGATTTGTAGAGGTCTCTGGACAGGGTGGTCTTTCCCGAGCACACCGCACCGGTTATCCCGACGATCATAGCTTGCTCTGAGATTTTGCCTTTTTCACGACATCCTCCAAGACTGCCACATCTGTGCTGAGGATCTCTGTAAGCACCTGCTTCTTCAGCTCGTCTGCTTCTGCATCCTTCACACCGTCTATCCTGCACGACATCGACTCCATTACAGACCTGTCATGGAGCTGAAAAGTCGCCGTTACTGTCAGTCTGTCTTCGTAGACGCTTACGCTGATAGTGCTGGCTCTGTCCAGGTTCAGGGCTTTCCCGTTAGAGATTAGGAAGGTCATTGCTCGCTCACCTCTATCTCTTCGTAGTCCTCAGGGTCGTACCACGACCCCGTTAATCCATCGTCCTCGTCCTCGATAACCGTGTCTGGCGGGAGGTACTCGAGAACTTCCTTCAGAATCGCTCTTGCATCCTCTCTGTAAAACTGATACTTGCTGTTGGGGGTCTCTATTGTGCACAGTCCCTGCATGATTTTTATAGAGCCATACTGTCCCTCCACATGGAGCACCCCTTCCTCAACATAAGCGTCCACAGTCCTCATCCTCAGCTCTCTCGTCAGGTCTGAAATGTCCTCGTGGAACTTGCAGAGCTTTCTCTCCATCTCCTGTGCGATCTCGTGCTCTCCAATCAGTTTGCAGACCTTCCACCCGAGCTCAAAACCACAGTCCGGGCAATTCTCCGGGAAAAGGGTTGGGACTACCATAGTTGCGAGTTGACAAGGATAAATTTAAAGGTTGGTAGGGTTGGGTGTAGAAGATACTACATGTCATGCGGGAAAAGAAGAAAATCTCCCGATAAAAGTGCAAGCATGCTTTCTTGGTTGAAAGGCAGAATTCTGGATAGAGTCGTGAAGCCCTGCTACCGCAAGCCAAGTTTCAGAGTCTTTGATGAGGAATGGGATAACCTGATCATTCTGGACGCTTGCAGGTATGATGTCTTTCAAGAGATTACGGGATTAAGCGGGTACAGGATGTCAGGGGGGAGCGACACAACAGACTTTCTGAAAACCAACTTCAGCGAGTACAGAGATGTCGTGTATATTACGGCCAACCCTTTCGTGAACAGGTTTGCCAAGGTTCGGAAGATTATACCTGTGTGGAAGTACTGCTGGGACTACAGGAAAAACACTGTCCCTTCCGAGGCCGTTGCGTACTACGCTCTCGTGACGGGTGGGAAGAAAGTCATCCACTTTATTCAGCCGCACTACCCATACCTGACCAGCGGGTACGACGACGGGTCTTTCAGGAAGCTCAGAGAGAGCATAGGTAGGGACGAAGGTTTTGTCGTGGAGAAGGAGACGAAAGAGGGGTTTTTTGAGGTCGTTACTTCAGATGTGTACAAGAAGCTGGATGTGTCAGTCCAGATCGCTCTGTACAGGACGAATTTGAGGATCGTCCTTGATGTTGCACTCCCTCTTGCCAGAGCACTCCGTGGAAGGACTGTTATTACGGCAGACCACGGAGAGTCTTTTGGTGAGAGAATCCACCCAGTTATCCCGTTCAGGATGTACGGGCACCTTCCGGGATATTATGTTGACCACCTTGTGAAGGTGCCGTGGGTGGTTGTAGATGGAGGAGATGAGGTGCTGGCGAGGAAGTTAAAGAAGAGATACGCTAAGACTGTCCACAGACTTAGAGAAGAGGAAAAAGTTAGAAGAATATCCAGAAAGCTCAGATTATAATCACTTCACCCGGCCTCGTCCTCTGCATCTGCGGCGTGTCGTAGGTGACAGAGATCAGGTCGTCCAGATCCATCTTGCAGTACCTGCACACCACTTCGTCCAAGATCTCCTTTATTTCATGGGGAAGGCTGGGGGGAGATGTCGTGGCCTCATACACATACTTGTCCAAGATTGGGTCGTAGACTTCCTGAATTGCTCCGCTGTTGTCCAGTTCTATGAGGGCCTCTATGATTTTGGGGTTGTATGGGCCGTAGAAATGATAGACGTAAGTAAGACCGGTGAGCGTGTGTCCGGTCTTTTCCTTTGAGAGAATGTCGGCTAAGTAGAGAAGCTTGACTACCTTGATGCGGGATACCACTACTCCGCATTGGTATATCAGGTAATGGATGATGTCGTGAAGCCTGATCATTACTGCGGGTGTGTATCAAAAATATAAAAAGGTTTTGTGGAGCTGGCAGAAGTCCAAAACCTATTTATATTTTGGTAGCAACGATAGACTATGCAGTTCCACAAGATTGTAGCATTCGGTGCAACCCTGTCTGCCGCTCTTTTTGCCGTCTCAGCGTTCTCAGGAAACTTGTTTCTGGCCACTGGGTATGCATGTGGTTTCCTGTTTTGCTGCCTTTGTTACAAAACCTTTAAATAGTTTTGATACAAGTTCAGGCTATGGGATTCGGGAAGAGGTTAGAAGAGGTTAGAGAGCTGGCAAAAGAGGATCTGAGCAGGGCTTTTCTGGAGCTGCTTAGAGTTATAGAAGATAGGGATGAGGAAATTTCGCTCGCTCTCGAGCAGATAGATGATCTGGAAAGGAGAGTGAAAGAGATTGAGTCCCGCATCGAAGAAATTAGAGGGGATATGGATGTATTGGACAATGGGTTAGATGACTTGAGGTCTCAGGTAGACAAAATCGAATCCAATATGTCTCGTGAGATAAAATGGGCTGAAGAGAGGATGGAAGAGTTGAGATATGATCTTCAGGACTTGAAATACGGTGGGAAGTAATATGGTTGACTGGTCTGAGACCCAAAAACTAAGGCTAATTGATGTGTGGAGAGACTTACCAAAGGACATAACTTGGAAGAGTTTTCCTAAGATAAAATGGTTTTAGTTGTTTTGTCCTATATTTTTATTATTGGGTTTTGTCAGTTGTGCTATCTGTCGCATTCTCGCAAAGTGCGACACAACTGGTGCTGATGTTGTCGGGTTACTAAGAGTGGGTTGGGTTTCTGGTGTGGAGGTGTTCGAAGAAAAGCGACATTTGTTAAGGCGATTGGTGTTTGTCGCAGTTCGAGCAAGGCGACACAGTGTTCCGCTGTGGACTAACTACTCTTGCAGGCCTCAACCTTCTCCGACAGCACACCAATACTATTCTCTGCATATTAGACACCTAAAAATTTTTTAGTCATTTTTTAGTAGTTTTCTCCTAAAACACTTGTACATTCTCTTTTTATCTTCTCCAGATAAGCCTTCGCAAACTAGCTGCACTTCTTGTCCTGATACCTCGATTCTTGCTTCCCCTCCATACTGGCTGCATGAGTCCCTAAAAGCTTTCTCAACAAGATCCAAATAAGATCTGCCACTTTCAACCTGCTTCATGATACCACCACTTGGAGCTGTTTAGAAAAATTTAAATATTTTTCTTTTTTCTCCCAATCATGGGCTCTGTAGATGTGGTTATAGACAAAGGTGCTCTCAGCAAAGAGGCTGCCAAGAAGTACGAGAAATATATGCAAGAGTTAGGATTTAGCTGCAAAGGATACTTGCTGGATGGAATAGAGCTTGAAGATTACCACTTCGATGACGGGAGAGGGGAGTTCGTGCTCAACTTCAGGAAGAGTGGCGTGTCTGAGTGTGAAGATGTGGCTGTTACTGTCAGACTTAATCTTACGGACATCATAGATCTGTTGCTAAGTAACCCTTATATCCTGTCCAAGCTTGCCAGCCACAAAAACAAAATTGAAAAAGTGATAGATATCCTAAGCAGTCCCTAAAATCAGGAGTCCTCCAGCAGTTTTTTCCTTAGAATTTCCACAGCCTCAAATACACTCATCGCCCTGATTGTGTACTCCCGGGAAAAAAACTGGTTGTCGTCCTGCCATTCTATCCGGATTTTTGCAACACCCAGATCCCATCTTGACTCCCAGCTCATGGTCTCACTCCAGAAGTCTGGACAGGGTGTTATACCTGCCTGAGAGCTGTCTCGCCAGAGCGTCTGCTCTGTTCCAGTCAGAGGTCACCAGCTTCACTGCTCCAGTTACGTTGTTTCTCACGACAAAGACCTTCTTCCACCCGCCTCTATAATACTCGACGCTGATTTCTCCATATTTCCCGTAAGTGTAATCTTTGATGAGTTTTAGCCCTTTGATCTCCTCCGCCACCACCTCTGCTGGCACTGTATCCTCGACCCATGACTCCTCAGCGTACTTGCTGATGTAGTCAATCTCGTCGGGAGTTACCACGGGGCTCCACCCCCGAAAACAAAACAGCCGGTCATAACAGGTAATGTGCATCAAAAATATAAAAAGGTTTTGGAGTTCAGATGTATGCTCTGTTCACATCGTAATCTGTGATCAGGAAGCTCGTACACGCCTTGCTCAGCACGACATTCTTTGGTGTAATGCTTATTTCTACAGTTCTTTTTCCTTTGTTCGCTCTCAGCACCTTCCTCAGCCCATCGTTTACCTTCAAGATTGCTGGAAGTGCCAGAACTGCGTCTCCCTGCGAGACTTTCGAGACTTTAATATTTACCCAATACATCCACCCTTTTTCCGCAGCAACCTTTGCCTTTCTGAACTCTTTCAGACAACCATATACCTTTCTCGGAATTCTCACAGCCCCAAGCTTTTCAGCCAGCTCTATCCAATCCGTTCTGTCACTCACATCTCCTGTAATCTCTTTCTTGTGGTACTCGCCATTTTTATCAATGTACTCCAGAATGGCATAAGGTCTTCCCTCGAGATATTCTATCCCCCTGGCACACCAGTGCACCAACACACCTTTTTCCCACCACTCTGTCGTAGTGAAGTGCAGGTCAGCAAGCAGAACCGTCTCTCTGTCCATGCTGAGTGGTCTGGAGATGTTGGATATGTTCTCGGCGATCTTATAACATATACCCTTACCAATCCCGGTCATAACAGGTAGTGTGCTTTGAAAGTATAAAAAGGTTTTGGAATCAGACATATTTCACCCACAGAACAGAGGGTGAGCCGAACATCCTGTTTACCTGCTCAACTGTGTAGGACATTCCCGTCTTCCTGGCTGCGAGGTAGACGCTGGCCATCAGGAGTGTTTCTCCCGATGCAGTGTGCTTGTCCCGCAGTTCTCTGAAGATTGCGATGGTGTCGTCCACGAGGTCTTCCCGATCCAGAATTCCCAGCAAGAACAGTCTCAGAGAGCTGTCCCGGAGCATACGGGTTGTTGGTGTCAGGATGTTTAGGTTTTTCTGTACAGCGACTGTATATAGTCGGTTGCGAAAGGTTTTGATGCCGTACCGTGCAAGCTGGCACATGCCAACGCCAAGAGTTGTCCTCGCTCTTACTCTCCGTGCTGCCGAGCAGGCCGGGATAAGGCTCGCTGACATGCAGGATGTTCAAAAGCTTATGCACAAGATGAAGGAGAGGCTACCGGATGTGTACGCAGGGTTTGTGTTCTCAGAGTTTTACCCATACCCGTGGAGCTATGAGGTTGAGGATGGGATGCTGTCCCTCCTGACTGACGGGTATGTGGTGTGGGTCGGGCTGTTTCAGACCTGCCCCGAAGTCAAGGAGCTGTGTGAGAGATATGCTGGGGAATATGAGAAGATACGGGAAGCTATTACCCACGTTTTATTAGATTCTTCAGCTCTCTGACCTCTTTTTCAGACACCTCAGCCATCTGGAGGTGGTGCTCCACGAACTTCCTGAGCTCGTCCATGGCTTTGATCAGGATCTTTTGGGCTTCTTCCCTGTTTGTTCCGTGGTAGAGAGCGTTGAGCACTGTGTCGATTTCATTTTGTGGCAGCTCGCAGAACCTCAGAGCCTCTTCCAGGTCACTTTTAGGTCTGGTGTAGGGTTTTCCGCTTTTCAGTGTTTTCAGTGCGTGTGCCAGAACACCATAGCTTATCCTCGCCTTTGGGAGCCTGAACACCGGATCATTCACACATATCCCTCCGTTCCTTCAAAATTGCTATTAATATCGGTAATGATGAATATTATCTTATTCATTTCTTTCATCTTCGCGGAAGCTGATTACTGAACGCGAGGTACATCAGGGCACTAAACTGACTGATTATGCCTACTATCAATAGTATTGAGATTCCTGTCATTGGGTCAGGTTTCCAAACTCCTGAGATTATGATCCCTATTGCTATAGCTAGGATAACAAATGTAGTTGCCGAGATATAGAACCAGATGTTCCTGTTCTGCGAGAGCCAGTGTCTGTACTCCTTGAGGTTCATGGCCTCCACCCTTGGATCCAGAACCTGTCTCCCCTGATCAGGCGTTCCAGCTTTTCCAAGACAAACACGGGGTCATCCACTTCCTCCGCGAGCTCTTCTTTCCCGTTTACATGTACGATTACCCTGTATTTTCCGTTAGATTTTTCCATGCGGATTTCTACCTGCTGTCTGCTGCGTGGTGGTTGCACAGTCTCTTTGTTTTCTCCAGATATACTGCCCTGGTCTAACGAATCGAGCACCCACTTTAAGCATTTCACCCACACTGTTCTCTCCAATGGGTTCAGGACGGTGTGGCCAAATCCCCAGCAGCGATCGTACTCTCTGGACAGAATTTTCACAGGCTTCCGGCACTTCAGGCAGAAGTAAGATGGGTCTTCGTCTGGTACGCTCTGGAGCTGCTCCAGCAGTTCTCTTAGCTCCTTTTCAGACCTCATACTCATAGACCTCCACAAACACCTGCTTTGGTTCTTTAATCGCCATCGCAAGGTGGTAAGCCATAACAGGGGGAACAGCATTCCCGATCTGTATATACTGGTCTTTCAATGTTCCAGCGAGGTAATAGTCGAGAGGAAAAGTCTGAACGAGCTTTGCTTCGGGAATCAGGCTTTTTCTCCCGAAAATGTCGGACAGTCTCGTTCTCTGCCTCGTCCCACCGACACCTCTGTACTCCGTTGCCATTACCGCCGGAAACATAGCTTTCGTCGGGCACTTGGGTGGATCGACAAACCTTCCAGCGAACAATCTTCTCCGTATCTGTGGTACTCCGTAATCGCACATCTTGTAAATTCGCTTCATCCATCCGTTCGGGATGTAATTCTTCGCTGCTGGTACTTCTTCCATTATAATCCACTTGGGCTGGAGCTCATCGACAATTTTCCAAAACTTGTTGATCAGAGTGGGGTCTTCTTTCTTCTTGAGGTTGGCACAGCTGAAGTCCTGACATGGCGGTGAGCCAATGATGATGTCCACGCGAGGTAGAGTGGATGGATCGATGTTCATGATATCCTCGCACAGCACCTCGGCACTTGGAAAATTCGTCTGGTAACTCTCACATGCAACTTCCCAGTTATCTATACCCATCACTATTTTGAAGCCGGCAGATTCGAATCCCAGCGAAAAACCTCCGCAGCCGCAGAACAAGTCGAGGACTTTCAATCTAACCATGGTTACACCAATTATTTCTGGTTTTTTCACTGTTTCTGTTTCACCTCATGACAAAGATTTTGTAGTTTCAGGAGAAAGTACCAACATGCAGTGCAAGGAAGTGTACATCCTGAGGGCACCATACCAGAGGTATGGAGCATGTCTGAACGCTCTGAAGAAAGCGATCAAGGATGTGTTTGGTGACAGTTTTACGGGGGCAATTGTGGAGGATATATTGGCCAACGAGGCGGGAAACCACAAGCCCACAAACTGGGAGTGCGACTTTCTTGAGAAGAGTTCCAAGGCATGCGAGGGCCTTACTGTTGAAGAGTGCATCAAAAAGACGGGGGAATACGAGTACAAGGAGTGGTGCTTCTCCGATCCCGAAAACAGATACAAGTACGGGTTTGAAGTCGACTGTGGTATCGGTCTGATCTATGTCTACTACTGCGAGGAGGGTGGTTGATAGTTTCACATCGACGACACCAGCACCAGCACTAACACTCACTCTTCCAGGAACTTCTTCGCCAGCTTCTTCAGTATTTTCTGCTTCAGCTCGCCGTCTGCGTCGTTCAGCACCATGAGAGCTAGCATGTCTCTGAACATCTCCTGCAACTCGCTTATGGCTTTCCAGATTTGAGTTATTTGCTGGTTGGTGGTGAGCCCCCCGGCGTAGGAGAGTTTTACCACCTCATCTGCCGTTGCTGAGATCGCTTCCTTGAAGGATTCCGTGAGGATTGTGCGGAACTCTTCCGTCAGCTTGCTCGTGGTCTGGGTGAGAGTGGATTCGACAGTCTCCTTAACCGTCTCGGTAACCTCTTCTTTTACCCTCTCACTCGCCTTTTCCACAACTTCCCTTGCCTCTTCCCGCACCTCGTTGTAGATTGACCCTGTCGCCAGCTTCTCAACTGCCTGCTTGAACAGTGAGGCTTTTTCAGCATCTGGGAACTCTAGTTCTGGGGCTTCTCTCAGTGAGCCGTCAACCCAGTACCCCACACCCTCGATGTAGGCGTTGTTGTTTCCCAGCCGCACCTTGCGAATTATGCCGTCCGGGTCGATGAATCCCACTTCCGGTCTGAGTGGTTTTTTCCTCCCGACCCATCCCTCGTCGTGGGCCAGGATGGTGATTCCGAGGGTGGCGAATGCCATGCACAATCGTTCTACCATGTCACGGATGTCGTGAACGATGAGCTGTTCGATGTCAGGAGTGAAGTCGTCCCACGGGATTGAGATTGAGGCTGAGATGATCATGCAGGTTTTCTTGATGTGGACACGGTAGTGAGCTCTAAAGCGTGGGGAAGGGACGAAGATGATGGGTGTGGGGAGCGTCTTTTTGCGTCCTATTCTGACCACTTTTGGGGGATGGCGGGAGTTCAGGAGAGTGGTTACCTGTGAGAGGGTGTTCTCGTCTGTCAGGGTGGACAGGTCGACTGGAGAGATCCTGTACTTTCTCTGGAATCCGTGAACCCTGAACACCCCGTCTTTGGCCCATGCTTCGATTTCCTCTTTCGAGGCGTCAGAAAACCTTTCCTCGGTGAGCGAGGGCGGTTGGGCAGCACGCTCGTCCTGCTGGGTGTGGTGGTCAGCGGGGAAACCCCTGCCATTTCGGTGAGCACCTTTGCTGTCGGTGTCGTCGTTTACGACACTTTTCAGGAAAGAGACAAAAAGGGGAGCGACCTCATACCTGACCCCCACCTTCCCCGCTCCGGACTTGGAATTTTCGACCAGGAAGGTTCTTTTGGTTATTACTCCCTTGCGAACGAGTGTGTTTATTATGCGGGATACTGTGGTGCGGGGAATTCCCGTTAGAACGGCGATCTTGGTCTGGGGAAGGTACGGGTCTTTCAAGATAGTGTCGACGATGGCCTTGACACGGGGCAGGTTGCGGATGTCGTACCAGTCAATAGGATACATTGTTATACGCCCCCTGTGTTCACTTGCAAAAACCCCCCGTTTACTCCTGACCACTTAAGTGAACACATGGGTTTTTTGGATACTATTTCGGCGAGAGCACTGACCACTGTTTTTATTTCAAAACAGGATAAAACAAAGTGAGCACCCCGGGTTTTTCGAGTGGTCACCTGCATATTCACGGGATTAAGAAAGGAGATATTTAAAAATTTCTAAAAAAGGTGAGAAAATGTCAGTACTTTGCGAGTGCCAGACCATCCCTCATCTTCGCGAGAGCTCGCACAAGGGAAAGCTTTGCGTTCTCAACATTACCTACAAGAAAGCTGGAGTAGGCCGAGTCCACAAGAGGTTTGATGTCTGAAACATCGATGTCGCATGCGTACTGCACTTTTGGCAGGGCATTGACCAGCTCGATCATACCCATTCTGCTGGGAGATTTTGCTTGCGAGACCAGTAGATGGTATGTTCGCGAAAAGGCGTCCAAACACTCAGCGAATCCTTTTCTCCTGAAACAAACTTTCTCCGGCAGCTGCATAATGTCAATTTTAGCGTAGTACTATTTAAACACACCGATGCTCAGCCAACTATAGCCTATTCCAAAACCTTTTTATATTTTTGATACAAACACACTATTATGACCGTTCAGTGGGGAAAGTTAGTTAGTGAGCGGGTAGATCCAAAGGATAAAGCTGTACAGCTACGCAAAGCTGAGAGGACAGCTGAGACAATTCTGAATGTGAAGCTGATCGGTTACAATGTCATCAACATGGTCTGTGAGTTTCTTGACAATTGCTTCAAGTACCCTGAAATAGCTCAGATGTTTCCTGCTGCGATGAGCAGGGCTATGGATATAATCAAAGAGGTTGCAGAGTCCGACGCCTACAGGTTGATCTTGGAGTCTTTCAGCAAGAACGGATTTCCATGTTATGCGAGCGATGGAGAATATAGAATCACTGTGTTCCAGCCGAGCAAGAAGGAGTACGGTGGTGTCGATCTGTTCATCCATGATGCCAACGGCCTGCTTGTAGATATTCCAAGCGTGCTAGCCAAGGTGGTGAAAGACAATGGGTTTAGAGTAGAGATTTATATTGACTACATAGTATTTGAGACAAAAGAGTTCAAGTATCTGGATGATGTCGTAGAATACCTGACAAAAGTGAGAGACACTGTGACGAAGGCTGTAAAATCGGCTGTAGAGAATAGACCGGCACACCCTGCATATGTCCCAGAGGTTTTTGTTGAGTATCTGCGAAAGGTAGACACAGTAAAAATTGTGGAGACCTATGATCTGATATTCGAGGCACTGGATAAGTGCAAGGTCATCCCTGCTACGAAAATCGTGGAGTGCAGCTGGGCTGCCTTTGAGATCTCCGGTCGCAAAGTGAGTTGGTACCCTGAGGACGCTATCTACAAGCTAATTGAGGGTTTTGCCAAAGCACATCCCGAGTACATTCTCCTGAGAGTGGATGACCCATACAAATGGGCCTTCAACGAGGAGTACAGGTTCTGGAGATACAGGTTTGAATATTATTATGACTCAGAGGGCAGAAAAGTCTACAGAATGTATGACAGCCCGCTGTCCATAGCCAAGTTCCACTCTGTGAGAGGGTACGGATTGTTTAAGATCGTCAAAGTGACAAAGAAAAGTGCGTGGATCGAGCCTGTGTTCAGCCCCATAGACTTCGTGCTGGCGAAGTGCGGACTGAAAAAGAAGATCCTAACCTCACGGGTGCGTACCTCCTGATTTTTCCAAAACCTTTTTATATTTTTGATGCACAGGTGTGTTCATGGCTCAGGTGGAGGTTGTTGAGAAGACCAAGATGCTGAAAGTGATTGTGAGGGATCCAGTGTACGGAATGGAAAGTGAGGTATATGTCACCATCGTCCACGACGGGAAAGGCAAGTTGGAGAACATAGTGGTTGGCGGAAAAGAGCTTGGAAGAGGAGAAATTCAGGCAATCCGAGAACTCATAGATGGTGGTGTGATTAAGTTTTAGTTTTCCTTCTTTTTTGTTTTTGCATGGGCTTCCAAAACCTTTATATACTTTTGCAGCAAACTAACTACTATGACCGAGGTTATGGAGTTTTTTAGGGGGAGAAAAGGCAACATAATCTCCAAACTCCCAGACGGAAGAATAGCTCTGGTCAACAAGAACGCCCCAGTCTGCCCCAGAGAGGGTGAGAAGTGGTTGTGCGAGATCGATTTCGAGAAGGAGAGGTTTGCCGTGGTTACGCCTGTTACAAGGATCGTCAAGAAGAGAGCGATGAAATACCTGAAGTTCACATGTGGGCACATTGAACCTCTGTACGAAGTGGAAGTGGAGGTTCCAGAGGACAAGGAACCAGAACAAATCATAGAGCCCGTAAATTGCCTGTGCCACTCATGTTCTGAAAAGGCACAGAAGAAGCTTCAGGAGTACATTGGGGGTGTCCGCAAAGATCTGAAGAGGATCGTTGGATCCAGAGCGAAGAGATTCCTGCCAGAGATCAACCCAATTATAAAGAAGATAGACGACTTGCAGTGCAGGTTGAATGTGCTGGACAAAGAGTACAGGGAGTGGGCTAAACAGAAGAAAGCATACATGGAGAACTGGCTCAGAAACGCCAAGCACACGGTGTTTAAGGACATTCTCAAGAGATCCAGAGATGACAAAAGCGATGAGCCAGACATTCCCGACGACGAGTGGTGGATTCCTGCCTACGAGAGGGGTAGTCTCAAAGGCCCTGAAGCACTAACTCTGGAGTGGGACGGGATCAGAATCTCGTATTACCCGTTTGGCAACAATGTCAAAGAGGAAATCAGGTACAAGCTCGCACAGGCATTGGAAGAGACAGACTTGCCATTCATCGTTAAGATGAGGGAGCTTGAAGAGAAGCTCAGCGAGATCAGAGAAGAAATCCGCAAGCTCTACAGCAGAGCTTTTGAGATGTTGATCTCTGATCCAGTAATAAAGGCGTTCTACAGTCTGCTGGCAGAGTACGATGTGGATGAGCTCCTCAAAGATGAGGCCATGAAGCCACTAATACCAGTGTTTGAGAGGTGGCTGGACATAGCACAGGATGAAGAGTATGTCAGAGACGAGATCACATGTCTTGAAGACCTGCTTAGAAAAGTTAGAAACAGCTACCTCTACGAAATCGACATGTACGACGGCTGCTTTGGCAGCATCTGTAATGTCGACTGCGAGAGGGAGTTCACCTGGCTCGTGCTGAGTATGGTAGAGTGAGTGTTTTTTTTTCCTTTTCTTTTTTCCAAAACCTTTAAATACTTTCGAGGCACACATGCTACTATGGCGGTTGTAGTAGGTGTTGAAAGAAGTGAGAAGGGCAAGCTCAAGGCCAGCGATGTTCAGGCGATAGTAACACACGGAGGGACTGCACACACTGACGACTTTCTGGCAGTGGCTGTTCTTCTGACACTGTTTCCAGAGGCTACAGTGTACAGAGTCAGCAAGGTGGACGAGAGCAAGTACCTGGAGAACACAATCTTTGTGGATGTCGGTGGTAGATATGACGGTCAGAAGTTCTTTGACCACCACCACGACCCCAACCTGCCGTGCTCCCTGATTCTCGTGCTCAAGAAGTTCTTCCCCGATGTTCCAACAGACATCGACGAGCTCAGGTGGATTGACGACTGGGACAGGCTTGGTGGGCCAAAGACTCAGAAGAAGTGGGGGGTTAAGCTCCCGGAGTTCAGAGACCCAATCTCCGCATCTATTATAGATGTGTTCAGCAACTACACAAACATACCATTCTTCGACCCGCTGCACATGGTGCTCCAGAAGATCGGGAAGACCTTCCTCGAGTTCCTGAGGAAGCAGGGAGAGTACCTCGAGATTGCCAGAAATGCCGAGGTGTTCGAGGTGAAGGGCGTCAAGGTCGTCAGGCTCGACAAGGGCATACCAATCAGGTTCATCAAGAAGATCCACCCGGATGTCGGAGTGGTTGTTCAGCCGAACCAGAGGATGCCGGAGGCCATGTCGGTGATCAGGATTGACGACCACCCCAAGGTGGACTTCCACAGAATCAGCGTCCCGACACACTTCATACACCCGACAGGGTTCATGGCTGTCGTCGACCCAGAGTACGTGGACAGGGCTCTCGAGGAGGCAATAGAGTAATTTCTTATTTTTTTGATTTTTGAGGGGTGGGGGGTTTGAAACTCCCGAGCGTGTCTGAAGAAGTCAAAGATTGTTTGTTTGAGACGCTGTTATGGGTGGTTTATGCTGCTTTGTCATACTATGTATATGGTGAAAGTGTACATATGGTTGAGGTGGCTCTTCTGCTAGAGGTACTGTGGATTATAGCACAGGCACTCTGTTATATTCCTTTTGTGGGCCATGTGCTGTACTATTATGTGGCGAAGGACTACATTTATCCTTGGTTTGCAGCACAAACAGGGCTGAAGTGGTCTATTCTACTCACAGCCGTGTTGGCGTTTAATGTGATTGAAGGGCTCATAATTACCACGGAATCCACAATAGATCTGTTGAACAAGGCCGGATTCCGACTTTAGAAATTTTTAAATATTCTTTTTTTGTCGCATTTTTGAGGTGGTTATGTGGAGGACATTATAGAGAAGCTGGAAAAGCAGGAGAAGTACATGAAAGTCATCAACCTGCTTATCGTCGTTCTCTACATCTACATGACTGTTTCGATGTTCTGTACACTCACCGGCCTGAAGCTGTCCACTCTACTCCACAAGGTCGTGCAGCACAAGTACAGGCTCCCGCCGAACTGGGTGCAGAAGTACTCCTATGAGCTGTACCTGATGAGGTGGGCACTGTTTATCCTCATGCTCGTTGACCTTCCCGTGTACATCATGACAAAAGACGAGGAGGGGAAGCCACAGGCCCCTCTCCCATACCTCGTTGCGGTGAGTGCCGTGTTCGCAATTTGCGGATTCGTGCTGTTCATGGCGTACGGTTATGCGTTTGATTTCATGTACTTCCTGTTTGGCGTGCTGTCACTGTACAGCTGTGCAAAAAGAGTAAAGAGAAAAGAGGTAAGCGAGGAGCCGGAGACAGACCTGTTCGAAGATGTTAGCTGAACATTTCCTCTACATACTTTTCTATTTCTCTGAGCCTCATCCTCTGCTCCACAATTGACGCTACTGCCGGTGCTGGCGTGGGTGCAGGTGATGGGGTCGGAGAAGGAGTGGGTTTTGACGTCTTGTGCTTTTTCTTTGTTTTCTTTGTGGATGTTGCTGGAGTGGCTGACGGTCTCCCAACCGGTTCCACCTTTACCCCGTCGTCCTCCGCAACCACCCTGAAGAACCTCGGTGGCTCGGGTGGCTCGAGCGGCGGGAGGTCTGTCGGGTTGGCATCCTCCCAGAGGACTGGCTCCGCTTCTTTGGCAGCCTCACTCTCCTCGAACATATCTGTCTGTGTGCGATTTGCCATGATATGTTCTCCAACTGTGATAACTCCGTTGTGAAGCATGTGAAGAAATATTGCCAGCAGACCCAGACCCATGTACCATATCCATGTAAAGTAAACACCCATTACCACATATATCGCCAGAAGGATGGATGTCGCTGCAACTTTCTTCTTCACTGGATAGTTCAGGAAGTTCTCCATACGTGATGGCAGATGTCCGGCAGCCCATACAACTGTCCCCAAGATCAACCCCGTAGTCCCGAAGAGCAGCATTGGGGATCCTCTGAATAAAACTTCCTCCACGAGAGGTGCCAGCAAGCACGTGGTGATAAAGTTCGAAGGCAAATCGTCGAAGAATGGTATAGCGCTTATGAAAGACACATCTTCTTTTACTATATATTCCAGTGCTGTCCACAGTATAATCGTGACGATCTCCGTAACTAAATATCCAATAAGAGCGAGCAGTATTTTGTTAGCTAGCAGAATCTGGTTCACACTACCACCCCGCTTGTCGAGAATATCAGCATTTCCACTATAAAGAATGTGCACGAGATTATAAAAGATACTGCCAGTATGATGAGCGGGTTGTCCGGGTCGATCCTGCCAAGCATCCCCCTGCTGGCGACGCTGTAGAATGTTTGCAGGACATACTTCATGACGAGGACTATCGCGAACGCTATGGCGTACAGCTCCAGTCCTGTTGTGCTGAAGTCTGCTGTAGTGGTGACATACATGATGTAGCCCGTGAAGAACGCCGCGGTCAGTATCTGGAACTCAGCCAGAACCTCGTTCTCTATCGTCTTGAAGTACTTGCCCTGCCTGAACTCCTCTTTGTAGTACTTTGCCGTGTAGAATACCGGCATCGATAGGGTCGTGAAGAGGGCAAGCCTGTAGTTCTCCGGAACATTGAGAAAAAGAGCGGTAAGTAAGGCGAGAAAAGAGATGCTAAAGGTCAGGTACAGGTTCTTTACCGTGCTCCATGACATCGCCGCCCTCCGTTACTTGAACTCCTTGCCAGCGAGCTGTGCGAAGCTTGTTCCCTCCGCGACACACATGATTACATCATCCATGGTAGGCAGATTGGAGCACGCATCCACCAGCTTTTCGTTCATGTCCCCCAGGCACACCCCTGCCTTTTTCAGGCACACCTCGTTCAGCCTCTCTTTCAGAGCTTCCAGGTTTTCCGGAGTGGTCTTTTTACCCCTGAACTCGTCATATACTGCCTTCAGCTTCCTTCTCGTGTGGACATAGCTGTCGTTTATACAGCCGAAAAAGGCCTTCTTGTTGTTGTCAGATGCTTTCACGCACGCCATTACCACAGGCTTCGTGAGCTTGTCCAGAGTGGTCTGCTTGTCGAGACCCCACTTAGAATAGTGGTCGAGAATCCTTTTCGCCAGAGAAGCAACATCCTCAGACATGTAATACAATAAAAAAATAAGGATATTAATACCTTTTGTTTCGGATCTCCTTGAAGTACCTGCTCCTCCTCTCAACCTCCCTGATTGCGGCCTTCGTGGACTTCTTCTTGAAGATTATGACTGCCGCGAGAATTGCACCGAGCAGACCTATGACGACTATTGCCATGACCGGGGAGACCATGAACGGCTCCTTCTGGTAGGTGGCTGTGACAACAGTGTTGCCGGCCATCGTTACCTTAACAGTGGTGGTGTTGTTGTAGCAAGTCGTTCCGACCTTGATGTTGTGGAGCTTGTAGAACGCGAATCCGGACTGGACGGTTTCTGGGAATGTGAGGTTGGCGACCATCATCGTGTAGAGCGTGTAGTTCGTGGCGATGTCGTATGTGAAGTTCTTGAAGTCAACCGGCTGGTACTTGACATTTCCAACTGTAATCGGGACGCTGTTCACATCGAGGTGGTACATCGCACTGGCGTTTATCGTGACATAAACAGGAGTCTGGTTAGCAGGAGCAGTAATCGTGGGGATCGTGTAGTTCATGAGTGCCGTGTAGTTCGTGGTCTTGAACAGGAAGATATAATCAGTACTGTCAGTCAGGTTAAAAGTAGCCACACCTGTTTCGTTGAGTTTACCGGACTTTACGAGCTTTCCCGTGGACGCAACATAAACGCTGTAGTCTGCGTTGGCGGCGGGTTTTCCGTCGGCTGCAATCCCCTTGAGAACTACTGGGGTCTCATAGGCAAACGCTGGGCTCGCTAACAGCAGTATGGCAAATATCGCCGCTACGACCCACAACTTCCTCATGTTTCTCACCATCTAAAAATGAGCACAGTATCATATATAAGCGTTGCTTGACTTCTTGGGGCTGAAGAAAAAATACGAAAAAGGGTGTCAGCTTATGTGCACTATATACATGTTGCCTTCCTTTTGTATTGCCACTTCTTTGATGTCAGAGAAGTTGAGCTCGCCACGAGGGGGTATGTTGGGTATGTTGCTCAGGTCGATGGAACCACCCACAAACCCCTCTTCAATGTCTGGTGCTACCTGAAGAAGAGTGCCTTCGGGAACTCCTACACTCAGCTCATTCCCCTCAACAGTCACTCTGACCCACCCTTTTGTGAAGTCCACTGTGGCCTCGTCATAGGTCGGCAACTTACACGCAACAAGATTTTCGTTCACTTCTTTTAGTTCGCCGCCGATCTCATCGCAGAACTCTTTGAGCCCTTTTAGAATTTTTTCATCAATCATATTATCACCGTAACTAAAAAGGAACAAGTCCTATTTGAGAGTTTCGATTATCCTCCCTTTGCTTGCAAGACCCCATGCGTAAGCGTGGGGATACGCAAGGGGAGGCGGGCGGGCAAACCTTAAATAACCTACTATCAAACACACAATAAATGTACCTAACCCAGAAGAACCACATACGAACTGACAAAAAGACCTACAAAACTCTTAGGATTCTCACCCGTCTCTCCAAGAACCTCTACAACTTCACCCTCTACACTGTCAGACAGTACTACTTCTTGAACGGGACATATCTCCCATACGAGGAAGCTTACCACTTAGTAAAGAACAACGAGAACTACAAACTTCTCCCATCCCAGGTGGCTCAGCAAACCATGAAAGTCGTGGACAGGAACATGAAATCTTTCTTCCATGTCCTCAGGGAGAGGAAGAAGGGAAACTACAACAGGCCAGCTCATCCACCGAGATATTTGCCCAAAGATGGGTTCTTTGTCTGTATCTTCCAGAAGGACATGTTCAAGGTGCAGGGTGACAAGGTCAGACTGTCTCTGGGCAGAAACTTCACCAAGAAGTACGGGGTTAGATTTCTGGAGTTCAAGCTTCCTCCCCACATTGGGGGTAAGAGAATAAAGGAGGTGAGAATTCTACCAAGGTGTAGAGCCAGATGGTTTGAGGTTGAGTATGTGTATGAAGTAAATCCTAAAAAAGTTGAGTTGGATTCCAACCAGTACCTCTCCATAGACCTCGGTTTAAACAACTTCGCCACCTGCGTCTCCACCACCGGGCCTGCCTTCATAATCGAAGGCAAGGGTCTGAAGTCTTTCAACCGGTGGTGGAACATGGTGAAAGCCAAGTTGCAATCCGTATACGACAAGCAAGGAATCAAAATGGGAAGAAAGATGGCCTGGTTGCTGAGGAAGCGTAGAAATGTAGTGAACAACTTCATGAACCAGGCAGTGAACTACATTGTGAAGTTCTGCCTTGCACACAAGATTGGCAACATAGTGGTAGGAGAACTGAAGAACATCAAACAGCACCTTAATCTGGGCAAAATAAACAACCAGAACTTCCAGTACATCCCCCTTGGCCTTTTCAAGCAGAAACTCCGTTCCAAGTGCGAGTACTACGGGATAAAGTATCACGAAGTCGATGAAGCCTACACCTCTCAGACCTGTGCTAGGTGTGGAGACACAAACAGAAACAACAGGAAGCACAGAGGTTTGTACATCTGTAGAAGATGTGGTTCCGTTATGAACGCTGATGTGAATGGTGCAATAAACATATTGAGAAAAGTAGCCGGGGAGTCCGTAAGGATACCCGGTAGTGGCCGCGTGAACCGGCCTGTGAGGATAAGGGCCGTACCCTTCGGCCAACCTCCTCACGAAGCCCCGTCCGTGAGGGCGGGGTAGTTCACCCAGCACTTCGAGCTCAATTTTTCTGACACCATCTTGTCGTTTCCCACCAAATTTAGAGAAACCACCTTCGCACACAACTCTGAAACTAGCATTCCCCACAGAAAACACAAGCTCGCTTTCACTTGCTCTGAGTTTTCCTGTTTTTCCCTTCGGGAGCATACACACAGCCACAGTGTCGCTTTTCTTCTCGAAGTCGCCACCTACTTGCTTGCAAAACTGCCTGAGCTTGTTGATACATTCAGCACCCATGCTGGGTGGCACGAATACCAAAATATATGCGTTTCGATTAAGAAAGAAAAGGGAAAAAATAGGGTTTAGATGGTCGCAACTGCAGCCTGCGGTATGCTGCCTCCGTGGGCCCTGAGCCAGTTAAACACAGCCTCAATCCTCTTATCGCCGTGGAGCTGTCTGAGCTCATCAACAAGCTGAGGTGGCAGACCTGTAATAGTCCCGCCCCTAACTGCCTTGCCTTCCATGTAGCAGGCAACTATAACCTTGTCCTTAAACTCGTCAATAAACCTCGTCCTTATCTGCGGAGATCCGTCGTCCGCTTGGCATTCCCTTATCCATTTCGCAAGTGCCTCTACACCCTCTCCTATCACATTCGCCATTCAAATCACCTCAGCCATTATTATCGTCTTCTAATTTAAATAGTTTTCGAAAGAGAAAACACGATGTATTACATTACTCCCTGTGTAATACATACTGGACGACGAAAAAAATATACCATTCAACTCAAATCTGGTATTATGAGAGGAGACGGTCTTCTTGAAACAGTAAAAGTGGTGGCAAACAGCGTTGCGTTTATACTGATGCTCGTGATGGCACTGTACGCCTTTAACTTCAACCCGCTCTGGGGAGTTGCACTGGTTTTCTCAGCCTTCGACCAGATCGAGGATGTCTATCAGGCAGTCAGCGGACAGGCACTGCTTCCAAGGTGGTTCAGGTTCATAGATGTGATCTGCGAGGGTATAGTCCTGATACTCGGAGCACTGATGTTTCTGTTTGGGCTGGCGTACTGGTATGTGTTCAGCAGCTGGTTCTTCGCAGTGTGGACTCTTGTGTCAGGGATGATGGTGTACACTTCTGCCAGTGACATTTACGAGGACTTCCACTTCATATCGCAGAGAGTTCAGGGGATCAACCCCGTGCACATGCACATCAACGGGAAGAGGGGGAGATACTTTGGTAGAGTAAGGTGATAGCATGAAGGGCAGGTACTTCAAGCAGGTCAAGAAAGATCCGATTGCTTGGAAGGCTGTCGTACTCGTTGGACTTCTGCTGATGGTATCAGTGGTCGCAACGCTCCCGGCTATCCAGAAAACGGCATACTACTCCACCAAAGCAGACCCGGCGATACTCGCGTCGATAAAAGAGAACAAAGTCATCTTTGCCACCATCTGCTACACCGGCCACCTAGACGCACCGGGAATGGTGACGATGGAGAGCTGGCACTTCGGGAACCTGACTATAGCGTATGTCCGGATGCCGCCAGATACGGCAAAACAGGTGCTGAAGGAGAAGAACCTCATCAGGATGTACAGCTGGGAGAAGTTCAAGCTCCCGCCGTACAAGTTCGTCGTGAAGGACAAGGGCGTGACATACAACTTCAGCAAGGACTACAAGAGGATCTACCACCACGCAAACGACATCTACACGGGGAAGAACATCACGATCGCCGTTATTGATACTGGGGTGGACTACTTGCACCCTGACTTCTTCAGGAACGGGCACACAGTGTTCAAGGCACTGGTGAGTGCACTGTATTTGGTGAACGGGAGCTGTCTCACAGTGAATGTGTCGGGGTACAACTACACGCAGATGGAGAATGTGTACAAGTTCGAGCTGAAAATACTCAAGGAGACCAACGGGCAGAACTATCCGTTCGAGGATGTGATTGGTCACGGAACGCATGTCTGCGGGATTATAGCAGGGCAGGGCGTTGCGTCTAACGGGAGGTACAAGGGGATTGCGACAGGTGCGAGCCTGATCATGATAAAGGCGTTCTATGATAAGAGCGGGTACGCCACTCAGTCATCTATTCTCAATGCACTTGAGTGGGTGTACGACAACGCACAGAGATATCACATCAAGATCCTCAGCTGCTCTTGGGGGTACTACCCGCAGACGAACCTTGAGACTCCGACGGAGATGGCGATGGACAAGATCGTGCACGACAAGCATGTCATGATATTCTGTGCTGCCGGTAACGAGCTTGCTCTTCCGACCACAATTATAAGCCCTGCGAGAGATCCAAATGTGGTTGCTGTGGGTGCTGTTGACCCGTACACGAACAAGCTGGCATACTTCAGCTCGTGTGGAAACCCGGTTATTCCCCCACTTTCCCCGCCGGACAAGACAAAGCCGGACTTCGTGGGTGCGGGAGTGAACATAATCAGCTGTGCAAGCCACCTCGTCAGCTTCCCGCCAGACGCTGTGATAAAAGGCAATGATGGATGGAACTATGTGATAATGAGTGGGACATCAATGGCGACTCCGGCTGTGGCTGCTACCTACGCTTGCTTTATACAGTACTGGGAGCAAACACATCACAAGATGCCAGACCTGCACGACTTCGTGGAGTATACAAGAAAGCACGGGCATGTGTACGACTGGATCGGGAAGGACTTTATAACAGGGTGGGGAGGGCCAGTAGTGCCCTCGCCCAGTTCCTGAATTTTTAGTGCACTTTTTCTTCCCACTCATTTTTGAAAGTTAGCTGCTCCCCTTCATCGGATATGTGCAGGACAAGGGTGTCTGCAAACAGTTCGAGTGTCGTTTTTTGTTCGTCAAAAGAGGTCAGAACCTTTGCTGAATCGACCCTATTTTCGCAAGAAACTTCTTGGTTTCTACCCCGCAATCTGAGTTCGACATCGATTTCGTGAGCATTGTTGTGATACAGTCCCAGCACAGGGATTTTTCCTTTAACAGTTATGTCGCCTCTCTCGGCGTCAACAACAAACTCTATTGGGTCGTATAGCTTGCAGACGATCTCGGCTTCAGAGGAGAAGATGTCCTCTCTAGTAATTTGTCCGCCTATACTCTCGCAGAACTCTTCGAACTCCTCGATTCTTCGATTGATTAAACGGTTGCCAGTGTCGCGGAAAAGCATACAACAGGATATATTCCAAGCCGCTAAAAAAGTTGCGGAAAAATTCAAGGAGTGAGAACTAACCACTCTTTCTCAGAACTAATGCCGAAAGAGATTCTTCTTGCTTTTACTGTTCCTCTGACGAATACTTTATTCGTTAGCAAGTCATTTGTTATTTCTCCTTGAGTCACTCCTCTGAAAGAAATTTCATTCTTTTTCCCACGCAACGCAAAATGTTCGCTCAGTCCTGAAATGCTCGATAGATCCCCTGTCTGTGAGAAAATTTCGATGTCTATTGGTTTATCCAGTATACAAACTGCTCCAGCCGAGAACTTCCCTATTCTCTCTTCTTCAACAACCCCTCCAAGTGCTTCACAAAACTCTTTAAATTTGTTTAGCCTTCTCCTAGGCCTCTCTCTAAAAAACATAGATCCGCTTTCTTGAGCATACATACACATCACCTCCTCTAATCAATATTTAACCCAGAAATGAGTCCCATCAACGCCGTCAACTCTTTCTTCGTCAGTCCGAGCTTTCTTGCCAGCCGAGCATAGTATTTCCTCGCCTCTCCGGGAGACCTTGTAGATAGCTTGTACTTTGGAATCCACCGCACTCTCAAATGATTGTCTATTTCCTCTACCTCTGGCCACAGGTGGATCTCTACCGGTTTTCCCGGGATGTTTAGCGGGATTACTTCAAGATACTCTTCTGATTCTGTTTCGACATAGCCTCCTTCTTCCTGCACACACAACTCACTCTTTGCTCTGACTTCAAACTCCTTTCCACCCACATTGACGATTTTTCTCCACAACTCCTTGGTCTCGCATGGCATTAGAGACGCCCTCTAAAAAATAAAAAAATTAGAGCCTCTTGACCTTGAAGTACTTGTAGCCCTCATCCAGAGAAGCTTTGGTAAGCCTCTGCTTAATCGGGTTGTTGCCGGTCTTGTAGACATAAGCGACATACACAAGTATCGCAGCCGTCACGATGATCAGAGTATAAATGAGTCCGTTTGCCACAGTAATCGCCATCGGATCAACGGATGCGTAGAACCAGAATGGGAGATACCCCTGATTCAGCAGTGTCGAGAATATCATCGTCAATCCAAAGACAAGTGCCATCCAAACGTAAGTCATGTTCCTCCCAAAGACTCCCTTGCGTTCCATTGTCTTGAATGCCAGAACCAGCAGCACTGTAATCGTTATTATCAGCCCTATCGTCAGTGCGTAGTGCGGGTAGTATTTAGCCAGTATTGTAAACACCACTGCCGCCACAAGCGTTCCTGCAAAGGCTGCCAGTTCTTTGTGCTCCATTTCTATCGCTTTTCTTCTTGGTACAGTCCCTCCTCCTTCAGCCATATCATCACCCTATCGAAATTATAAAAGGGATATACTTAAGCATTTTGTTGTCAGGGTGTTGACACTGGCTGCTCAATAGATGTTACAGCCACGGCCAGAATAGTTCTGATAATTTCGCTACGGCTTTTTCCCCACGCTTTTGCGAGAGCATCTAACTTCTCAAGCAGATCCTGACCAAGCCTGAGCGAAACGATCTCCGTATTGGGTTGCCTGTCAACAAGCACACCTTCTCTGACTTCTGCCCACTGCTCCACCTTCAACATGTTACATATTTCAGGATTTCCCAGCAGCATGAGTGCGAGATGCCTTCTACCATCCAGTTCAGTTGCTATGGAAATATAATGGTAACACACCTTATTATCAAATACTGATTTATCCCCAACCTGCTCTTCAAACTTCTTCAGCAGCTGGGTCTTGAAAGCTATGTAATCTCTTGGAGATAAGTCTTTATCGTGCAGAACCTCATCTCTCTTCTTGCACTTCTTGTCAAGGGGGCAGCAGAAGGCAAGATTACCATAGCACAGCCTATCGTCTTCATACTCCTTATACGACCTCTTTATCTGTTCGTATGTATCCTTGTCAATACCCAGTATCTTAAGAGCCCCATCTCTGAACGGGCACGGCTTTTGAGTAGAACAGCAGAACACTATCGCCTTCAGCTTTCCCCCGTTGCACAGGGTTGTCGTTCCAAACAGCTCCTTATCCGCATCCATCAGTAACCCTCCCACTTCAGCGGTTTGGGCAGATTTGATGTCAGGGCTTTCTCCTCAATCTTCGCCAGCCCGCGTATCAGTGACTTCAGATTCTTCAGGAACTCTTCCTCCTTTTCCTTCCTGACACCGCCAACGATCACGACTTCCTGTGTCGTCTTCCCGTCGAAGTAAGAGATAACCATACAGGGAACTGGGTTTCCTCCGAGCATGTCCACTATCTGCCCCTTCTTTGCCAGCTCCTTCTGCAACTTGGTGTTCCCGAACTTCTGCAACCACTTGGAGGACAGACACTTACCAGAGGGGGGTTGTGTCGCAGTCATCTCGAAGTCGCCATCCACAGGGACAGGGATCACCGTGATCCCGTTGAATACCTTCGCACCGCTATCACCGTCAAAGAACCAGTGAGGATCTTTTCCCAGCTCGTCCTCTTCGAGCTTCTCAAGAGTACGCATAAACCTCTTGCAGACTGGGCACTTCGTCGAGTAGTAAACTCTAACTGTTACCACCCTTACCACCTCTCTCACCCATCATCTTCTCAAGATATTCGATATACCCCTTAATCTGCTCGAACAGCTTGTCCGAGGCAACCTCATGAGATTCGAGGTACATCCTCTTAACAGGCGGAGGAGCAGGAGCGTAACTACCATCGATCAGCATGTGGTGGGCTGTTGCCCTGACCTTATCCACGATCGGGATCTCGGGCTGAAACGATAAGTAGGGGGAATCGTACCTCAGGTACAGCCTGTTGTGCTTCACACCGTGCTTCCACCCGGTATCTTTCGGTGCGAATGTAAATGAGGGGGTTTTCTCGTAGATTTCCTCTCCGCCGTAGAATATTCTGGCGAAGATCTCAGTGATTATGTCCATCACCGACTCCATTGCGTTGAACATCACGGTGTACATCTCACCACCCCCTCCACTTCAGCACATAACCTCTCCCGCCCTCTGTCGGGTCGAGAGAAACAAGACTGGGAATTGCGGACAGAATCTCCTCAATCACCTTCTGAAAGTCCGAGCTAATTCTCCCCTCTTCATCGATGTAGCCAAGCCTCTTTGCCAGCTCTCCCAACGGCACGGCCTTTAGAGGAGAGTCAATTAACGCCTTGATTACCCTCTTCGCCTGCGGAGAGAGCCTCTTGATCTTGGAGTCTATTTCACCCAGCTCGTCAATGCCAAGAGAGTATCCGGATTCCTCTAGGAGGCGTATTGCAGAGATCTCACTACCCTCTCCCCTCAACAGGCTGAGAGACCTGAAAAGGCTCCTGATCTTGGACTCAAGGTCGAGAAGTGCCTGCCTCAGCCCGGCGACATTCGCGTTGAGTATGTCCTCCTTAACCTGCTTTACCTGCTCCACATAGCTGTCTATCTCCGCCTTTATCGCCTTGAACTTCATGTCTGTGAGTGAACCGTAATCCAGTCCCGTGATGTAAGAGTCCACGAGATCCTGAATGTAGTCGAGCTTGCTCAGCAGCTCCCTCCTATCAAAGAGTGAGGAGTCTACCAATTCCAGCATCTCGGAAATTGTCTTGCTTATCTCACCGGTTATCGTCTTTCCCGTCAGCAACCTCTCTCACCTCTTACTCTTCTTCACCTTCCTCTTCTTCCTCTCCTTCCTCTGACTCTTGTTGCATCTCCTGCATCCTCAGATTCACCTTTGCCTGCTCTGCCTTCATCGTCACCTCTTCCACCTTCTTCAGGATGCTGTCGAGCTCTCCGAGCACCTCGCTGAACTTCTTGGCCATGGCTGCTGCTTCCTTGGACAGAATCTCCCACTTCTCCTTGTCTGCTGTAGTCATCTTCAGAGCGTTCTCAAGATACCTCTGCCTCTCCTTGGACTGCAAGAGAGAGATCTTGAGCTCTCTCAGGGCTGCGGCCATCGCCTTGTTCTTGAACATCATGTCGTCCAGCAGGTTGTGGAGAGACGAGATCTCAGAAGCGTACAGCTCAACCTGGTGCGTGAGCTCGGTGATTTTGACGGACTGCTCGTACACAACATCCTGCAAGGCTTTGTTCGTTTTCATCAGCTCGTAGTACTTCGCCAGGACATCTCTCGGGATCTTGCACAGCAACCTGTGCGGGTCGATCAGCAGAACCGGGCTCTGCCGCTGTGTCACGGCATCGAGGTTGAGTATGGACTCGTAGGGGACATGCACCTCTTTTACCGGCTTCACATCCTCCACGAAGTGGTAATCGTCCCTGTTAGACATTATCTCAGCAATAAACGGGGTGAGAAAACCGTTAACCACTAACGGGAGGACGACATGGTCGTAGTCCTTGTGCTTGGCGTGTATAGCGACGAATCCTGTTGTTATGATCCAGACTGTCTTGTTCTTTCCTCTCTCCGTTATCGTCTTCACCTTGTGATGAATGTACTGCCCCTCGTAGGTAACATGACCGCCCACACCCACTGACACTATGGGGACTCCGAACAAGTTCGGGTCTCGAAACGGGGCGGTCTCGTACTGCACCATCGCCGGTCACTCCGAAAGGATCTCTTCGTCGAGTTCAGCAGTGGGTGGCAGCTTCTTATACACAGCGTTCTGCTGGTTCTTCACCATTTCTGCCGTCTCGTCGAGAGTGGAGGAAGACTGCACTTTAGACTCGAGTGCCTCCACCTTGGCTGAGAGAGCTTTCACCTCCTCTGCCAGATCTTCAACAGCCCTCTCGAGAGACTTCATGTTCTCCGCTGCAACGGCGAGACCGGACACGCTCTCGGCTGTGGAGTGGATGTCCTGCGTTGCCTCAATCAGACGCTCTTCGATCTTTGTGAGCTCGTCAGCCACGATCGTGCTGACACTCTCGCGGATGATTTTTCCGATGTCCATGTTGTCGATGGAGATCTTCTTCTTGACCTCAGACACTGCCGCCTCAAACTCGGCACTGATGCGTTTCTTGGCCGTGTCCAGAAACTCTCTCAGCTCCTCGCACATCTTGCTCAGTTCGGCCCTCTCCTTCTT
>Ga0256834_1000157_pt1 | contig 45997 bp, 37 predicted proteins | sample 4281140metaG_FD_190536 | JGI IMG/M metagenome (GOLD analysis project Ga0256834, IMG submission 190536) | Hydrothermal vent microbial communities from East Pacific Rise, Pacific Ocean - 4281-140 | ecosystem: Environmental > Aquatic > Marine > Hydrothermal vents | place: Pacific Ocean: East...
CGATAGCAGGCATTCATATTAGAATACAAGGTATTATCAGAACAGTTTTCAGCAAGTTGGAAATATTGAGATTTTAACTAAAAACCATGTCAAGAAATATCTTTTATATTCGCTGAATAGTTACCAATTAATTATGGCTAAAAAGGTCAATGATTATGGCATGCAGCTTAATAATGCTTTTATCCAGTTGGAATTATTACTGTTAAAGAAAGATACTAAAAACTTTAAAGCCATATGGGATGAGCGTTCGGCCATGATAAAAAATAATGGATTTGAGCGTTTTCAGGTTTATATGGATTTGTTTTTGGGTCGGCATTATTTTCAGATTCACGAAGACGAAAGAGCTATAGAATTATTGACCCAAGTCTCAGAGCAAGTCAAAGCCCAAAAAGATATGACGCTCTATACTGATGCACAAAATGAATTAGCAAAAATATATATCAAAAATAATCCGCTAAAATCTTTAGCAATTTTAAATGATTTAGAGCAGTATAATCCACACCCCAACCCTTATCTTGATTTAAAGGCAGCAGCTCTTCACGAGTTAGGCAAAAATATTGAGGCATTAAGTGTACTCAACAAAGCTAAGCTTATTTATCCTGAAGGCTGGACGGCCCAAAATCAAAAATTATTAGAACAAATAAAAGCGGCTCTTAATTAATTTATCTGACTCAAGAAATGACCGACTAAAGCTGAATAGTTATCTTTATCGACTAAAAAAGCATCATGTCCTTGGATAGAGGGTGTTATTTGCAGTTGGGTAGGGCATGAGATTTGATTGAAGAGTCTAGCAATTTCACTTTGTTGTTCGGGCGGGAATAAAAAATCTGTTTGTGCACCTATGACTAATGCAGATTTTATTTTAACTTTTTCAAAAGGATTATGATTGTCTAAATGATGGTGATCATAAGCATCAAACCAATCCATTGCACGCGATAAGTATAGGTAACTAATAGGATCAAATTGATGGATGAATTTTTCAGCATGGTACTCTAAATAACCTTCAACAGGAAATTCGTGACCAAATGGTTTGTTTGGGCGTTGGCGTAAAGAGCGTGGAAAACGCTCTTTCCATTCTTGAGCTGAACGATAAGACAGCATACCAATTTTGCGGGCTTGTTTCATGCCTTGGGTTGGCCATTGTTCACTGGAATAATTGCCGTCTTTGAAATTAACATCACTGAGTATCGCTTCGCGTTGCAAAGAGCGTATAGCGGTACTAAAGGGTTGAGAGTGACACCCTGCGGCAATATTTATCATGTGATTGGTGGCATTTGGGTGTTGTAACACGAGTGCCAATGCCGTCATGCCACCCATAGAAGGTCCTACAACACATGCCAGTTTTTCTATGCCTAAAGAGCGAACAACCTTAAGCGATGAATTAGCAATATCTTCTAAAGTTAGGTCAGGGAAAGTAAACTTGTAAGGCTGTTTAGTTGCTGGCTCGGGTGAACACGGTCCAGTAGAACCTTTACATGACCCTAAAGAACTTACGCAAATAACAAACCATTTGTCGGTGTCAATGGCTTTTTGTGAGCCTATCATGTATTCCCACCAACCATCTAAATCATCTTTATCATGCCTTGCTGCATGTGAATCGGTGGAGAGACCTGTAAAGATAAGAATGGCATTGTCCTTATTTTTATTTAACTTACCCCACGTTTCATAAGCAAGGGTTGCTCCATCAAGGATTGCACCATGCCGCATGGTAAAGTTGTTTAGTTTGTATAAGTTTAAATGACGTGCCATAAGTTTATTCTCAAACAAAAAAGCGACAGTTGAGTCGCTTTTTTAATAAGTGTTCATTCTAATTCAATTTAGGTCGTATTTCTATACCTTCTTACCCAAATTGATAGTGCAATGAAAACGGCTGAAAAAATAATACCGTAAATTATTTCCATATGCATGATAGATCCTTTGAGATTGGATGCTATATCAATAAGACTCATGCCGCCCTCTCCAAGATTAATTTGAAAACCACTACCCCCCGCATTGGTACCATAAGGCAATGCTGAAAACATAAAAAACTTAGCTGGCCATTTAAACATCTCCACTTGTACAAAGTTCATGCGAGTGACAACATTGAGGAAGTACCATGAGACTGCCACTAAAAGTGGGATGAAGATGGCAAATAAGAAAGGTCTGCGTTTGGACCAAGATGAGCTGAACATCAACCAACCGTAAATAGGCATAGCCCAGAGCATTTGTGTTAAGGCTCCTATTAGCATTGTTAATATCCCTTTTACAATGCTGGCAGGAACCCAAACTAATGTCCATGGATTTTGCCCATGAAACATTAATAAAATACTTGTTAACACCATGTTTGCTAACATATAAGCAGCAAATACAGCAGTAAAAACAAGTGGTACAAAAATCATAGCGGTTATTAATTTTGATAAAACTGTTTCTGAATCTGATATAGGTAAGGATTTCCAAAATTGAATACTTCCATCTTTCCTGTCATCAAAAAGAGAACCCAGAATGAAAAAGAAAAGGACAATAAATAAAACAAATAAAAATAATGTTGAGGTAGAAATTAATTGCACATCCCAGAAAGTACTTAATTGTTTTTCTGACAAATTATGCAGTTCATTGATGCCTTTATGCACAATTTCAGCTGAGCCTGTTTTGTTGGCAAATACGAGGCCGATTATGTAACCAACAATAGCAATAACCAATAAAACAATACTAATAATGATAGGTGCTTTAATAAAAGCACCACGATGTTCCCAAAACTCACGTCTGATTAACGCCTTCATATTTTTTATCATTCTGCATCCTCCTCTTTTAACATAGCAACAAACAAATCAGCAACTCCAGGGCGTTGCACCTCGCCTAATGCCTCAAGTTCGCCTCGGTTAGGGTGTTTAAACAACATTACGTGCTTACCAAAAACCTTTCGTGATTGTAATGGCTTAAATGACATGGCATCTTCGTAATTTTCTGAGGGGACCATCACTTCAAAATACTCTTCGGTTAATTCTTCCATATTGGCATCCAACACAATTTCGCCGTCTTTAATAAATAATAAATCCGTTAAGATGTGTTCAATTTCTTCCACTTGATGGGTGGTGATAATAATGGTGCGTTCATTATCAAAATAATCGTTAAGTAAATTATCATAAAAATCCTTACGATAAATTATATCTAGACCAAGAGTTGGCTCATCAAGAATCAATAATTTTGCTTCAATAGACATAACAATAGCAAGGTGTAACTGAACGATCATACCTTTTGACATGGATTTAACTTTTTGTTTAGCTCCTAATTTAGTTTTTTTCAAAAAACCTTCGGCTTTGCTTCGAGAAAACTTTGGATGAGTTTGCTCAACAAAATCAAGGACTTCATTAACCTTAATCCAATCTGGCAAAACAGCAACATCTGCAATAAAACAGATGTCTTCCATTAATTTGGCTCGGTCTTGAAATGGACTAATACCCATAACCTCCAAATCGCCATCATAAGCGGTTAAACCAAGCAATGCTTTGAGCAAAGTGGTTTTGCCTGCACCATTGGGACCAATTAGCCCTACTATTTTACCTTTGCCGATAGTCAAGTTGATGTTTTTTAAGGCTTGAAACTTGCCATAACTTTTTGATAAGTTTTTGGCTTTAATAATTTGAGTCATTTATGCTCCCCTAATAATTCTTTTAACGAGTTGATTAATACGTTAACATCTAGTTTTAAGTCGTGAATTCTGTGTTTTATTCTAGGCCACTCTTTTACTAAAAAGCGTTCTTGGTCAGATGCCAGTAATTGTTCTCTTGCGTGTTCTTTGACAAACATGCCCAGCCCCCGCTTTTTCTCAACCAAGTCCTCATCAACCAAATACTGCCACGCTTTTGAAACAGTAATTGGGTTGAGTTTATAATCTGCAGCCACCTTGCGTACCGAAGGTAGTGCTTCATTTTCTTTTAAATCGCCCACCAAAATCATATTGCGAATCTGATCCTTGAGTTGCAAATAGATGGGTTCTTTGTCGTTCCATTGATAGTTCATCACTTACTCTATTTTAATTTAGGAATAAGGTATTTAAAAGTACGAGTGAAATCACGTTGAACTTCTTGCTCTACCTGTTTAATAAGCACTGATTTTGTCAAAATGTTTTCCGATTGATATGCAGGATAAACTAATTGGATTATTCCCCATGAGATAGCAAGTGTTGCTCCGCAGGCAAGAATAAATAGAGTAAAAACTGTTGCAGATTGGTTTATAGCTGTTTTCATAAGATTCACTTTTAGTTTTGTCTTGGTGTTCTACTATAGTACAACACCTAAACAATAGCAAGATATTTAATATTTATTTAATTGATTTATCTAAAGTCCTAAGATAGGATAAGTAGTCTAAATTCAATTTAAAGAGATTTTTTATGAAAAAAATACTATTAACAACATTGCTTGCCTTTAGCATTGGCAGCTATGCGTATGATGCAGAAGAGGCACAGTCAATGTATGAAGAAGATTGTACTAGTTGTCATGATAGCAGTGTTTTTACACGTCCAGCCAAAGAACGCAAGGTTAATGACTTGGGGGCATTGAAAAAACAAGTTCATCGCTGTGTTGGTGTAACAGGAGCTTCATGGTTTGAAGAAGATGAAGAGAATGTTGTTCAATACTTAAATGAGAACTTTTATAAGTTTGCAAAAGAAAAGAAATAGGTAATTATAATTGTCAACATATAAAAAGCAGGTGAGTCACCTGCTTTTTTTTAAGCCTTTAAATAGAAATCTATTTGGGTTTATGGCTTTTTGCAACTCATTGTTAAGCACTTGCGGTACTCCTAAAATTTGATTACATAAAGATTCAGCCAAAATAGGTGCACTAGTAAAGCCGCGTGAACCAAGCCCAGTAAAAACATACAAATTATTGACATGTTGTGGTGGTGGGTAATATTTCCACGATTTTCCGTGTCGAATATCATGATAATCCCCTTTAAATTTTTGTTGGTCTATTATAGTACCACAAATGGGTAAATGATCGGGTGTTGTTACACGAATACCGGCGCGTGATTTATCGCTTGTAATTTGTGCTAGTAATTTTTCAAATGGCGTATTGTTCCACAGTTCTGTATTACGTTGCCAGTGGTTATCATTGGTTTGTGGAGAACTAAACCAATCATCTTTATCTATATAATCAAAAGTAGCTCCCATGGTTTGTTCGCCATGCCAACGTGGTGTGATATAACCCTTGCAAAGCTGAATGTGTGGGCAATCAGCGATGGTAGCATCTGCATTCTTTGATTTGAAATAACTGATTTGTCCGTGCTTAGGCGTAATGGGCAGTTCATAATTTACTAACAGCTTTTTCAAGCCAATCCCATTGGCAAGTACCAAGCAATCAGTTGTATATACAGTTGTGTTGTCTTGCTTTAGCTGCCATAAATTGCTCTGATATTCAATTGCGTTAATTTCTACTTGCCTATAAGTGAAATTGGGATTTTGTTGTAATTGTTCAAATACACTTTTGGCATGTCCTTGGGTATCGAGCCATCCAGCTGTTGAATAAAGTAGTCCTTGTTGATGCTTTTTCACCAATGGTTGTGGTAAATCAAAATTGTTCAACAGTTTATCTTGCCATTGTTTTTGTTTGTCATTAAAAGCTAATTCATAAACACCAACACCATGGTAGTTATTAGGTGAATAATGACGAATAGCATATAAAAAAGCTGACAAATAAAAGCGTGCTTCAACAGAGTCATTTAAGGTAAAAGATGGCATAACCATCGCTTGTGGGTTGCCTGATGTTTCTAGACATGGTTGTTTTTGCCTATCAATAAGTGTGACTTGTTTGCCTGCATCACATAATTTTTGTGCCAAAGTTAAACCTGCAATACCAGCACCAATTATTGTGTATATCTTTGCCTTCTTAGCTTTAAAAGTTTGTGTCCATGGTTGTTTATCAGTGATTTGATGCTCATCTTTCATTGTAGCTGTAAGCATTTCTCGTTTTTGCCCAAAGCCTTTGACTTTTTTTATGCTAAATCCTGCAGCTTCAAGGTTGTCTCGAATTTTTCGTGCAACTGTATAAGTAGCAACTGTTGTGTCTTGATGAGATAAATGGGCAATGACCTTAAATAAATTCTCACTCCAAAGCTCAGGATTTTTACTGGGTGCAAAACCATCAAGATACCAAGCATCAACTTTTGCGTTGAGTTGTTTTAATCCCTGTGCGGCATCACCGATGATGAGTGTTAATGTGGTGTTTTGTGTTTTAAAATGCAATCGGTGAAAGCCATAGAGGAAGTTTGTGGGGTAATTGTTGATTAATAGCTGGCTATATTGGCTTAATTGTGGGAATTGCGACAAAGCCATATGTAGTTGCTGTTTGTCTAATGGGTGTAATTCACAACTAATGAAGTGCAAGTGTTGATCACTTGTTGATGTTTTATTCCATTTTTGTAGAGTCAATAAAAAATTTAAACCTGTTCCAAAGCCAGTTTCTGCAATGGTAAAGTTTTCTTTTTCTAGCCAGTTTTTGGGTAAATTATTGCCCTGTAAGAAAACATGAGTCTTTTCATCCAAACCAATACTCGGTTGAAAGTAAATATCCGAATAATTATTCGAATAGGCATTGTTTCTATCATCAAATTTGAGTTTGAGTGTTGTGGCTTGCTTAATTGGAAAAGGGTGTTTTGTCATGTTTAGATTTTAAACATCTTCTTTATAAAAAACAAACTTCATTGCTTACAAGCCTAATTTTCTTTGTTTATGCTGCATTGGTCATTATTAGACGAACCAGATTGTTTTTGTGGTGAAGTCAAGGCTTTAGCTATGGTGCAATATCGTAAAGTGGAAGCCAGAATTGATGAGTGAAGAGAAAACTATAGAACCCAGATTGCCTGAGTTCTATAAAAATAAATATTTGATTAGAAAGTAGAACGAATTCCGATGCTAAAGCGATGAATATCTTCATTTATCTTATAATCAAAATAGGCGCCAAAACTATCAGAAAAATAATAGGCTGTTCCAATATTCAAAAAAGTATCAGCATTATTGATGTCTATATATTCGATTGCACCTTTTAGCTCTAATTTTTCAGATATCATACTTCTTATGCCGAAGTCAATTTCATAACCAATTTGAGAATCTCTATTTTCAGCTTTTGCGATAGCAACATCGAGCTCTGCAAAAAAAGAAGTGGTGTCCGAGAAGTGATTCATGTAGCCAGCACCTGCTGTTGCTAATGTTGTAGAACGACCATTGTTCGAAATATAATTAAGGTCACCGGCAATATAAAAATTGTCATTTATTGCAGAAGAAAAGTTTAATTCGAGTCCTGACGGGCTATTGCTTAATGAACTACCATCAGCTCTCCATGTAACATAGCCAATATCAAAATAATTAAATGTTGGGCTGTCAGCTAGTGCAGTTAAGGAAAAACAAGATAACAGGGTTGCGGTAAGAATTTTTTTATTCATAGTATTACTCCATAGTTATGAATGATAAAAGTGGTTAAGTAAGGCTAAGTGCTCACAAAAAACAAAAAAGATTTTAATTGTTTTAAGTTAAAACACAAGAAAAAATAAAATAAATCATTTGAAAAGTAAGAATATTAAAAATCTGAAAATTAATTGATGGAGTTTTTTAGAATTCTATCAAGTTTTTTGGTCGAATCATGGAGTAAATTGAGATAATGGGAGTCTTTGTTTTGCTCGGTTAATATTTTCCCCAAAAGAATAAACTCGGAATCATGCTGTTTGCCAAGTTGTTTCATTTTCTTTGCCATTTGTGCAAGGTCTTTCATTACTTTGTCAGCATCTCTCTTCTGTGTAAGAATATTCGTGCGAAAATTGTTGAGCCATTGTTTTTGGCTACTGGTTGCGTACACTGCTCTTGTTTTGATTAATGCGGCATGTTCCCATGTCCATGCGTGATTTATTTGGTAGTTTTCAAAGTTGCTTCGGCTAACAATTGCCGTACCTGAATTACCGTTGGGGCGTAATTGGGTGTCAAGTTGATAGAGACTGCCCGAATAATTTTGAATGGATAAGTAATTAATAATACATTTTATCCAGCGCATAACAAACTTGTGGTTGTTATCATTGATGTCACTCGCCAGTACGAAGACTAAGTCAAAATCCGAATTAAGGTGCATGGTTTTCATTGCCAATGAGCCATAAGCGATGACAATTAAGTCATCTGTTTGAATGGTGCTGGGTATTTTTTGCTGTGTTTCTTGCCATGAAAGTTTAATGACTTGCGATAAAATAAACTCTGCTAATAAAGTTAAAATTCCGCAGGTCTGTAGTGTATTGTGCAATTCATCAATATACGCCATTATGGCTTTAAATTGGATGCGTTGTTTAAATTGAGCTAACAACTCTAATTGTTCTTCAGTGTCAGTTACATCATGCATTTTAGAAAATATTTGCCATTGTTGTTCTACATCAAAATCGTGTTCATCGAATTTATCAAATAAAACTTCCAATAACGAAGGTGTCTTAGCAATACAATTCGAAAAATAACCACTGTGTGATATTTGGGTGATTAACTTTTGTAAAACTAGTGGTGATTCCACCAACATTGAAAGGTAGCTTTGTCTTTTGCTAATCGCATTAATGACTTGTTTGTAGCGTTTGATGATTTCATCTTGGTTGTCAAATTCTGGCAACAATCCAGTTATGGCATCTAAAGCAGAATAGATTTTATGCTTAATTGTTTTGGGATAATTTCGGGCTGATATTTCATCTTTAATTTGTTGAATTTGTGGATGAGTTATTTCATTTTTATTTTTAACTTTGTTACTTACAAACAGTTGTTGAAAAATAGCATGAACATTGTCTTTGTGTGCTTGTAATTGTTGAGTCAACTCCTCTGAGTTTTTCAACCCCATACAAACAGCAAGTGCTTCTGTTTCTTCTGGTAAGTGATGGGAGTCTCTGTCATGAATAATTTGGCAGAGGTTTTCGAGCTTACGTAAAAATAACCATGCTGATGTAAGCTGTTGTAAATCCTTTACACTAATATGCTTAAACTCGCATAATCTATGCATTTGCTGCCATAAATCATTGCCTCGCAACAGTTTATTACGACCGCCAAAAGTTATTTGTAGTGTTTGTACGATAAATTCAATTTCTCGAATGCCGCCATAACCTAATTTTAGATTATCTTCATCATCAAATTGTTGGCGTTGGATTTGCGCTTTGATTTGTCGCAAGGATTCAAAGATGGAATAGTCTAAATATTTACGGTAAATAAAAGGTTCAATCTGTTTGAGTGTTTCATTTGCCAAGTCTTTATCACCTGCGATAAAACTGGCTCGCAACCAGGCATAACGTTCCCAATCACGCCCTTCGTGTTCTAAATAGGATAATAAATTATGCATTGAGCATGTTAAAGGTGCAGCCGAACCGAAAGGACGAAGGCGCATATCCACACGATAAACGATTCCATTTGTGGTAATGCCATCTAATATTTGGATAATACGGCGACCCAATCGGTTGAAATAACTTTGGGCATCGAGGCATTTCTTGCCATCGGACTGGCCATTGTCGGTATAACAAAAAACAAGATCGACATCGGATGAATAATTGAGTTCGTTACCTCCTAATTTGCCTAATGCAAATATTATGAGGCTTTGTTTGTCGTTATTAACATTCAACACATTACCGCATTTTTGCTGCATTTCATTCAATGCTTTTTGATAAGCATAAGTGATTAACAACTTTGCTAATTGACTGGTTTGATTGAGCGTATGAATATGGTCATGTGGATTTAGCGTTAACGAATCTTGCGCTGCAATTAATGCCAGTCGTGTTTGGCGGTATTTGCGTGGCAAAGCAAACATATCCAGATGTGGATTTTTATCTTGAAAATTAATCCAGTTACTTTGTAGGTCTAATTTGTTTTCAACCAAATCGTACAGATGAGGATTTTGTTTAAACTGATTTTTGACGTATGGGCTGAGATTAAAAATTTTCATAAATTCACCTTAAGATTTGTAAGGAGCACACACAGGTGCTCCACTACTATAAGGAATTACCGTGCTTTAAAATATGCTTTTTCAGATATATCTAACCAGCTCTTGGTTTGTGAGGCGAAGGTTTTATATGAGTTATAGATACGCTTGCCCATTTGCGAGGTGTTACCGACTTCATCAAAAACTATCTTGGCATGTTTCTTAAATTCTTCAAGGACCTCGGTTGGGTATTGGCGCAGTTGTACATGGTGTTCATTAATAAGTGTATCGAGTGCACTGCGATTTTTTGCAGTAAAATCTGAGAGCATGTTTTGATTGGCTGACATGCAGGCAATTTTGATAATTTCTTTTAAATCATCTTCTAATGCATCATAAGCTTCTTTATTAACTATGCCTTCTAAGCAGGCAGTTGGTTCATGCCAACCGGGATAATAATAGTATTTTGCCGCTTGATAAAATCCAAAAGCTAAATCATTGTAAGGCCCGACCCATTCTGTGGCATCTATGTTGCCAGTTTGTAAAGATGTGAATAACTCGGAACCAGGTAATAATTTTGGTGAGCCACCCGCTCGCTTAAAAACTTCGCCTCCAAGTCCAGGAATTCGCATAACAAGCCCTTGGATATCTTCCATACTATTAATTTCTTTATTAAACCAGCCTCCCATTTGTACGCCTGTTTGTCCAACGGGAAAGGGAACGAGATTGTGTTTCGAATACAGTTCTGTCCATAGTTCTAGACCTTCACCATGATACAACCAAGCATTCATCTCTTGTGCATTCATACCAAAAGGAACCGCACCAAAAAACTGAGCCTCTGGCACCTTGCCTTTCCAGTAATAACTGCCCGCATGCCCCATCTGGGCAGTACCAGCAGAGACTGCATCAAAAACTTCAAGAGGGGGAACTAATTCACCTCCGCCGTAAACTGTGATAGTAATGCGTCCACCTGACATTTTGGTGATTTTTTCAGCTAAAAAGTTAGCGCCAGTACCTAAAGCTGGAAAGTTTTTTGGCCAAGCTGTTACCATTTTCCATTTGTGTATTTTGCCTGCACTTTGTGCTTTTCCACACTCTTGTTCCTTGGGTTTGCAGGCTGACAATGTACCTGCTACGGTTACAGCCCCGAGTGCTTTGATGAGATTTCTTCTTTTCATGTTATTTACAGTATTTTTTTATGGCTTGATTGGATGCTTTTAGTATTTCATCGCGTTGTGAATCTTCTAAATAGTGCTTTTTACCATCAGCGGTAGTTTGGGAAAAACGCCTCTGTTTCTTGAAACGAGCGTTAGTGGCTTTGGCTTTTTGACAACGCTTTTTGAGTTTTTTATTTCTCTTTTTGTTTTCTTCTTTAGTTCTACGGAATTCATCGAATCGTTCACTTGCTGTGACTTTCTCTTGTATCTCGTTGTTTTGAGGTGTTGTCGCTGGCTGAGTTTTCGGAACACGAATATTCATTTCTTGCGAGTATTGATTATCTGGTTTTTGGGTTGTGTAATGAGTTTGGCCATTAGCATCGACCCATTTATATATTTTTTCTGAGGCTTGTGTGATTGAGCAAAATAGTAGTATAGGTAAGATTAAGAATGATTTCATTTTTTGTTCCATTTTTTACAAGCAGAGTTGACTTGTATTTGTTTTTTGCGGATACGTTCTTGTTGTCGAGCGATAATCCTTGCCTCATTGCGAACAGAAGGGAAAATATAGCTTCCTGTCTTTTTATTCTTTCGAGATGAAAAAGAGTCTTTCAAATTTTGCATGGATTTTTTGGCAACCCGACACCTGCGTCTTTTTTCATTCTCTTGGTTGCGTCTAAGTTGATCTTGTTGGGCAAATTTCTTTAATTTATTTGTTGTGTCCTGCTTACGATCAAACTTTTCATTTAGGTCATGTATTGGCACGGCAGAAGTTGGCTTTGCTGTATTGATATGTACTTCTGAAGTTTGAACGCTTTCAGGTTTGGTTTCCGAATAATGCGTCGTGCCATTTTCATCTTTCCATTTGTATATTTTTCCTTCTGCTAAACTATTTATACTTAGTAGACAGGTCAGCAGAAGGATTTTCATCATTAGTTTAATGGCACAATTCTTTGATTGATTTCTTTACTTTTTTCAGCATTTGGGTGCGTTGCGTATCATCCATGCGTATATATTCCCCTGTTGCTGGGTCTTTTTGACGAATGCGAACGGTTGCTTGTAAGGTGGCTAAGTTTTTCTTAGCTATTTTACAATTGGCTTTGTCTTGCGTTTTTTGAACGCGTTCTTTTTCTTTGTTGTTGTATTCTTCGACATCTTTTTGTTCTTGTGTGAGTTCGCTATTACTTTCTTCTTCAGTTTTTTCTTTTCTGGATTGATAGCTTGTTTGAGCGCCAGTTGGTGTATTGGCATAAACTTTGACTTCAGATGTTTGCTTGTTGACTGGTTTTGTTTCTGAGTAATGGGTGTTGCCATCAGCATCAATCCATTTATAAAACTTCTTGGCATCAGCTTGGATAATGATGAATAAAGCTAAAATGAGGGTGAATATTTTCATAATCTAATCGTCTTTATATTTATTAGGTTCATTTATAGCATAAAACTGTCGATATTTCTCTAAATAAGTTTAATGTATTTGCTTAACACGTCCAACAATGCCGGATTCAAGCCGAACTTTTATCCCGTGAGGATGGTTGGCGGAGTTGGTTAAAAGGTCCTGAACAGTTCCATCCGTTAATTTTCCACTGCACTGGTGGTGCTTCTGAACAACACTTACTTGCATACCTTTTTTGATATTTTTTCGTTGGGTTCCTGACATACGGTTACCTTTGTTGGTAATTGGCAAAAAAATCACCCATGCGGGTAATGGCTTCGGTTAATATTTGTTTGTTGGGTAAGAATACTAATCTAAAATGATCTGGTTCTGTCCAGTTAAAGCCGGTTCCATGTACCAATAGAATCTGCTTTTGTTGTAATAAGTCCAGCACCATTTGCTCATCATCTGTGATGTTAAATTTATCCGTATCAACTTTGACAAAACAATACAGTGCTCCTTTGGGTTTTGTTGTAGATAATCCAGAGATATCGTTAATCATTTTGTAGGCAGTTAAGCGCTGTTGATTTAACCTGCCATCACCAACAATCAATTCATTAATGCTTTGGTAGCCACCAAGAGCTGTTTGGATTGCAAATTGTGTTGGGACGTTTGCACATAAGCGCATAGAGGAAATGATTTCTAGCCCTTGAATATAGTCTTTAGCAGTGTGAGTGATGCCACTTAAAACCATCCATCCAGTACGGTAGCCAGCAGCACGGTAATTTTTGGATAAACCATTAAATGTGACAAAAAGCACATCATCTGCTAAAGAAGCAATTGATGTAAAGTCAGTGTTATCATAGATGATTTTATCATATATTTCGTCACTGTAGATAATCAAATTGTGCTGGCGCGCAATTTCAATGATTTCCAGCAATGTCGCTTTGGAATAAACCGCACCTGTGGGATTGTTAGGGTTGATAACGACAATACCACGAGTCTTGGTTGTGATTTTAGCTTTGATGTCCTCAATATTGGGCTCCCAACCCTTGTCTTCATCACATAAATAATGGCAAGCTTTTCCACCTGATAAATTAACAGCCGCTGTCCATAAAGGATAATCTGGAGAAGGTATCAAAATTTCATCACCATCATTTAACAAGCCTTGCATAGACATTAAAATAAGTTCACTGACACCGTTGCCGATAAAAATATTCTCGAATTGTAAGTCGGGAAGTTTCTGCTGGTAATGTTGAAAAATGGCAACGCGAGCAGAGTACAAACCTTTGGAGTCGCAATACCCTTCGGCTTGCGGAAGATTATTAATTAAATCTTTGACCATATCAACGGGTGCTTCAAAGTCAAAAGCCGCAGGGTTGCCGATGTTGAGCTTTAGTATTTTATTGCCCTGTTTTTCTAACTCAATGGCAGCATCAAGAACAGGGCCTCGAATATCGTAGCATACGCCTTTTAGTTTTGTTGATTTATTTATCATGGCTCACATAATAACAAATACTGTGATTAATTGAAAAATTAACCTTAAAGTTAATGATAAATCATTTAAACTAATGAATAAATTTACTTTTATTAACTGTTTTTGTTAAGATGAGGTTAAGAACATTTATTAAATAAAGAGAGAATGAAATATGAAAAAAACAAATATTATATTATTGCTACTATGTACATTTGCTACGTCTTTAGTTATGGCGGGGCCTGCAGATAGATTGGGGCCAAGCAATAATCTCCCTGCAAGTGGATTCTTGCCAATTACTCCATTTGCTCCTGGTACCGACTTGGTGGTAGATGGCGGCTTTGAAAGCGGTACACCAAGTGCTGGTTGGACAGAAGCATCTACCAATTACGGTACAACTGTATGTGATGCAGGGACTTGTGGTACAGGTACAGGTACAGGCCCACACAGTGGTACATTTTGGAGTTGGTTTGGTGGGGCTGGCGGGGCTCTTGAAATTGGTGAAGTTACTCAAAGTATAACAATCCCAACAGGAACTGCTTCACTTGAGTTCTGGACTGAGTTAATTATATGTGATAGCGCTGATGACTTTATGGAAGCTCGTATTGATGGAACTATGGTATATCGAGTTCAAGGTGATGATGCAGCTTGTGGTACGCTTGGTTATGCAATGCAGACTGTAGACATTTCGGCTTTTGCTGATGGCACTGTTCATACGTTATCATTTTATTCTGAAACTATTGGAACAAATGGTGGTGGATCTAACTTTTTCCTTGATGATGTGGCATTGTTGTCAGTTCCTGGTGTTGTTTTAGCTCCACCAACTCCAGTACCAAGCTTAAACTTGTATGCTTTAGTTGCTTTGTTCCTTGCATTACTAGTATTTGGATACAAAAGAAGCCGAGCTTAAGTGTTTTGAGTATAAATTAAAGTTAGTTTAATTTATTATTTCAAATAAGTAAAAACCCATGCAGTTAACTGCATGGGTTTTTTTATGTTAAAATGCTTTACAATTATATTAATTATAAAGAATTGAAAATGACAGAATCTAAAACACCTCGAAGTAAAGGTATTTACCTTTTACCAAACTTGTTTACTACTGGCGCTTTGTTTGCTGGTTACTATTCAATAATTGCTGGGATTAATGGCAAATTTGAGATTTCAGCTATTGCTATATTTATCGCAGCTTTGCTTGATGGGTTGGATGGACGTGTTGCGCGTTTAACCAATACTCAAAGTGAATTTGGTGAGCAGTATGATTCACTCTCAGATTTAATCTCTTTTGGATTAGCTCCTTCTTTACTTATGTATAACTGGTCATTGCATTCATTTGTCAATGTCCATCCAGTTATGGGTAAAATTGCTTGGTTAGTAGCATTTGTTTATGCGGTGAGTGGTGCCTTGCGTTTGGCTCGATTTAATGTGCAAATTGGCACAATTGATAAAGCTTACTTTCAAGGATTGCCCTCGCCTGCTGCGGCAGCTTTGTTGAGTTCATTTGTTTGGGTGGCTGTGGATCATGATTTTAGTGGTGAATCATTACGTTATGTTTCTTTAATTGTTACATTGGTGTCAGGTTTGCTAATGGTGTCAAAATTTAGGTATTATTCTTTTAAGACTTTGCCATTTAAAGAGTCTGTTCCATTTGTTTGGGTTCTTTTATTGGTGTTCATTTTTGTTATGTTGGCACTGGCTCCTGCAAAAGTATTGTTTGCGGTGTTTTCAGGCTATGCAATATTTGGTATTTTGTTAACACTTGTAGGGTTGAAAAAAAAGAGACGGAAAAAAGCCAAAGAGATAAAAGATGAAAGCTGATCAAATCAGCTCATTGTCAAAAAGTGAGCAGGCGGAGGCATCGGCAGGTACTTTGGACCAGCTTAAGTTGCTTGCTGATTTATCCCAAGCTTTTGTGCAATCTTTAGATATTGATGAAACATTAAGTTTTGCAGTTGAAAAGATAGCAGAGTATATGGATGCACAAGCTGCCTCTGTATTTTTATACAACAGTAAAAATAAAAAATTAATCTGTCGAGCCAGTTTTGGTCCTGTGGATATCAAAGGCATTGATGTTGATGTCAGTAACAGTATAGTTGGCAAAGCCTTAAGTTCTGGTAAGTGCCAATTGATTCGAGATGCAAAATTAGATAATAGCTATAATTGCCAGGTTGATCAACTTACTGGTTTTGAAACAAAATCAGTATTGTGTACACCCTTGATTGCAGCTGGTGAAAACATTGGCGTGCTACAAGTGTTAAACAAAGAAGAAGGAATTTTCTTTGATAATCGTGACAGAGATATTTTGCGCTTATTAGCCTCTCCTATTGCTTTATCCATCAATAATGCCCGTTTAACGCTCAGGTTAGTTGAACAAAATCGTCTAAAAAAAGAAATTACTCTCGCACGACGATTGCAGCGTTCTTTATTACCTGCTCGAAAAAAGCCACCTTTTCCAGTGGTTGGCACTAATGTCCCTGCCTATGAAGTTTCGGGTGATTTTTATGATTATTTTTCCCTTGGAGAAGATTGTGTCGGCTTTGTTGTCGGAGATGTCTCTGGAAAAGGTCTTGATGCCTCAATGCTAATGGTACGAGCCAGTAGTTTGTTGCGGTGGATAGGAAAAGACAGACTGCCACCATCACAGTGGCTAGAAAAAGCCAACAAAGAACTCTGTGAAAACTCTTCTCGCGGTATGTTTGTCTGTGTGGCAGCAGGCTATTTCTACCCTAGAGAAGATAAAGTTGTGTGGTCCAATGCAGGCTTGCCACCAGTAATACACAAGTGTTCCGATAGTGGAAGTATACACACTTGGATTGCCAATGCACCACCGCTTGGAATTGATGCAGATTTGGTATTTCCTGAGCAAGAAACCTCAATTGGCGATGGTGGACTATATTTCTTAACGGATGGGTTAACCGATGCCCGTCTTGAGAATGGAGAGCATTTAGGCACAGATGGATTAATAGAGTACATCAAAACAGTCGAAGCTGAGTCCGCTGAAGTAAGAGTGGGTAAAATCATAACTTATGTACGTAGGCAACAGTTGGCTGATGATGCGACTTTATTATTAGTTGAAAAAAGAGACAATATTCATGAAACTTACCTCGATGGAATTAGTTTTAGGGCAGATCCTGTGAACTTAAAAATGGTTAGGGCAAAAGTGTCAGAAATGGTGCTGCAAAATGGTTTTGATGCGGCAACAGAGCAGCAGTTAGTATTGTGTTTGGATGAGGCTGTCAGCAATATTTATCGGCATGCTTACAACAACGATGAAACAGGCAGAATCGATTTGTCATTCAAGCTGCAAAATAACACGTTGGTATTTTATCTTCGTGATTATGCCTCATTGGTTTACGACAATTCTATAAAACCACGTGACCTAACGCAAACCCGACCAGGAGGATTAGGTATCAATATTATTGACAGTGTAATGGACTCTTGGGAGTTCGCCACTCCTAAAGATGGTTATGGTAACCTCTTGATAATGAAAAAAGAGTTGTCCTAAGTTTTACATTACAAGTGGTTTAATATATGATGGTTTTTCTCACTTTTTAGGAAAGAGCATGGAAATAATACTTTTTGTCATTTTGCTAATAATGGTAGTTGCGATGTTTAAAATGTACACGGTTTTAACTGATATTTCAGAGTCATTGCGTTTATTATCAAATAATCCCAAAACAATTCAAGAAGCAAAAAAAATTAGGCTCCAAACAAGCAAACAAAATAATATTAGACAATGAGTATGTTTTGGACCATATTTGCACAAGTTGTCTTTGGTTTTTTAATAGTATATTTTATAATTAAGCTTATATTTACTATTTTTCGAATCGCTAAAGCCCTTGAAGGTATTGACGAAACGCTTTACCAAATCCATAATAAGTTAGAAGACAAAAGTAAAAACAAGGTAAATAAAAATTAACTTTATCAAAAAAAACTTGTCAACTTGATATATATATATATATATAATTCATGCGTGCAAATTTAATTTGTACACAATAAATCCTGTTCATTTTTATTGTATTGTATTGACTTTTAAGATATTTGTAAGTTTCAAAATTAATTTTATAAAATTCATAGAAATAAACAGGATGTTTTTAATTTTAAATAAAAGGAAAAAATCATGAAAAAATTATTATTATTTACCTGTTTTTTATTATCAGTTAATAGCTATGCATATAACCTTGTTGCAGAATGTAATGGCTGTAGTGATGCACAATCACGACAAAAAGCTATTCAACTTGCTAATGGAGGATTTGTTTACGTTTTTAACTTTAGTGACCATGAATTGAAGAAATATTTTGCTTGGAAAGAAAACTTGTCTAAAGCAAGTAATAGCTCTAAAGATATTATAAAGGAAAAATACAAGTATTTAAAATCTTTGGGGATAAGTGAGAAACAGATTATTAATATCTTTGATAATTTAGACCAAAGCTCTTCAACAAAAAGTGTTATTACACTTGTAATAGAAGTAACACCGACAAGCCAAGAATCTGAATCCTTTGTGAGTATTGATTTTGGTTTTAATACATTTTCAAGTTGGGGGACATTATCAGGGGATTTTCCGTCTTATATAACTGATCCTTCAGGGAACTGGATTGGTGAAGGCTTTGGAGCATATGATTTAATAGGGAATAGAGGTTTAGGACCTTATCTATTCAATCAGATTAATGATGCTTTTAGCAATCGTGTACTATCAATGCTTGAAGCATTAGAATATTTTTCTGGAGCACTTTCTGTATTAAACCTTAAATATACTGTAAAAATAATAGTAACTTTTCCCGATGGTTCAAAGGGTATTATGACATTAAATGAATATGGAGAACTAGAATTTGATGACTCTTCTTTTATTGATTCTGATGGTAATAGAGTGCCAGAATCTGCAGGTGATGTTGGAGGACGTAGATATAATTTTAGTGGTGGGCAAAATTCTGATAATCTAAATGATTTTACTGATAGATTAACATTAATTGGAGTGTCATCAGGAGGTTCTGGTTCAGGCAAGTCTTGTACTTGGAGCTGTGATAGTTCGGGTAACTGTACTCTTACCTGTAAGCGAAACTAGATATAGATTGATATTCGTAGCATGGGAGTTTTTCTCATGCTACAATATTAATGTCGATAGTGTTAGGTGCAAAATTTAACTTTAAATTGGTGAAGGGGGTGATATTGTAATGATTTGGGCAGAATTATTAAAGGTAGCATTTGGTTTTGTTTTTATTTTTTTTATTATTAAATTAATTTTTACTATTTTTCGAATCGCTAAAGCACTTGAAGGTATTGACGAAACACTTTATCAAATCCATAATAAGTTAGAAGACAAAAGCAAATCGCAAAATAACAAATTAAATAAATCATAATTCAACACAAAATCCTTGTATTTAATTCAATAAAACCCATAATCAACCCTTGAAGTTGGTCAGGTAATCGCGGTATGTTTTTAATGTATCGAGGAAAGTCCGGGCTCCACAGGACGCAGTGCCAGATAACGTCTGGGTAGCGCGAGCTAACGGCAAGTGCAGCAGAGAGAAGACCGCCTCAATTCATTGAGGTAAGGGTGAAAGGGTGCGGTAAGAGCGCACCGCATGGCTGGTAACAGTCCATGGCAAGGTAAACCCCACTGGGAGCAAGACCAAATAGGAAAACACGCTCAATTGAGTAATGCGCGGTCCGCGCGGTTTTCGGGTAGGTTGCTTGAGGCATGCAGCGATGTATTGTCCAGATGAATGATTACCACATTAGCAATAATGACACAGAACCCGGCTTATCGACCGACTTCAATTTATTAATAAGCTAGGATGGGCCATGCCCATACCCAAAAAATCACATGAACCAAAATACACTAACACAATGGTTTAACGACCAAAGCTTTGATTTTCCAAAAGAAAAATTGGAGGCTCTAGTGTGTGCCTTAGATATTGCTGATGGAGTCAATCCTGATTTAAGTTGCAAAGAAAATCATACCTCAAAGAATCATTTATTGGAACTTATAAAAGTACTAAGTAACTTACAAGCAGATGATGAGGTGCTCACCGCATCAATTCTTTTCCACGTGTTCAGAAAAGGACATGAAATCTCAGAAGCAAAGAGAAACCAATTCTCGCAACAAGTGCTTTTTATCTTAGATGAAATTTATAAAGTCAGCCAGTTAGACTGGATGAATGATACCCAAGCTTTAGAAAAAAATGGGGAGTCATTGCGTCGGTTATTATTTGCCATGATAAAGGATGTACGTTTGGTACTGATTTTATTGGCTGACCAAGTAGTGAAATTACGAGCCGCAGTAAATTTCCCACAAGACATTCAACAAGAACTAGCTACACTTTCTCAAACCCTGCATGCACCTCTTGCCAATCGTTTGGGTGTTTGGCAGGTTAAGTGGGAGCTAGAAGATTATTCTTTTCGATTTTTACAACCACAACAATACAAAGAAGTGGCCAAATTGTTGGCAGAAAAGCGTACCGCTCGTGAAGAGTTTATTACTTACTCAATAGAACAACTCACCAATAAATTAGCTGAAGTTCATATTTCAGCCGACATAGTTGGACGCCCAAAACACATTTATAGCATTTACAAAAAAATGCAAAAGAAAAATTTAAGTTTCGATGGTTTATACGATATTCGAGCGATACGAGTATTGGTGGATAATTTATCTGAATGTTATGCGGTCTTGGGTATGGTTCATGCCTTATGGAAACATATTCCCAAAGAGTTTGATGATTATATTGCTATGCCAAAGGGCAATAATTACCAATCATTACACACGGTTGTCATCGGTAAAGGTGGCAAAACCATGGAAGTGCAAATACGCACCCACCAAATGCACGAACATGCCGAGCTCGGTGTAGCAGCACATTGGCGATACAAAGATGGCTCTAAACAAGATGTGAGTTATGATAATAAAGTCAACTGGATGCGCCAATTATTGGCATCAGATGACAAAGACAGTGATGATATATTGGCGCAGTTTGAAACCGAAACTGAGGAAGAGCGAATCTATGTATTTACGCCCAATGGTGATGTAGTGGATTTGCAAGCAGATTCAACTCCGGTAGATTTTGCTTACCATGTACACACAGAAGTCGGGCATCGAACACGCGGAGCGAAAGTCAATGGCCGCATCGTACCGTTAATTACCGTGTTAGAAACGGGCGATAGAGTAGAAATAATGACGGCAAAAATAGCCAAGCCAAGTCGTGATTGGCTCAGTGAACAATCAGGCTATTTAAAGTCAGCAAAGGCTAAGGCTAAGGTTCGGCATTGGTTTAGGGAAAATGATTTTGACCAAAATGTTATTGTTGGAAAAGAAACTCTGGATAAAGAACTCAAAAAGTTTGCACTCGAATCAGTCGATTTAAAACAATTTCTAGAGCGCTACAATTTACACGATGTGGATAAATTGTATGCTCGTATTGCGACAGGTGATATTTCTGTCAATCAGATTTTACGCTTGGCTGAACAGCAAATCCGTCCCAAAGAACCTGAAAATTTTAAATTAACAAAACCCGTTGCGTCTCAGGATGTTAAGAACTCAAATCCTTTTAGAATTGAAGGACTTGCCAATGTCATGGCAACAACAGCCAGTTGCTGTAACCCTGTATTGGGTGATAGTATTGGTGGGTTTATAACTCGTACCCGTGGGGTCAGTGTGCATCGAATGACCTGTGAGAATTTCATTAATATGATGAGCGAACAGCCCGAACGCATTATCGCTGTTAGATGGAGCAACCAAACCAGTAAAAGCTTTCCCGTAGATATTGAAATTACATCTTATGACCGCAAAAGCTTTATTAAGGATTTATCAGGCGTTTTGGCAAACCTAAAAGCCAATATTGAAGCACTCATTGCCAAACCTAATAAAGACCATGGAACCAATCATTTAGAGCTAACCATCCGAGTCAATGATTTTGAACACCTCAACACAGTACTCTCCAGAATCTCAACCATCGAATACTTGATTTCAGTAAGACGTATTGCTTGATTTTCATCAAGGCAAGAAAGCTCTAAATCCTATACAATATAATACCTATCTATTAGGAGTTATTTTGATGTATAAAAAGCAAAAAAAGAAATTAAAAAAGCTTAAAAATGAATTAGAAAAAAGGATCAAAGAAATTAAATTGTCCCTTATGAAGAAACGTAGCAAGGATTGGGGAGAGGCGGCGGTAGAAGCTGAAAATGACGAGGTTTTAGAAGGTGTCTATACCGAATCTGCTCGTGAGTTGTTGCAAGTCAAACATGCCTTGCAAAGAATAAAACAAGGTGAATATACACAGTGTGAAGAATGTGGCGCAGAAATCAATCCCAAGCGCCTCAAAATCATGCCTTATACCACTATTTGCATTGAATGTGCTCAATCTATGGAATTTGAGTATCAACTATCCTCAAAAGCTTAATCTTAACCAAGTCATATTAGCAATCACTAATATGACTTGGTTATAAGGATGATTTGTTTTACAATAGTTCATTACTTGTTTTGAAAAATTATTACTATGAAAAAAATCACTATACTTGGCACTGGTTTTGCCGCGTTGACAGCTGTTAGAAAGCTCCGTAAGTTAGATAAGAATTGTGAGATAACTTTAATTGCCGCAAAAAAAGAATTTATCTATTTGCCGAGTCTAATATGGATTCCTTCGGGTCGTCGTCAAGCCAGTGATTTGATTGTGCCTTTGGATAATTTTATTTGTAAACACAATATTAAGTTTAATCAAGGACATGTGACTGGACTAAAAGAGGCTGGACGAATTGTTGAAACCACAAATGGTAACGTGGGAAATGACGGATTAATCATCGCAACTGGTGGTCGTTTTATCAAAAAATTACCAGGCATAGAACATGCTATTACGCCGTGTGAAGGGATTCCTGCGGTAGAAAAAATACGTGATAAAATTAAAGCCATGGACTCAGGTACTATTGCTGTCGGCTTTGCTTCGAACCCTAAAGAAAAATCTGCCATGCGTGGCGGACCGATGTTTGAGTTTTTATTTGGTTTGGATCAACAACTTCGCTCTGAAAAAAGACGTGAGAAATTTAAATTGGTATTTTTCTGCCCTGCACCAAAACCCGGTATTCGTATGGGAGAGCGTGCAGTTGAAGGTATTTTATCTCGCATGAAAAACTGTAGAATTGAAACACATCTTGGCAATAAGATGAAGGGTTTTGAAGCAAATAAAGTAAAAACAGAAGGTGGGGAATTTGAGGCTGATTTAATTTTGTTTATGCCCGGTATGACAGGCAATAAATGGTTTAAAGAGGCTGCTTTGCCTTTGTCAGAAGGTGGATTGTTAAAAGCAAGCAAGCATTGCCAAGTTGAAGGAGTGGAAAATGTTTATGTAGCAGGTGATTCTGGTAGTTTTCAGGGTCCTGAATGGATGCCAAAACAAGCACATATGGCTGATTTGCAAGCAGAAGCTGCTGCTGAGAATTTGTTAAACTCGCTTGCTGGAAAGCCTGCTAATGCAACATTCAAACCTGAATTGATGTGCATAATTGATAGTAACAATAAAGGTGTGTTCACGCTAAGAAATGAAAAAAGGCAGTTTGTGTTACCACCCTTACGTATTTTTCACTGGGCTAAAAGCTTTTTTGAATGGTGGTACCTGCGTCAGTTAAGGTAGTCGAATCTACAAACTCATCTGCTAGTAGTTGTATCGACGAAAATAGCAGATGAGTTTAAAGAAAGATCTATTTAGTGCCTGACCGAAAAATCAAAGCTCCAAATTAAATCCTGATTCCAACTGGTGCCAAAATTTCAAAAACCGATTTTCAACCTTGTTTTGAATGAAAATCGTCAAAAGATAACCGAAAATCAATAAATTCACTTATTCAAAACATACTAATCCAGTGGCATACAATCTAACTCATGTTTTGCTCACTTAGGCTGCTAGATTTCAGATTTTTTCCTTTCGTCTTATTTTAGCCAGTTCCTTTGCTATAAAAGTTGACCCGAGTTTTTGTAAGTTTCTGCCGACTACAGCCATTGCAACATAACGCTTAAAACCATGAATGCCATGGTCTAAACAATTTGTCTAATCCATGTACCTCAAGTGCATTTATTCCCGATTCTACAGCAGAATGTTTTCTTTTTGCTGTTTTGAACTCTCTACTATTCTCTCGTTGTGCCTGGATCTTATTACATTTACCTTTTTTTGGCATAACAACATCAACCAATATTTCGGCTAATTCAATTTGATTACTCGGTGAGTGAAAGCCTTTGTCAAAACTACACGCCATAAAATCTGGATAAAGCTTTTTGGTCTGTTTTATAATTTCAACGACAATATCACTATCTGTTAGGTTTTCCATCACCATATGATGCAATATATATCCCGATGGATGTTCAACTATACAAACCCTCAAGCCTAGTTCTACAGGAACACCAGCTTTGCCTTTATTGATCCATTCGGTATGTGGTTGGAATATTGAAAATATTTTGTCTTTATAAAGAGTCGCATCGACCGATTAGTTTTTTTTGATTTCCTTGTTTGTCTTAAACCCGCCTGGACTATGACTTGGTTTATTTCTTCGAGTATCTGGGGAGTCAATAATGCGACGTTGTCTTTTAAAGTTTGTAGAGCATAAATTTCTTCATTGAATAATGAATGCCCAAGCAGTTGTCGCAGTAAGCTATGGTAGTTTGCAAGTTCTAGCAATCTGTCATAATCACAATTTATAGTTAATCGAAGCATTCCAAGTACAAATATTTTCCAACGGCTCATGCCTGGCGCACTTAGTTCAAAATTTATAGCCTTTGGTGTGAGGTCTTGTAAAATAGCAAAAATTTTGTTTTTGAACTCATCGGTGGTATAAATATGATGCAACCCCATCAGTAGTTGATGAATATCATCTCTAGATCTTGGATTGAACTGAATATCAGCGACATCTACTTCGCCAAGTTGAAGTTGTGAATTCATCATAGTGAGTTGTTTTGAAAGAATTAGTACTGTTGTATATTTCACAAAAATCATCCAAACTCGATATCGGAAAAGGTCGATAATTTCCGGTACTAACTAGGAGCTTGTCCGAGAATAGAAAATCTACTGTGAAAAAGCTAAATTTGGACATCTTTTCACCTGGTTTTCGTTAAATAGCCGAGCTATTCGCCTCGAATCATTCGAAAACCTGTCTCAAATCAGCTTTCTCTCGCTACGGTTCCTATTCTCGGACAAGCTCCTAGGAAAGTAATATTGTTTTTATCAACTCCAAAAAACTCAGGTGATCTAACTTTTATCACGAATAAACACTCATGCCATCACCCTGATATTTATCAAACACATGCACATAAACTCTGTCACAAGCTGATTTCCACGAATCATCATCGTAGGTTTCTGGTAAGGATTGTAAGGTATCATCAATGATTTTTTGCACGCGGGCTTTGGCACGTTGCTTTTTACGCCAGCCTATAACCAAAGCATCTTTTAACTGACCCAACAAATCTTGCGCCAAGCTTTTTACTTGGCTGCGTTCCTTTTCTGATAAAGCAATATCCTGACACAATAAATCAAACACGGTCAGTTCAGGTTCTTCCAACCCCTCTCTTACGGCACGTTTGTCTTCTTCATTCAACTCATCAATAAACAACTTCAACTGTTCAAAGAACTGTTCAGCCGAATGAGCACCATTATTATACTGTTCAATGATTTGATTAAATTTCTTTTGAAAGTCGATTCTTGTTGGGTTTATCTCAAGCATGGGCTCAATGCGCAATTCTACAATGCGTTTGAGTCGTTCAGCATCAGCTCGCGACGGTTTTTTAGTCCTTTCCAACATATCCGCCAGTGCATCAAAATCAATACCAGCCAGATTGATAGGCTCAGGTAAATTTGAATGAATTTCAATCGTTGTGATAGCTTCATCTAACAACGCATCCACTTGGGTGCGTACCACATGTAAAACATCGTCGTCATCGATGTCTTTACCCATGCCTTGCCAAATGACTTTTAACAAATGGTTCAACAAGGCTCGATCTGCCAAAAAGGGTACAGCTTCTTTATCAGGTAACAAAGCTTTAAAAATTCGGTTAATGCGGCGTACATGGGCTGTGAATTTTTCGAGATTAGCTGGTGCCATCAGGATTTCAACAGAATCTCTCATGTGGTTTTGTTTGGTGAAGTCATCCGCTTTGGCAGATTGAATGACAGATAAATCAATGTGTAACTCATTCAAAAACACCTTAACTTCAAGCAATGCATTTTTTACTTCATTTAACAGCACCGCTTTATTTTCAGCAGGTGTTGCCACTTGATAGTCAGCCCCAACCTCTGCAATAGCACCGCCATAAACACCCAAAGCTTCCTGTAAAGCACCAAAAATATTAATGTAATCAACAATCTGACCAGAGGCTTTACCTGGATAGACACGATTGGCTCGGGCAATGGTTTGCATCAAGGTGTGTTTTTTCAGCGGTTTGTCCAAGTATAATGTTGACACACAAGGTGCATCAAAACCCGTCAGCCACATGGCACAAACAAACACAATGCGAAGCTCATCATTAACGTCTTTGAATTTGTCATCCAAATCTTGTTGCATCATCCGTTGGCGATGTGTTTTAAAATCCAGACCTTTGTTCTCCATCTTTTCATAATCGCCTTGGCCACCAGAGACGACCACCGCCATATCAGTGGCTTGCATATAGGCCAAATCATCCATTAGGCTTTGTTTTAGCCCAAACTCTGCTTGTGCAATTTCTCGCTCTAAGGATTTAATTTTTTCTTGCCAGGCGATTTGCACCTTGTCATACATCTTGATGGCAGTGGCTTTATCAATCGAAACCACCATCGCTTTGCCTCTGATGTTATCTGAAAAAGGCTCTCGACCCATAAAATGTTCAACCAAATCGGTTGCAATGGTTTCCAAGCGATCATCGCGGGTGATGATGTGATAAGCACGAGAAAATTCCTTTTCAAGTTTGGCTTCTGACTCATCGGTCAAGTCAGCGGTATTGATAATGGCATCAATCTCAGCACCAATATCATCTCTGTTCAGATTGACCTCTGGCACCCGATTTTCATAATACAAAGGCAAAGTAGCACCATCATCTACCGCATCGGCAAAGTTATAAACCGAAACATAATCACCAAAAACTTCACGGGTCTTGGCATCATTCTCATCTTTGCCCAGTAAGGGCGTACCCGTAAAGGCCAAAAAGCCAGCTTCAGGCAAAGCCGTGCGCATATTCAACGCCAAGGTTGAATACTGACTGCGGTGGGCTTCATCGGTAATCACAATCACATCATTTCGGTTTGATAGTTCTGGATAGCTCTCGCCTTGGTCGGTTTTGAATTTATGAATCAAGGTGAAAACAAAACGGTGGTCTTCGGTGAGCAGTTGTTTTAGGTCAGCTGCCGATGTCGCCTGACATTTGGTTTTTAGCAGACCACAGGCATTAAAAGTTCGATAAATCTGACCATCCAAGTCTTTGCGGTCGGTGACAATCACAAAAGTCCAGTTGCCCGATAACTTACGAAAGGCTTTTTGACAGAAAAACACCATCGAAAAACTTTTGCCACTGCCTTGTGTATGCCAATAAACCCCTAATTTGCCTTGAATCTCGTCAATGTGATGCAAACCCTGTAAAGATTGATTCACACCCAAATACTGATGATAACGTGCAACAATTTTCACCGTGGCTTTCTTGCTTTCAAAAACGATAAAGTTTTCAACAATATCCAATAATCTGCTTCGTTGACAAGTCCCACGAATCACCGTTTCTAAACTGACCACTCGTGGTTCATCTTCGCTCTCTACCTTTTTCCACTCAGAAAAATGCTCCCACAAGCTGGTCATGCTGCCGACTTTGTTTTGCACGCCATTGGAAAGAACAATCAATTGATTGAACCAGAACAATTGTGGAATCACTTTTTTATAATCAGCCAAATTGTCCTTATAAGCACGAATCAAAGGCGTACTGGGTGACTTTAACTCAATAAACAACAATGGCAAACCATTAACAAAGCCAATCAAATCCGGCCGACGGGTTTCTATCTCACCAGTCACCCACAATTGCGAGCACAACAAAAAGTGGTTGTTTTCAGGGTTCTGCCAATCAATCACTTTGACCGTGACATGTTCTTCATCCTCAGCATCCGCTTCAACTTTCACCCCTTCTTTGAGTAATTGATAACATGCTTGATTGGCAGCGATGTCGCTCATAACAGAGCGATCCCGATTTATCTCCTCTATCGCTAGATTGATCTCATTGGCTGTACATTCAGGATTTATTTTGAGCAATGCTTGACGAAGCTCCCGAACCAAAACCACTTCAGATCGATTCTCACGACCCAATAATCCTTTTTCCCCAAATGTTTCCGCATAACAGTTCGCCGTTTGCCAACCCAAGCTTTCAAAAAGCTTGATGGCTGGTTGTTCTGTTAGGTTGTCTTCGGTGTAGGTCAATGAAACAGCCCTATAAAATGATATGACAAACTATCATCATCAATATTTTTTGCAATTACCAAACACTGTTCTACATGTTTAGGCTCAAGTCCTTTTCTAGAAGCAATATCTATATATTCATCCCTCTTAGCAGACAATTTATCGTTATAAACAATATAAGATAAAGCAATATTTGATGCTTTAGGTGGATTTAAAATAATTATATTCATGAGTTCTTTAGATCTCCAATTTTTTTGAACTTTTTTTCCAAACCTTTTCGCCATCTTTTCCAATTTAATTTGATCTTCTGGTGAAAAATAATTCAAGAACACTCCAATTTCAGTCCAGCGTGGGGTATTTCTTTTTTCAAGCTGGCTAAAAATCTCATTAAACTGTTTGGTTATTTTTGGTTTTGGTTTTTCAATAATCATACCTGCATCTTTAGAGCTATAGTAGTTATCAATTGGATCAGACATCCCGATAAAATTAAATTTCATTTCTGGTTTTATCTCCCCCATGTTAAACAGAGTCTGGCAATATAAACCCATAAGATCCAATTCATCTGCCATATATCCTATGTTTTCTTCCACGTATTGTCTACGTTCTAAGTAATGAATTATTTGAACGGGGTGGTCTAGAAAATCAAATAAAGTCTCGAAATCTGCAATATTCATCGTTGGACACGCTTCAAAATCTTTAGGAAGCCAACCTGTTTCGATTAGTTGTTTAATATTCGATTGAATTGCTCCAAAATCTTCAAGTGACACAGATACTCTGATTACCTTTGTTATGTTTTTCAGGTCTACTGGAAGTTGTTCGCGAAGCGGATCACTTAGACTGGGGTCTGCAATTAACATCTCCAACTTTTCTTTTAACCGTTTTGATTGGATATTAGGTTCAATCAAAATCTCCTCAACATGTCTCTTAATCCTATCAGTGGCTCCTCTGAGGGCTGGCTCAGTTATTTTTCCAGATTTTGCCTCTACTATGAGTGCATGAGAGTCAATAAATGTTATTACATCTGTTTCAAACTCCTTGCCATCGTGATTCCACTTTAAACTACTAACGGTATTGGCTTTTGGAAAACGTTTGCAAATAATGTCTCTTACTTTTTCCTCTAAATAATTTGCACGTTTATCAGATAGTTCTGAACCAACTATTGGTTTAAGCATATTTTCGATTGTAGGAATAATGAAACTGAAAAAAACCTGAGGAAGCACACAAAAGAAATTATCACTGCCTAAATTAATCATTGGCTTTGACCAAACAGGATTGGAAAGATAAAAATAATCAATATTGTGATTTTCAAGATCACCTAAATTGTAACTAAATACTTTATAAATTTTAGCTATTTTATCAATTGATAAGCCAACTTCTGTAAAACACACATCACTAACATTGAATTTAAATATGTCCACAAGTAATATATCGTTATGAGACAAAAGCATATAAAAAATTGACTGAACATCCCTTGATATAAGTTTTAGTTCAGTTAAAAATTTGTCGGCCTCTTTTTCAGATAGTCCAATCATCTCACAATAAGTATTTACTAGTTTCTCTACTTTATTAATTTTTTTAAGCTTGGATAATTGTTCTAATCTATTATTGTTTTTTTCAGCTGTAACACTCCTTAGAGTTTTGAAAAATAAAACCACTTCATCAAAGTTAAATCCGTAATTACTTTCTAAATCACTATTAAAATTAGAATAGAGTTCAGAAGTTATTTTTAATACTTGTGAAAAATATCCCCAATTTCTAACTGCTTTAGTATTCGCTCTGATTGAAAACTGAATGAAATCTTTAGCTTTCTTATCGTTCGATAAGTCATCTTTATTGTCAGGTAAGCTCGCGAAATTATGAGTTTCCATTAACTCTGGAAGCGCATCCCATAGAATTCCAATGATTTCAGGGCCACAAGGATTATTTTTTATTTCTGTTTTTTTTATATGAAGAATTAGTGCTTGTAAATACTCTAAATGATATTGATACAAATGATAATCGCTGTCTTTTTTTAACACCCCTTTTTCACCTACTCCAGAAAAAAGGGAATATGTAGTCAATATAGATAGCAGTATTAATGGATCATATTCAGAAATTGTTTCTCTAATTTTATCTAATGATTCATGATATTTTTTTTTACATTCTTTAGATACTAAAGCAATTGCTTGCTTTCTTTTTTCACCAGTAAGACCTCCAAAAGGGTCTTCTAATTTATGAAAAACAAGAGGATTAGCTCCTTTACTGGGGCGAGCGGGCTGATTTATTTTTCTTTTTTTCTTCTTTGCTTGTTTAAGAGCCCTTCTTTTCCTATTGTCTTTTCCCATAATAAGTTCCTAAATCACAACCTTTCCACTTATCAGCTTTGGCAAAAGCATATCACGCTGTTTTGTTAAATTTTTATTCTTCTTATTTAAACTGAATACATCTTTAAATATAGGCTCAGCAATTAAAGAAAACTTTTCTAAATAATACTTTGGAGGAACAGCGAGCAGATAACTATTAAAACAATCATTTTTAACACGTTGTCTTCCATCCGCTCCGGCCATACTGTTTATTGCAGTAGCTCTAAAGGAATCAGATCGAGCTAAACAATATACAAATTCAGGCGTGAGTTCTTTAGAGCGCATAACAATAAACTCTGTTGACCCAAACCCAATTGGGTTTTCTTCATCTAAAAATTGTACAAATCCAGTTTTTCCATTCTGTAAACAAGGTGTTATACGAGCCATCAATGTATCACCATTCATAAATTTGGTACCACTATTGCCTTCACGCATTTCAATTTTATCTATAATCATTGAGGTGGTTGAAACATTTGGCATAGAAACAAATGGTTTCGCCTCTTCTTTTGACAAACTCATCTTAGGTGCAAATTCAACCACTTCTGTAGCTGACTTAACCTCCCAACCTTCAGGAATTTGCCCTAACTCAGAATCTTTAAATTGGCATTTTTCATGACTAGGGAAGCGGAAGTGGACAAACCATTCGCGGTAGAGGGATTGAGCTATGTCTTCGAGTATGGCGATGCGGCGGTTGTTGTTTTCGATGAGGTTGTCATAATTTGATAATAGATTTCCAACCCTTTGCTGCGTATCTTTAGATTTAATAACCCTAACATCAATCGACTCAAAAGCACTTTTACTAACATTTTCTCGCCCTGAGGCCGTTCCACTATCCATAGCCTTAACTTTATAAATTGTGGCCTGCATTAAGTAGTAAATATACATATAGTCATACTTTGGCTCATCGACTAAAACGCAATTTACCGCCTGATTTACTAGGCTAAGTTCCTTTGTAAGACAAGATTTTCCAATTGTCCCTATCGTTACAACACATGGCGTATTTTTGGGAACGAGTTTCTTTTTGAACTTTTCAATGCCTATTACAGAAAGACTCTCTTCTGTATCTCCAATATACCTTTGCCCTAAAACCATATCAGTTGGCTTTATTAGAGGTACTAAATCCCCATAGTATTCTCTCTTTTTAGTAGGTGGTGTTCCTCCAGTTATGATAGTGCCAAGATCTTTAATTTGAAGATTTACTGTTTCTAAACTCATGAAACAGCCTCAAGTATTTTTATAACATTCTCACCAATCACCTGCTCCAACTCATGCGCTTCGTTATTCAACACTTCCAGTTCTTCTTGCAAGGCTGTGAGTTTGGTAGCGAAATCTTCGTTGCTGTCTTCTTCGACATAGGTGACGCCCACATAGCGACCGGGATTGAGTGACCATCCTTGTTGTTCTATTTCGCTGATGGTTGCAATTTTGCAGAGACCGGGTATGTCTTGGTAGCCATTAGGGAATTGTTGGGTGATGTCATAAGGATTGGGTGGATTCCCGCCTTCGCGAGAATGACTTTCCTCTGTTGTTTCTTCTGGATGGTTTTGCAAATAGGTGTTATCAATGTCTTCGCCACGGTAAAGGCGTACGATATTGGCGATAAAATTCAGCTGTTCACTACTGAAGTCACGTACTGCACGAGTGACTTGGGTGTGGATATTTCTGGCGTCTATAAACAAGACGGTATCACGATACCTTACTTGTTTACCCTCATCCTGACTTTTCCCAGAGGGAGAAGGGTTAACTGCGCTTGCTATTTGAGATAGAAAGTTTTTTGTGTCATTAAATATGGAATCGTTTTTAATTCTGATAATTGTGCAGCCTTGTGATTGTAGGTAATGATCCCGTTTTTTATCATGTTTTTGTCTTTTCTTCGATTCATGAACAGGGCCATCTAGTTCAATGACTAATTGATGTTCATGGCAATAAAAGTCGGTAATGTAGTCGCCGATTTGGTGTTGTCTTCTGAATTTTAAGTTCAAGAATTGTCTGTTCCTTAAGATTTCCCACAAGGCCTGTTCGGCAGGTGTTTGATTTTTTCTTAAATTACGTGCTAATTCAACCATACCTGAAAAATCATAACCACCTCGGTAATGTTCGTTAGGTTCTTCTCCCTCTGGGAGAGGCGGAGGTGAGGGTGGAGAAAGTGGAAGCGCACGCTTGCCTTTATCCATGAACCATAAAGAGCAAGGTAATGTAACGGTGTAAAAAAAGTTTGAGCTGATGGCAATCATTACATCGATACCACCATCTTCGATGATTTGTTTGCGAATCTCCATTTCAGAAGCGCGGGCATCACTGGCAGAATTCGCCATAACAAAACCAGCACGACCTGTGTCGTTGAGTGCTGAGTAGAATTGTTGTATCCAAATGTAGTTGCCGTTATCTGTGCGTGGCATGCCATAAGGAAAACGGGCTTTGTCATCGACCAGACGCTCTTTTTGGATGTTATTGACATTAAAAGGTGGATTGGCCATGACGAAATCAAATCGACCCGCACCGCTTGAATCCACACAATGGTGTATGTCATCATAATAAGAATTTCCTTCGCGGATTTCACCTTGCAGACCATGAACAGCAAGATTCATTTTTGCCAAGCGCACGGTATCGGCAGTTTTTTCCTGACCGAAACAACTGAGCTCATCACCGGGTACTTTGTTGTGTTCTTCGACAAAAGCCGCTGATTGCACAAACATTCCACCAGAGCCACAAGCGGGATCATAAACTGTGCCATGATACGGTTCGATGATTTCAGCGATTAAACGCACCAAGGTACTGGGTGTAAAAAACTCACCCCCACCTTGGCCTTCTGAACGGGCAAATTCGGTCAAAAAATATTCGTAAATACGCCCAAACACATCTGAGCCAATATCAAATCGAATATTGGCAAAGTTTTTCAACAAACTGGCCAGTATCGGATTGTCAAATACGGTATAGGTTTTGGGTAAAGCATCTTTTATTGCTTCGTTTTCTTTTTCCAAAGCCTTCATGGCATCATTCACCGCTTTGCCCAAATCACTGTCCTCAGGCAGTTTCAGCAAGTTACTGAACAAAGCACCCTCAGGCACATACATCGCACCTTCGGCTTGGATGGCTGTTTTTAATTGGTTGCCACGACTCCTGCCCCTGCGAGTATCTGCTCCTTTATCATTCATGTTATCTTCAAGGCGCGCTTTCGCCAATTCATAACGGTATTCCGCATAACGCAAAAATATCAAACCCAAAACAGGCCGCGAATATTCCTGAGAAGTTAAGCCAGTATTGGCGCGCAACTCATCGGCTGCACTCCAGAGTCTTTTTTCTAATTCTTGAATATTTTTAAAGTCAGACATGCTTTCTCTTGATGGTTTTGAAACAACCCGTGTGATTTAGGTTAAGTTGTTGGTTTATAACCCATAACTGGATTTTGAAGTTTTTCTTTAGGTTTTCAGTCATTTTAATGTTTTCGAGTACTTCCTTTTAGTGTTTTAACAATATAAACTCTCTGGCTAATAATGTCAAATGGCCGTTGTCAATATATGTCATGTACTTTTAACTTTATAAATTTGACCTATGCCCCAAAAAATAGACACAGTTTTATAAACTTGCCTTATCATATTCATTAGGCGATTTACAACCTAGTTATTATAGTATCGGATTCGCAGTCCTTTTGGTCCTTAAACCGAAAGTTTAAATGAACGTCTCCTAATCTAAAATCCATTTGGGATAATTCTTCGTAAGATCCTGTGCAAGTAATGCTCTTCAAGGAGCTACCAGAAATTTTGTGAATTTCAGCTAAATCAACCTTGGGGTCACCTTCAAAGTCTTCCATAACGAATTCTTCATTCCATTCTTCCCAAAATCCTAAACCAGCATCCAAAAAAAATCTTTGCCATAATTCTTTTTCTTGCAACTTCAAAACAATCATATAGATGTTGTCGGAGTTGTCTTCTTCATAGAATGCGAAGAGCCTTTCAACTATCATACCTTTTAGTGAATCACAGGTAAAGCTGTGATCGTTTACTAATCTACTCCCCGTCATCATTTTAACTCGCTATTTTATAAAAGTTTGAAATAAGTGGATTATTATATGTCGTCAAAATAAATTACTGATCTGTAATTTTTAAACCATGATAATATTTAATGTTTTAAAACACCATTAATACCTTATTTTATACTAGATTCAGAGTTGATTATTACTATTTCCCTGTCTTATTTCGTAAATTAGAGCCATATACCAACAAGTATAAGCTACAGAATCAATGACTTACATTGAATAGTGTATTGGATTTTAGGGCTTAGGTATTTGAGGCTGTATTAATTATGCTACAATAAATCTACAATAAGAAGGTTGAACATTTGGATGAAAATATCCTCAATGATATTAGGAGCTGTGCATAAGCTGGAACTCCCCTTTGCAATAATATTTAAGTCTCAAATTGAAGCAAAACTAAAAATTACAGTAGGTTATAATACTCTGGAAAGAGCGAGAAAATTGTGAAATAATTTAAAATATTAGTAGATTTTTAAGACAGCATCTTACCCCTTAAAGTCTAATACATTTGGCATTAGTTGTTAAACAAGTGCAATAGTCTCCTTAGATTAATAAAACTAAAAACATGAATCCAACAAAAAGATATAAAAAACTTTACCTAATTTTTATAAATTAGGTAAAGTGTGTTGCAATTTTAATTGTACTTCCTTCCGACTAGGAATATCAAAAATTCATTGATGTTTTACACTTTTGAATGGAGTTTTACAAAATGATTAACCACATCCAGCTCCTATGTGAGTTCCAGTACATCCACCAGGGTTTCCACCCCAAGCTCCACCGCCGCCGCCAGGAGAATAAAAAGGTCTAGAACTAGGAACTGTACGCTCCCAATTAGAAGTAGATCCATTTGGATATATAACGTCAACTTTTACTGTACATGACCCTGAATAACAAGTGGCCATGCGAAATGCCCCACCGCCTGATAGGTTGCCACTTCCTAAAATTGACCAATTATAAGTATTTAATACTTGTGAGTTTGTTGTGATCGCTTCGCAAGCGCTTGTGCCATTATTCATATATTCACACATAAGTGCTGCGCTTGCTGTTGATGCGTATACAGCTCCAGCTAACAATGATAGCAATATTGTTTTTTTAAGTTTCATAAATTTCTCCAAATAGAGTTAATTAAATATTGAATACAAAACGTATCAATGGCATCCATTTTAAATATTATTAACCAAACCAGTTATTAAGAAAAGGTCAAGTTATAAGAAAAAAATGTAACAAAATACTAAAATTAAGACAGTTTTTATCAGTTTAAGAGGGCAAGCAGAGGTAATACAATCAAAGTGCTAATTTCTAGCATAACAAAAATTATTACTTGGTGAATATATTGGTAGCTTCTACATTTGGTGTTTTTAGTTGAGTTTTTTAACTTGTATAAAAAAAAGCCTGTGGAAATTGCTTCCACAGGCCTTAAATTTTATACTGAATCTAATATCTTATAAATTATAGATTCTTCTTCTTGCGATATAGCCAGTAATAAGCAACATCAATATAGTCAAGATAATTGAATACATATTTAATGTTGGTATCATTCTGATTATATTAACTACAGCATTACCACCAGCTTCTTCATCTACTAGCACTGGTATATCATTACCCATATTGTCTATTGGGTTGGCTGTAGCTTGAGCTATATTATCAACAGATTGCGTTAATGTTGTTTCATAGGCCCATACCATTGTCTGTGTAGGTGCCAATGGTGAAGATCCTGAAACTAATACCATATCTGAATCAGTCACACCCAAAGTGATATCATTTATTGCAACATCTGCTAAATCAACATCACCTGTGTTTGTGATAACAAAACAGAATGTCACATCAGCATTATCATTGAGTGTAACTATGCCAGTTCCTGGGCAACTAGCTCCAGAATCATGACCTAGATAAACCGATTTAGTTAATTCCATTTCAGGAATTAATAAACTTACTGTCGCTGTATCAACACCTGAAACATCAGGTAATCCAGGGATGTCATTGCCATCTGCATCAACAGGATTAGCATTAACATCTGCAGTATTGACAAGATCGCCAGTGGCAGTAGCATCATAGTAATAAACCACAGTACCTGACGGAGCAATTGGTAATGTGCCAGATAGCAATGTCATGTCAACTTCCGTAATACCTAAGACGGCATCATTGATTGCAATATCTGCTAATATAGTAGTACCTGTATTTGTCACAGTGAAACAATAAGTGACATCAGTATCTGCATATATATCAGCATTACCTAAGCCTGGGCAACCTGCACCAGCATCATGACCAACATAAACTGTTTTCAGTAGATCAATGGCACTTCCACTGATTAAGTGCATACCAGCATCTATAGTGTTATCAAAATCACCTGGAGCGAGATCAATATTGGCAGTAATTCCAGTTGAAATAGAAGCATCACTATCAATTTCTGGGTTAGAGTTAACAACATCAGGATTAAGAACTACACCTATTGGTGAGATTAAGTGTGTCGCCGGAGCTACAAACTGAACTTGGTAAGTACCTGCACTTAAATTGTCAAATAAGTAACCACCCATTCCATCAGTAACAACGATATAATCCTGGATTCCTGGTTGATTTGGATCATCAACAGGCATACCATTTTCATCAAGTAATCTTACAGTAACTCCAGAAATTCCTGGTTCACCAGGATCTTGAATTCCTAATGTACCTGTTGTTCTGTCATCTAACCATACAAAATTACCAATACTCGCAGCAAGGTAAGTAATTGTAACTGTTGCTGGATTAGATTGATTACCTTCATCATCTTCTACTGTGTAAGTAATTGGTGTAGGATTGCCGATGAAATCTGGCTCTGGAGTAAATATAATTTCACCAGTACCTAAATCAACTGTCCAAGTACCTTCACCAGGTACAACTAATGGATCACCTGGGTTCATCGTCCCAACAATTTGAATTGTAGCTGGGTTAATACTATCACCATTATTATCATTGCCTAATACAGAAACAGCAACAGTATCACCAATACTGTTATCTAAGTCTTCATCATCACTTGCTTGTGGCAGATAATCAAGAGTCACTGTTGCTTCATTGGTTATATTACCTTCTGTATCTTCAACAGTATAAGTAATAGGAGTAGGGTCATCGGTAAATCCTGGAGCAGGTGTAAACATAATTTCCCCACTAGGTAATACAGTCCAGACACCTTCGCCAGGTACGGTTAAGGTTAAGCCATCAGGGCTAAGTGTTGCACCTAAAGGCAAGGTCGTGTTAACCAATTGAACCGTAGATGGATCTAATGGGAATGTGCCCGGGTTATCATTGCCTAATACATTGACCGTTGCACTTGTTCCACTGACTAAACCACTATCAGAGTTGTTCACTGCTGTTGGTGGGTCAAAAGTAAATGGCATAGTGACTGTCGCAGGATCTGAGGCAACACCAGCTGCATCAATAGTGTGGTAGTCAAAGACTACGGTTACATTTCCTGTATCTGGATCTACTGTTAATAGTGTAGGATCATAACCAGTTATAACCTGCCCTAGCAATACAGGAACTCCCATATAGAACAGAGTTCCTGTAGTTGGTAATGTATCAATAACAATAGTTGTTGGTACACCATCCTCTGGGTCGGAAACAATTAAGGTTGGAACCACAACTGTCATTACTCCACCAGGATTATCTTGAACGGGCTCATTGACATCCATTGCAATTGGTTTCTTATTGACACCAAAATCAATTCCTGTCACATCAGATGTAACAACCGAAATAGCAATGATACCATTTATTGCAGCATCACCTGAGGCAATCTCACTGGAGTTATTCCAATCCGTTGTTAGTACTGGGGCAGGTAAAGCATCACCAACCGGAGTTTGTACAGTACTTAAGGCAATTGTATAATCAGTATTAATATTAATATGATCAGTAAATTCGTATGTACCATCAGCAGCTATTGGAACGACTCCAATAACCGTTCCTGTATCATCTACAAGGTGTGCATACAATTGGTCACCGTCAGTTGCAGAAATGACTGTACCATCAACACCTCCAGTATTTCCATTGCCATCATTATAGATAGTTCCTGATATTACTAATGGTGTACAAATTGCAAAACCAGATAAGGCAATCGCAGATCGGGTTTGTTGCACCATTTCAGGGCCTGCTTTATGTATAATTTCAAGTCTAATTATTGGCACGCCATTTGATGTATAAACCACATGGCCTTTTTCATCAATTTGGTTAGTACCACCACCTGTAGCATCTCCTGGGTTATTCGCAATATCGGTATGAACAAAGCCATCCGCATCTTCTATCAGGCTTGCAACTCCACTTAAGGTTGCGATAATCTCAACTGGGTTGTTTGCCGCATCAAAACCAGTGATTTGTACTGCATCTTGCCACTCCCAACCAGGAACACCACGTACATCGCCAGAATCCATGTCGCGAACACGCCAGTTATCTAATAAAACTTCTTGATCAAAGGTCACCACAAGCTTGGCAGAGTCTGGGTTTACTAAGCCGCCAGTTAATTGGAAACCGTCTACCCCAGAAGGGTTGACTTGTTTGCCAAGATACAAGGACAAATAAGGAACACCAAATGCTGCAGCTGTTCCTGCATGTGATGTTGACATTGGAACCAACGCATCATCATAGTTAAATTGACCACTGGTATCTTCTAATGTCATTGTTACACCAACTGCGGGCATATTAGTTGCAAAATCACTTGTCGTGAAAGTGTTGGTTGCAGGTGCACTCATATTCGTCCAAACAGAGGCTGAACTAACTGTTGAGCCTTCCCATGTAATACTTGATGGGTCTGCACAAACTGCAATACTTGCAGGATCAATGCCGGTTACAGGAGGAATAAAGTAACCTATATTATGAACGGCTGTCATGTTAACAACAATAGTTTCTGTTCCAGGTAGACCAAACACAACTGCTGCGCCTTCAGGAATATCTGGATCACTTGAATCAACCGTTATGGTTACTGGTCCAGCTGGTAGATTGGGTACTGAGTAGAAACCACTAGCATCTGTTGTAACAGGATGCTGAACACCATAGGCATCAGTGACAATGATATCAATATTTGGAATGCCAGTTTCGCCACCACCAGCTTGATTTCCATTCATGTCTTGATCTCTAAAGACTGTTCCTTCTAAGTCTCCTAATTCTGGCTCATCGACAAAATCGTTACCAGGTACATCACCAGTTGTTGCATCAACAGCAATACTGTTTGGATCTCCACCATCAATATCGATAACGGAAACTGTGCCTGTTGGATCTGCAGCCTCTACAACAATATACATGCCAGCAGGAACATCAAAACTATAGTTGCCAAAAGCATCTGTCGTTGTGGTTGCAATGACCGTCATAGTAATGGGGTCAACTAAGTTTATTGTGACAGGTTCTAATGGATCATGGTCTTGAATATTATCATTGTCTAAGTCGATACCAACATGGCCTGATATTACCACAGGTACATAGTATCCAAAGTCTTGATCTAAATTATCTTCTCCCGCTCCTAAACTCACGGTTGAGATTGAATCTGAACCTCCGTCTGGGTCTATTGTATTCGATCCAGAAACTTGTAGTCTTGCAGGTAAGTCACTTGTGTCTACTGTTACCGTATAGTTTCCTTGGGGTAATCCAGAAAAGAGGTAATTACCACTCGCATCTGTTGTGGTTGTAATTGGAACACCAAAACCAGCACCTAAATCAATATTTGCAGGTGGAGTCAAGGTAACACCTACACCTATCAAACCTTCACCTGGATCAATAATGCCATCATTGTTAGCATCGTCCCAAATAGTGTCTCCAATGGAACCTGGGGCAGAATAAGCAAAATCTTGATCTAAATTATCTTCATCTGCTGCTAAGGTTAGCGTTGAAGTAGAATCTCCTGGGTTGCCAGTATCTGGATCAACTGTATTAACACCATTTATACTGCTATCATCAACAGTGACAGTGTAAGAGCCAGCAGGTAAGTCTTCAAATAAATAATTGCCATTGGCATCGGTTGTGGTCATTATTGCAACATTGACACCAGCACCTAAATCTACTCCTGCTGGAGGTGTTAAGGTTACTGGAATTCCTGCTAATTCTTCACCAGCATCATAAACGCCATTGTTATTGACATCGTTCCAAATTAAATCACCTATCGATCCTGCAAAAACCTGAGCAGAAACTGTGTTTGATAAAACAGCATTAGTCACACCAATAACTTCAGCTCCAGAGGTGTTTGAGTATATGTCCTGATCTTTATTAAGGCCAGATGTTGCATAGATTACATTGACAAAACATGTGCCACTTGGTACAAATTCTGGGCCAATAATACGGAAAGCAGTAACACTTGCATTGCTTAGGCCATTACAACCACCAGGTCCTGTTGCTGTTCCTTGACACCAGTTTGATGAGCCTGTAGCGGTATCATTTTTAGCTGTATTTTTTGGACTGATATCCAATACACCAGTATCACCTGTATACCAATATTCTATAGTTGTAACATCACAATCACCGCTATTTGCATCAAAACTTACACTATCAAAATCTAAAGTGCCACTAAAGTTTGATGCTGGAATTCTGCTTCTATCAACAGTTGTACCAGGAGCGGGTGTAAAGGTAAAACTACCAGATACTCCATCACCATTGAATGGTAAAATATCAATAAAATCTAAATTGCTAACTGGGTCTGAAGAACCATTTCGCAAACCAATTTGAAACTGCATCCAATTGTTTGGAGCTGTTGTAGAATTAATTTCATGCAACGGAGTTTGAACACTTTTTACAATTAATAAAGATGAAGGAACCGTATTGCTGGTATTAGCATTTGCTACTCTTTGCGATGATGGGGAAGTATCAGCAGATGAACTTATTTGCACATAGTTTTGTAATGTAGTAGGTGCTGCATCAATGGCAACGGTGCCATTAAATACCAAGTCATTCATATTAATCCCTGTTTGTTGCATGCCAAGGTCCCATACTAATATAGTTGTATCAGGAGCTCCGCCATTAAGAGTTGTACCACATGGGAAGCCTTCAGCTATAACATCTGGGACATGTGTTGCACAATCAGCATCAGTAGTAGGATGAATCACTAAAGGTTCACCATAAAGTGTCGGTCCAGCTCCAAAATCTCCAGTCGTTGAACCAAATTTGTAATTCATGCCTTCGGGTAATAAATCAGCTATGACAACTGTCCCAACTTCAGGGTTAGCACCATCTGTTGAGAAACTAGGAGTTAAGGTTACTGTAGTTTCACTACCTGGGCTTACAGCTCCAGGACCCATAGCTTTTAATATACGTGCTTTTGCGCGTACCATAATAATTCGATCACCACCACCGCTTGCTCCAGCAGGTCCTGGATTCATACTGGCATCATTTGGAAAATAATCACCTGCACGCCATGTTCTGCCATCTCCACCAACGGTTCCTGACAAACCATCTCGCGAGTAAGTTGAATGATTAATTAATAATTGATCATTTGGGATTGGTAAACCAGAAGTTAAAAAGTTTGCACGTGCCGTATGTTTAATACGCATAGCTACTAAGAATCCAGGATTTAATGATGGAACAGTTACCCTAACTTTTGATACAGGTGCTCCATCAGTAGCTTCAGCTGTCACTACATCTGAATACCAAGTAATTGAAGGGTCAGAACACTCATCAACTACTTCATCTGGAGCACTTGTAGCTGGTGCTTCAAATTGATTAGGAGGCCATGCAGCACTCACATAACCGGTTGCATATTCAATAGTTATGCCTGCATTACTTTCTGTATTTGAATAATTTAAATCAACGGCATGAATTCTATCATCTAAAAATGTTCCAGGATTATCTGTCGCTGGATCAATAATCGTCATCTCATATGTTTCTGTATCAATTACATCACATAATGTTACATTAGTAAATGGAGTGCCACCTGAGTTAGTATGAACTGTATAGGTCCCCCAAACTCCATCTGGAGTAACTGTTGCATCTCCAGCTTCAACAATGGAACCGTCTGTAGCAGGTAATGCCCAACTACCACCGCCCCATTTGTCTATTTCAACAGCTTGATCACTCCAACCTTTTCGGAAGTTTTTGTCCCAGCCACCTGAGACAGCATTTAAAACAATGTCTCTGCAATTATCTACTTCACTTTCGGTTTCAGCTCCAAAGTTTGACCCACCTGATACGCCATTGGGATCAAAATTTGTTAAACAATTTGTTGTTGTTAGTGATCCGCCAGCTGCGACAACATCGCTTAATGGGACAAATACTCGCATCACACCAACTGCAGCAATATTTCTATTTACTGGTAGTAACCCGCCATTTCTATTTTTAATTGGAGCTTTTGTTAATGTGCCATCAATTCCAGATACTGTCACTGCAACAGTTGAACCTGTCTGTGTGCATGTAACATTCATTACACCTGGAGCAACTTGAATACTGCGATCAGGATATGTGGAATTAAAAACGGTGTAAGGTTCATCTCCGTTTGAATAATTACTGTCCATATCACAAGCATTTGATGCAGGGGAAAATGAGCCTGCATAGATAGTATCCCACGTAACCAATTTTGCATTTGGAGAAACCATAGATAAATCATCAGTAAAAGTTACCGTTGCATTAGTGCCGCCTTGTAAAGCTTCGTTTCCTAATGCTGGATTAATCGGACTATCAGTTTCACCATCTACTTCATCGACTTCAATACTAAAGTTATACCAGATCCACCAACCAGGGTTACCCAAGTCATCAGTGCGTCCCGATTGTAGGGTATAGTATCCAGCACCTGCATGTTTATCTATATTCCACCTCGGGGAAGCTGTAATAACTAGGCTGGTTCCTTCTGTTCCATCTGTTACAGGACCAGAAGTTGTAGGGTCATTAATACTCATAGATAATGCACCAGGCATATCGCCATTGGTTGCATCGCCTTCAACTCTAACTGCAAAGGCTAAATCTTCTGCATACGAACCAACATTATTGGTATCAAAATCTTTTCTCACACAGCTCATGGTTTTTCCATCAGCACTTAGGCTGCTTAACGTGCCATCGCAAGCACCAGGAATGCCATCAAAAATAAAGTTTGTGCCAGCAGGTAGTGTACTACTTATAGTGACCTGTTCTTCGGCACCACCGGCGTTACCCAACCACGACCATGCGGCAATTAGCTCAAAATTATCATTTGTGCGTACCACAAGATCGCCCGTGTAGCTGTCGTCTACTGGTGTATTTCCACCAGCAACATAACCCGCATTATCTGACATATCACAACCTGCTTCTATGTTTGCATTGGTGTTGTTCTGGGTACAAATAATGTTACCATTAACTTGGTCGCCTATCGAGTTCATATTGCCCCGAAGACCACCGGTTTTACCGTATTTTGTTGTTAAATTTAGCGTCGCCGAATAAACAGGAACACTGATTATCATTACAATTAGCATAAATAGCCGTTTGTAATGGTTCGATTTGATTTGCATAGATACTCTCCAAAAGATTTAATTATTTTATTATAGAGAAAAACTTTGCTTAACTTTCTCTATAACAACTTCTTAATTACCGAAGACTTTTTTGAATGCCAGAGTTTGAGTTTTAGAATTGTTATTATTACTGTGGGAAAAAAATGAAGTCTAATGTTCAGCCTTTCATTGTATAGGTATATAAACTGAATTGGTATACTACAGAGTGATTATATCAATATTTTCACAATAGTTTACATTTCGTTAATAAGCTGTAGCTTTTGATAAAATAATTTCGCTATATTTTATATTTATTACTGCTCTACAGTTATGCAAGGCACTCTATGCTACAATTTAAAAAATCATCTAAGTAATGCCCTAATCCCGATATAGAAAAGTCAAAACAAGTTAAAAGCCTTGGTGTATAATGGTTTTACGACAAATCAAATACCACCCAAAGGGTGAAACCAATGAACTTTTAACATCCAGAGGTGGATTGCTTGCAATCGCCACCTTAATGCAGAAACTAAAACTTACAAACCTAATCGACAAACATTTTGCATTGCCTAAAAGTAACCGAGGTTTCAAACCATCAGTATTTATTAACTCATTGGTACTAATGCAACACGAAGGCGGCATACGTTTAGATGACTTGAAGTACTTCAAAAAAGATGAAACCCTAACAAAATTACTGGGTTTGAAAAATATCCCAACGCCAGGTACTGTTGGTGATTGGTTGCGTAGAATGGGAACAACAGGAGTCAATGCCATTTCCTCAATCAATAAAGAACTCTGTCGTATTGGGCTTAAAGACATCAAATACATCACTCTAGATATAGATGCATCGGAAATCATAAGCAATAAAAAAGAAGCGAAAAAGACCTACAAATATAACCAAGGCTATATGCCAATGGTTGGTCATATAGCAGAAATAAACCATGTGATCCAGACTGATTTTCGAGAAGGCAATATTGCACCGAAAGCTAGAAATTTAGAATTCATAAAAAAGTGTGTGAGTAATTTACCAGTAGGAGTTTCAATGAAATACTTAAGAATTGACTGTGCAGGCTATCAAAAGTCCATTATAAAATATTGTGATGAAAAAGAAATCCACTTTGCAATTAGAGCTATAAAGAGTAAATCATTAACAAGCTATATAAACAATTTAGATGAAAGCGAATGGGACCAGGTCACTAAATCAGACGGTACAGAATCTCAAATGAGTAGCCACAGAACAACCCATAATATTTCAGATTATAAAAAACCTTTCACATTGATTATTCAAAGAACACCAAAATCAGGACAGCTGGAGCTAGATATTGGTTCTCCAAGTGATGAAATGGAGTCAAAGGGCTATGTTTACCGTGCAATAGCAACATCATTAGATCACATGAGTGATAGTGAAATCATTAGCTGGTATGGTATGAGAGCTGAAAAGTCTGAAAATAAGATTAAAGAATTAATGCTAGACTTTGGTGGAGCGCATATGCCCTGCGGTCAGTTTGATGCCAATGCCCTGTATTTTAGTATTTGCACATTATCTTATAACTTGTTTGTCATGTTGAGAAATCACCTGCCTAATGAGTTTAGAAAAAGTCGCGTTAAAGCAGTCCGACATAGAGTCTATGCCATGGCCGCCAAACTCATCAAGCATTCACGTCGATTCATGTTGAAATTACAAAATTACAATCAAAACTTGTTGTCACAAATAATAGACAAAATTAAACGATATGAGTTTTATTCGGTTCTACAATAGATAGTGTTAAATGCCAAGAGTTAAAAAACAGGTGAAATTAATTATCCTGTGTTTTCTCGTGCCTAGGATTTGATAAATGTTGCTATGAATTCATAAATGTTGAAGTACTGGTGCTATTTTCGATAGAAAGAAACCACCGCATCGAGATTAAGCCAGTTAAAACTGTCATATTTTAACTACAGGAATAATTTTATTCGTCAAA
>Ga0256834_1000158_pt1 | contig 45982 bp, 47 predicted proteins | sample 4281140metaG_FD_190536 | JGI IMG/M metagenome (GOLD analysis project Ga0256834, IMG submission 190536) | Hydrothermal vent microbial communities from East Pacific Rise, Pacific Ocean - 4281-140 | ecosystem: Environmental > Aquatic > Marine > Hydrothermal vents | place: Pacific Ocean: East...
AAATAAGAACATAACATTTACAGATGCTGTAAGAGGAGAGATAACCATAGATACTACCGACTTCGGCGATTTTGTAATCGCTCGCTCTATAAGTAACCCTCTATACCACTTGACTGTCGTTGTAGACGACATAGACATGCATATAACACATATAATAAGAGGCGAGGACCACATAACCTCTACACCGCGCCAAATACTCCTTATAGAGGCCTTATCTGGTACAGTGCCTAACTACGCACACTTACCACTTATAGTTGGTTCAGATAAGAAGAAGTTAGGTAAAAGACATGGGGCAGTATCCTACAAAGAGTTCGCTGAGTTAGGATACCTGCCAGAGGCAATCATAAACTACCTAGCACTACTAGGTTGGAATGCCAGCGATGACAAAGAGTTTTACACTATGACTGAGTTAATAGAAGAGTTCACTCTTGATGGCGTGCATAAGGCACCAGCAATGTTCTCTTACGAAAAACTGGACTCTATAAACAAGCACCATCTATTACAAATCAGTGATGCGGTTTTTAAAAAAACTGCACGAGAATGTCTTACAGACGAAGTAAGAAACTTTATAAACTCGACGGATGCAGCAGTAAACGAACTAATACTAAACACCGTAATAAGAGAGCGTATAAATAAGTGGTCTGACATAAAAGATGTATGCAACACCGAACTTGGCTGGCTAGATACAGTAAAAAGCATTGATAGCACTAAAGTGGTATGGAAAAAGAGCACCGCAGAAGAAACCAAAAAACACTTATCTAAGACTCTAACAATCTTGTCTAAATTAAATGATGATGGTTGGACTGAGAAAACTATAAAAGATGCACTGTGGCCATACGCAGAGGAAGTAGGGAAAGGTGATGTACTGTGGCCAATGCGCTACTCTCTAACAGGCCAAGAGCGGTCGCCAGACCCATTCACAGTTGCCTTTATACTTGGTAAAAAAGAGACGATTGATCGTATAGACTCTTCTGTAAAATCTATGTAGATATATAGATTAATTCTATTATGTTATAATATAATAATGCGACTTTTTATATTATTTATAGCTATATTATTCAGTACAGCAAGTGTGCATGCTCAAGAGTCTGCTGGTTCGTTACGTACCAAGATACAAGGGAACAGGGGGGAGATACAGAAAATAGAAAAAGAGATTAAAGAGTACGAAAAAAATCTAGACGAAGTTCTTGGTAAAAAGAAAACTCTACAAAACAGTATCTATACATTAGACCAATCTCGTAAGAAGACAAGTGCGAATATTAGACTTACTGAAAATAAGATATCTCTTACAAAGAGAAAAATATCCTCTCTTGTTGATAACATTACGTACCATGTAAACCAAATACAAAGCGGTACCGCAGGCTTAGCACAAGCATTACGCCGTATGAACGAAGTAGAGGATAATTCGTTCATAGAGGCACTATTACAAAAAAATAATATGGCCAGTGCTTGGACAGCAGTTGAATCACTCCGTCAATTTCAATCTGTAGTTGGCACTAGAGTAAAGTCTTTAGAACAAATAAAAGAAGACCTAAGCTCATCTAAAGAGTCCAAAGAAGAAGAAACCCGTAGGCTCTCAACAGAAAAAGATGAGTTAGCAAGTGACAAGTTAGTATTAGATATAAATAGAAATGCTAAAAATAAACTTCTAAAAACAACTAAGAACCAAGAGAGTGCTTACCAAAAAATACTAGCTGATAAGCGTAAGTCTAAACAGGCTTTTGAGGCACAAATGGCTGCTTTTGAGGCACAACTTGAATTTATATTAAATAAAGATAATATACCTAAAGAGGGTAGTGCCATATTTAACTGGCCTGTGGCTAGTCAGTATGTCACACAATATTTTGGCAATACAAAGTTTGCAAACTCTGGTGCTTATAACGGCAGGGGACACAACGGGATAGACCTTAGAGCACCAATAGGTACAAGAGTAAACGCAACACTAAATGGCACAGTCTTAGATACAAATACAAAGGTCGCAAAACATTGCCAATATGGCAAATGGATACTTATTGACCACAACAATGGTCTAACCACTCTATATGCACACCTTAGCAATATTTCTGTGAGTAAAGGGCAAGCTGTAGCAACAGGGCAACGAATAGGCTACTCTGGCGACACAGGTTACGCATTTGGTCCACATTTACATTTTACAACATATGCGTCTGGAGCTGTAAAATTTAAACAATACAAATGTAAAAGTACTGGTACAGTTGTTAAGGTTCCTATATCTGCCTATAGCGGATACCTTAACCCTCTAGATTACCTATAACCATATTCGCAATAAAAATTAGGCAAATAGTAGAAGGAGAGAGGTAGTAATACTCAACTACGTATAGTGTCGCACAATATACATTTAACGACTCTTGAGTTACTTATATGTTAGTGTCTCTTACTTAGTACAAATTACTTTAATATTACCAAACTCTGACTTATACAACTTGTTTGTGCTAAACTTACACTCCTCTACCAGACCCTGTACCTCTTCCTCATTATACAAGCATACTTTACCACCTATACTGTAGACGTCTTTACCTACCTCCCCCACCTCACAAAATCTATCAGCAACAGGGGAGTCAGCGCACTCATAACCGCCAGCTAGCTTACTGTCTATACCAGACAAGCTCATAAAGAGCTTCCCCTGTTGTAACATTTTATTATAAATTAGAGTTAGGACATTCTGTGCATGCTTATTTTCTATATGGTGTAATGTGCGCTGTAATACAGCAACTACGATTTCAGTAGGGAGGTCCTCCCCTGTTAGATTATTTATATCTATTTTTTTAAAGTGTAACCTATCCGAGATGTCTAGAGCCTCTCCTACCCTATCATAATAGCTTTCCAAATCTTGTATATCATAAAGCCATACATCGAAACCTATTAGCGCCAGTATGATAGACACCCTACCAGAACCGCACCCTATATCTACTGCCACCTTCTTGCCTTTATAATCTATTGCAAACTCTACCACTTCCCTATCTATGTCATCTAGACGGGTTTTTGAAATGTCTATACCGTGCTTTGTTGCGTCTCTATGCCTCATTATTTATCCAAGGTATTTCAAACTGATCAAACTCTGGCAATAGTTTTTTACCGTATAAGAGGCGCGATATTACCTCTGCATGACTTAGTGCACCTGTTAAAGCATTATGTGGCTGTGGCTCCTCTGGTATACCGCAGTAGTTAAGTATAGCATCAAGATTAAGAGAGCTCCTTTTATGCTCTGTGTCTAAGGGTGCCTCTAAGCCCATATTTATATGATGCATCCAAGCTAGTGAGTGTGTATCTATAGTACGATGTGCAAATGGGTACTCCATACCGGCTCTCTTGCACGCCGCTTGTACATAGTCTCTATCAAATGAGACGTTTTGCCCAGCCAAAGTCTTGTTTTTAGCTACCTGTTCGCTCCAATCTATAAAGTTTCGTATCAGTTCAGCCTCGGTCATTTTGTTTTCATCTCTGACCTCATCGTCTGTAAACCCGTTAATGCCCAAAGCCTCTTCAGAAACTTCTGCACCGTCCCATATTTTACACTCTGCATAAAATCTATTTGTAGGGTTATCCAGGTCTAAAGCACCTAAACTCACTATGGAGTGTGTGTCGTAACCAAGTCCTGATGCCTCAATGTCTAATACTAACATACTCTTATTCTACTCTAATCCATTACAATTACCAGCTGGAGTATACCCCGCTGCCCGTGCCTGTTTTATAGATGTATACCATCTCTTATTTGTATCGCTCATTTTAAGTGCGCCACTACACCATGGATAATGGTATCTCTTACCGTTTTTAGATACTACCACCTCCCCTCTATTATCATATATAGGCCTAGGGTTAAGGTTTGTATCGTAAGTAAGCTTTATGTGCTCGCGCTGTTCACCTAATGCAGATAGTCTACCAAGTCCAAATGAACTAAATCCCACCAACAAAACAATCACCCCTACCAAAAACTCTAAGGGCACCAATGTATAAAAGTGCTTGATTTTATGTAATATTTCTTTTATACTACTCATCGAGCTAAGTATACCAGACTATCTCTTGTACAAAAATTTGTACAAGTAAGATTCTCTAATTTAACCTTACTCCTAATAATATTTAAGACATTATGGCACATAAAAAAGCAGGTGGATCAGCAAAAAACTTACGAGACTCAAATGCACAGTATTTGGGGCTTAAGCTAGGTGACGGACAGGCTGCTAAAGAGGGCGAGATTATACTACGTCAACGTGGTACTAAAATTCTTAAAGGTGCTAACGTAGGAATTGGTAAAGACCATACGCTGTATGCACTCAAGGCTGGTATAGTAAAGTTTAGTCACATACGTAAGACAAACTTTACAGGAAAGACTTTTCGTCGTAGACGAGTTGAGGTTGTTGCAGCATAACCAAATTCAAATAATTATAACTGAGCATAGACGGATACACTCCGTCTTTTGTTTGGTCTACCGTTTTTAATATGATTATGAGATTTTAATATCTTGTGTAATGTAAAATATTTACCAAACTCCTCCTTTATTTCGTGCATTGTACTAACGTGCTCTTCTACACCCATCTTAGGGTGGATATATGTACCTTCCTCTCTTGCTGGGTACTCTCGTAGTAGCTTTTTTGCATTTCTGTCTTCGTCTAATAAGAAAGTTTTATAAAATAACCATCCACCCGGTTTAAGTACTCTTTTTATTTCACTTCGTAGTAATTCCCTACTGTCAGCACCCAAAAAATGTGATGCCATCATATCAAGTACTAGGTCTACAGAGTCGTCTGGCAAGTCTATTGTGCCATCCATCTTGTGTACACTATATGTTAGGTCTAAGCCATCACTGTGCCCTCGCGCACTCTCTATAGCCTCTTGAGATATGTCAAAGCCAGACCCAACCATAGCAAACTCTTTAGCCAAGTATATTAAGTTGCGTCCGTTGCCACAACCAATGTCATACACATAGCTACCCTGATCTAAGTCAAAGACACCTTCTTGCTTATCTACCCAGTGTAAAAACTTTACCAAGTCCCCACTAGGGTTTGTAGATATACCTAGGTTCTCATCTTTTTTACTATCATATTCAGAATTCCAAAACTTCTTACCTTGATTGTTCCTAGATCTTTTAAAAATCTTCTTTACCATATTATAATTAAGCAGCAAGGACGACGACCTCGCCATTTTTACCGTCTAAATCTTTCTTCTTTAATACAAGCTTTTCTAAGGCAACAACTCCCTCTGCGCTAGACTCCTTTAAGAATGCCTGTAATGAGTCGTCCTCGTAAAAAACAGGTATTACCATCTTGGCCTCAAGACTATTAGCTAGCTTATTTGCCACTGCTGCGTCTATCGTACTCTCACCAAGTATTGGTACAAATAATATATCTATGTCGTCTATACCATCTAACATCTTGCTAGTGAGTTTCTCGTTACTCAATACCCCTAAGTGTAGTATGTGTACGTCTTCTATATGTATCGAGTATATAGTGTTCATTTTACCCTCACCACCATAGTTAGTACTTGTGGCTACTCCTTTAGCAAATACACCTCCTACCTCATACTCCCCGGCACCATCTATGACAAACAGCTCTTTACCTGTGCGTGTTACAGAGTCTGTACCATTACAGTCTGGATGATTTATAGAAACTAAGGCTAAATCTGCACCAAATTTCGTCTCCTTAAGTTTAGACTTTTTACTTATTGGATTAATTGCCACAGTAGTGTCACTACTTGTAATCTTTATAAATCCTCCGTCATGGTATGTAATTATCATAATTAGTTTTTATTTACGCTATTATAGCATTATAAACCAACTTTTTTAAGTTGCTCCATTGCTGCTTTTTGCTCTTTATTAAGCCTAGTAGGTATATTTACCGTTACTCTGACTATCATATCTCCTGGTGTGCCACCTTTGCTAGGCTCACCTGCGCCGTGTATTTGTACCCCTTGCCCACTCTGTATACCAGCTGGTATTTTAACCTTAATATCTGTCATCTGCTTGTATGAGCCTGCCCCAGCGCAGTCCTTACACTTGTCCTTGGCTACCTTACCTGTACCGTCACAGTCAGGACAAGGAACCTGCATATTAATAGTACCAAATGGTGTACGACGAGCCTCTTTGGTACCACCAGAACCATGACACTTACCGCAAGTTGCTGTATTACCACCCTTGGCACCAGTACCCTGACACGCCTTGCATTCACTTACCTTATTAACTGTTAGTTCTTTCTCTACGCCTAGGATAGCTTCTGAGAGAGTTATGTCTATGTCCATCTGTATATCTCGCCCTTGACGCTGCCTAGTACGTCCGCCACCGAAGCCTCCTCCGAATATATCACCTAAGTCAAATTCAAAACCTTGTGCTCCTCCTGCCCCTCCGCCAAAGCCAGAGAAGTCAAACCCGCCTGTGCCCCCGCCGAAGCCTCCTGCTCCGCCACCGAAGCCTCCACCAGCACTTGCGCCCCCTGTCATGTCATAGTCTGCCCTCTTTTTCTTATCTCCAAGCGTGGCATAAGCCTCACTAGCCTCTTTAAATTTCTTTTCATCACCTCCTTTTTTGTCAGGGTGGTACTTATGTGCGAGCTTACGAAATGCCTTTTTAACATCTGTATCAGTGGCTCCACGCTCCACACCTAATATTTTGTAATAATCTTTACCCATAGTAGAAAATATTGTACCTTAAAGACTTAATACCATCAACTGCTTTTTACCCTTGCGTAATATCGCTATATTATTTACGAAGTCTCCTGCTGTGATATTAAAGTCCGTGTCTAGTATCTTCACACCACTTATACTCACTGCCCCACCCTCTACCATCTTGCGGGCTTCTGTCTTACTTGTTACGAGCTCTGTATCTACTAATGCATCTATAAGTGACGTAGCATCTACCACTGTCGCTGTGGGGGCTTCAGTCTTTAATGTATCAACTTCTACAGGACTAAGCTCCTCAACATCTTTACCACCAAATAGTACGTCACTCACGGCTTTAGCAGAGGCAGCTGCCGCATCACTATGTACAAACTTGGTAACCTCGTAGGCCAATGCCTTTTGTGCAGACCTATCTTGTGGAGTGTCTTGCATTTGTGCAGCTAAGCTTTCTATATCCTCTAATGAAAGTAGTGTATATATCTTTAGTAGTGCATCAGTAGCAGCATCATCGACATTTAAGAAATACTGATATAGCTTATAAGGACTAGTCCTCTCTGCATCTAGCCATAGCGTACCATCCTCAGTTTTGCCAAACTTTTTACCTGTTGAGGGGTTTACTATTATAGGTATTGTAAGAACAAATGCATCTGCATCTCTTGTCTTACGTATGTAGTCTACTCCAGCCAAGGCGTTGGTCCACTGGTCTGATCCTGATACTTGCAGGGTACAATTATACTCATCTAACAAGTGTCGGAAATCATACCCTTGTAGCAGCGAATAAGAGAACTCTGTATAAGATATAGGACTCTCTGCATCTAAACGGTCTTTTACAATATCCTTTTTTATCATAGAATTAACGGTAAAGTATTTACCTACATCTCGTAAAAAATCTATTAAGCTAAGCTTAGAGAGCCAGTCTGCATTGTTTACGATTGTTACATCTTTTATGTTTAATATATTCTCTACTTGCTTGCGTATACCAGTAATATTTTGTTGTAGTGCTACGTCATCTAAGAGTGTGCGCTCACTCTCTTTACCACCTGGGTCGCCTATCATGCCTGTACCTCCGCCTATAAGAAGTATAGGTGTGTGGCCAGCATCTGCCAAGTGGCGTACTAACATGTACACAGCCAGGTTACCTATAGTTAGAGACGTGGCCGTGGGGTCTGCACCAAGGTAAAAGGTACGCTTATCTCCGTCTAATATGTTCTCTAGTGACTCTCCAGAAAATTGATGTATAAACCCACGTGCCTTAAGTTCTTCAGATAACTTCATAAGCAAAATTTTAACACGTATCTAACTTCTCTACTAGCTCTTGCAACTCACCCATAAACTGATTACGTACATCTACCGCATATGGATTATGCTCTTGTATTGTTTTGAAAAGGTCCCAAGTATCATTTGCCAACAAGTCCTTAAGTCTAATTAACTCCCTATAGCTGTGAGTACTCATGTCCATATTTTTAATCTCCATATTTTTAAGAGCCCTAGCGATAAAGTGACTCAGGCCCTGCACTAGCGCCATCTCTTTATCATGCTCTTTCGCTGACTTTTCTACTATCTTAAGTTTTAACTCACTAGCCAGAAAGGCTTTTATCTCATTGTATCTATTGTTACCCAAAGAAACATTAGTCAGTGCTATAGGCAGGCCTTCGACGCCACCATTTTCTCTTTCTGATTGTGGGCCAAATATAGGGTGTGTACCAAGTATCTCATTGTTAGGGAAATGCTTTTTAAGTATCTCTATCGGCTGCACTTTTACAGAGGCTACATCCATAACAATCGCCTCTTTCTTTATATACTTACTAGCCAACGCGCATGATGTATCTAAAAATTGTACAGGTATACTAAATATTACGATATCACTGTCACAAGTCTCTTCTAGGGTATCATGCTCACCTCCCCTCTTATATATACGCACTTCAAAATAACCTTTGAGATACTTATGCATCAATTTACCAAATTGCCCGTAACCTATAATGCCTATTGTCTTACTCATAAAAACTATAGTACCACACATTAAAAACCATGAACTTCTCATTATAAAAGCCCTGTGGCGATATCTCTATCACTACAAGGCTTTTTGTATGAGGGACCTATTCATCGCCATCTGTTAAAGCTGATTTAATTTCAACAGTAAAACTTTCAATAGCGTCAGGGATAGATTTTGGCTTGAAAGGCCTTACCATCATGTACCAACCATTGACCCTGTTATGTGCTATGCATACAACAGGGCCGTGACCCATGACTGATATGGACTTTGTAACCAGAAGCATGCCGAGACATGTTCCAGTAACCACAGAGTCAATACTGGTGTAGTACTTAACACCTTCTTGATCCCCTTGCTGCACAATTTTAATACAAATTTTCGTACCAACTAAACCGGCAACTAATGGAGTTGTTATGCCTCCATCTCTCAAGGCTTTCATAGCTGCAGCCTGCATTTTGGCTTCTGTTTGGTCTGGCATTCATATACTCCTTTTAATAAAAGTGCCCCAAGTGAATATAGCACACTATATGTATGTTGTTAATCTTCGTCACCGCTCTTAGAGACTTTGATAAACTCTAGTATAAGTTCTATGGCTATAGACTCATTGTCGAACTCCCTTATGTCATTAAATATATTAAACCTATCCTCCATACCTAGCAGAGCTGCCAAAGCGTTTATATTACGCACATACATAATAGCTGACCACAACACACGATATTGAAGAGCTGAGAGTACCTCACCATTTATAAGGCTATCTAGTAGTAGTGGTGCATCTGTTATCGGCTCTATATTATTTGGGCTTATTCCATCTGTTATCAACATTACCGGCTTGTCATCAAGCACTAGAGTTACGTTATTTTCTCCGATACGACCTGCCTCTCACCAAAATATTTAACTGCAGTATCTCGTGCAGTATTCATGGTTTTTATTAACTCATCATACGGCATCTGAAAATGTTGCATGCAGTCATCTACAGAGGCTTTTGTATTACTAGCAAGCCAAGACGTGCACAGCTTTATAGATCTAATATTAACCTTAAATACAGAGGGCGCATACTCCCTACCTTCTCTCTTTGGTATGTAAACGAGAGATTCAGATCCTTTTGTAAGATATTGCGGGTTATACCTCTCTACAACATCATGCGCTAGCCCAGCTAACGTGTATTCAGAATCAGTATCTTTAAGTGCCTCATTCATGTTAGAAATAATTTTAACATAACTGTATACCTACCGCATCAGGTCTCTCAGCTCACAATACTTACATTTGCCTAGTTTGTGGTCTTCGCAACGATTGTTCCAGAAGTCTAGGTTTAATATTTCATTACTTACCCTGCTTACCTCCTCCTTTAGCTGATCCACCTCATCACCTTCTATAATGAAACTCTCCTTGCGCAGCTTACCACTCTTGGCATCTGGTTGTATAAAGTCTATCTCTGCACTCTGCATCTCGTACACTCTGCCCTTGCCTGTCTTTTTTACATCGTCATTATGCAGTCCTAGCATAAGTTTATAGAAGATCAGTTGCCTATAATAATCTCCATTACTACTCTTGGTGTTACCCATAATATCATTACGGCTCTTGGGCTTACCTGTCTTATAGTCTACAACCACTACACCTTCATTCTCTGAGTTGCCAAGCTCTAGCTTATCTAGCTTGCCGCGCAGTAGTACATGTGGCAATTCGTTACTCTCTATCGGTAGGTGGACCTTAAGGTCTAACTCACTCTTAGTATTCATATTAAGTTTGCCTTTATAGTGCTCTAGCCAAGCTGTGAGCACCTCCTCACCCCTCTTAAGACCCTCCTTAAACTCAGTGCTTGTAAGTGGCTGTTTACCAAGCACTCTCTCAAACTCTTTAAGAAGCTTTGCCTTACTTGATTGTTTCTTGCTATTAGAGTGCTCAAAGTGATACTGCAAGGCTCCGTGAACGGCATTACCAAATGCTAGATGCTTGCTAGGTGGCTCTGGTATTCGTACCAAGTTACGGTAAAAGTACTGCCACGGACAAGTAAGATAGTTATTAAGTGCCGTTACTGAAAGTCCGAAGTCTATAAATAGGCCGTTTAGGAATTCCTTGTCTTGCACCAAGCTTTCTGGTGGGTTAAGTGCTTTAAAGTACTCCGCAGAGTCTATACTTTGCTCAAACTCACTTGTAGTTACTGTAGAGTAACGCTCATCAGCTAGCTCATCTAAAAATATACTAGGCAGCTGCACAGTCCCACTTGCAGACTGGTTACTATAGCTCATACTCACACCAACTCTTGCACGTGTAAGTGCCACATAAAATAAGCGTCGCTCGTCATCATTATCTCCAGCCGTTATACCCAAGCCTGGTAACTTAAAGGAGTCCATACTACGCTTATTACCCCAACGCTTATCTTTCATGCCAATTATATATACATAGTCAAATTCTAACCCCTTACTCTTATGTGCTGTCATCAAGCGTACTGCACCACCACTTCCGCCTGAACCACTCTTTTTAATAGGTATGTTGTACTCCTCTAAGAGTTGCAGGTGCTCTACCAAAGCAGCAGCCGTATAATCTGGGTCCCGCACTGATAGCTCTGTGATGAGTGTTACGAGACCACGCAGCTTCTCTACTAACTCTCCTGCCCTCTTAGAGTTAAGTACGTAGGTAAGGAAGCCAGACTCACGCACAAGAGTATTAAAAAACACTGGAACAGACTCCTTTTGTGACTTATCAGCTAGATCCTTGAGCTTACCCATAAACTCTAATGCCTCAATAACATTAGTGTGTGCATCTTTAAGCAACCCCTTACTACTTAATATATCAAACACACTAAGTCTCTCACGGCGAGCATGCCTAAGTATCCTATAAGCATTGGTAGGTGAAAGCCCTAAAAACGATAGATGCATAGCTGGCACGAGTCTTGTGGCACTACCATACTCTGTCACAGCATAGAGCACTATCAGCAACTTGCGTATATCTGGGTCGGCAAGCACATTTTGGTTGCTCTCTATGCGATGAGGTATGCCCTCCCGCTCTAGCGCATTACTCACAAGTTCAGCATCTGCATTGTTGCGGTAGAGTACTGCCACCTCGCTGTGCTCTACACCTTGCTCTATCTTCTCTCCGATATTTTTAGCTACCCACATTAGCTCATTATCTTCGCTAGCAAACTCTCTTAACTCTACGCCACTTTTACTAATGCCTGCATGAGACTCTAGTGGTGCATTATACAAAGTATTGCCCTCCATAAGACTATGTGCACCATCAAGTATCTCTTGCCCCGAGCGGTAGTTGCGCTCTAAAGTTATAAGCTTGGCACTTGTATATAGTTTTTTAAAATAGTTAAAATTCTCAAGTGATGCTCCTTGAAATCGAAATATCGCCTGCTTCTCATCTCCTACTATAAAGAGGTTTGGGTTGCTATAATAGCTGGCCAACAGCTCTAAAATCTTATTTTGTGCCCCATTGGCATCTTGGTGCTCATCTGCAAGTATATATTGGTATTGCTCTTGAAGGCGTTGTAGTAGCTCGCTATTACTCTCCATGGCATGCATAGCCTCTAGTATCATGTCTTCATAATCATAGAGTTTTAGCTCTCGTAGTTTCTCTTCATAATCAGCATATATATGGGCAAGTTCACGCCCCTTCTCTATCCTCTTTAGCTCGTCGGCATATTTGGCCTTCATCTTGCCCTTGTGTGCACCTTTAGTGTGATGAAGGTCGTCAGCCTGACCTACGCCCTGCTCTTGCTCGGCCAGTAGCGTAAGTAGCTTGCTTGGCGAGACACCCTCACGCTTTAACTCACTAAGCTTACCCCTTATTGGTCCTAAAAAGTAGAAGTTGTTACTAAACGGCTTTAAATGTGTGAGCTCACTATCTGTAATAATATCTCTAAGCAGAGTAACCTGCTCTATATCTGTTATGGGTTCACTGCCTATTATGCGCTCAAACTCGTTTGGGTATTTCTTAATCACCTCATTACAAAAACCGTGGTATGTATGTATCGCTACCTTATAGCCATCTTGCCCTATAATGCTCACAAGGCGCTTGCGCATGGCAGAGACACCAGCCTCGGTAAAGGTAAGTGCTAGTATGTTATCTGCATTAGTATCTGTCTCTCGTAAAATATTAGCTATGCGCAGTGTGAGTATTTGCGTCTTGCCAGTGCCTGGGCCAGCTACCACCATTACAGAGCCCTCAACTGTATCTACGGCCTCTCGCTGCCCGTCATTAAGGATCTTATAGAGCTTACTAAACTCTGGTGTTGTTTTAGCTTTAGCTGTAACGTCTTTCATTACCCTAAGTATAGCATCTGGACATTATTTTACCTGCTGCAAGAGCCTTATATAAAGCATTAGCGGTCAGGCGCTATATCTAGGTGGTTGATTAAGAATTTTGAGATATTTATAAATGGGTCGGTTAGCGTCTCAGATGCATACCGTGCACCGTTTGGTTCAAGATTCATCAATAAAACTATAAACTCAGCGTTATATGATGGACCATATCCTACAAACGTGTGCAGGTATGCATCGTCTCTATATCCACCTGCAGTAGCAAGCTGTGCAGTACCCGTCTTAATTCCTAGTGAATAATGTGGCATTTTGTGCTTGCCGCCAGCTAAGACCTCATCGACAACCTTAGTCAGCATTTTAGCAATAGTCTCTGCTGTCTCTGGTTTAAAGACTCGTACTTTTTGGTCACTGTAGTCAAACTTCTTATCTAAGCCAGTATTATACTCTATACGTTTTACCATATGTGGTTGCACCATATAACCACCATTGGCTACTGCCGCAAGTGCACGTATGGTGGCAATAGGTGTAAACGCTACACCTTGTCCAAAACTAGCTGTAGCAAATTCTATCTCTCGTTCACTCTCAAGGTTATTAACCATACCTACAGCCTCTGCTGGCAAATCTATACCAGTCTCTTCACCAAGTGATAATTTGTCTATAAAGTATTCACGCATCTGTTTGTGCCCAACCCTTTCAGCAATAAAGGCTACACCTGTATTTAATGACTGACTGAGCACCTCCTGCATCGGCACAACCCCGCGGGCCCTACCGTCGTAATTGTGTATAGTGGCACCATTTAAAGTTAAGCTACCCTTATCATTATATGTAGTTTCCGCCTTCACAGCCCCTGTGTCTATACCTATTGCCATTGTAAGCACTTTTATTATTGAGCCCATCTCATATACACCACTAATTAACGGGTTAGAAAACCTTACACCAGATATATTATTAAAATTATTCAAATCAAATTTAGGAGATACTGCCATTGCTAGTATTTCACCTGTCTGCGGATCCATAACTATAACAGCTGTCATCTTGCTACCCCATTTGTCTTTAACTTTAAGAATTTCCTCCTCTACAAATACCTGCACCGTCGGGTCTATTGTAAGCACTATGTCACCCTCTCTGGCACCACCCTCTGCTAAATCACTTAGATTGGTAAATAGCTCTGCAAAAAAGTTTACATACAAGTTACTTGAATCACGTGCTAAAATATCTTCATAATATCGCTCTAGTCCGTAACGTCCTACTTTGTTATTATTCTCATCAAAACCTACAAAACCAAGTATATGTGAGCCCATATCACCCCCTGGATAGTAGCGCTCCCTCTGTTGGGTCAATATTACACCTGGTAGTTTAAGCCTACGCACAGAGTCTGCAATATCTTGAGTCAGCCCCTTTGCTAGTTCTTCATATGGGTCTTTTACTTTTGCAACCTTGTATTTATATTCTTCCTCGTCTATAGGCAATACTTCATTTATTTTTTTATATACATCTTCACTATCAACGATATTTCTTGGGTCTATGGCTAATATAAAACGAGAGTGCACTGTAGCACTAGCAATCTTAGTGCCACCACGATGAGTCATGAATATGTTGCCTCTGTCATATATACCGACTTTCGTATTTACGTACTGATGTGATGCTTCTATATCATAAGCAGGTCCGTCAATCACCTGTAAAAAATATAATCGTACTACCAATAATAAAACTATACTGACAAAAACTATTGTCATCATCCATATGCGCATCACGAGTAGTTTACGCATTTTTATTATAATTAGTTAGCTTGCCCTACAAGCACACGACGCTCTGTAAAACCTTTAGAGGCAACAGGACCAAGGCCAGCTCCAGAGGCACGAGCCATAGTGATACCACTTACCCTTGTTATATACTCATTCTCCATTTGGGATATCTCTGCTCGTATCATGGCTGTTCGTGTCTCTGCCTCCTTACGTATCACTACATTCTTCACTGATAAGCCTATAAAAGTAACATAACTTGCTAACAGAACAGTTATCATAAGTGTCAGCATTATAAAAACTCTTAACTTTATAACTTGTACTAATATTCTGTTGTTTTGTCTCCTTACTTTCATAATTTTATAAATTTACTTTTGTTTAAAATTCTTAATCTCTTTGAAATACTCGTAATTTACTACTCCTTGCTCTTTTGTTCTCTCTTACCTCCTCATTCGTAGGTGCTATAGGCTTCTTGGTTATTATTGTGCCTAAGCCGTCCTCTTGCCACTGTCTAAACAACCTCTTAACCAACCGGTCTTCAAGTGAGTGAAAGGTTATTACCCCTACTCTACCTCCTGGCTTAATATATTTAAGCACCTTGTCTAATGCCTCTTTAGCAGCACCTAACTCGTCATTAACTGTTATTCTCAAGGCCTGGAAGCTCTTAGTGGCAGGGTTCGTCTTACCGTGTCTGTAGTGTGCTGGCACTGCAGCAGTGATTATGCTCACCAATTGCTCGGTGGTCGTTATCTCTGCCTCTGTACGCGCTTCTACTATCGCTTTAGCTATGCGGCGTGAATACCTCTCACCACCGTAGCCATAGATAATGTCTGCGATATTCTCCTCTTGCCAGTCGTTAACTATTTCCTTGGCAGTTAAAGTATCCTCACCAACCATATCGCTAAGTGTCATGGTTAAGGGCTCCTCATTTTGAAAGGTAAAGCCTCTACCACTCACCTCTAGCTGGTCACTAGAAAGGCCAAGGTCAAACAGCGCAGCATCAAGCCACTGGATTTTAAGAGTGCCTAAGACCTTGTCTAAATTACGGAAGTTGTCTTGCATTAAATGCAGTCCTGGCAACTTATCTACCAGAGTAGTTTCTAGATTATACTTAGCTCTCTCTATAGCTCTTGAGTCAGCATCTATACCTATTAAAACTCCATTAGCACCTACTTCTTGAGCCATTGCAGCCGCGTGGCCACCACCTCCAAGCGTACCGTCAAGCACTGTACCACCTTTTGGTATATTTAAATTTTTGAGTACTTCTTGTAAAAGAACTGGTACATGCACCGTGTGCATACTTACCTCGACCGCTTGTTGCGAGTCTGAGCCGGTGGAGGATTGGCTATGATTGTTAAGTGTGCGCATGACATTCATAAAATTCCCCCAGCCGCTCAGAGCAGCAACTAATTACTATCCTAAAGAACCCCTATCTCTCCCAATTTGCTTGCCATCATATCTCCATTTTGCTCCATTTTCTTACTATATGACTTCCACAATTTTGCATCCCAGAGCTCGACTCTACTCTGTACACCGGTTAGCACCACCTCACGGCTGAGCTTAGCAAATTGCTTAAGGTGCTCTGGTACTACTACTCTACCTGCCTTGTCTAGCTCTGCTTCTGTAGCACCTGCTAAAAAGAAACGACTAAAGCCTCTAGAGTTAGCATCTGCCATAGAGAGGCCTGCAAGCTTCTCTGTGATCTTCTTCCACTCTTGTTGAGAATATACAAACAAGGAACTATCTAACCCTCTTGTTACTACAATCTTTTTACCCAGCTCGCTTTTAAACTTAGTAGGCAGTGTGAGCCTGTTCTTGTCGTCTAACGTGTGGGTATATTCTCCTAGTAACATATTATTTAAGTGATTTAATTACTACCACTTCGTCCCACTATACACCACTACAACCCACTATGCCTAATAACTTATCCACAATAGTTAAACTCCAAGTAAAAAAGCGAGGCAACGCCTCGCTTTTTTACTTACTTATTTATATTACTATTTAAAGCACTTGAGGTACCAGAGTGATATAATCTGTATTACTATGGCTACAAGCATCTAACTATTTAGCTGTAAAAATATAATTAAACTTGCATGAACGCAAGTTTAATTGTCATTTATAGAAAATGTGCTATATTCATAAGTAGAAAATACTACAGTCATAAAACACAAAACTTTTAAACCTTAGGAAGGAGGTTAGTCCGATGAATACATGTATACATGGAATACAATCTAAATTGTGTGGTTACTGCAACGGCACAAAAAAAGTGGGGTCTAGAATAAATGTCCCTAAAAATATACCGAGTAATGAGAGCTTAGTTAATGCAGCCGCAGCCCTAACCAAAAAAGAACTACCTGTAAATAACGCAATATCTATTCGACCAAAACGAGGACACCCAAGCCTTGTTCAATTAGGGCCGAATATAACTTTCATTCACTTCCTTGAGCGACCGGCAATATGGCTAATTGAGGAAGTGTTAGCAAAATGCCCAAATCTTAAGACCGTTCAATTCTTACCTAATATGTTAAGCAGCATATCTCCGGCCCAAAAAGAACTCCTCTCGAACAAAAAAGTAAACTTTACTTCTGGACACTGGAAACCAGAAGCAGCATGGGCTGGGCCGCGTATCCTTAGTCCAGACTATCATGTTAAAAAAGAGTTCTTGATGGATCTAAGTGGAGACCAACTTAAATTGTTCCAAGAACTTTTGGACCTCGGGTTTGATGAAGCTCTGTTGGCCTCAAGGTACTTTTGTTTAAAAGGAGAGGACTTTATAAGTCAACGAGAGTGCTCCGAAAAGTTCGATCTAAACTTTAAAATAAAAGCAATTGGAGGGAGCTTGTTCATCAATGCAGTAATTTCTTATCTTGACCCCCACTTCAAAGTATCAAATGATACCAAACTAAAGATGGAGACTATGCGCAAGTCTGTGTTCAGAATACGGGAAATGTTGCAAAATAAAAACGAAATGGATAACTTATTATCCGAACTGCAAATAACAAAACTCCCAGACAACCTGACACTCTCAAAAATAGAAAAATTTAGTTCTATTTGCAAAGCTTACAACTCTGGACAACTCTCGTTACTTAAGGAGAAGCGCCATGCTGAGATACTTACCCAACGCTGGGGTCTAAATAACGGTTGTTTTAAAACACTGGAAGCTGTAGGCGAACTTTTTAGTGTTACAAGAGAGCGCATAAGGCAAATCGAGGCAGAATCTTTAGATACACTGCGTATAATAGACTAGTACAAAACCGATCTTTACTAACAAACTTGACTACGATTTTCATATCGTAGTCATTTTTTTATTAAAATTTCAAACTAAAACACTTGAGGTACCAGAGTGATATAATCTGTATTACTATTGCCATAACCACCATCTCTACAGCATAGTGTGTAAAGTAGCCTAGTGAACCAGCCGGTAACAATGATGCAAATACCACACTACCAAACAAGGCTCCACAGAGTGGTCCACCTACACCACACATCTGTAATGCTATGAAGCCCAAGGCAGTTCCAATGATGCCAAATATGCCAGCGCCTTGTGCCTTAGCTGTATTAGCTCTGTGCCTCATAACCTTCACGAGGCATGTCATGTTTAGAGAAAAAACTATTATAAATACCAATCCAAGATAAACATATGGACCGTTAAGTATGTGACTAGGTAAAATAAATAAGGCAAGCAAAAAAGCTACAGTAAAAACAACTACTGATACAACATCATTAAACAATGCCTTCATATACTCACGAGTATACCACAGGCAACTAGATCACTTACTTTCTAACACCAGAATATCTATAAATTAATAATAGTGATATCGTCTTCTTTAACTGGCATTATTAAGATTGCTATAATATAAGCAAAAACACCAGGGAAAAAACCTGTGACAAGAACAAAGAGTGCGAATAGAACTCTTAATAGAGTAACATCTACAGAGAAGTATCTAGAAAATCCAATAATCACACCTGCCAGCACTTGTCCATCTACATGCCTATATAACTTCTTTGGTGTAATCTGCATATGCATATGTTACACCCGAGCTCGTACTTTATCAAGCATCATCTCGGGGTCACTGTCTTTTAATTTTTTAGATATATTTGTAAATATATAAAAGCTCTTTAGCTTCATACCACAAAATCCAAATACAGACTTACCAAGTGCGTACTTAATAATTGGTTTATTTACAAGATAAATTAGAGGTGGGCCATCTGCCGTAGCAAACATCTTAACCACCTTGCCTTCTAGTAGACCTAGAGGCAGGCCTCTCTTGCTATATCTAAAGGCAAACCCAGCTGTAAAGTTGTTATCTATAAAGTTTTTTAGTATAGCCGGTATTGAAGACCACCATATTGGGTATATAAATACAAGCTCGTCAGCCCAAGATATGTCAGCTTGTATGAGGTCTCTAGCTTCCTGGCCAGACCACTGATCTTTAACATTTTCAAACTTTAAAAAACCTTGCTGGTAATCTGTATCAGAATATAAGTCTATAACTCGCACCTCTCGACCCTTACCAATAGCCTTATCTTTATATGCCTTTCCTATACTATGTGTAAAACCACTCGCGTTTGGGTGTGCTTTTATTATTAGTGTATTCATATTTTTATATTATTTTTTAATCTTATAACTCAGATACATAAATGGGGTATCTATAAGAGCTACCACTATCTTTATAACATATGTTATAACAAGTACCTCTATAAATGCCTCTGGCGGCACCACACCAGCTAGACCTAGCGAAGCCACCGTCAGTAAACCAAGTGTGGTAAACAATAGCGTATCAAGTGCTTGTGATAAAAGTGTAGAGCCTAAGTTGCGCAACCACAGCTTATTGCTAAACCTTCTTTTAAGAGCATCAAATATATATACATCTATATGTTGTACTATTAGATACGAAAGCATAGAGGCCATAAGTATTCTAGGAGAAAGCGAGAAGAGCGTCTGCATAGAACTATGTGCAAAGTCGTAATCATTAGGCGTAAAGGCAAGTAAAAACTGTAAAGCCAATACGAAGAAGACACTAGTGAAAAAACCTATACGCACCGCCTGCAAAGCGTCTTTTTTGCTATAATGCTCAGATAATAGGTCTGTAATTAAAAATAGTGCACCGTATAAGACATTGCCACCCGTCACAGCATAACCGAATAGGTCAAATTGCTTAAGAACAAATATATTCATAAGTACTGTAAACATAGCTATGGCAGCAAACAAGTACAACTTACCGAGCTTAAACGCCAGTAGGACAACCACAAGACACAGTACTACAAAACTAAAAAATAAAATCTCATTCATATAGAAAAGTATTATACAAAGATATCAAGTTCTTAGCTTACCTGACTATGGGCAAGATGTTTCCATTACCACCGATACCACCAGCTAGATCATACACTTTTGTAAACTTAAGAGCCTGCATTTTACGTAGTGCTTGCCCAGACCGGTTGCCACTCTGGCAGTATATAAAGTACACTGAGTCTTTATCCAACGCATTAATTTGTTCTGTGAAGTCATCAGCATAAAAGTCTATCATTTCAGCGCCATCATAGTGCCCCGCCTCATACTCTCCTGGCGTGCGTACATCTATGAGTCTAGCGCCCGTACTCTTAGCTGCAGACCATTCACTTACAAATTGCTCTTTACTTATAGTGCCTGAGGATACCTTATTTGTAGACTCATTGCCCTCTTGACCTGAGACACCGTAAACAACAGCGCCAATTACGATACATACACACACTCCTAAGCCAAAAATTATATACTTCATAAATTTATTATATTTAAATTATAATATACCATAACTATTCTGCTTTTATAGTACGCACTGCACTAGTCTAATAATTTTATACCGAGGCATGCCTCTGCTAATTCTAAATACTTGCGCTATATAAAAACTAAGGTAAAATATCGCTACCAATATTTTTTGGATATTGGGCCAGTAGCTCAGTTGGCTAGAGCGCCTCACTTGCACTGAGGAGGCCGGGGGTTCGAGTCCTCTCTGGTCCACAATCCACAAGCTCGTAATGCATAGCATTGCGGGCTTTTGTGGTTGTGAGACCAGAGAGGACTCGAAAGACGGAGCTGGTATACAAGACGAGCTATTTATGGCGAGTGCTTGTCAGCGAGTCAGGGCAGGAGCCACTTAGTATTTTGCCAAGCAAAATGGTTAGTGAGCTGCGCCGAGTCCCATGGACCCATAACATCTTATTAACATCAAGCACTTTACAGCCGTCAAAATAGTCTCTGTGGTTGATTGTCCACATTTAGTCAGCTTAAAATGGGCGTATAACACTATTAAGAAGTATTTTGCAAGTTATGCACAAGTACCTTACTTATTACCACTCATAGCCAACTCTACTATATGCTCTAAGAAGTCTTTAAGGCTTGAACCTATCGTATCAAGCGACTTGGGTAATAGTGATTGCTCTGTAAGCCCTGGCAGTGTATTAACCTCTAAGAAGTACAGACCATGCGGAGAGAGTATAAAGTCTGAGCGCGAGTAGTGTGCCAAGTCTAACGCTATATGCACAGCCTTAGCGGCCTCCTCTATCTGTGCCTTCTCCTCTCTAGTAAAGTCAGCAGGGCATATCTCTTGTGCGCATAACTGTGCATCTGTAGAGTACTTAGCGTCGTAGTCAAATATGGTCTTACCTGTTGGGGTAATTATCTCTACGGGTGGCAACGCATAGTGCTGTTGATCTCTATAATTCTCTACTACGCCACAAGTGGTCTCTCTACCCTTTATGAGTTGCTCTACCAGCACCTGATTGTCTGTGGTGTGCTCTGCGACACTCCTTATTGCCTCCGGTAACTCTATAATGCTGTTGGCTATGGTAAGGCCCACCGATGAGCCACCACTGGCTGGCTTAACAATGTACGGTGGGCCGAATCTTTTAAATATATCTTGAGCTATCGAATTATAGTTTTTGCCTCGCTGAAGCTCGACACCTTCGCCCGCAGGCTCGGCGTCGTCTTCCCTGACTACAAAATGCTCAGGAAATTTAATCATAGACAAGCCTGCAACTGCAAACCTTGTCCGTGGCTTGTGCATAGCAAGGGCAGAGGCATACGCGTCTGAGCCAGTATATGGCAGCCCGACCTTATCTAATATCCTCTGTACTGTGCCGTCCTCACCGTAAGCACCATGTAGTGCTATAACTGCCACATCTGCACTCAAAAGGGCCTGTGTAGGAGACATCTCTACACCGTTACGATGCCAATTACCAGACCTATCTATGAGTATATCTAATACTTTATATGAGCCGTCTAGTGCATTTATAATAGCTGCCCCACTCTTCAAAGAGACTTCATACTCACTAGATGGCCCACCACGTAGCACTGCTATGGTTAAATCACTCATTGGCAATATTATAACATAAAGCCGTGGCCCGCTTTTAACGACTTAGCCACTGTGCCTCTTGCCTTACCAGCAACTCTGATGCTTTATCGGGCTCTGCCATAATCTCCTTAACAGCCTTCTCTAGGCGCAGCTTACCTTGTGAGCTCTTTACCAGTACTACATCACTCTCTTGTAGCTGCTGTGCTAGCAGTGCTCCGACTTCTGTAGCCTTGTCTGTATCATACGAATATACCTTTGCGCTACTTAGCCCCTCACTGATAGCCGCCTCCCCTAGCCTCTTAGCCTCTGGGCCTACAGTGTATAGCTCGTCTACTACATGTGCAGCTTGTACACCCGCCCTCCGATGCTCTTTAGCTGTGTGCTCTCCAAGTTCGCGCATGTCTCCGAGTACGGCTATCTTACGACCACTAACCTCTAGGTCACCAATAGCTGCTAATGCTGCTGCCATAGCCGTTGGCGAAGAATTGTACGAGTCATCTATGATAACGCTACCGTTTTTACCGTCTAAGAGCCTCATGCGCCCCGGCGTCTTAGGCATTTGCTCTAATGCATTAATAGCGTCTTCTGTATCCACTCCAAATACCTCTGCAGTATGTAGTGCAAATGCTATAGACAAACCTTGGTGCTCGCCAAGTATGCCCGGCATGTTTACCGTATACTCACCAATGTTAAAATTCATACCTACAGGCTTGCTACCTACGTAAACTACATCTGCGCCGTCACTACTTACTCTTATAGTCTCTCCGTGCGGGTTGTTAAGGGTTGTCACGTGCTCGTCTGGCCCAGTCATAAGTAAACCACCCTCAACGATAGAGCTTAACAACTCCCCTTTTTCTTTGAGTACTGCTTCTACAGTAGGGTAAAATTCCACATGCACTGGCACCTCTGGCACCGCAGTAATTATAACAACCTCTGCATCTATCCACTTGGCAAGGCTCGCAATGTCACCAGGCTTGTCTGCACCTACCTCGAGCACTAACACCTCCTCGTAACTCTTGCTAAACATTGCAAACCAAAAACCTTTTATAATATTGTAGAGCCATACAGCAGGATTGTTCCACCCGTTGGGCAGGCCAAGTATCGTAAGCGGTACTCCAAACTCTGTATTAAACGTCTTAGGACTCTTGCGTACAGTGTATTTTGCACTCAGGGCTGCAGCCACAGCATCTTTAGTGCCAGTCTTACCGAGACTACCAGTAATCGCCACCACCCTTGGCTTATGCCTACGCAGTATAAACTTAGCCTCAAGCGTGAGTAAATATATAATTATTATTTTAAAATATTCCTTCATTGTTACTTGATTATGGTTACCTCCTCCTCTAGTTCAAGGCCGAACTTTTCTTTTACTTTTCTTTTTATAATATCTCTTAATTCTAGCACCTCTTTTTGAGTCGCTACTCCGGTATTTACAATATAGTTAGCCTGCTGCTCACTACACAGAGCACCGTCAACACTTGTACCCTTGAGGTCACACTGGTCTATAAGCCAGCCTGCTGGCACTCTGTCACCTCTACACTCTACTCCTTTATCTACCTCAAACATTTTTATAACATCAGGATACGCAGCACACTCCGGATTCTTAAAGAAAGACCCAGCACAAGCCACATCTTGCAAGTGTCTCTTGGTCCTCTCAGCAACCACCTCATCACATTTAGTTAATACATCTTCTGTATCGACCCTTTTTACAAGTGCAAATACAGCAGTAAGAACCACCCACTGCGGGTGCTGTTTAAAATAGCTTGTTCTGTAGCCAAACTCGCACTCTTTGTTAGTAAAGTCTCGGACCTCTCCTGTTTGTAAGTTGAGCGCCTGCACTTTAGTAAGAACATCCTTAACCTCAGTACCGAACGCCCCAGCGTTACCCCTCACAGCGCCACCCACTGAGCCAGGTATGCCACACATAGACTCCCAGCCACTAAGGCCAGCCTTTGCACTCTCTCTTATAGTATCTATAAGACGTGCTCCAGCTTGTACAATCACCTTGTTGCTATATATCTTTAAATCTCCACTTGTTATATGTACCACCAGGCCATCAAAACCGTTATCTGGCAAAAGTACATTACTGCCGCCTGCAAGTATTAAGAACTTAATCCTCTGCTCTGTAGCATAAGCAAGAGCCTCTCGTAAACCAGACTCATCACTAACCTCTATAAAGTATTTGGCCTCACCGCCAATATTAAAACTGGTGTACTTGGCTAAATTTATATTTTCTTTAACCTCTATCATGTCTACACTATTATAGCGTACTACTCTGCAGATATTACTAGTTTTACCTTAGTGGTTTTATCTCCATTTATCAGCTGCACCTCATGCTCACCAGTCTCTTTAATAGGCTCTTGTAGGACTATGGCTGTTATAGGTAGCTCTACTATAGAGTCGGCTATTGCCTCTTGAAGCTTGACTGCTGTAATACCTTCAAATAACCCTCCGTCTTCATTAGCCTTAGCTAATATACTTATGCCCTCCTTTTTTATCTTAGCTATAGCCTTAGTTAGGTCATCACCTTCTTGCTCTAGTATTGCCTTGTTTGCGCTCTGCTTATTCTCTAAGTTTGCCAATTTACCTGGGGTCGCCATCTCCATTACTCCCTTGCGTATAAGGTGTGCGGCGTGACCATTAGGCACCTCCTTAACATCAAACTTTTTACCCATTTTTGCGACATCTTGTAGTAATATAACCTTCATATTGTATTATTTCTTTAACTAATTTAGTAATTATTTCAGTAATAGTACACTCTAATATACTATTTAACAAGTTATAAAAATGTACAAAAAAACACTGCGTGAACAGCGTCTTCATGTTGGGTCGTCTTCACCTCAGAGTAAACTAAGATGGAAATGAACACCATGGCATCTACTTTAATCCTACACAAGTGCAAAACAAACTAGACACCATGGCAGTCACTTCTGATTCCGGAGAACCCTAAACAACCACCATATCATTCAGTATCAATTAGCAAGCTAATGGTCAACTGAACGATACGATACATTCTATCAGCACTAAGAAATGATGCAACCCTTAAAATAACCACACTATAACTTAATGCAAGCGTCAAATAGATTATAAAGACACAGGCCTTATATCTCTATTTCACAAGTACCGCCTGTACAAGCAAGTTCTTTTTTCAAATCTGTCTCATCCTTCAACTCATATAGCGACAGTTTAGAAAAATCTATATTTTTAGTATTCTTAATAAGCTCCTCATACTTATCTTTTGTTATCTCTTGCATTGGTGCAAGCTGGTAAACATGGTCATTACGTGGCAAGAACGAGAGCCCTCCGACAATATCCCAATGCTCGTATACCCAGTTTGCTACAGCTATCCACTCATTGTCTCCTACTGATATTGTAATTGATGGATTGTGTTCTGTATAATTCTCCTTGACTAGCTTCCAATGCTCGAGTTGATCTAGTGCAGTCATATCAGCTGTTACCTTGGCTCCAGACGGAGCTTTAATACCAAACTCTAATACATATGTTGTAGCATTCTCAAGACTTTGCCCTACTTCTGGGTGATATGGTACACCTTGGTCCTTAAGCATCTTAAATAGTGAGTCAGATGCAGCTATGCGTATACGCTGCACATAATACGGAGCGAAACGTGCATGCATGCCACTAGATGCATCTAGTGTCTTAGATGTTGTACCCGATGGCTTTACAGCAGTGATTGCAGTAGACGGATTGATACCAAGCCTCTCAGCATACTTCTTATTGGTTCGTATTGTTATGTCCTTCATCTTTTTTAGCACCTTTGGGTCTCGCACAGTAGGCGAATCCCATTGACCCGTTATACTAACACCCAGCAGACGCTCATCTTCTACATTTCTACTCCAATCTTTAGATATGTATCCAAACTTAGTAAGAGACGCCTGATACGTACCCAATATAGTGGCTATACGCGCCTTGTGCAGTAATGACTTCTCGTCATCATCCTTACGAGCTATAACCTCAGTCAAGTTACAAAACTGCTTAGATTGCAATATTATCTCACCACAAGGGTTAGTACCGAGCGGCCCCAAGTCACCGTTAGTGCTACCGAGCTTCTCATGTATGTAGTCTACTCTTCTCTTTGGCATTTGAGTCTTCTGTGCTCCTCTGTTGAATATACCACGCTCACCTGAGCCACTCTGCATAAGTGCTACCCATTCATTCATAAACTCAGATGCTGATGGCTTCTCATTATATATCGCAGAGTTATTAGCCATAGAGCGCTGAGGGTGCTGCACATAGAATTGACCATTCTTAGCTTCGCGCATATCTCTATCATCTAAATCTGAGAGGCTTATCATAGCGCTACGGCGCACACCTCCTGCAACTACAACTTCAGCTATCTTGCACATCACATCGTGTACATCTATATTGGCCAAACGTTTACCTTGCCTAGATAAAATCTTCTCTCGAGAGAATACTAGCAACTGACGCAAGGGGTCTGGGCCCGAACTCTTACCACCCATTGTCTTAAGACGAGCTCCTGCTGGACGCAATTTAGAATAGTCAAAATCTATGTCCTCTCCTGCATACCAAGTCTTAAGACCAATTGTGAGTGCATCACACCAACCCTCTTTAGAGTCATCTATTACATGTGTGCCTTTGTGCACATCTTGTTGACGCTTAATCTGTGGCAACTTCTGCACTGTCTCACTCTCTACGGAGTAGCCGACTCCTGTACCACTCATAGAGAGGTACATGGCCTCGGCGAAGTCCTTTATCTTAGTAGGGGCTAGGTAAGAGCAGTTGTAAGCAACTACATTACACCTACGTGCGGCGTCACCTGCAAATTGTAGCAAGCGCATAGACGGCATAACCTCCTGATTAAGTATCGCCTCTCTCACCTCCTTATACTCCTTATCTGTAAGCTTTTTACCAAGATTCTCTCTCATAAAGCTCATGTACCTGTCTATAGTCTCTACCCATGTCTCTCTCCGGCCCTCTGCAGGTATCCACTTGGCATAGCTACGCATGAAGACAAACTCCCCAAACTTATTATTTTTAAAGTACCTCTCACTATCCTTTACAAGCTGCTTCACATGCTCTGGTACCTCCACCTGCACCTCACGCTCCTTGGCTCTCTCGGCCCTGTATAATATATATGCTTTAGCCGTAGCTACATAATCAGAGAGTATAAGTTGCTTCTCTACTTCGTCTTGTACACCCTCTACACTTGGTACAAAATCCTTATGTTTACGAGCAACTCGTACTAGGTCTCCAGCCACCTGGTGTGCCACCATAGTGGCCTCCTCTAGTGAGCCCTCACCAGTAGCTATCATAGCTCGGTGAGTTGCCCTTACCAACTTATCAAAACCAAAAGGCACTAGTGTACCATTGCGTTTTTTAACTTGTTTTATAAATTTCCTGTACTGAGTACCTTTGTTGTCATTACCCTTTTTACTAGAGGGTTTCTTAGACACAGCTCCCTTAGTTGAAGTCTTTTTTGTCATGCGCACTTACTTAATTATTAATCACCTTTCGTAAATATAGTATACACCCAATAGCTAGACTTGAGTTGTGGACAATCAACTAGAGAGATTATTTTGACGGCTGTAAAGTACTTGACATCATAAAGACAAAGGGTATTATACGCGCCTTGGAAGACACGCGCCCGTGATGCAAAATGAGGGGAATCTGATTAAGATACCATAATTTAGGTGCGTGTCTTCCAACCCAAACAACACCCCTTTCTGTACCGACAGAATATGGGTGTTTATTTTTTACCTGTAACTTTAGTAATCCTTAGCGTACCTCGAAACCGTCTTTACTGCTCAACTCTGCCTCTATCTTAGCCATCACCTCTCCTACCTCATCATCTGTAAGCGTCTTCTCCATACTTTGGAAGACGATGTGAAAGGCTAGTGACACCTTGTCATCTTTGGCAAATTCATCAAATTTATCTATACGTTGTACAAGTTCTCTACCGTGCTTGTTTATAACACTTACAATGTCAGACTCATCAACACTCTCTGGTACCCATACTGCGATGTCTCTAACTATAAATGGGTAAGGAGATACTGGTGAGTAGCTTACACCACTACCTATTACAGTATTATTCTCGTAATCACTAGGGTCACTTAACTCAATTAATAACTCGTCTAAGTCAAACTCTACTATACCATCTACTTTAGTTGGCAACTTAATGTCTAAGAGAGCCTCTATACCGCTTACCGCCGCAGTCAACCCTGCTTCTATCCTCTCCTGAGTCTTCTTCTTCCCTTGCACACCTACGCCCATAGCTATATGCAAGCTCTCTTTACCGTCTTTGTATACATTACCTATCTCAAACAGTTTTACAAAGTTTTGTAATCCTAACAATGGCATATTTTTAATATTCTTATCTATAGAGCTACTTATCCCGCCTGATAAGTTAACCCTGTAATGATCCTTGCCCACAGAGAGAGAATTAATGAGTTTAAACTCTCCGCTGGCACACAAAGGGTACAAGTACACCTCTCTAAAGCCGTTCATTAACAGTATTTCTCTTACCTTGTCTAAGTAGTAAAACTTTTTACTAACAGGCACACTCTCAAGCTGGGGTAACGGCACGCCCTCCATATGCTCATAGCCATATACTCTGGCTACTTCCTCTATCACGTCTTCAGGTATATTAATATCCAAACGCTCCCACGGAGCAGTGACAACAAACGAATCTGCATCTTGCTCAACCTTAAACTCTAGTTGTGTTAATATCTCAGCTACCTTATTAGCCGGCACCGATATACCAAGTAGTTGCTCTATATCTTGTACAGTTACTTTTATTGCACTGTTTTGGCTCTGGTAGTCCCCACTTGTTATAAAGCCTTCAACCTCACCACCAGCAACCTCAAGTATTAGGTCCACAACACTCCTCATGCCAACTATTGGTAAGTGGTTTGGTATCTCGTTTTCAAATCTCTGTACAGCATCTGTACGCAATTTTAGTTTAGTCGCTGTCCTTCTTGTTTTAATAGGGTTAAACTTTGCAGCAGTAACAAGCACGGACGTTGTTTCATTGCTTAATTCTGCTTGTACGCCACCTTTTACACCTGCTACATCTAAGGCCTCATCATTGTGTGCGTCTGCCAGTACATACATCTCAGTTGTAAGCTCAGCCTCTGTGCCGCCAAGTAATGTAAGTTGCTCGCCATCTTTAGCTGCCCTTACCTTTATTCCCCTTTTACCATTATCCTCAGTAAGCTTGTCATAGTCAAATACATGCGTTGGTTGCCCTAGGCCAAACATTACATAATTTGTAGCGTCTACTATATTATTTATAGAACGCTGCCCTATAGCCTCAAGACGAGTCTTTAGCCAGGATGGCGACTCGCCCACCTCAACTCCTTTTATAAGGGCAACTGTGTGAACTGGGTTTGCTTCGACATCATCCACTGTAAGCACCATCTCTTTAGAGACTGGCTCTAGTTTAATATCCTCCCTCATTGGGTCTGTCGACATCTTAATATCAAAAAGAGCAGCTACCTCGTGTGCAACACCTCTGTGTCCGAGGCAGTCATGTGCCCTATTTGGTAATATGTCCAAGTCTATGACAGTGTCATTATCCACGACCTCTACACCATCAACCTCAAATATCCTGAAAGTAAATTTATCTACTATATCGTCAACAGATGGTATGTCCCCTTCTGCAAAATATGTCTTTAGCCAATCGTAAGATACCTTCATATTACTTGTCTGCTTTAAATTGATTTATAAACCTTAAGTCACCGTTGTGGAAAAGTCTTATATCGTCTATAGCATGCTTAAGCATCGCCAAACGCTCTACGCCGAACCCAAAAGCGAACCCCCTGTACTTCTTAGGGTCTAAGCCCGCAGTCTTAAATACATTAGGGTGTAACATACCAGCACCTCCCAACTCTATCCACTTGCCACGCAGCTTCTCTGGAGCATCCTCACCTGTCAGGCGCATATCTACCTCTATGCCAGGCTCTACAAATGGGAAAAAGTTAGGCCTAAAGCGTATCTCTGAGCTACCATCAGAACCAAAATACTTAGAGAGCCAAGTGTTAAGAGTCCACTTTAAATTTGCCATTGTTATATCCTCTCCTGCCACCAGGCAATCTATCTGATGAAATTGTGCCTCATGTGTCATATCAGTAGCCTCATTACGATATGTCCTACCTATAGATATCTCCCTTATAGGCAACTCCCCGTTGTCTAAATGTCTGGATGTTACTGATGTGCAATGTGTACGAAGAACTCTCCCATCTGGGAACCAGAACGTATCTTGCATATCTCGTGCTGGATGGTCCTTAGGTACATTAAGTGCATCAAAATTATAGTGCTCTGTCTCTATCTCTGGCCCAAAACCTACTGTAAAGCCCATCTCTTTAAATATCTGCACAAATTCACGTGTAGCACTAGTTATTGGATGTATACCAACCTTTCTATTAAGCTCTTCGTCTTTAGTCATAATGCAGAGTATAACACCCATCTATAGCCTTGGCTATTTGTAATATATTCTGTTACCGAACCTTAAGTCAATATACGACTTAGAAGAATCTTCTGCTCTCTCAAGGACTTGATAATCCTTTGAATTTAGAGTTGCCTCCAAATAAGAAACTGTACGAGCAAGATGTGTATCTAGCCTTACCTTAAGCATTGGATGTGTAGTACTCTCTATCTCTAGCTCGTCTTCTACTATGGTTACAGTATTAACTTTTATACCCAATGACTTTAGAGACTCTATAAACTCTTGTACATCTATAAATACTAAAGGCAGCAACGTCTGGCGTAAGGGCGCACCAGCCATAGTACTCTTATAAAACACTAACCCATCTGAGTCTTCAAGGACTGTATCTTCTTCAAAAATAAACCCGTCTTTATCTAAAAAATAGCACTTGCTCCTTTCAAGCCCATCTGTATTACTGCACCATAGTGCAACTTCAGACCTTTCTGTAACATGAATATTTAGTGTATCTATCTTACTTGTAGTTAGTTCTATACTATCAAGCCTTGGGTACTTATATGCTAATGCATCCTTTATATCCTCTTCATTGTAAGTTGCGATAGTGCCGCCATAAAGTATATATCCGCGCACTGTAGCAAGTCCTTGAAGAGCGCTCGCCTCTAGCTGCCCAGTGCTTACTAATACATTTCCTGATACAGCGACTTTATTAATCCCTAGAGAACTATACGTCAGAGCAAAGCCAAGACCAGCATATCCAAATATTATAAGTACAATGACAACAATAAATCCTATGACCTTCCGTCGGTTGCGTCTATGAGCTAACCTCTCCTTCTTAGGGACTGGACGACTTGTAGACATACTACGTCACTATCTTAATAACGTCATGGTAAGTAATCACCAACATTAGTAAAATTATAGCTGCAAACCCAAGTATGTTAAGTGCACCCGCTACGCCCGCGTGTATCTTACGACGAGTTATACTCTCTATAGCTACGAACGCAAGTCGCCCACCATCGAGGGCTGGTATGGGTATCATGTTTATTATTGCTAAGTTTATAGAAATCATCGCAGTAAAATTAAGTAAGTGCAGTATACCTAATGAAGAAGCATCTCCAACTAACGTAACTATACCTACTGGGCCAGCTACCGATTGCCAATTTGCAGTACCAGTAACAGCTGACTTTATAAACTGACCTGTACCGATTGCTATTGCCTTGGTTGCAGCATACGTCTTCTTTGCCCCAAGTACTATCGCTTGTGGCAAGCTCTGCCCTTGTGCAGATATAAGTACCATCTCTATACCTATAGCTGGAGTACCTTGTTTGCTTGCAATCACGCCATGACTTGGGGTTATCTCTACAGAGTCTACCTGGCCCTCTAGTTTCTCGACGCTCATCTGTCTCTTGTAATAAACTTGTACAGGTTCGCCTGCATGACTAACCATGAAGGCACTCACTTCAGATGGTAACGGATTATTTATATCATCATCACCTGATGCAAGCGCTGAAATTGTATCTCCAGACTTAAGCCCAGCTATGTCTGCAGGAGAATTTGGTAACACATTGCTTATAGCAAGCACGGGGCCACTTCTGCTGACCTCACCACTCTTTATAGTAGCTTCGTCTACAGCAACTGGTGCTCCCAGCATAAAACTAACAGTAAATAAAAACCAAGCAAACAGAAGGTTAAAGGTAACTCCAGCAACAAATACTACAGCCTGTTTCCACGCAGCTTGTGATACTAGCGCTCTCCTACGCTCGCTCTCTGGCACATCTTCACCTAAGCCCTCACCAAATATCTTTACAAAACCACCAAATGGTAACCAGTTAAGTGAATATACTGTCTCGCCTATCTTGCCTAAAGTTAGGGCTCTTGGCGGGTAACCAATACCAAACTCCTCAACTCTTACACCAAACATCTTAGCTGCTAGGAAGTGCCCAAGCTCATGCACTACTATAAGTACAATTAATACCCCTAAAAATAATAATATATCCATAATTTATTTTGTTATTTAAACTAACCTTTAATCTCTTCCTCTTTTTTATTGTATTGCTCCTCTAGTGTCTTGTTTGCGTCTTCTACCATTTTTTGCATTTCCTCTTGTGCATTATGGTTTTCGTCTTTACTTATGTCTCCGTCTTTCTCTTGTTGCTGTAAGTCCTTCTTCATCTCATCTCTTGCACCACGCACTGCTACTCTTGCATCCTCTAGCTTAGCGCTGGCTATCTTAAGCAACTGCTCTCGCCTCTCGCCTGTAAGCTCAGGAAATATCACTCGCACCTCGCTGGCAGTGGCCTGTACGCCTACACCCAGGTCAGCACTATTTATAGCTCTTTCTATATCTTTTATCTGGCCCATATCAAAGGGGCTTACACGTAATGTACGTGCATCTTCTACACCAATATTTGCCAATTGTTTAAGTGGTGTCTGCATACCGTAAGCATCTGCCTTAATATTGTCTAAAAGTGCTGGCACGGCACGCCCTGTACGCACGCCAGCAAGCTCTGCTACCAGCCACTCTTGAGTGGCTACCAACTTAGTATTTAATTGTGTAAAGTCTGTCATTTTAATTTTATTATTTTATTACACTACTATACCACAAGTGCCATGCTCTCCATAAGCATCTTACTCATGGCACCCTTGTCCCTTATATACTCTTGTGCCTGCAATACTGCACGCACTTGCCCACGCCAAGCAAGCCAAGACTCGTCCGAGGTACTCTTAGGCTTATGGTTACTTAAGTGCATCTCTACGCCAGAGAGCAGCTCCAACATCGCAGGCCTATCTTTCTTCTTTGCCAACTTCTCTATAGTCTTAAGCCTCTCTGGGACACTGGATTTAATAAACTCTTTAGTGCTATCACTTATGGAGCCTGCCTCTGCACTGTCACACCCTAGCTCAACTTTCATACAACGAGACAAGACTGTAGGCAATAAAACATCTGTGTTAGATGTAAGTATAAAAATATGTGTATCTTTTGCTGGCTCTTCAAGTGATTTCAAAAGTGCGTTCTGTGCCTCTACAGTCGCTTGTGTAAAAGCCAATATTATAACCTTTAAAGAGCCAGGTATTATAGAAGATGAGCCTGCTCTACTAACTGCACTTCGTGCCATATCAACAGTAAGGACACTGTCACTTAGCACAAGCGCATCTGGATTACCTTGCAACTTAATATCTAATACACTCTCAATACTATCTAGCAGATTGTCCAACTGAGTCTGCTCAGCATTAATTAAATACGCATGGTGCATAGAGGCCTTCTCTAAATTTGCTACTTGCATTACCGCTTCGCAATTATGGCCTTCTTGTATGTGTCTAGGTGAGTAAGGGCTTCGCCAGTACCCTTTGCTACACAGTATAAAGCATCATCTGCAAGTACTGCGTTCACACCAGTACGCCTATATACAAGCTCTTGCAGGTTACGTAGCATACTAGACCCCCCACTCATTATTATGCCATTATCTATAATGTCAGCGCTTAGCTCTGGTGGAGTCTCTTGTAGTACATCACGGATTGCTTGCACCATCTCTCTCAGGTCGTGCCTAATTGCTCGCACTATCTCATTTGTCTTAATATCTATAGAGCGAGGCAAGCCAGTTAGGTGGTCACGTCCTTTAATAGTCATCTCTAGCTGCTCATCGTCCGTCATCTCTATTGCTGAGCCTATACCCATCTTCACTTCCTCTGCCATCTTATCTCCTATCATTAAGTTATACTCTTTTTTTATATAATCGGCTATAGAGTGGTCTATCTTGTTGCCTGCCACCTTCACACTCTTACTGGCAACTATGCCACCCAGAGAGATAACTGCCACATCCGTAGTACCACCACCTATGTCTACTATCATGTGTCCGCAGGGCTCGTGTATAGGTATCCCTGCACCTATAGCTGCAAGTATCGGCTCTTTAACTACTTGTGCTGTCTTGGCCCCAGCCTTTACGGCAGCCTCTACCACAGCCCTCTTCTCTGCACTAGTTACTCCTGCTGGTACACTTATCATTACGTCTGGTTTAAAGATACTCCACTTACCAAGAGCCTTACTTATGTAATAGCGGAGCATTGCCTCTGTCACATGATAATCTGCAACTACACCGTCTTTCATAGGTCTATATGCTGTAATACCCTCCGGTGTACGACCTATCATGTCTTTAGCATCGTCGCCTACAGCCATTATCTTATTATCACTACTCACAGCCACTACTGAGGGCTCGCGTAGGACCACCCCTTTCTCTGGTACGTATACTAATATATAGGTAGTACCTAAGTCTATGCCGAGTCGTGGTGTAAAAAAGCTCATAAAATATTAAAATTAATATCATTATTCTACATTGTTTTATACACATATCAATAAAGGTTATACTCTGCGACTCTGGTATACTTAATTACACGATGATAAAACGGACACTATACAATGGTATAACTTGGGTAGACTTAGAGTCTCCGAGTGCTGAAGAGGTAGCCAAGTTAGCTAAAGAGTTTAACCTGCACCCATTGGTCACAAGTGAGTTGCTATCTCCAAGCTTGCGACCTAAGATAGACTTACACAAGAATTATTTGTACATAATACTTCACTTTATAGATGACAAGGAAGTAGATTTTATATTAGGCAAAGACTTCATCATAACCACTCGCTACGAGGAGGTGGCCCCATTAATTAAATTCTCTAAAGCCCTCTCTATAGGTGACCAGATGTATGAAGATAAATTTGACTCTGGCGTACTTTTTTACTACCTAACCAAAAGTCTTTACTGTGAGCTTGAAGACGAGCTCACACGACTAAGGGCCCATATGAAGCAAATAGAAAAGTCTGTATACTCTGGAGATGAGCACAACATGGTTATGGCATTAGCCGCTTCAGGTAGAACAATATTAGATGTGCACCAATCACTAGACCCACATAAAGAAGTACTAAGCTCATACCAGCAACACTCTGAAGAGTTCTTTGGCAAAGATCACGAACGTTACGCCTCTACCCTACTAGCTAACTTTTATAAGGTACACCAACGGATAAAACGTATATCAGCATTACACACTGAACTACGTGCTACTAACGATTCTCTACTGTCAGCTAAGCAAAACTCAATAATGCAGGTGTTTACAATTGTGGCATTTGTGACTCTTGTACCATCGTTAATAGCCTCAGTATTTGGTATGAATGCAATTAACATGCCAATAATCGGTAAATATTACGATTTTTGGCTTATCATATTTATAATGTTCGCAATGTCTGGTGTAATATTCTATTTCTTTAAATATAAAAAATTACTCTAAATTGATGCTAATATTTTGCGATCATTGATAGTGTGGTATTATGTGCGCACTTAAGAAGATTTAAAATATTTTATATATGAAGCAAGTAAAACCAGAGATAGAGAGCTTTGCTCGCATAAGAGTTATAGGTGCAGGTGGCTCAGGTGGCAACGCTGTAAATCATATGATTGCAAGCAAGGTTAAAGGTGTAGATTTTATTGTTGTAAATACAGATGCACAAGACTTACATCACTCTCCGGCTAAACATAAAATACACATCGGCAAGGAGCTCACAAGAGGGCTCGGTAGCGGAATGAACAGTGAGGTAGGTAAACATGCCGCAGAAGAGCAGATAGAGGAAATACAAGACGCTCTTAAGGGATCAGATATGGTTTTCATTACTTGCGGGCTCGGCGGAGGTACCGGTACCGGCTCTGCACCAGTCATAGCCAAGGCAGCCCGTGAGAGCGGTGCACTGACAGTAGCAATTGTCACCTTACCCTTTAGCTTTGAGGGACAGCGTAGGCGCGAGGTAGCCGACCACGGCCTTGAAGAGCTACGTAAAGTAGTAGACTCAATAGTTATAGTAGCTAATGACAAGATACTTGAAACCGTAGAGAAAAATACAGGACTAAAAGAGGCATTCGCAACTTGCGACGATATCCTCAAGCATGCTGTAGAGGGTATATCAGACCTTATAACTAAACAAGGTATAATCAATGTAGACTTTGCTGATATACGAACAGTTATGGAGGCTGCAGGCCCTGCACTTATGGGTATAGGTGAGGCCAGTGGTGAAGGTCGAGCCTCAGAGGCCGCGCGGCTTGCTATCAACTCACCACTACTAGATGTATCTATAGATGGTGCAACAGGCGTACTCTTCTCTATATCTGGTAAAGAGGACTTAAGCATGCACGAGGTGCAAGAGGCAGCAGACACAGTTACTAAGGCAGCAGACCCTAATGCTAAGATAATCTTTGGTACAATACTTGATGACACTCTTAAGAAGGGTGCTATAAGGATAACTGTGATAGCCACAGGTTTCGGCTCAGACAAGGCAACCAGTAAGTCTATCTTTAAGAGTGTAATGTCTACAGAACCAACTAAAGAAAAGGACGAGACTAAAGAAGATGACAAGCCAAAAGAGATACACAACACAATGCCTGAGGAAAAACCTAAAAAAGCTATCCGTAATATACAAAGTAGGTCAACCCCACCAAAGCCCAAGACACTGTCTATAAAAAAAGATAATGCACAAGATGATGATGAGTTCAGCATGATACCTTCGTTTTTAAGGAGGTCTAAGCTAAGATAACTAAAAGGTAATATGACACAAGCACAAAACGATATATTGGATTTAATAATAATAGGTGGTGGACCTGCAGGAGTTACTGGTGGTATATATGCTGCCCGTAAGAAGTTAAAGACAGTTTTGATAACTGGCGAATTTGGTGGGCAGAGCAACGTCTCACCAGACATACAAAACTGGATAGGTACACCTCATATTTCTGGTGCAGATTTAGCTAAAAACTTAGAGAAGCACCTAAGGGAGTATGAGAGCACTGAGCAAAATGAAACCACTCTCATAATAGAACACCCTAGTCTGGCTGCAAAAGTAGAAAAAACTAATGACATTTTTAAAGTAACTACCAGTAATGGCACCGAGCACAATGCTAAGGCATTACTCTATACAGCTGGCTCAGTTAGGCGCAAGCTACCCGCCAAGGGCGCTGACGAGTACGAGCATAAGGGGTTAACATATTGTGCCACTTGTGACGGACCACTCTTTACAGGGAGAGACTTGGTAGTGATAGGTGGCGGAGACGCCGCTTTTGAGACAGCAGCGCAACTACTAGAGTACGCCAAGAGCGTAACTTTGCTAAACCGCACAGATAAGCTCTCTGCAGACGCCGTAACTATAGAGAAGGTCTCTGCACACCCTAATATGACGGTTATAACAAATGCCGACACTACGGAGGTACTTGGTGATGCCATGGTCACAGGTGTGAAGTATAAAAATACCGAGACTGCCGAAGAACACTCTCTTGAGTGTGGTGGTATATTTGTAGAGATAGGTATGATACCTAACACTGAGATTCTTAAAAATATAAATGATGTGCTAGACACTAGGGGTCGCATAGAGGTAGACCCATGGACCCAGCAGACTAAGGTAACAGGCTTGTGGGCCGCTGGAGATTGTACCAATGTCCGCTACCACCAAAATGGAATTGCCATGGGTGATGCTACTAAGGCTATCGAGGATATCTATAGTGTGCTTAAGACTAAGTAACCGTAGCAAAACAACTATTCTCTAACAGGAATCAATTAACTCGCCTAACTAAATAAAGCCTTGAGTAAACTCAAGGCTTTATTTTAATGCGGAGAGTGAGGGATTCGAACCCTCGAAGGAGTCTCCCCCTTACACCCTTAGCAAGGGTGCGCTTTCAGCCACTCAGCCAACTCTCCATTTATTTTACTGTGGCACAATATTACCACAATTTTTAATCTATGCTAATATATTAACTATCATGAATAAGGTAAACACAAAAACATTAAAGGGCTTTAAAGAGCTATTGCCAGCCGAGCAGATGGCTTTTAACAAAATGCTCGAGACTATCCGTAAGACATATGAGCTATACGGCTTCATACCATTAGACACACCTGTACTCGAGCGTGCAGAGGCACTACTTGCAAAAGCTGGTGGAGAGACAGAGCAACAAATATACCAGTTTACAAAAGGTAAAACAGACTACGCAATGCGCTTTGACCTTACGGTGCCTCTAGCCCGCTTTGTGGCCGAACACGAGCGTGAGCTCACATTCCCCTTCCGACGTTATGCTATAGGCAAGGTATACCGCGGAGAGCGCCCACAAGCTGGCCGCCTGCGTGAATTTCACCAATGTGATATTGATATCATAGGCAAAGGTGACTTGGCACTAAGTGCGGACGCCGAACTACCTAATATAATCAGTAGTATCTTTACTAAGATACTACCTAACAATACTAAGTTTACTATCAGAATCAATAACCGTAAAATACTAAACGGCCTATTTGAATGGCTAAACATAGACGGTGTAGCTGCCATGCGCATACTAGACAAGCTAGATAAAATCGGTATTGACGGTATCTCTAAAGAATTATCCGAGATAGGTGTAGAACAAAACAAGATAGACTCTATAATAAGCTTCTCTGAGATTACTGGCACTAACGAGGAGATCCTAGGACAACTAAAAGCTATGACTATTGATAATAAGGCGTTTCAAGATGGTGTAACAGAGCTGCAACAAGTATCTTCAAGCATGACCCAGATAGACCTCTCTATAGCCAGAGGGCTCGCTTACTATACTGGCACAGTGTACGAGACCACACTTGACCAATATCCTCAGGTAGGCTCAATATGCAGTGGCGGCAGGTACGAGGACTTGGCAGGCACTTATACAAACTCCCTATTACCTGGAGTAGGTATCTCTATAGGCCTCTCCCGCCTCTTTGACCAGCTTAAGACCCTTGAACTACTAGAGCTAGGTGCGAGTACTCCTACTAAAGTGCTTATACTTAGTATAGATGAAGACGTTAAGGCTAAACTAGCAAGTGAGTTACGCGATAATGGAATACCAACAGAGACTCAAGCATTAAACAAACTAGACAAGCAGCTCAAATATGCAAACAAGCTTGGTATACCCAAGGTCATAATCATAGGCAATGATGAAGTTGCTAAAAAGCAGTACTCTCTTAAAGATATGGTTACTGGCGAGCAGCAAACACTTACCAAGGTAGATATTTTAAGTAACCTCTTATTATGACAGATAACTCAGATGACCTACGCTACATAATATTTGATATAGAGACACAAAACACCTTTGACCAAGTTGGAAGCCGAGATGCTACTGCTCTTAGCATCTCCCTGTTAGTAACCTGGGATTCTAAGACAAAAGAGTATTCTAGTTACCTAGAAAGTGAACTTGACCAGCTATGGCCAATATTAGAGCAAACAGATATGCTAATAGGCTACAACTCTGACCACTTTGATATACCCTTATTAAATAAATACTACCCTGGAGATTTAACTGCTATAAAAAGCCTAGACTTACTAAAAGAGATACACAAGGTGTTAGGTCGCAGACTCAGGTTAGACGATGTAGCTGCCGCTACACTAGGAACCAAAAAGAGTGGTAGCGGTTTAGACGCTATACGTTGGTGGCAAGCCGGAGAGATAGAAAAAATACGTAAATATTGCCAGAAAGACGTAGAGATAACCAAAAGACTCTTCGACTACATGTTAGAAAATAACTCTGTAAAGTATAAGGACTTTAATAAAAAGAAAGAGTTGGAAATAGATACAACAGACTGGTTAAAGCCCGAGAGCTTTGCCCTTACCCACACAATGGGGTTTTAGCCAACCATACCAATTATATTTATGTGTTACAATGTACAGGCTTAATAAAAATTAATTATATTTAATAGTATGGAAAATAATACAAACCAGAATAGCTACGCTGTACCCGTAGCAATAGTCATAGCAGGTGCTCTTATAGCAGGTGCACTATACTTCGTAAGTACTCAGTCTAAAGTAACCAGTGGCATACAACTACCGCAAGCTGGCAGCGCTGCTCAAGAGCGTGTTGATATACGAGGCGTGCAAGCAGACGACCACATAATAGGTAACCCTAATGCAGATTTAGTTATAGTAGAGTTCTCAGATACTGAGTGCCCATTTTGTGCACGATTCCACACGACTATGCAGCAAGTTATGGATGAGTTCGGCGAGAGTGGTAAGGTTGCATGGGTATACCGTAACTTCCCTCTTACAAGCCTACACTCTAAGGCAGTACCTGAGGCAATAGCCCTAGAGTGTGCCGCAGAGCTTGGAGGTAACGATTCATTTTGGGAGTATACAAACATGTTATATAAAAATACACCCAGTAACGACGGCTTAGACTTGGCCAAGTTACCAGAGTTTGCGGCAGCAGTAGGTCTTGACGTAGATGCATTCAATACATGTAGACAAGATGAAAAAATTGCAGCACGTGTACAAGAAGACTTTGATGAGGCTGTGGCATCAGGAGGACAAGGTACTCCATACAACGTACTCTTATACAAAGGACAGCAAATACCTGTAGAGGGAGGCTTACCATATGAAGACACTAATGGTAACCCAGGTATGAAAAGCATAATAGAGCAAGTATTAGCACAATAACAATACAGACAGCTATTGCACTAAAGCCGCACAACATGCGGCTTTTTGCATTTATAGCTCTTAGTGGTAAGATTGCATAATGTCAGTACCAGATAAATTCTTAAAGCCATACAACCCAAACTCGGTAGAGGATGGGTTGTACAAAATGTGGGAAGATTCTGGATACTTTAACCCAGATAATTTACCGAAAATAAGTGGCGAAGCGCGCGTGGAGACTTGGTGTACCATAATGCCGCCACCTAATGCTAATGGCCGCTTGCACGCTGGACACGGTACAGACTTAACCCTTAAAGACATAATGACACGCTACCATCGTATGGTCGGCAAAAAAACACTTATGTTGCCAGGCTCAGACCATGCAGGTTTTGAAACTCAGAGTGTATTTGAGAAAAAGTTACAAAAAGAAGGCCGTTCACGTTTTGGCATGAGCAACAATGAGTTGTATAGTGAAATATACGATTTTGTAATGGAGAGCAAGCACATAATGGAGGGCGACGTACGTAAACTTGGTACAAGCTGTGACTGGTCTCGTAATACATTTACACTAGACGACCATGTAGTTAGTGGCGTAAAAGATACTTTTAAAAAAATGTACGACGATGGCCTGGTATACAGAGGCAAGCGCAGCATACATTGGAATCCTAAGTTTAAAACATCACTCTCTGATATAGAGACTAAATTTGAAGACCGTAAAGACCCTTTCTACTATTTTCAATACGGCCCATTTGTAATAGGTACATCTCGTCCGGAGACTAAATTTGGAGACAAGTATGTTGTAATGCACCCAGATGACAAAAGATATAAAGACTATAAACACGGAGATACATTTGAGTGTGAGTGGATAAATGGCAAAATAACAGCAACCATAATAAAAGACGAAGCTGGAGACCCGGAGATGGGTAGTGGAGTAATGACAATAACACCATGGCACTCGCAAGTAGACTTCGATATAGCTCAGAGACACAACCTAGATTATGAACAGATAATAGACTGGGATGGTAAATTAATGGATATAGCTGACGAATTTGCAGGGAAAAAGATACACATGGCTCGTGAAGACATAGTAAAGAAGCTAGACGACAAGGGTCTATTAGTAAAAGTTGACAAGGATTATGAGCATGCCGTTCGTATATGTGAGCGTACTGGAGTTGTAGTAGAGCCACAAATCAAAGACCAATGGTTTATAAAGATGGAGCCACTTGCCAAAAAAGTGCTATCTGCACTAGATAACGGAAAAGTTAAGATATTGACTAGTAAACATGAGAACATGCTAAGGCACTGGATGAACAATACTATAGACTGGAACATCTCTAGACAGATAGTTTGGGGTATACAAATACCAGCATGGTTTAAAAATAAAGGAACTAAAGACGAAGAAGTAATAATATCTAAGAACAAACCTGACGGAGAAGGATGGGAGCAAGATGTAGATACGTTTGACACTTGGTTCTCTAGTGGGCAGTGGCCACTTATGACTTTAGGGTACCCAGACAGTAAAGACATGGAATACTACCCTACAACAGTCATGGAGACTGGTGCAGACCTAGTATTCAAGTGGGTACCAAGGATGATAATGTTTGGTACTTACCTAACGGGCAAGGTGCCATTTAAGACAGTCTACTTCCATGGCATGGTACTAGATGCCAAAGGTAAAAAAATGAGTAAAAGTAAAGGCAATACACTGTCTCCTATTGAACTTGCCGAGGAGTTTGGTACAGATGCCACACGTATGTCATTTGTAGTCTCTAATGCACCTGGTGCAGACATGCCTCTGTCTCAAGACAAAGTACGGGCTTACAAGAAGTTTGCCAACAAGATATGGAACATAACACGGTTTATACTTACAGAAACCGATGATATAGATATAAACACCAAGCCGACCCTCACAGACACAGATGTAAAGCTACTAAGCGAACTACAAGAGACGGCAGACTTTATAGCAGACCATATAGAACGCTATAGACTAGATCTAGCCGCAGACAAGGCATATCACTACATATGGCATGAGCTCGCCGATAACATACTAGAAGCCAGTAAAGACATCCTTAAGGTGGACGATTCTGAGGCAAAATTATCCCGCCAATATACTCTGTATACCATACTTGTCACTACCCTTAAGATGTTACATCCATTTATGCCATTTATAACTGAAGAAATATGGCAAAGTCTTCCACATAAAGAGTCCGATATGCTTATGGTGGCCCAGTGGCCCGTGGTAGAATAACTCTATGGAAATCACTCACATACTGCTTGCTTTAATGGGTGGTGTCTTGCCTACTTGCTTATGGCTATGGTTCTGGACTCGTGAAGACAGGTTACACCCTGAGCCTAAGAGGCTATTACTACTAGCATTTTTAGCTGGTGGCATGACGGTAGCCATAGCTATACCCCTACAGCATCTCACTCGTACATTACTAGGTAGTAACATAGGTGCCGAGGTCATAGTAGCCTGGGCCGGTATCGAAGAGGTATTAAAGTATCTCGCAGCTCTTTCTTTAATATTATGGCGTAAGGCCGTAAATGAGCCTATAGACGTACTAATATACATGCTCACCATAGCATTAGGCTTCTCTGCTGTAGAGAATTCCCTCTTCTTGATAAACCCGATAATGAATGACGGCATAGTAAACACTGTCATAACTGGCAACTTTCGCTTCTTCGGTGCTACGTTACTACACTTACTATCATCGTCTATTATAGGTGTAAGCTTAGCTCTTTCATTTTATAAAGACTACTCTACCCGTGTCACATATACTATAATAGGAGTTATCCTTGCCATAGTTTTGCATGCTGCCTTTAACTTGTTTATACTTAACAGTGATGGCAATGGTATAATAAAAATATTCGCATTAGTATGGCTAGGCATAGTTGTACTCCTATTGTTTTTCGAGAAGATAAAGCAAATGCGAATATTACCTTCAAATAAAAATTAATAATATAAAATCTATAATTATGTGGAAACCTAAATTTTTAAAAAAACTCAGCGACAGTGTTTATATCGATGAATACGATGACTCTTTCAACGAACACGATGATATACTGCACAATCCTAATAATACAGACGACGGTATGGTGACTATGGGTCAACACATATCTTTAAAGGACTCTAACGACGGCGTTGACATACAAGAGGAAGAAATTGTTACAAATGAACTAACCGTAGACGTGTACCAAACTCCAGATGAAATAGTTCTACGTACTATGATAGCAGGCGTGCAGCCACATAATATCGACATATCTTTAACTAGAGACATGATAACGATTACAGGTTCTAAAGAGGACGTTAAAGAGGTTACTGAAGATGATTACTTTTACCGCGAGTTATCTTGGGGCTCATTTACAAGGACCATCATGCTACCCGCAGAAGTAGAGGTAGATGAGGCCGATGCACAAGAAAAGCACGGTGTACTAACAATAAGACTACCTAAAATTAATAAAGAACGTCAAGCAAAGATAAAAGTAAAAAGTCACTAATGACAAAATAAATATTTGTGATAATATAACGCAACCACTGTAATATGCTCGGGTAGCTCAGTTGGTTAGAGCACTTGATTGAAGCTCAAGGTGTCGGCAGTTCGAGTCTGCCTCCGAGCACAAACTATCTCGTTACCGTACCGGTAACGAGATTTTTAAATAAAATAGCAACCGTCATTGGGCCTATACCTCCTGGAGTCCTAGAAAATATGCTTGCCAACTCTTCGCACTCCATGGCAATATCCCCCACTAAGTTGCCAGCTTGTGTGCTTGTACCAGCGTCTAGTAGTACCACACCCTCTTTCAGCATATCTTTAGTTATTAAATTTGGTACTCCTGCACCACTTACTATAATGTCACTGTTTCTACATAGTTCTATCAGCTCCTCCTTACTAACACTGTTATCTATGGAGGTTACTTCTGCCTCCATCTCTGCCAATAACTTGGCCACAGGCTTACCTACTAGCTTGCCCTCACCAACTACCAGGACCTTCTTACCACTTACAATTATCTTTTCTAGGTTTATAATCTCTTTAATAGCCCCTGCCACCGGAGTAAGGTAGGCACTACTCGTAGCCAAGCCGTCTACATCTAAGTTACTGGGCACACTGTCTAGCACCCTCTGTGTATCCATGTGTAGTGGTAACGGTAGCTGCACTACTATTCCATCAGCCTCACTAATTACACCCCTTATAATGTGTATTAGCTCAGCCTCTGTAATATCATCACTAAATCTATGTTCCACAAACTGTACGTTAATTTTCTCTGCAAAAATCTTTTTATACTTTACAAAACTCTCTATCACTGGGTCTTCTCCCACTATAAATATATGCAAGCTTAACCCCGCTGCATTGTCAATTAATTCAGATTGTATGTCTTTAGCTATTTGTCTACCGTCTATTATCATAATACTAGATACTACATGCAAAAAAAATAACCGCAACTGCAGTTATTTAAAGATATAAAATAGAGGGGCAAAGTAGGATTATCGCTTGAGGTTGTTGTTATCAACAATAACAATTATACAACCAAGCTACCTAGCTTTACCCCTCCAGCATGATCCCACATCCAAGTATAGAACGGCCACACTGACACTCTCTTGTTCTTTATTATGCAAATTGGCAAGTTTGAGTCCTGCAAAAGCCTCACAAAATACATACAACACAAGATGTGTGCTCAAAATTTATACCACTAATCTACTATGAATGCAAGAACTCCATTACGTCTCCATCTTGCACTACATAGTCCTTACCCTCTGTACGCACAGTACCCTGCTCTTTAGCGGTCGCTTTAGAACCTGCCCTAAGTAGTTCATCGGTGCCTATCACCTGTGCACGTATAAATTTATCCTTAAAGTCATTATGTATGGCTGCACCTGCCTCTGGTGCAGTGCTACCTCTCCTTATTGTCCAGGCTCGTGTTTCCTTCTCTCCTACTGTAAAGAAGCTTATTAGGTCTAACAGCTCATACCCCTTACGTATAAGAGCATCTAGCCCGCTCTCAAGCACCCCAAACTCTCGCCTAAAGTCTTGCTTGTCTTCCTCTGATACATCTGAAAGCTCTGCTTCTACACCAGCATCCACGTGGACATAACTTGCTCCTGCAGAATCTAAAAAGTCTTTAAGTTCAGCAAACCTACCATCATCCTGATTATCTAAGTTTAACGCCTCACTCTTAGAGTTGAGTATGTACATAA
>Ga0256834_1000159_pt1 | contig 45845 bp, 38 predicted proteins | sample 4281140metaG_FD_190536 | JGI IMG/M metagenome (GOLD analysis project Ga0256834, IMG submission 190536) | Hydrothermal vent microbial communities from East Pacific Rise, Pacific Ocean - 4281-140 | ecosystem: Environmental > Aquatic > Marine > Hydrothermal vents | place: Pacific Ocean: East...
TGGATGACGGGGCTTGAACCCGCGACGACCGGAATCACAATCCGGGACTCTACCAACTGAGCTACATCCACCATAAACTTTGCGTATTTGGCACGCCCGGCAGGATGATTCGCCCCATCCCTGGAGCACACCCCTGTGGGGCCACGCTACGCGTGTTCGAATTTGCTCCCGGCAAATTCGTCGAACCTGACTGTTTGATACGCAGGTTCGCTTCCTGCCTGAACAACAATATCCAAATTCTCTGGAATACGCTGTTCTTTTCTATGGCACGCCCGGCAGGATGATTCGCCCCATCCCTGGGGCTCTCCCCTGCGGGGCCACGCTGCGCGTGTTCGAATTTGCTCCCGGCAAATTCGTCGAACCTGACTGTTTGATACGCAGGTTCGCTTCCTGCCTGAACAACAATATCCAAATTCTCTGGAATACGCTGTTCTTTTCTATGGCACGCCCGGCAGGATTCGAACCTGCTACCCTCGGCTTAGAAGGCCGATGCTCTATCCAAATGAGCTACGAGCGCAGAGAATCGCATCTGGCACAAAGAATTCAATCCATCCTGCCGCATTACGAATATTGGTCGGGGTAGAGAGATTCGAACTCCCGACATCCTGCTCCCAAAGCAGGCGCGCTACCAGACTGCGCTATACCCCGAAAACCATCCTTGCTGAATCCATTCTCACTCTCTACACCGTAGAGAGATTACAAAATGCATCCTGCATTTTGCCCTGCGGGTCGCGCGCTAAAATCGCTCCCGGCGATTTTTATCGAACTCCCGACATCCTGCTCCCAAAGCAGGCGCGCCACCCCGAATTTCGCTTCCACCTTCTGCGAAGGCGGTGCATGATACTCAAGGCCGCAATGATAGTCAATCTGTGATGTAATTCTGTGCTGAGATATCAATAGGGATTATCATATGGAAGGCTTTTCAAACAGGAGACATAATTTTGAGGAAAATCATATCGCTCAGCCTGTTCCTGGGTATCGCTCTGGTGACCACACAGGCGCTGGCGGGAATGTACCGCTGGACAGATGACCAGGGCAATGTGGTTTATTCACAGACCCCTCCGCCGGACAATCGACCGGTAAAGCCCATTGCTCCCCCGCCTCCTCCGGCAGCCGCCCCCCAGGAGGCCAGGGAGAAGGTTCAGAAACTGCAGCAACAACTCGACAACATTGCTGCGGAAAGAAAGGAAAAGCAGCAAGAACAGGAACAGGCGGAACAGGAGCGCAAAGCCAGGGCGGAAAAATGCACCGCAGCAAAAAAAGCACTGCAGACAATAAAAGAAAGACCTTCCAGTACGCTTTGGCGGCTTCCTGACGGAAGCTACCAACGGTTTACCGTGGAAGAAAGGGAGACGCAGATTGGTGCATTGAACAAGTCCATCCAAAAAAACTGCCCATAGGTGACCTATGCCTTTACTTACCCTCATCACCAATCTGGATGTCACAGCAGACCAACAAACACCCCTGCTGTCCACACTCTCCACCCTTGTCGCCCAACTACTGGGAAAACCGCAAAGTTATGTCATGACCATTCTCCAGGACAACCAGTCCATGCTCATGGGAGGCACAGATGAACCCAGCGCATACTTACAGCTCAAAAGCCTGGGGCTGCCTGAAGACAGCACCACTGGTTTTTCTGCCGCACTCTGCGACACCATCACCGAGCAGCTTGGCATTCCGGCTAACCGCATTTATATAGAGTTTTCCAATCCCCCCAGGCATTTGTGGGGCTGGGACAGGGGCACCTTTGGCTGATGTTTGGACAAGACCGCACACGCCTGCGCCGCTATTATCTGCAAGCCTGGGAAAAACAGCAGGCCGGCACGGCTCTGGAACCCCTGGAGGCACTGATTGCCGGCGTTATCGGGCAACACCCGGAATATCATTCACTGCTTCAGTCCGAAGACGCGCTGAACAAGGATTTTGTCCCGGAGCAGGGACAAAGCAACCCCTTCCTGCACATGGGCATGCACATCAGTCTGGCGGAGCAGATCAACACCAACCGACCTCCAGGCATCCGTGATGCCTACCAGAAGATCAAGAAGAAGCTTGGTGATGCACATGCCGCAGAGCACCAGATGATGGAATGTCTGGGGCTGGCCTTGTGGGAAGCCCAGCAGCAAAACCGCGCACCGGATGAAACCACCTATCTCGAATGCCTGAAAAAGCTGGCCTGAGCATGCGCCCGCAAGCGAAGGATATTTTCAGCTACCGCAAATACTGGGCGCACAAGTTCGCCCCCGCACCTTTCCTGCCCATGAGCCGGGAGGAGATGGCCGACCTCGGCTGGGACAGCTGCGACATCATCATCGTCACCGGCGACGCCTATGTGGATCAGGCCAGTTTCGGCATGGCCATCATCGGACGGTTGCTGGAGGCCCAGGGCTTTCGCGTGGGCATCATCGCCCAACCCGGCTGGAAGAGCCGGGAAGATTTCATGCAGCTGGGACGGCCCAATCTGTTTTTCGGGGTGACCGCCGGCAACATGGATTCCATGGTCAACGGCTACACCTCTGACCGCAAGATCCGTTCCGACGACGCCTACACCCCCGATGCCCGGGGCGGCAAACGTCCGGACCGTGCTTCCCTGGTCTACAGCCAGCGCTGCAAGGAGGCGTACAAGGGCATTCCCGTGGTGATCGGCGGTATCGAAGCCTCCCTGCGGCGCATCGCCCATTACGATTACTGGCAGGACAAAGTGCGCCACTCCGCCCTGGTGGACAGCAAGGCGGACATCCTGCTGTTCGGCAATGCCGAGCGGGCCATCGTAGAACTCGCCCACCGGCTGGCCCAAGGAGAGAACATCCGGGACATCACCGGTCTGCGCGGCACCGCCATCCTGCGCAACTCGCTGCCCGATGATTTCACCTACATCGACTCCACCGATGTGGAGGCGCCCGGCCCAGCCCAGCCAAAAACCAACCCCTACTCCGCTACACCAACCACACCCCCAGCCGTCCAGCCCCAGACGGCGCAGGTCGTCACCCTGCATACTCGTCCCAGACGCCTCGACAGGGAGCGTACAGCCATACTGCTGCCCGCTTATGAGCAGGTAAAAAGCGATCCCCTGCTCTACGCCCATGCCTCACGCATCCTGCATCTCGAGTCCAACCCCGGCAACGCCCGGGCGCTGGTGCAGAAACACGGCAAGCGCTATCTCTGGCTGAATCCACCCCCCATTCCCCTGACCACGAAGGAACTGGACCGGGTCTACGAGCTTCCCTACCAGCGCAAGCCCCATCCCTCTTACGGCGACGCCCGGATCCCCGCCTACGAGATGATCCGTTTTTCCATCAACATCATGCGTGGCTGCTTTGGCGGCTGCACCTTTTGCTCCATCACGGAACATGAGGGGCGCATCATCCAGAACCGTTCGGAAAAGAGCATCTTGCAGGAAATCGAAGCCATTCGGGACAATGTTCCCGGATTTACCGGCAATATTTCAGATCTTGGCGGGCCCACCGCAAACATGTGGCGGCTGCATTGCAAGGAAGAGAAAATCGAATCCTCCTGCCGCCGCCTGTCCTGTGTGTATCCGGACATCTGCAAGAACATGAAGACCGACCAGACGCCCCTGGTGCAGCTGTACCGCAAGGCCCGGGCCATTCCCGGCATCAAACGCATCTTCATCGCCTCCGGCCTGCGCTACGATCTGGCCGTGCAGACCCCGGAATATGTCAAGGAGCTGGTTACCCACCATGTGGGGGGCTACCTGAAAATTGCGCCGGAACATACGGAAACCACCCCCCTTGCTCACATGATGAAGCCTGGTATCGGCAGCTATGACCGATTCAAGGCCATGTTCGAGAAGTATTCCAAGGCAGCGGGGAAAGAACAGTATCTCATTCCCTACTTTATCGCCGCCCACCCAGGCACCACGGATGAGGACATGCTCAACCTGGCCCTGTGGCTGAAGCAAAACGGCTTTCGCGCCGACCAGGTGCAGGCCTACCTGCCCTCGCCCATGGCCCTGGCCACCGCCATGTGGCATAGCGGATACAACCCGCTGAAAAAGATCAGCAGGGGGGAGAAAACCGTATTCTCACCCAAAGGCATGCGCCAGCGGCGGCTGCACAAGGCCTTTCTGCGCTATCATGACGCCAACAACTGGCCATTGCTGCGGGAAGCCCTGAAGAAAATGGGCCGCGCCGATCTTATTGGCAACGGCAAACACCAGCTGGTTCCCAACTGGCAACCCAGGGGCACAGGGGACAATGGCGGCGACAAGCCGCGGCCATTTCGCACCAAACACAGCGCTGTGAAAAAGAAGGTCGGCAGAAACCGCGACCCGCACAAGCATCGGCGGTAAAACCTTTGTACAGAATTGCTGTCAAATACAGGATGAATCATTTTGAGTAACCCCATGAACAATCAGACCTGGACGGCGGAATACAGCATCGGCGAGGAGATCGCCCACGCCATCACCCATGGCATCGGCATCCCCCTAAGCATCGCCGCCCTGGTGTTGCTGGTGACCTTTTCCACCTTGCATGGAACCGTCTGGCATGTAACCAGCACCGCTGTTTATGGCAGCACCCTGGTGCTGCTGTACACGGCTTCCACCCTTTATCACGCCATTCCCCACGAACGCGCCAAACTGCTCCTGCAGAAATTCGACCACGCGGCGATCTTTCTGCTCATCGCAGGCACCTACACCCCTTTTACTTTGATCACGCTGCACGGCCCCTGGGGCTGGAGCCTGTTTGGCCTGGTTTGGGCCATCGCCTTTTTCGGGATTTATGTAAAGCTTGCGGGCAGCCCGTCCCTGCAACGCTGGTCACTGCCCTTGTATCTGGGAATGGGCTGGCTGGTTTTGCTGGCGATCAAGCCCCTCGTCAGCAATCTCGAAACCGGCGGGCTGATCCTGCTGGTGGCGGGCGGCTTGAGCTATACCCTGGGCGCTTTGATCTATGCTTGGGAAAACCTGACCTGGAACCACGCCATCTGGCATTTGTTCGTGCTCGCCGGCAGCATTTTGCAGTTCTTCTCCATCTTTTTCTATGTGGTGCCGGGTTCCGCCTGAAAGCAGCCCCGGGTCCCTGCCCTGCGTATCTTTTCCCTGCGGCGCTTGTTGCGCCTGGCAACTTGCAGATAACGATACAGCATGGCGATATAAACCATGGCAGGCAGTTGCACCAGCAGATCGACGCTGAACAGGGCCGCCGTGTTTTCCGGATAGCTTCGCAGGGTCAGAAACGCCAGGATTCCGCCGGTCATGATGAGCATATCCCGCTCCCGCGAAGGCAGCTGATACTTGCCGAAAATGATTCTCAGAAAATACCACCAGGATGCCAGCATCCCACCCACATAACCGAGCATTCCCAGTAGCCCGCCCGCCAACCAGGCATACAGCAAGCCGTTCTGCCCGTTTTCACCCAGTATCCGTCGATCCGCCTGTGGGCCATAACCCAGCAAGGGCTGCTCCTGAATACTTTGCCAGGCGATACGGAATATCTTGTCCCTTCCCGACATGCTCTTGAATCCCTCGACCCCTGTGCCGCGAGTGGCATGTTCAACGATATAGGTCTGGGTTTCTTCAGGAATCAGGTCGATACCACCACTCAACCCCAATATGAACAAGCCCACGGCGATAACTCTGGGAACCTTGCCCATGAACAGCATGATGAACACCAGGGTTCCCGCCAGAGAAAACAGGGCGCCACGGGACTGCATGAACCAGACCAAAGATACCGATCCGGCAAACACCGCCACCGCAATTGACCAACTCACCAATCCGCGAACACGCCAGAACATGACGAATGCCAGCACCGCTGGAATGGCTGCAAAACGCGCCATGCCTGTCGCCCGGCTCATGGCGCCCCCCGCTACATCCCCTGTTCTGTTTACCAGGCCATAACCCGATTCGTCCTCGAACAGCACGTCTCTGGCAAAGAACAACAACATGAGCAGCACCACAGCCGCCACTGCCCAGGTCAAGTAATTCAAGCGGGTGATTTGCCGCAACGGTTCATCACCGCTGAGGAAGACCCTTACGCCCACCAGAACGGCGAGGAAGGAAAAACCCCAATAGGCCGTATTGAACCAGGGCGTCACCTGAAAAGAAGCCACCAGCATGGCCAGCCCGTAGACCCAGAACAGCGCCTCGGGCAATGTCAGCCGGCCACGGTAAGGTGATCGGCTGGACAACAGGATCAATCCCCCCACCAGGATTACCCCCATGGGCGCACCGGCCCGCAAGGCATTGACCGTCGCCAGACCGCCATCCGCCCAGCCGGACAGATTCCAGTGCCCGGTGTTGATCGCCGCCCACAACGCCAGCCATAGGAATACCGACAGGTTGATATAGTCATCGCGAATCACCGCTATCCAGCTTCGCTTTTTCATTTGGATTGTAGAGTCAAAGCTTTCTTGTAGATCGCTTCCAGCTCCACCTGTTTCTGTTCCCAGGAAAAGACGCCGGCCCTGCACAATGCACCATTGGCCAGTGTCTGACGCTGTTGTTCATCCCCAGCCAGCTTTTCAATAACTTCACTGTAGGCCTGGATCAGGCCTTGCGGTGACTTCAGCGGCAATTTATGGCCACAACTGCTGTCCACGACATCAGAAAACCCGCAATGATCCGGACAAACCACAGGCAACCCCAATGAAAGGGCCTCGAGCAACACGGTAGAGGTCAGATCCTTCAAACTGGTAATCACAAACAGATGCCCTGCCCCCATCACCGCCAGCGCCCTGTCTCTGGCGAGGCGGCCATGCCAGTTGCAACGCCCCGCAATCCCCAGCTCATCGGCCAGCCTGCGCCAGTTGCCGCTCAACGGCCCTTCTCCCAGAATATCCAGTTGCCAGGACAAATCATCAGGCAGCTTCGCCAGGGCCTTCAACAACAACGGCAGCGCCTTGCCGGGCAGATGCTCTCCGCTCCATACCAGGCGGAGTGGCTCATCCGGTTTTCGGCAGAGAATCGTCTCTGCAATACAATCAGGAGGCCCCACTTCACAAATGACGTGGCTGTGGACGCCATACCAGCGCTTGATCTCCTGTTGAATGCCGCCGGTCGCGGCAATCACCGCTTGCGCTTTCCGGAACGCCTTGCGGGAGGAACGCAGTGTGATCCTTTGAAAAGAATTGATCAGGTTTCGGCCCGCATAATAGACAGCGCCCCGACAACCCAGCACCCCAAGAAAACGCCAGGGTGTGTTTTCCAGCCCACCGACCGGCCCCCAGACAAAAGGCAGATTCATTTTCCATAACCGGCCGGGAAAACGAAACCCCACATAGGTCAGCTGATGCGTCAGATCAAATCGTTCGGTTTGGTGAAGACGCCTCGCCAGCTTGAAAGCATCCCTCAGCCATAGCGCATAGGCAATATTCATCATGGGCTTGAATACCGAGTCTTCGATACGCCGCCACCCTGGAGTCGGCTGGTAATGCCAGGGCTTGTGCGGGACATAGAGAAAACGCACATTACGCAACTCCTCAGCATGTTTTTGCAGATAGTCCTCGATCTCCGGCTGATGATGGCTCGCCACCAGCACCCAGGGGTCGGCAAACTGCGCAATCAGCCTGACCCAGTTCCAGCCCACGCCTTCTTCCGATCCATGGCGGGGATTGCAGGCATACGCATTGACCAGCACCTTCACAAAAGAACCTTTATGCCGCCGATCCGGGGATCGGCATCCTGCATAACAGCACAGAGCAAGAGCCATCGCTGCGGACAATCACTGCCATCATTCACTTCTTCCGGTAATAGGCATTGATGATCATTCCCCGATCAAACCACTCAGATAATTTCAACAAGGCATACGCTCCCCGCCAGGCGGTCTTTCCAAGAACCGAAGGATGTTTTTTTTGGATTTTCTCTCTTGGCACTTTTGATACCGTGTGGACAGCGATACATTCAAAGCCATGGCGCTGAAACAGGGCGTTCAGTCCCTGTATTGAAAAATAATTCACATGTTCCGGCGGCGAAATATACATGTCATGTCTCCCCTGCATCCGGGACAACAGGGATCCGAAATGGGGAACGGCGATAGCGGCAACGCCCCCCTTGACCAATACCCTGGACAATCCATCAACCATGCTCTCCACGTCACAAACATGTTCCAGCACCTGACTCAGCAGCACCACATCCTGCGTATCATTATATAGCCCGGCGATTTGCTCATTGAATACTTCTTGCAGGGGCGCAAAGCCGACTTGCTCCTCGAAGCCGGCGGCGGAATGGGGATTGGGCTCCAGAGCGGTAACGGAAAAGCCTTGCTGCACGGCTTCCCGGGAAAAAAACCCGATTCCGGCTCCAATATCCATAAAGCGTTTGCCTTCGGCATAAACCAACAGTTGCGCAATGATTCGTCTTGCATCCTGAACCGAGTCCGGATAATGCCCCAGATCCAGCGCTACGGATTCCGCCAACGACGCCATACCATAGTCCATGGCGGCGTAATAGGCATCCATCTCCTGCTGGGCAGGACGCGGCGACAACATGGCTGATCCACAGCAATTGCATTTGCAAACAGGATAGGCGCGCGTTTCGGCTGGTTTTGAAAACCAAAACACCAGACCAGGGGCCTGGCAAAAAATACAGTTATCCGCATGTAGCGCATCACTCATCGGGATTACTCAGGAACAGGCTTTTCCACAACCCCGCCAAATTTCCCCTGGCGCGGGACAGTAGCACCGGTTGTCGTTTGGCAACAACTTCCGTCAAGGTTTGCCCAAAACGTATGCACAATCCAAGGTAGCAACGCCACACAGACAACCCATGCTTCCTGACAAAATACAGCCGGTTTCGCACTTCCATCTGGCCAAAACGACAATACCAGTCAGACGAGAGATTCTCATGATGATGGTGGTGCCGAAACATTGCATCCGCCACAACAACCAGCTGACCATTCCGGCCCGCACTGTAACTGAAATCCAGATCCTCAAGATAGCTGTACCCCTTGAAAAACGCATCGAACTGATGATTTAACAAGACCTGTTTACGCCACAAAACAGCACCAGATATAAGCCATTCCACTCTTGTATTTTCGCTGACTGCGCCAAGCCGAGTGTGCCAGCCACTGGGCGCAACCGCGCCGGGTTCCTGGTCATACAATCCCAACCATTTTGCAAAACGGGAATGCTTGAGCTTTCCGCCTGTAGCCGTGGTTTCTTCTTCCTGCAAATTGAAAGCCGCGCCACACACATCAGCCGGGGCCGTGCGCCAGAAAGCCAGCATTTTTTCAAAGGCATCCAGTTCAAAAACGATGTCGTCATCTACAAAACCGATCAGGTCGATACCATCATCGACGCAGGCAAGGCCAGCATTGCGCTGCGCGGCTGCAGAGGGTTCACCCTCGAAAACCTGGTACTGAATGGGAAGATCAGTGTACTCCTGTACCAGCTCTGGCTGCGGTATCGCACTTGAGTCGATTATCACTATTTGCATTGGCTGGATCTTTTGGGAAGATACATTATGCAAAAGAGCGCGTAGATCCCGAGGACGGTCACGCGTTGGAATAATCAGGCAAAAAGATCCATACACCATTGGAATATTGAACACTCAACCAAGGATGCGCTTCAATTTGCCGAGAATGGTTTCAATATACATCTTCTGTCGATTGAGCCAATTTCTCTGCGGTGGAATTCGCTCAGGGCGTGTAATAACACCGGACAAATAGCCCACAAACCGCGCCACACCTGCAACCATATAGGGTCTTGAAAGCATACGAACTCCGCTTTGTATCAACACAAACCAAAAAGGTACATACATGACAAAATCCATCTTCCCCAATTTGTACAGGGCCGGCACTTTATACTTGATCTTTGGCGAGTACCCCTCAAAAGGGACATAGTGATTACCAACCAAATCCGCAAAGCTTCGTACTTTCCAGCCTTTCTCTCTGGCCTGGATCACCGCCACACAATCCTCATGCCCATAGCTCTTGTAACCACCAATATCTTCATAACATGCCCGCCGAAACACCTGCACGGGCCCACCCACTGAATCCGGATTCATAAAGCCACCTGGGGCAGCATTTCCATCGGGCAAAACACTGCGCAGGAAACAGCCAGCAATACCTAGCTTGCTATCCTTTGAGAACTCTTCCAGCAGCCTCATGTAGAAGTTGCCGGGCAATACAACATCCGCATCCAGCACCGCCAAATATTCCCAACTTTCCTTTTCTGCTTTCGACAATGCGTACTCAATTGCTCCCACTTTTCCCGGCGCTACTTGCTCTACACGATTGAGTTCCTCCCCCGGCTTTTCACGTCGTAAGTAGCGAATGAAGTCATGCATATCAGCATACTCCTCCATCACTTCATCCGTGCCATCATTTGATCCATCACTGACCAGATAGTATTTCCAGGGACGCAGGCTTTGCCGCAAAACACTTTCTATGGTTTTTCCTATCTGCCTGGCCTCGTTTCGAGCCGGGGTCACTGCCAGTATTCGACTAGTCACGAGGCCAATCCTGAACGATCTGCCTGATATCGGATATATAGCGATCCACGGCATATTTTTCCGAGAGTTGCTGCAACCTGCCTTGAATCGGTTTCAGTCGTTCTGGCTCACTGAGCAGTTGGTCGATTTTTTTCACTGCCTCCGCCTTGTCTTCGTACAACAACTCCGAAGCCTGCAATATATCCGGTTGCCCGCCACTGTTGTGCGCCCACACGACACATCCCGCCTTCATCATTTCAATCAACGCTCCAGGAAACGCATCCCCTCTGCAGGCGTGAATACCAAAGGCATGTTCTGACAATAAGATAGATTTTTCTTTACCCTGTTTTAGTCCCTCCATATTGATCCAGCTTCCATGCTGCCTTGCCAATAATCTAATAGAGTCAACGTAAGCTTCGTTGCCCCCTACACCGATTATGTGCAAATGTATGTCATGTCCTTTATGCCTTACGGCAGACAGTATTTCAATGATGTCCTCAATGCGTTTCTCAGGAGAAAGCCTTCCCAAACACACAAAACCATATTGCTTGTGCTCCCAGGGAATCGGTGGAAATTTTCCCGGCACGGGCGATGGCAATACCGGACTGACTGTTCCAAATCGTTCTCGCATTACTTGCGATACCCAAGGAGATACCGACAACATGAGATCACCACCAGCGAACAAATCTCTCCCCGAAGGTTTTGACAGCAGTTGCACCAGTTTTAAATAGACGCTTCGAACCCATCTGTTGTTGTAAATCATTCCGGGAGGATAAGGATGCAATGCCTCGCGCATTTCTTTATCCCAGGAAAAATCCGCAATGAAATGAATCGCTGGGCGGCCAAAATCAGTCGGCCCGTAACCACTGATCAACACATCGTAGTCTTTGGCAATCTTTCTACAGAAACGCTGGAACAATGCTCCTCTTATTGCAGCCATCCGGCTGTTGCTGCGCAGAAAAAATGGTAACGGCACTTGTATGGAATGGAAGTCAGACGCATCCAGATCCGTTCCATAATATTTGTTCAATGCCGCTAAATCGTAATGGCCTGCTGTAATCAAAGTTACATCATGGCAATCTTTCAACGCCTGGATACCCCAAAGAACACGTTTCTCTGAGCCACCCCAACCAAGGCGCACATGCGTTATGGCAACTCGCAATCGCCGCTGTTCGTTTCCCGGGGATTGATCTTTTTCCTGTTCGCCTGTCATACCGATTTGAATATGGCCGCAAGCTTTTCTGAAATTACGGTCAGATCAAAATTTGTCTGAACCACTTTTCGCCCAACGATTCCCATACGCCTGGCCTGCTGACGATCTTCATACAAATTCACCAACGCATTCACCCAATCCGCTTCACTCTCTGCACGAAAACCCAGATCTCCCATTTCCAGAATCCGCGCATTCATACCAACTGGCGATACTACCACCGGTTTTTCCATTGCCATATATTGCAGCATCTTAAAAGCGCATTTGCCCTTGCCCCATTCACTATCGGGCAACGGCATCAACCCAACATCCATATCCTGAATATCCGCCACTTCATTGCTTTCCCGCCAGGGCCGGTATACCACCTTGTCCGCCCCGAGCCGCCGAAAGCCGGGACGCCTGTCCGAAACCACCAGCAGCCTGGCGTCCACGCATCGTTTGCATACTTCCACAAGGCCATCTTCTATGGATTCAAGATACGCGAGATTTCCCTGGGATCCGATCCAGCCGATAGTAAAAACGCTTTCAGTTCTCTCCATCGATCCACGGGGTTGAAATAACCGGGTATCAATGGCCGTAGGAACGATATGGATATTCCTGTTATATCGTTCAAACCAGTTTGCCAGATATTCATTCCCGACGATCAGAACATCTGCGTGTTGCGCCAGCTTACGAGCAACACGATTACCAAAAGGAGGCGTCAACCAGATTGCGTCGTCAATATCGGCAATCAGGGGCTTCCCCAACCATGATTCGAGCGTTGGATAGCCTGGTAACAGCTCCTTGTTCAACCAGGTCACATCCGCCGCATGGCTTTTCAACAGGCCGGGCAAACGCGCGCCAAGCTTTACCCCTTGCCACAAGGCATAAACGGGCAGAACCTGCCGGTTACTCAACCCATGAGGCTTTCCCGGCACCCCCGCCCATTTGTCTATGGCGGGGCAGTACTCCCTCACACTCACCCCCAACCCGGCCAAGGGAGCTATATGCTGGCGGATGCGATACCGGCTCGAAGGCAGGTTTCGCCCCGAGGTCAGTGCCGCCACATCAATCATCACTAATCCGCCGCGCCCAGATGGTCATGCGCCCCGTCTGACCGAAGCATGCGAGAATCATGGATACTGGCAAGAACAGATAGTGCAGTTTTCCTGCCCGGGACGGATAGTTCTTCATCCAGACAACCAGCCTGTTGTCATAGCCCTTCGCAGAAAGCATCTGCCCCAACCCGCCGAACCAGTTGCTCATCAGGCGTTGGTGATGCACTTTTTCAAGACGCCAGCCACCGGCACGAAGCACTTGCTCCAACGTTTTTGGCGTGTAGTGATAAAGATGATTTGGCAAATGCAGGGCATAGCCGTATTGCTTGAACGCCATGAAATCCGCTGATCCCGCGTTGGGCACGGACAGTACCAGCCAGGCGTCCTTGGCGGCCCATTGGCGAAGTTTTTTCAACGACCCTACGGGGTCATGCAAGTGCTCCAACACCATCCAGCCAATGACCATATCGAAAAGACGGCCAGGGTCAGGTGCATTTTCTACGGTACCCGTATACACATCCAATCCGGCACTGCGTGCATTGTCGGATGCGGAACCGGAGTACTCTATGCCAAAAACATTCCACCCTTTGTTTTTCATCTGCTGCAGAAAAGCACCGGAGGCACAGCCGATCTCCAGCAAGTTGCCTGGAGGCGATGCCGGTAAGCGCTGGACATTCAATTCGAGCGCTCTACGCGCCAGGCGCCTGATAAATGAAGGACGTGAACGCATGTGGGCATTCGCACTGGCCATTGTTCCTTTGTAGGGCCCGTATTCCTCCGGATAATAGTAGCCCATGCTCTCTGGCGTTGGCCTCGGGTTTGTTCTTATCAAGCCACAACTGCCACATCGAACGACGTTGTAGGTGCCAGGCAATTCGTGCAACAAATCTCGCCCGCGAAAGAGCAGGGTATCGTTAGCATTGCACCCCAGAATGCAGGGCCGGTCTTCTGTAGACGGATTTGACGGCAGCATTGACTCCTCAGGCAACTCCTGAAGTACCCCTGATTTACTGCTGACGATCTTCATTTCCGCCAGGCCCGTGGCATCAATGAAAGCACATACCCTTTCAAACCCAACCTCCACGACCAAAGCAGGCTTGTTAAAAACAGGAAAACCCCGGCCACCACAAATAGCGCAACATCGAACACCAAGATACTGCTAGCAGCAGCCGCAGTTGTGACCAACCCGAAGCCGGTTAATATATAACCTCTCGGGAAAACCCACGCACCACTCTTGTTACCCAACAGCAGCATATCGGCAACCGAGCGAATGGACCATGCAGCGGCAGCACCCAATATGCCCCAATACGATGTCATCAAATAAAGCACCACCAGGAATGGTATCAGTTCTGTGAGATGAACCCAGACAATCACCTTTGGCCGCCCTTCACCCTGCAGCTTCGTATGGAAAACCTTGGCCAATGAATTGGCCCAGAAACCTACAATCAGCAGCTGGGCAACTCCCACTGTATTGCGCGCAAATTCTACATCGATCCAAATTGCCGTGAACGGATACACCAGGAAGGCCACCACCACCAGGATCGGCGTTACCAAAATGGCCACCACAAGCTCTGCATTCATGGCCAGCTGCTGCACATCATGCTTCCCTTCTGCAGCAAATCTTGGGAACAATGCGTTACTAAGGCTGGCCGATAGCAAGGCGACAGGAGCAACCAAGCTGAATGGCACTGCGTACAATGCAACAAAGCTCGCATCCCGCAAATAACCGATAACCAACCGCTCCACACCCGACAATAGTGGCGCCAGCAACATACCCAATGTTATCCAGCTACCATATTTCCACAATGTTCTGGCGACATCGGGCTTCCATCGTGGCAGCATGCTGCCATGCAATGCTTTTCTGGAGGCAATGACCCAAAACAAGAAAGCCAACAGGCGAGCGACAAGAACAGCTTGGGTAATACTCTCCAAATCCGGAGAGAAAAAATACGCAGTTGCCAAGGGCAAAAGCTGGAGGAGCAGTTTTCCCGCAACATCGACTATATTCAGCAGAAGGAATTTTTGCCTCCCAAGAACAACGCCATTCAATGCACTGCTGGCGATTGAGGGGATCAAGGATAACGACACCCACAAAACAGAAGCACGCACCTCCTCCTGCAGACCAGCGCCAATATTTATCCAATAGGTTAGTACATAGCCAAGTGCAAAGTAGAGAAAAAATGCCCCAAAAGCAGCAAGAAACAGGTTTACAATCAATCCCGCCCACAACACATCTATCTTCTTGTCAGTACCCTCAGCGGACAAACCGGCAATTTTATGGGCAATTGCCCTCCCTATTCCAAAGTCGAAAAAACCAAAATAACCGAACAATAGCCACAGAATACTGAGAACCCCGTAGCGTTCCATACCGATAAGTTGCAAATATAAGGGAACACTGATCAGCAGAACACCAAGAGAAACCACACCCCCAACAAAATTGTAAAAGGTGTGCTTTTTGGTGCTCACAAAACGATCAAAAGCGGCGCCTTCCAAGAGAATGCCGCTTGCACAATGGAAACCGGAATACCAGGAATATTCCTCAGATACGATATGTACGCTACTGTCATGAACGGTTTGCTATCTTGATTTGTGGCCAATGGACAGCAATTGAAAAAAGGAATCGCGGCCCGTCGATCGCATCCCTGCGCCACAGCTTCCCGGGTTCTGCCAGGAATCGCCATACCCATTCGAACCCGGCATTTCCAACCCATTCGGGTACACGCTTAACCTGCCCACTGTGAAAACCGAAGGCAGCTCCTACGCCAATGGCAACAGGGACATTGAGCTTATGATGATTTTCCGCAATCCAGCGTTCCTGCTTGGGCAAGCCCAGACCCACCCAAAGAACATCGGGCCTGGCCTGGTTGATTCTATCGATCATGGCTTGTTTTTCTTCCGCGCTATGCTCCCTGAAGGGCGGCGAATACTGGCCAGCAATCCTGTGGCCCGGATAGTTTGATTCGAGGGTCTGTTTCAGTTTTTCCAGGGTTTCATTCGTATCGCCGAAGAAGAAGCTACTGTACCCCTTGCTATCTGCGCGCTCAAAGAAACAGCGCATCAAATCCGCGCCCGTCACTCTGCCACCCACCTTTTTACCCAAGCGTTTGGCAATCCATACCGGGGCGATGCCATCGGGCACAAACAATTCCGCCTGATCCAGTATGGCCTTGAAACCGGGATCTTCCATTGCGCAATGCAACCCGTGAAAGCCGGTCACGACCATCCGCGCAGGCTTTTCTTGCGGGTGAGCGATCCAGTCCTCGATGTAATCCACCGCCTGTGCTGTCTCGATAAGGTGAACACGGTTGCCCAGGATATCCACATGGGGCAGTTGGGCGATAGCGGGGATAGGATTGGACATAGGTTCATTCAAGTATCACGGAGAGGAGGCGCTCTTACGCCGTCATCCAGAAGCTTTCGCCTTTTCGACCTGTTGTTTTATCCAGGGGTAGGTTGCTTCGAGCCCTTTGCGCAAAGATGCTGAAGCACGCCAGCCAAGCATTTTTTCATAGAGACTGTTGTCGGAATTGCGCCCGCGCACGCCCAGCGGCCCGGGAATATGCTTGATGCTTACTTTCTTCTCCGCAATGTCCATGACCGTTTTCGCCAATTCGTTGATGCTGACCATTTCTTCGGATCCGATATTTACCGGGCCGGTCCAATCGGAACGGGTGAAACGCAAGGTGGCCTCAAGGCATTCGTCCACATACATGAAAGAACGGGTTTGTTCTCCGTCACCCCACATTTCAATCTCGCCGCCATCCTCGGCTTCGGCAATCTTCCGGCAGAATGCGGCCGGCGCTTTTTCTCTCCCATCATTCCACGAGCCTTCCGGGCCAAAGATATTGTGATAACGGGCTACGCGCACATCCATGCCGTAGTTTCTGTGATAGGCCAGATACAAACGCTCGCTGAAGAGTTTTTCCCAGCCATAGTCGCTGTCCGGCTGTGCCGGATAGACGCTGTTTTCTTCCGTCGTGGGGTTTTCAGGATCAAGCTGGTTAAACTCGGGATAAACACAGGCTGACGAAGAATAGAAGATGCGCTTGATGTTGCGCTTGCGGCACGCTTCCAGCACGTTCAGGTTGATCATCGCCGAGTTGTGCATGATGTCTGCGTCATTGTCGCCAACAAACACAAAACCTGCGCCACCCATGTCAGCGGCGAACTGATACACCTCATCGAAACGCCGGTCGATGACGTGGCTGCAGAAATGTGGATCACGCAGATCACCCTGGGCAAAATCATCTGCTTTTGTTTCACCGAACTCGGGAAACTTCAGATCCACACCCCTGACCCAGAACCCCTCTTGCTTGAGGCGTTTGACCATGTGACTGCCGATAAAACCACCCGCGCCGCATACCAATGCTGTTTTCATCTGATTGTGCTTCTCCTGAATAGAGTAAAATGACCTGCCGTACCGGCCAGCTTTCAAACCTATCCTGTGTATATGCCGCAACACCAGCAATCTGCCGATGGTTTCATTTTTTCCATACTCAGCGGGAAAATCCCATCATGGCCTGATGCGGCAAACACCGCTTTTGCAGATGCGCTTCAACAGGAACTCCATCTGCAGGGCCTGTACCCGCTGGTCTACCATCTGTGCAAGAATGCTCCCACATGGAAAACCTGGCCTGCCGACATCCGTGAACGGGCGAAAAAAACAGCCTTTCAGCAAGCAGCCTGTGATCTGGCTGCGGAAACCAGAACCCGCCACCTGCTGACAAGATTGCAGGCGTCGGGGATTCGTCCCATTGTACTAAAAGGATCAGCCATCGCCTACACTCATTACCGGCAGCATGGCGCAAGAACCAGGGGCGACATCGACCTTCTTTTCTCTCGCAGGGATTTGCCTGCCGCCTTTCGGATTCTGGAAGCAGAAGGGTATGAATACGTCTATCGCCAGGGCTATCTGGGGCAGGAGCTGGGTTTTAAAGACACCTCCCCCGGGCAAAAAAACCCACCGCTGGACATTCACTGGAGAAGCAGCAGCTATGTGCTGCTGGCGCACCTGCTGGACTATGATGAAATCATCGACTCCGCCATAAGCATTCCCGAACTGGCCGACCGCCCCTGCGCCATGAATCCGGTTCACGCCTTGCTGCACGCCTGCATACACTGGGCAAAGCACACCGCCAGCGGCGACAGCATTCGAACCCTGTGGATATACGATATGCATATGCTCGCCGGAGGACTGGATGATGGGGAAATGCAGCGGTTCGTCCAAAGCGCCGCCGAAAAAAAAATCAGCCGGATCTGCGCTGCCGCCATCGCTGCCGTAAAGCAGGCATTCACCTGCAAGGCACTTGAAACCCTGCATGACGAGCTGAGCCAAATCCATCAACAGGAACCCAGCGCAAGAATGCTTGAACGCCATGCCACCAGCTTTACACTCCGCGACATATGGTCTTTGGAAAATAGCATCACCTTGCGAAACAGCCTGCAGGACATCCTATTGCCACCCGGCGCCTATGTACTGAGATCCTATGGCAGAAAAAATCAGCTATGGCTGCCCTTGCTGTATGCACACAGGTTGTCAGCCGGATTGATCGAGTACACCAGACGCAGGCTAAGTCGATAGCCTACCAGTCATCCAGGGATACGCCATTTCTCGGCTGACGAATCACTGGCGTGGAAGCTGCGGGAACCTGCATGCGCCTGGCTCCGGCCTTTCTGCCCGGCCTTTCCTTGAGCACCATCTCTTCCGTATTTTCTTTCAGGAATACCGCCAGCAAGAATGCAAAGTAGATGGCGTTGGCCGGTTTGTGCAAATTGAAATCCACGAAAGAATGGAGTATCAAGAGAAATACGCCAATGCCAGCGCCGGCCTGAACATAACGGAAGGTACGCCAGCGCCCCTTGATCCACAACCTGCGCCAGCCAAGGGCATACAGACCCAGCCCGACAAGAACAAGGAGCAGCGCCAGTACGCCACCGTCAAATATCCACTCCAGGTAATCGTTATGGGCATGATTGACGAAAGCATCGATGCCGACGGGCTGAAAATGGGGATAGACTTCCGGATAGGCTCCAGGCCCTGCACCCACAGGGAAAAACTCCAATGCCCCCTGCATGGATGTCGCATAGATGCTCCAGCGGGAATCCTCCATGGGATCCATGGAAAAGCGATCAAGAATGGGGGCAAGGCCAATTTCCACCGTCAGCACCACAATCACTGCAATCACGGTTCCATAAGTGCCATATACATTGCCCCCACCCAGGCGGCGCGCAAACACCAGCAAGGCCAGGAACAGCCCGAGCATGGTCAGGACGATGCCAGCCCGGGAGCGAGTGAACACCAGGCACAATATGATCAACACACCAATAACGGCATAGATACTGGCTTGATGCCCTTTGGCTGTGGCAAGGAAGCTCAACCGCTTGCGCCAGGATCCCTGGGCAGAATCAAACCTGTGTTGCCCCACCGTCGCCGCAAGCAATGCCAGCGCCACCGGAAACAGCATTTCCAGAAGGCCTGCCAGGTGATCTCTGTTCAGATAGGTGCCTGCGGCAGCCTTGATACCATATTCATTGGACAGGTAAAGCGAGCTGGCGCCTCCTCCCCCATATTGCATGAGGCTCAACACCGACTGAAACACAGCCATGCCCAAGGCCACATAGATCAGCTTGAGAATGTTCTGTTGCGGTTGATTGATGACAGCGGCAAACACCACCAGGGGCGGCAACAGCGCCCACAGCGCCCCTTCCGTTTTGTGTGGCGCCAGCGTAATGGCACGCCAGACCTGCTCCCCGCTCATGCCGATTGCCCGATAGATTTCGGAAAAAGCCTCGCGCCCCGGCAATTGCTGCCACAGCACCGCCGGCAGGGGCATCAGCATCAGCACGGGCAGCAGGATGATTCCTCCAAGCATAACCAGATGTGCAGTTCCGAGTTGCGACATTTCTGACGGGCGCATCAGCAGCAGAACAAGAATACCCAGTGAAAACAGCTCCAGCAGCAACAGCGGCACCGGGAGATTGCCCGCACGAAACAGGGGTGCAAACAGAAGCATCAGCAATAGAAGCCAGAAAACGCCTTGTTTACTATGCTGAACCACAACAAAGTCTCCTGCACCTGCAGCACCCCATAAGGGGTAGGATGGCTACGCCAGCATGCTGTTCCTGCGACACTGGAGAAAAGCCGACCTCAGGGACTGATAGGGGGAGGCGGAGGTACGGGATCATCCGGGCCCGGAATAATCCCGAGCACGACACCCGTCCCGATAAAGGTAAGCACATCCACCGACGTTTGGTTGCCGAAGATTGCGGGGGTACAGTTACCGACGGGGGCAGCCGCCGCGAGAGGGCATTTGTCAGCATCAATTCCTATGACCTCAAGGCCATCCCAGGCCTCATCACAACCATTGAAATAGGATATTTCGACATGGGATTTCTCCGGCACCCGCAGCTTGACTCCGTTTTTTAGCTCATGACCCTTGGCAACCGGATGAAACCCCTGGCCTTCATCAACAAAAACCTCGCCCTTGAGCTCCTTCAAAACAGCAATGGGGCAACTGTTTTCGTCCACAGCAACAGTTTTTTTTCCTTCATAGACAACACTGCAGGCGCCCTTGTAGTTTACTTCTGCCTGGCCATCAACTTTCAGTTGATCACCATGATTCAGAACCTCTCCTTCCTGGGCTATATGGAACTGCCCATCACGTTTTACCAGAACAGATCCCATAACCTGAGTGAGGATGATCGCAACATCATCTGCGCCACCAGCCCCTCCTCCCATGCAGGGAATCCACAGACCCGCCAGCGTGGGACAGCTTTCGACATCGACGTCAACAATCTTCGCGCCCTTCCATACTACTTCGCAGCCACTGTCAAAAACCACCTTGACCTCTGCCCCCTCCATGATCATCAGGCGGTCGCCATCCGATACCCGTTGGCCAGTCTGAACAGGCAAATAGCGGTCTCCCTGAAACAGCAATACGTCACCCTTCACAGAAGCCAGCACGGCATTCTGCGTGTCTTTTGCCGGCACACTGCCTACCTGCAACGCAAGTGCCACTACCAATATTGATATAATCGCTTTCATTCGCAATCTGTTTGTCACTCTGCCTGGCGGGCTATTGGTCGAATATGGATTTCCAGCCTGAAAAATGTCTCTCGACAACAAGTTGAACCACGCCGTAATGCTAGCATTATAGTGCTTATTACCCAAGAACTTACGTCATCATCAAGGCCTAACTTAATGACATTGGGGTGAATAACTACCCATCGGATACCCAACTCATCCCTATTCCAGGCAGGGGTTCCCAGAATGCCCTGTCGTCATTCCAGCTTGTGGATAGACAAACGATCAAACCAAAGCTCTCCCTCAACAATGTGTTCATCACCGTTTTCCCCCACGATTTCCAGTCTCAACAACTGCCCGGTACATGCCTTGTCATCAGGAACTTCAAATGTAAACTGCTGGGTTTCCCAATCACTTGCCCCCACCAGCAACGCTGCTTCTCCCAGTAGCCTTGTATCATTTCCTACACACCGGACAACCCATTTCAATCCACCCTGAATACGCAGACGATCAACCCGTGTACGCATGGACATCGCATAGCGCCCTTTACTCAATAGCAACGGCTGATATACCTGCTTCTGTGGAGTGTTTTCACCCTTGTAGTAAATATGCAAAGCCTTCTCACCCTCAGCCCCATAGGTATGCTTGCGCCGAATGACCCACGCCTTGTCTTCAGGAAAGTGCCAGCCAAAGCCTGCATTTGCAGGGGGCAATTCGAAACCGCCATCGAATACGCTGCCAAGATATTCACGCTCTCTGGCATCCAGGCCATTGATCCATACCAGATAAGCTTCCGCCCATTGCTGATCCTGTTGCAGACGTTCAACCAGCAGGTTTCTCTCCATCCTGGACAGGGGCACGGAACTGGCATGCCGGAGGGAAGCCACGGCAACCACGGTTTCAAGCTTCTTTGCATGTCTGCTCAGATAGTCGAAGAATGCATCCCACCACGGAGGGGGCGCATCAGCCAGAAACTTGAACATGCCAACCGATTGTTCATTCCCGGCAATCTTGCTCAAGGCAGGATAAATCCTGTTGCCCAGGCCCGGATCCAGCTCCAGCGCCACGGCCCAATTCTCCATGGCTCGCACCAATTGCCCACGCGCCACCCAGTATCGTGCCGCATTCAATCTGATAATTTTATGCGAAGGCATCCGGCGTACAGCAAGGCTGATCATTTCATCCGCGTCCTGAAGCTTGCCCCTGTCCAGCAGCAACTGTGCAAGTGCTTCCATGGGGGCTGCATTGCCTGGATTCAGGGCAATGGCTTTACGCAACAACTGCTCAGCCTTGTCCCGGTCATTCGGCAACAGAGCTTTCCCCTTAAGATACAGGGCAACAGGATGGTCAGGATTCCATAGCAAGGCCTGGTCTATGGCCTGCTCATTACCCAACAGCGCCTGCCGCACATAATGCTCCCCCAGGCCGCTGGCCAGGATTCTCCAGGCAACCAGCAGCGCTATCAGCAAGACCGATATTCTGATGGCAACCATTTTGGCTTTTGACAATCTCATTCCTCAGGGCGCCTCTTGCGTGTTGGCTACATTGTGCAGGAGGCTGGCAATGTACAGTTTTTTTCCTTTGCGGATCAATTGAAGCACCATTTCGCCATGGAAGCGGGTTTTGTTGCCATTTTTTGCTTCATTTACCACTTGCAAGCTGGCCTTCAGCTGGTATGCAGTATTGCCCAGCTGCCTTATGGTAACCTGCTCCACATCGATTTTTCTGTGGCGGGTCTGTTGAAACACCGAGGCGTAGCCGCTCCTGATCAGGTTTCGCCCTTGCCCCGGGTTCGTGCTCGGCTCCAGGGTAAACAGGCTCAATAACTTGTTCAGATCAGCAGCTTCATAGGCGCGCACATATTGCATAAACACATACTCTGGCTGCAGCCAGGGCAAGGTTTCGCCACCGTTGCGCGCCCCGGCTCTCCGCTGCAGGTTCCGGTTTGGTCTTTCAATGGCGCTGGAAGCCGCTATCTCTGCACCATCAAAACCCGTATAAGGCAGATTGGCCATGGTGGCGGGTGCAGCAGGCTCTACGCCAGGTTGTTCATGGCTAGCTGCACTGCTCTGCCGGGCAGGCACTGGCGTGCTTCTTTCCACCACGGCCTCCTGGCTGGCTACTTTAGAATCTGGCTGCTGCGCTGCCTTGGGTTCAATCATCTCTATCTCCGGCAAGCTTTCCTTCACAACCTCCGGCGCGGCGCCTGTCCATACATCTGCCGAAGAAAACAGGCTGGGCGGCACTCTATCCGCCACACTTTCGCCAGCCCGTTCCGGTTTTGCCAGGGTCAATGTGGTGTTTCCTGAACCACCCAGGGAAATCAGCAGCAATACCGCTCCCAGCAGCAATAAAATCACCAGCCAGATCACAATTTTAGGGTACCGCTGCAGAAACCTGAATCGATATGGCAGTTCCAGCGGGCTGGCAGAACGCGGAATCACCCGGGGCGACACCTTCCAGCCTGCCGGCTGCCCATGCCGGCGTTTTTTTCCTGCGGCCTTGCTGCCCTGGGTAGTACGCCCTAGTTCCTGGTCGTATGCACGGCGCTTCTCCGGGCGCTTGAGTACACCATAAGCACGATTCAGACAGCGTACAAACTGTTCTTCCCAATGCTCTTTGGTGCCACTCCTGTCTGGATGAAAAAGACTGATGAGCAAACGGTATCTGCGCCGGATTTCGTTGTTGTCAGCATTGGCTGGAAGCCCCAGTACGCAATAGTGATTGCAGCCATCTGGAAACAACAGCTGGCGGATATAAAAATAGGAAGCAGCCAGGAGTTCATCGGTACGGCAACCCAGTTTGTGGGCAACAGGAGCCAGACGCTCTTCCGGGCGGGTAAGGTAATCGAGAAAAGCGGAAAATTCCCCGGGAACTGGTGTCGTGGCATCAACGGAAGCCGGATGTGACTGAGGCGCACGATAATAATCAAGCACCATGGCGAAAAACTGTTCTGTAACCCCTGGCATCAGTTTGGCTGGAAACCTGGCAAATACTCAGGAAGCCAGCTTGGGCCGGCCCCTGGCATCACTATCTGCGTAGCCATAGTAGTTATAGTCATACTGATAATCATACCCATAGCCGCTGCGTCCCTGCCCGTATTTGACCAGCAGCGTTCCCAGCACCTTGGCGCGCGCCTGCCGCAGACGTTGCACTGCGCCCTTGAGCGCACCCGTGCGGGTAACCCCCGCATCCACCACCACAATGGTGGCTCGGGCCAGGTTCGCCAGTATCAAAGCATCGGCCAGCCCCAGCACCGGCGGCCCGTCGATAATCACCAGATCAAATTTTTCCTCTGCTGTTTGCAAAAACTCCATCATCCTGCCGCTTCCCAGGAGCTCGGCGGGGTTCGGCGGCAGCGGGCCGGCTGTCATCACATACAAGCCATCCACAATGCCCTGCTGGAGAACCTCACTGGCCTTGTAACCACCAGCCAGGTGGTTGGTTAAACCAGCTTCATTGGGAAGATCAAGCTCACTGTGCAGCGATGGGTTGCGCAGATCAGCATCCACCAGCAGCACGTTTGCCCCGCCTTGCACATACGTCAGGGCAAGGCTGACTGCAGTGGTGGTTTTCCCCTCTCCGGCAATGGAGCTCGTTACATGCAGTATTTCCGGAGAGCCAGACGGTAAGGAAAACGACAGTGCTGTCCGGCAGGAACGATAGGCCTCGGCAATCGCTGATTTCGGCTCCATGCAGGTTTTCAGCGCCACCGATTCGGCATCATTCTCCAGGCGCAGCTCCGGAATAACGCCCAGGACAGGCAGCTCGACAAGCTTTTCAAGCTCGGATGTCGATTTGATCGTGTCATCCAGGTGTTCGAACAGGAAAGCCAGACCTATGCCACCCAACAGACCAATAACCAGTGCAATCTGCAGATTTTTCATCAGGTTGGGCTTGTAGGCGGCGCCCGGCACTTCGCCTTTGTCAATAATGGAAATGTTATTGGCCCCTACTCCCGCAGCCACACCAACCTCCTTGATACGCTGCAAGAGGCCGTCATACAGCTCGCGGTTGGTCTCCACGTCCCGTTTTAGCGCCTGGTAATCCGTACTCTTGCGTTGCAGGTCGAGAATCTGCCCCTTGATATCCGCCATGCGCGACTGCAGCATGGCCTGCTCTCTCACCGCCGCCTGATAGCTGCTTTTGATGGAAGATTGGATGCCTGCGCTTTCTTCGGCAACCTTGCGCTCAAGCTCCTCGATCTGGCCTTTCAGTCGCTGCATCTTCGGATAGGCTGGCTTGAATACACGCAGATTATCCTCATATTCTCCCTCCAAATCCGCCAGTTTTTCCTTGTAGGACTGAATCACTTCACTGGCGGAAATCTGCTCAAAACCCTGTGCGCCGCTGTTTTTCATCTCTTGAAATCTGGACTCCGCCTTGATCCTTTCCGCCTCAACGTCCGTCAGCCTGGCGTTCAGCGCCTGAAGCTTCTGCATCAATATGCCTTGCTTGGCATCCATGTCCACAATTGCCCTTTCACCGGCATATTCCACCAGCTTTCGTTCCGATCCTTCCAGATTGGCCCGGACTTGCTTGATGCGATCAGAAAGAAAGGCTTTTGCATAGGAGGAGTTTTCGAAGCGCCTCTCCATGGTGGTATCGATAAAACTCTTGGCCAGTGTATTCACCACTTTGGCCGCCAGCTCGGGATTCGGGCTGTCATAGCTTACAACCACCAGCCGGGAGTTCTTTATCGGGCTGACCGTCAGATTCGCCAACAGGAGATGCTCCAGTCCCGCGGTGCCAGTGGTATTTTCCGCCTTGCCACCATCCCCATGGCTTTCGCCGGAAAAAAAACCTTTCACTTCCCGGAAAAAGGAAGGTTTTTCTTCTGCCCTGAACTGGTCTGATGATTCCAGTCCCAGTTGCTCGACGACCCGCTTCGCCAGCCCGCGGCTTTTCAGTAGCTGGTACTGGGTTTCATAGAAATCATAACTGTATGCCGACTCCCTGGGGGTAACCCCTTCGAAGTTGACGATTCTCGCGGCCTCCCGGTCAATTTGCAGTTTCACACTGCTGCGATAGAGCGGGGTTTGCAGGGATGTAGCAATAGCACTGGCTACTAGCGCAATCAGGGTAAAGAGAATAATCGTGAACTTGTGTCGGACAATGACCAGCCAATAATCCTTCAGGTTCAGCCCTTCTTCATCATCGAAACCGCCTTGCACCCTCTCATACAAAGCAAGCTCACGCTCCTCGTCTGACAGGGCCAACACATTGCGCGGCAGCGGCTTGGGGTTTTCAGGGTTCATGGCGCATCAGAACAGTACTGTCCAGCCGACAAAGCTGGTAAGCGTTTTGGTGAAAAGTTCCCATCCGGCTTTGCTGCCGCTTCTGTTGACGACGATGATGTCACCACTTTGCAGCACCGGATCTGTCTGCTGGCCGGACCTCACTTTGGTATAGGACAAAATATATCCTGTGGTTTTCCCGTCAACGGTGCGGAATATGGCGACTTCGGAGAAGTCCGCTAGCCTGTCCATGCCCTTGGCATTGGCAATCGCCTGCAGAAAAGTGGTCTTGCCCTTGAGTGGGAATACACCGGGGTTTTTCACCCAGCCCTCGACTGTGATTTTCTGGCTTTCATATTCCTTGACGAATACCGTCACATGGGGGTCTTGCAGGTATTTTTCCCCAAGCACCTTTTCGACCTGGCGTTCAGCCTCCCCTGTTGTCAGCCCTCCCACCTTGACCGGGCCGATCAAAGGCAATGACACGTACCCCTGGGTATTCACCCTGGCAACGCGACTCAACTCCCCGGCCTGAAAAACCTCCACTTCGATCACATCCATCGGCCCGATACGATACTCCCAGGAACCCAAATCCATTGCACCGAGACCCTGGGCAACAGGGGAATCCGTCCCTGGCGCACTTGCCTGCTTCCCCCCGGAGGCAGCTTCAACCTGTTGCCTCAGCGCAATATCGTCAAGAATATCCTCGGCGACTACCATTTGGGTAAACGCCAGGAATATCAGTATTGCAAGAGAAAAAACAAACCGATTCAACATCTTGTTTAGGAAAGTCCTGACCAAATCAATACTCGTCACTCCGGCAAATTACGCAGCCCGGTAAACCAGGGTCATGGATTCCGGCTTGCGCCAGAATGGCGATTTAAGCTCCATAGATAAACAGGGATACGTTCATAATATCATTGGAACGCTGCGAATGTTCAGCATAAAATTTTATGTTTTTCCGCCTGAAACAGAGGCTTACAAACCGTTGCGGCGCTCCCTTAGGAGGATATTGAAAAACGATGTTTTTCAATATCCTGTCAGGAAAGCCAGCGCCGGAAGAAGCCCTGCTTTTTTCCGCTATCGATCTTTCCGCCCTGGCTGCATCCCGGCGGCGGAGGAATACTTTCAGGATCAGCATTTTCCCATGCAGAACGAGGGCGATCCAACACCAGCCTCGCCGCTTCCTCCTTCCCCACATATTTCTGTGCTATCAGCTCGCCTTCCGCCAGCAGCGGTGGCCGACTGTTGCAATTGTGTCCGTCCGTAGCCAGCAAATGCACGATGCCATCACCCATCATCTTTTCACTCCAGTATCTTGCAGCCCGGCCAAAACGTCCGCTGAGACTACCTGCCGTCAATTGAATCCACGCACCTGCCTGCACCGCAGAAATAAATTCCGGATAGTGACCCTTTATCCAGTTCAGCCGCTCTGGATGGGTAATGACAGGCACAAACCCTGCACCAAGCACATCAGACACAAATCGGTCAAAGTTCACCAGCGGCACATGATGAGGCGGCTCAAACAGGAAATAACGCGACTGGTTCAAAGTGGGAAACGCCCCGGAGCACAAATTCTCCACCAGTTCAGGAACAACCTGGATATCCGCTCCATATGTCAGTTCCAGGCCAATACCCTGGGCATCCAGTTCCTTGTGAAATGACTGAACCGCCGCGGCAATATCCTCTGGAGTGTTGTCAAACAGACCAGGATAAATGTGCGGAGTACAGGCCAGATGCGTGATGCCATCACCCAATGCAATCTGCGCCATTTCCAGCGCGACAGACAAATCGCCGGCGCCGTCATCGATATTCGGCAATATATGGCAATGCAGATCATACATTGGCATTGCCCCTGTGCTTTTTTGTTTGCTGGAACCTGTGGTCATGCACCCGGCGCAATGCCTTCATAACCTTCCAGGCATGATGCATACCCCAGAAATAAGCCGCGAAAAGCAGCAAAAACCCATAGAACATCAAAAACTCAGGCACTCCACCCCATTCTCCAGCCAGCCCGATTGCAGCCATCAACACGCTGAGCCCCAACATGATAAACACCGTGGCCCTGGTGCTAAATCCGGCAGCCAGCAGAATATGATGGAAATGCTCCCGATCCGGAGAGAAAGGAGAACGACCCAGCATCACCCTTCTGCTCATAATGGCGACGGCATCCATAATGGGCAGTGCAAACAACCAGATCGCAGTGATCGGACGAAGCAGGCCGATGGGCTCCTGGGTAAAGCGCATCAGAAACCAGGCAACTGCCAGGCCCAGAAACAAAGCACCGGCATCTCCCAGAAATACAGTTGCCGACCGGCCTTCAGCAAACCGAAAATTGAACAGCAAAAACCCAACCAGAACACCGCAGAACAGAAGCAAGATCTGGGTATCCACCACCAACCCGCCTTGCCAGGCAAGTGCCACCAGGGCGCCAAAAAAGATCAGCAACAGGCCGCCGGCAAGTCCATCCAAGCCGTCAAGCATGTTGGTGGCATTGATAACGCCTACACTACAAAAAACACTGAACGGCACCGCCAGCACACCCAGCAATACATCCCGATTGCTGAACAATCCCCCCAGATTCTGCAGCTCGACATTGCCCCACAAGACAATTATCAGAGACGCACCAATCTGGGCGGCAAAACGTGACCAGGGGGGTGTTTCCTGAAAATCATCAAGCACACCGACAATAAATACCACCGCAGCAGCCAGAAAAAAGGGACGCCATTGCCCCAGGGATATATCTAGGGTCAGCAACAGCAGCAGAAAAGCGCAAAAGATCGCCACGCCACCAATCAAGGGGGTCGCCTGCCTGTGATTCTTGCGGCCACCAGGCTGATCCACAAGACCAATACGGCAAGCCACCGGCTTGAACAACCAGATAAGCCCCGCAGTCAATGCCACAGCAGCAGTGAATAAAACAATGGTTTCGATAATAGGTATCCTGTCAGGTCCTCAGCCAGACCAAGTCCGAAGCCCTGACGCAATAGCGCATGAGAATCAGCCCTCCTGCTACTGCGTTGGGAGCGTCTATCTCAACATAATCCACGCTGTTGGGATAGGCAGGTCAAAATATGATATTTAACAGGCTGTTGAAAAAAACATCATTTTTCAACCTCCTGTTAAGGCGAATGGCGCTTACTTAAGGGCATCTCTATAAATTCTGTTTGAGCAGATATGTGCTTGGGAGGCTCAAGAGCAAGGCGAAGACCACAGCAAATAGCAGGGGTGCCGCTACAATTGTTATTCCGGCACACGAACCCATGGACGGGTGCGTGCGCCAGTGTGACAAAAACCGAATTATTCGAGATGCCCTAAAGGTGGATGCTATTCATGCCTAAGGCTTTATGTAAGCATAACCCATTGCTTGCAAACGGGCTAATTCAGCAACACCACTCGGAACAATGTCTGCTTTACTTACATCATAAAGATCATCTTCATAACTAATTTTTTTCCCTCGTAAAGTATTGGCACATACCTGAAAGACAATTCCCTGTGCTTTTAAACCAGATATTTTTGCCTGCATTTCATCTGTTGCATTACCATGTTTTAATTTGGTATTTTCCACTGCATCAGGCTCAAGCAATAAAGAAAGCCCCTTGCCATGCATCACTATTCTAAGCTCCAGGCTTTCTTGACCAACTGCATTAATGTGATTTTGCACATTACGCAGAGCACCCGCTTGCGCTTTTGGATTATCATAGTTAATGTGGTAAACAACCTTTTGTTTTCCGTATCCTTCGTTCGCTATCGCATTTCCAACAAACAGCATCGCAACACCTAAGAATACTGCCAATAGACTTCTTGATTTATGTTGTATCATTTTTGTTCTCCTCCTGGGTTTATGGAAACTAAATGTGCAAGCCATTTCTTTTCTCCACGTTTTGTATAGGAGTCTACACTAGGAGCCTGTCGGACTTAACCGTTTGAAGCGAAAATTACTGGGGCGAATTAAATCAGTTTATCGTGTGAGGAGAATAGCATGCTATTTGACGATCAGGATAAGCTGAATTAATCACCATCCAGTGATTTGCAGCCAAACAGTGTTAATTCCAACTAGCTGCGCAATGTCTTGATGTAGTTCATTCTGTCCCAGGCTTCGGGGTGAATGGCGTTCACCTGGCAGGCGCTACCCATCATTTGATATACCGATTCATATTCCTTTTCTTCCATCCACTGTTTCATTTCCTGCAGGATTCCCCCAAGCGTTTCCGGGCCATGTTGCAGCAGTACCGCACACAGATGCACGACACTGGCTCCGGCCAGCAGCATTTTCAACGCCTGTTGCGAGCCATGTACACCACCTGTAGCAGCCAGGGACAGATCTACCTTGTCATACAGGCGCGCTATCCAGTGCATGCGCAACAGGGCTTCATGGGGATGGGAGAGATGCAGCTCTGGCTGTACATCCAGTGTATTCAAGTTCATTTCAGGCTGGTAGAAACGGTTGAACAGTACTACACCATCTGCCCCCGCCGTTTCCAGCTGGCGCACAAAATAGCCCAGAGAGGTGAAGTACGGGGAGAGTTTGACGGTTACGGGGATCTGCACCTGACTTTTCAGCTGCCCGAGTATGCTTATGTAGCGATTTTCAACTACTTCTGCCGAATCTTCGGCGGCGGGAAGAAAATATATGTTCAGCTCCAGGGCATCCGCACCCGCCTGTTCCAGTTCTTTCCCGTGTTCCACCCAGCCACTTTCCGTGGCGCCATTGAGACTGGCAATGACAGGAATCCCAAGGCTGGATTTGAGCGCCTGCAATTGCTCCAGGTATTCGTCCAGACCGGTCTTGTAGTCCGGGGACAGCGGCAGGTAGGTGTCTGCTTCACCATGGCCCAGATCCTGAAATTCCATCAGCCTGGCGAACTGTTCTTCTTCCGCCTGCACGTCCTCTTCAAACAGGGAGTACATGACCAGCGCCGCTGCACCAGCATCTTCCAGACGTTTGGCGGTATCCAGATCACGGCTCAAAGGCGATGCCGAGGGCACCAAAGGGTTTTTTAGCTTCAGCCCCAGATAGGTGGTTTCCAGATTCATGATGCTTTCTCCTCCGACGGTTCCATGGGCAATGCCGCGAGTTGCTTCAGGTGATGGTAGCGTTCCAGAACCGCTTCCTGCTGCAGCGCGAGAAACGCATCGGCTTCCTGGGGATGGCTGCGCCACAGCATGGCGAAGCGGGCTTCTGTTTCATAGTATTCCTTGAGGGGAATTCCTGGCTTTTTATAGTCCAGCTGCAGCGGGTTCAGACCCTTCTCCCTTCTTCGCGGGTCATACCGATACAAAGGCCAGTGGCCACTATTGACGGCAAGTTTCTGCTGCCGCAGGTTATTGCTCAGATCCACCCCATGAGCAATGCAGGGCGAGTAAGCGAGGAGCAGAGACGGCCCGGGATAGGATTCTGCTTCCATCAACGCCTTCAGGGTGTGCACATCCTTGGAGCCCGATGCAATGGACGCCACATAGACATTCTCGTAGGCCATGGCAATTCTGCCCAGATCCTTTTTCGGCGCAGCCTTGCCACTGGCGGAAAACTTGGCAATTGCACCCCTGGGCGTTGCCTTGGAGGTTTGCCCGCCGGTGTTGGAATATACCTCGGTGTCGAGTACCAGCAGGTTGACGTCCTTTCCTGAAGCCAAGGCATGATCCAGACCGCCAAAGCCGATATCATAGGCCCATCCGTCACCACCGATAATCCAGACGCTCTTTTTCACCAGATAGTCGGCAATGGACAGCAGGCGCCTCGCCTTGTCCCTGTCGATATTCGCCAGTTGCTGCTTGAGCTTCGCTACCCGCTGGCGCTGCTGGTGGATGCCGGGTTCGTCTGATTGGTCGGCTGCCAGCATTTCCTGCACCAGTGCGGTATCCAGCGCATCGCCCAGTTCCGCCAGCAATACTTCTGCCTGATGATGGTGCTGATCCACGGCCAGGCGGAAGCCCAGACCAAACTCCGCATTGTCTTCAAACAGGGAATTGGACCAGGCCGGCCCCCGGCCCTCGGGATTGGTGGTATAGGGCGTGGTCGGCAGGTTGCCGCCATAGATCGAAGAGCAGCCGGTAGCATTGGCAACCAGCATACGGTCACCAAACATTTGGGTAACCAGGCGAATATACGGCGTTTCCCCACAGCCCAGACATGCACCGGAAAATTCGAACAGGGGCTGGGACAGCATGGCGGATTTCATCTTTGGCCAGGTGATCTGCTCCCTATCGTACTCCGGCAACTGCTCGAAGAAGGCCCAGTTGCGCCGATCCTGCTCGATGATTTCCTCTTTGGGCACCATATCCAGGGATTTGTGACCAACATTGCTCTTGTCCCTGGCCGGACAGACATCGGCGCAGATGCCGCAACCGGTGCAGTCGTCCGGCGCCACCTGATAGGCGATATGCAATCCCTGAAACTCCTTGCCTTTCATGGGCCGGGAAAGGAAGCCATCCGGCGCATCTTTTAGCGCTTCTTCGGTAAATACCTTGGAACGAATCGCCGAGTGGGGGCAGACAAAGGGGCATTTGCCGCACTCGATACACAGTTCTGCATCCCATTTGGGCAACTCCAGGGCAATATCACGCTTTTCCCAGGCAGCGGTTCCCAAGGGCCAGGAACCATCAGCGGGAATGGCGCTCACCGGCAATTCATCTCCCTTGCCGGCAATCAGGGTGGCGGTGATCTCACGCACAAACTGTGGAGCCTGCGGAGGAACCGGCGGCTGGAAATCGATGGCGCTGTCCGCTTCCTCCGGCAGCATCACCTCATGCAATGCCTCCAGTGAGGCGTCGATGGCGTCAAAGTTGCGCTGCACGATCTTGCGCCCCTTGCGCCCGTAGGTTTGTTCCACCGCGTATTTGATCTTTTCGATAGCCTCCTCCCGCGGCAATACACCGGAAATGGCAAAGAAGCAGGTCTGCATGATGGTGTTGATGCGCCGCCCCATGCCTGAGGCTTTGGCAACGGCGTAGGCGTCGATAATCCAGAGCCTGATACCCCTGTCCAGCATTTCCTGCTGCATGGTTTTGGGCAGGGTTTGCCAGACCTGCTCCGGGGCGGCATTGGTGTTGAGCAGGAATACCGCTCCGGGCGCAGCCTTTTCCAGCAAATTGAAACGCTCGACAAACTGCGGTTGATGGCAGCCGATGAAGCTGGCCTCGCCATCTTCAATGAGGTAGCTGGCGCGGATGGGACGAGGACTGAAGCGCAGGTGGGAAACGGTTACCGCCCCTGCTTTCTTTGAATCATAGACAAAATAGCCCTGCACAAACTGGTCGGTTTCTTCACCGATAATTTTCAGCGTATTCTTGTTCGCACTGACGGTGCCATCCGAACCCAGGCCATAGAACAGGCACTGGATAACGCCCTGCAGATCCGCATTGCGCACATTCCTGTCCCATTCCAGGCTGGTGTGGGAAACATCATCATGAATACCGATGGTGAAACCATTCTTGCCTTGCTTCGCCGCCAGGTTGTCAAACACCGCCCGGATCATGCCCGGCGTGAACTCCTTTGAGGACAAGCCATAACGGCCACCCAGAATGCGCGGCAGGCTGCCGAACTTTTCACCGCCAGCCGCCACATGCTCGGCAAAGGCCGTTACCACATCCTTGTACAGCGGCTCCCCGGCAGCTCCCGGCTCTTTGCAGCGATCCAGTACCGCGATGGCATTGACGGTTTCCGGCAATGCCTCAAGCAAATGCTGCACGGAGAAAGGCCGGTACAGGCGCACCCGCAGCAGGCCCAGTTTTTCACCGGCCACCAGCAAGTCCTCTACGGTTTCTTCCACCGCCTCTGCACCAGAACCCATAATAATGATCACCCGCTCGGCATCGGCTGCGCCAATATAATCGAACAGATGATATTGCCGCCCCGTGAGCCGGGCGAACTGATCCATGCAGTCCTGCACTACCTGTGGCAGCTTTTCGTACCAGGGGTTGACTGTTTCCCTGCCCTGGAAATACACATCCGGATTCTGCGAGGTGCCGCGCAGCACCGGCTTGTCAGGCGTCAGCGCACTGCGCCGGTGTTCGATGAGATAGTCACTTTTGATCATGTCGCGAATGATTTCATCATCCACCAGATCCACCTTCATCAACTCATGGGAGGTACGGAAGCCGTCAAAGAAATGCACGAAAGGCAAATGCCCACGCAGGGTTGCCGCCTGGGATATCAGCGCCATATCCATGGCTTCCTGCACCGACCCGGAAGCAAGCATGGCGAAGCCGGTGGAGCGGGTCGCCATAACATCGCTGTGATCACCAAAAATGGAAAGCGCCTGCGCTGCCAGGGAGCGCGCCGCCACATGAATAACCACCGGGGATAGCTCTCCTGCTATCTTGTACATATTGGGAATCATCAGCAACAATCCCTGGGAGGCAGTAAAGGTAGTAGTCAACGCCCCTGCCTGCACCGCACCATGTACTGTACCGGAAGCACCACCTTCACTTTGCATTTCGATAATTTCCGGAACGCCCCCCCAGATGTTTTTCTTTCCCTGCGCAGACCATTCATCAGAGAACTCCCCCATAGGGGAAGCCGGTGTGATGGGATAGATGGCAATAACTTCATTGGTCTTGTGCGCAATATGCGCCACGGCCTGATTGCCATCAAGGGTAGTCTTTTTTGTTATCATCAATTCAATCCCGATATCTATGCACAGGCCATCATTTTGTACCACAAGCTGTTGCAGACCAAGCTGTTTTCCGGCCTTATTGGGACGAAACATCCCTTACTTTGACAGGAATCAAGATGCAGACTCCCATCTCCCAGAGCAGCCAGTGGCTGATCACCGCGTTGGAAATCATGTCGGGCCTGTTCATTTTGCTTCTCGGGCTGTTGGCGCTATGGGTGGTGGCGGTATTTGTTGCCGATATCAGCCAGACACGCCACGCCATCCGTCGCAATTATCCTGTGATCGGGCGCTTCCGTTATCTGTTTGAGAAACTGGGCGGCTTCTTCCGCCAGTATTTTTTTGCCATGGATCGGGAAGAACTGCCTTTCAATCGCGCCCAGCGCACCTGGGTATATCGCGCCGCCAAGGATCTGAACAACACCGTGGCCTTCGGCTCCACCAGGGACATTCGCACACCGGGCAGCGTACTGTTCGTCAACTGCCCCTACCCCACCCTGGGGGAAAATGCAGCTCCATCGACCCCGGTCACCATCGGCAAGGGCTGCCCCTCACCCTATATCGCCCCTTCCTTCTTCAACCTCTCCGGCATGAGCTATGGCGCAATCTCCAAACCCGCCATACAGGCTCTTGCCCAGGGAGCGAAGAAAGCCGGCATCTGGATGAACACCGGAGAAGGAGGGCTTACTCCCTGGCATCTACAAGGCGGCTGTGATCTGGTGTTCCAGATCGGCACGGCAAAATACGGGGTAAGAGATGCGAATGGCGCTCTGGATGACCACAAGCTGGCCAGCATAGCCGCCCATGAGCAGGTGCGCATGTTTGAGCTCAAACTCAGCCAGGGAGCGAAACCGGGAAAAGGCGGCATTGTCCCGGCCGACAAGGTAACCCGGGAAATCGCGGAAATTCGCGGCATCAAGGAGGGCTGTGCTTCCATCAGTCCCAATCGTCACCCCGATATCAGTAATGATAACGATTTGCTGAACACGTTGTCCCACATCCGTGAGGTTACCGGCAAACCTGTGGGCTTCAAGACCGTCATCGGGGACACGCAATGGCTGGATGAGCTGTTTTCCCTGATCAGGGAAAAAGGCAAGAACTATGCGCCGGATTTTATCGCCCTGGATGGCGCAGAAGGCGGAACCGGCGCTTCTCCCATGCCCCTCATCGACGCCGTAGGGCTGCCCCTGAAGGAAAGCCTGCCCCTACTGGTCGACAAGCTCAATGAATACGGGTTGCGGGATCGCGTCAAGGTCATTGCTTCCGGCAAGCTGGTGAACCCGTCGGATATTACCTGGGCATTGTGCGTGGGTGCAGACTTTATCGTATCCGCGAGAGGATTCATGTTTACCCTGGGCTGCATTCAGGCACTGCAGTGCAACGATAACACCTGCCCCACCGGCATCGCCACTCACGACAAAAAGCTGCAGCGGGGGCTGGACCCGGAACTGAAAGCCAATCGGGTGGCAAATTATGTACGCAACATGACCTACGAGGTAGGCATGATCGCTCACGCCTGTGGCCTTTCCTCACCCCGGGGGTTTCAGCGCCATCATGCCCGCGTGGTGCAGGAAAGCGGGCTTTCCGTTCCTCTGAGCGAGATTTTTCCGCCGGTGAAACGCCCCGGCTAACGACGCTGCTGCCGCAGATAGTTGGAACGGCTGCGGGAAGTGGGACGGGCATCGGGAAATACCAGGGGCGCCAATTCCTCCAGGGCGCGCTGATACACCTTGCGCTTGAAATAAATCACCTCTTTGACCGGGTGCCAGTATTTTACCCAGCACCAGTCATCAAACTCAGGCTTCTCGGCACTGTCCAGACAAAAGCCACTTTCATCGCAGGTTACCTGCAACAGAAACCAACGCTGCTTTTGTCCAATACACAGGGGCTGAGCGTGACGGCGGATAAACTTCTTCGGTAAACGATAACGCAGCCAGCGCTTGGTGCTCCCCAGTATCTTGACATGCTGGGGCTTGAGGCCGACCTCCTCTTCCAGTTCGCGGTACATGGCTTCTTCCGGTGATTCGCCTTCCTGAATCCCCCCCTGGGGGAATTGCCATGCATCCTGGCCGATACGACGCCCCCAGAACAGCCGGTTCTTTTCGTTGACCAGTATGATACCCACATTGGGTCTGAATCCATCCCTGTCTATCACGGGATTGTTCTCATTCTTAATCTTTCATTGCCTGCATTTTTCCACAACCTGCCCGAACTCCGCAAGCACATTGGGCAGGGGCGCCCTGAATTGCCAACCAATACGCCTGCCCGCACCTTTCTGCGGCTGAACTTTGAAAACAGTTTCCGGTATAGTTCACTCCAGTTTTTCAATATTCAACGATACGCTATGGCTTTAGTGCTATTCGATCTGGACAATACGCTGCTGGCGGGTGATTCAGACTATCTCTGGGGGCAGTTCCTGGGAGAAAAAGGACTGGTGGATCCGGCTTTCTACAGCGCGGAAAACGAACGTTTCTATCAGGAATACAAGGACGGAGAGCTGGACATATTCGAGTTTCTAGAATTCTCCCTGAAACCTCTTGCCGAGCATTCCATGAATGAGCTGCAAAACCTGCATCGGCAATTCATGGAAGAAAAGATCCATCCCATTGTTTCTGAAGATGCACTGTTACTGGTGGACAAACACCGCAAGCGCGGCGATGATCTGGTGATCATTACTGCCACGAATTCCTTTGTCACAGCCCCTATCGCCCGACGATTTGGCATTCAGAACCTGATCGCCACAGAACCGGAAATCCAGAACAATCGCTATACGGGCAGGGTATCTGACACGCCCTGTTTCCGCGAGGGGAAGGTAAAAAAACTAAATGATTGGCTAAAATGCAGGAATTTGAACCTCGGTGATTCCTGGTTCTACAGCGACTCGCACAACGATCTGGCGCTGCTGGAGCAGGTAACTCACCCCATCCCCGTAGACCCCGACGTCACACTGGCTTCTGTCGCCAGAGAAAAAGGCTGGCCAATACTTTATCTTCACCATGCCTCGCCACCCTCTTAGGAAATCGCTGTCCCTGCTTTTTTTGCTGATTCTGTTTGCAATCGGTAGCCTCGGGGTTTCTTTGATGACCGGCAGTGTGTCCATTCCTGCAGCACAGTTGTGGCAACTGCTCTGGCATGATGATGGCAGCGTGCAATACCGCATCATTCACGAACTACGCCTGCCTCGAACCTTGTCTGCATTCGGCGTGGGCGGCGTACTGGCGCTGGCCGGGGTTCTGATGCAGGCACTGCTGCGCAACCCCCTGGCCGACCCCTATATTCTCGGGGTATCCGGCGGTGCTGCCGTTGCCGTGCTTGGAGCCATGCTCCTCGGCCTGCCCCTGGCCTGGCATGCCCCCATGGCGTTTGTTGGCGCTCTTGCCAGTATTCTGCTGCTGTTTGCCCTGGCACAGCAAGGCAACTGGAACACGTCCAGGCTGTTGCTGACGGGCGTAGTACTCGCTGCGGGCTGGTCTGCACTGATCAGCTTCATACTCAGCCTCAGTCCGCCGATGCAATTGCCGGGCATGCTGTTCTGGCTCATGGGGGATCTTGGTGATGCCTTGACTCCCTCCCTGCCCCTGGCAGTTCTGCTGATCGGATTGGTTATCTCCCTATGGCTGTCCCCGGCGCTGAATCTGGCATTGCTGGGTTCACAGCGGGCTGCTGCACTTGGTGTGGAAATTCGCCGCCTGCATATATACATCTACATACTTGCATCCCTGCTCACCGCAGCCGCTGTCAGCATTGCCGGCGCAATTGGCTTTATCGGCCTGATCGCCCCGCACATGCTGCGCCTGCTGGCGGGCAGCGACCATCGTATCCTGGTGCCCGGCGCTGTGCTGATCGGCGCCGGTCTGCTGGTGCTGGCCGATACTGCAGCCCGCACCCTGATCGCTCCCATGCAATTACCCGTAGGGGTTCTGACTGCGCTGTTTGGCGTGCCCGTATTCCTGTTACTGCTGCACAAAAGCTACGGGGAACGAACATGAAGCGGAAACTGTTACAGGTGGATGATCTTGCCCTGTCCATAGGCAACACCCGCATCACCAAACACCTGGATTTGTATATTGAGGAAGGAAGCTGCTGGGGAATATTGGGCCCCAATGGTGCAGGTAAAACCACCTTGCTGCATACGCTGGCAGGGCTTTATCCGGCGGATTCCGGCCACATCCGCTATGCGGGAAAGAAACTGGATGCGTATTCACCGAAAGAGCTTGCCGGAGTGCGGGGAGTGCTTTTTCAGACCGAGCTAAGTGGGTTCCCCGGCACCCTGTTTGAAACCGTACTTGCAGGCCGGCACCCTCATTTGGGCATCCTCGGCTGGGAAACCCCGGAAGACCTGCAGCAGGCCGCCCGCATGATCAGGCTGGCCGGGCTGGAAGGACTGGAAAGCAGAAACACACAAACCCTGTCCGGCGGAGAGCGTCAGCGCATGGAAATCGCCACCCTGCTGACACAACAGCCACACCTGGCACTACTGGATGAGCCCAGCAACCACCTCGACCCCGGCCAGCAAATTGTCATGCTGCAGCTATTGCAAAAACATTTTGCTAGCGCAGGCCATGCCCTGCTAATGGTGCTGCATGATTGCAGTCTTGCCATAAGATTCTGTGATCATTTACTATTGCTGAAGGGTGACGGTCAGTATCTTGCCGGATCAACACAGAAACTCGCTACCCCGGAAAATCTATCCTGGCTATATCAGCATCCTGTTTCATTGCAACAAGTTGATGGGAATACTTGTTTACATTTTCAGTAACTCACAAGGAGCGCACATGACTCACTCTATACCGAAAATTACCGCCATTGCCCTGTCTGCATTCGCATTGAGCGCCTGCAACAATGACTATTACTACGATGACGGTGGCTATGGTGGTGGCGGGGGTGGCTATGGCGGGGGTTACTATCCTCCAGCATACGACTATGACGCCCCCAGAGCGGAGCTGGTAAACAACTGCAAGGGCAGAGTCAGGGAAAAGGTCAGGAATCGCATCGGCTATGGCGCGAAGATCTCCTGGGGAAACATCGATGTCTACAACAGCTCCCGCCGCGAAGCCACCGTCAACGGCAGGGGCACTGCCCGAAACGAAGGACGCAAGCATAAACTGCACTATACCTGCACCATGAACCGGCGGGATGCCTATGTGCGCAGCGCACGTATCGAGCTGGACAATGACCAGGGCATCGGCGGTGGCGGTAGTGGCAACTGGAACCAGAAAGCCATTCATGCCTGCAAGGAGCGCATTCGCTACCAGGCGAAACGCAATATTCGCCAACAGTTCAGTCTGGACTTTACCAGGCAGAACATCACCACCCCGGCGGAACGCAGGCGCCATGTAAGTGGACAGGCACTCGTCCGGGGAAAGAACGGCAATGGAAAGATCTCCTATGACTGCAAGGTGCATGTCAATCCTATGCGAGTGGACAGCGCCGGGTATCGCTGGGTCAAGCCACTCCCTTCCGCTGGCAGCAGCGGTGGCAGCGGCAACAACATGAAAGCCAAACGCATCTGCCAGGATAATCTGAAAAACAGGCTGCACACATTTGGCTACAGGAAGATCAAGTTCCTTTCAACATCCGTTCGTAACCTCTCTGGCAACAAGAAGCAGGTAAACATCCAGGTGAAGGCCAAAAAGGACGGTGGAAAAGTAACCGAACGCTGGGAATGTCGCGTAAATGCCAACAATGGCAGGGTGCTGAAGATGCAGAAAATCTGGAACTGAACCTCCCTCCAGGTGCTCAAGGATGAACGCCTGGCCCGCATGGTTATTTACCCTCAGCGGACACTTCCAGATCAACCAGGCAGCGCCCGCTTTGCGTCAGCTGCTGGCGCACATGCTCTGCAAAACCGGCGCCGGCTTCTTTGTAGATATTGAAGGTTGCATCCACCCCGGCCTTTTCCAGCGCCAAACGATCATCTTCATAGCGGGTTACTGCTGCAATCAAACCTTCGTAGCCAACATGTTTCAACAACATGACCGTCTGGTGCATGTCCTTGAGCGTCGGCATGGCCAGCATCACCAGGCGCAGGTTTTTTGTATCCACATCCTGCCAGAAATCCAGATCCTCGGCATCTCCCAGTATCGCATTGTGGCCCTTTTCCTGGTGCCAGAGAATGGCATTCTGGTTGGCGTCAATACCTATCACCTTGTCGCCAAATACTTCCCGCATGGTTTCATAGGCACCAGTGCCTACACGCCCCATGCCGGCGACAAGGATCTCTGCACCACCAAGATCCGGATGAATATCCACTGGCAGGCGCGTTTTTGACTGGAACCGGTACAACCAGGGCTCCAGCCTCGCATACAATTCATGCACATGGGCATTGGCAATGGCAGCAATTACGAAACTGAAGGTCAGCGACAGGGCGATGACAACCAGCCATTGCTGTCCCAGCCATCCTGCAGTAACCGCCATGGCGGCAACAATAAGCCCGAATTCACTGTAGCTGGACAGCTCCATGGTGCTCAGGAAAGAGGTTCTCGCCCGCAAACGAAAACGCGTCATTGTCAAGAACCACAGCAGGGATTTCAATGGCAGAATCAGTATCGCCAGCAACACCGCAACCATTACATCGGAAAACTCTGGCAACGTCGCAATACCTATTTGCAGGAAAAATCCCAGCAGGAATAGATCCTTGAAGCGCAACAGGGAACGCGCCAGTTCATTGGACTTTGGCAACCCGCCCAGCAATGCCCCGAAAACCAGCGCCCCGAGACCATCTTTCATGCCCGTCAGGCTGAACAACTCTCCCCCACCTACGGCCATCACCAGGCCAAACAGCACCAGAAGCTCACCATGACCGGAGCGCTCCATGATTTTGTTCAACAACGGCCTTAGCAGCGGGAGCAGAAGCAGGCCAAACGCCCAGACACCGGGCATTTTGCCCGTGGCCAGCGCCAGAAAAGCCACGGCAACAATATCTTGAATAACCAGAATACCGATACTCACCTGGCCATGGCGGGTTTTCATCTCACCCCGCTCTTCAAGGATCTTTACCGCAAACACGGTGCTGCTGAAGCTCAGGGCAAATGCCACCAGCGCCGCCGACCTCCATTCCAGATGGCCGAACCAGGCCAGGCCGACAGCCCCGGCCAGCATCAGGAACCCACCGATGAACAGCACTGTCAGCAGCATATGGATACAGGTGGAACCCCAGATCTCCGGCACCAGCAAGCTGCGCAGGCGCAACTTCAAACCAATGGTGAACAGCAGCAGGAGCACCCCGATATTTGCCGCTTCCTGCAACACTTCACCACCCTGCACACCCAGAGCATGCAAAACAAACCCCGCCAGCAGAAACCCTACCAGGGGCGGTAAATACACCTGCCGGGCAGCCAGCCCGAATAACAGCGCGATCAATAACCAGAGTGGATCCAAAATACAGTTCCTGCTGTCAAGTCAAAGAGAGCCGCCGTTGTTGGTTCGGCGATGAAGTGCCATACTATCAAATGTAGTAAGAATTCTGTTCTCAAGCTGAATGGAGGTAAGCAAAATGAAATCCCTGAAAAGCATTTTACTGGCTGCTATTCTTGCTGGCAGCCTGCTCATGGCCGGATCTGCGAACGCCTGGTTCGGCGGATGGGCGCCATGGGACTGGTTTGATGACGATGACTGGTATGACTATCCACCGCCCTGGTATTACGGCGCCTATCCCGGTTACGGCGCGCCCTATGGCTACGGATACCCTCTGACCTACGGCTATGGCGCCCCTTATTATGGATATGGAGCACCTTATGGATATGGTGGTTATCCCTATGGCGGTTACGGATATGGCTATCCTTATGGCCCACCCACTCCGCCTGCTCCACCAGTTGCGCCCCAGGCTCCGCAACCTGCGCCCGATGCGGGCAGTTCCAGCAAATAACCTCTTTGGAAAGCCGGCGCACCATACTGCGCCGGCTTTTCCGTCTCGACACCACAGCCGCTTCGCGCAATAATCCTCTGCAGGAGGAGAACCCTATGAATAAGCCAGTAAACCGCCGGCGCTTTATACAGTTGCTGGCTGCCGCCAGCGGCGCCACCCTGCTGGGCACGGCAGGCGCCCACCATACCGACAGCCATTTTGAAGACGATGCAAAACATCATATCGTCTATCAGCTGAACAAGGCCGACCCGAAATACATTGGGAGCATCCTGTTTTCCGCAGGTGAAATGATACGCAAATACGGTGACGACGTAGAGGTCGTAATCGCTGTCTTTGGTGAAGGCATTCACTTGCTGGGGAAACGCCCCCAGCGCCCCATCCCCCGGGATCTGCAGCAAAAAGCCTCTTCCCTGGCGGCCTATGGTGTTGCCTTTCATGCCTGCGGCAATACCCTGAAGTCCCTGCGCTGGACGAAGAATGATCTGCTGGACTTCTCCAAGGAAGTTCCCATCGGCATAGACGACATCATGCAACTGCAGGAAAGGGGCTTTACCTATATCTCCTGGTGATTGGATCCCGCCGCCTCCATCCATGGAGTCGTGGAGGATAACAAACCGCCCGCCTCATGACGAAGACGCAGGGCTTCAGTGAAAATCCCGGGAGTGAATCCGCAGCTCCGCCAGCAAAGAACTGTGATCGTACAGCCGCCGCACGATAAGGTGCTGCACACCGTCGGCGCGCTGGATTTCCGCCCACACGCCGAGCAATTTCGCACCCAGCACGATCTTGCGTTGCCGCTCCGCCAGGTGACGCCAGACGATGAGATTGAGGCTTCCGGTTTCATCTTCCAGGGTAATGAAAACCGCATTGCCCTTGCCCGGACGCTGGCGGGTCAGCACCAGCCCCGCGGCGCGCACCATCAGCCCGGGTTGGCGCCGCCCGACTGCTTCCGCCGGAACAAAACGCAGCGCCTCCAGCTTCTCCCGCAACAGGGCCAGGGGGTGACAGCGCAGACTCAGTCCCAGATGGGCATAGTCCGCCAGCACTTCTTCCACCACAGCAGGGAGTGGCAATCCGGGCTGCCTTTCCCGCGGCGGCGCATCCGCCAGCAACGGCAGGCGGGCTTCAATCGCCGCCACCGACCAGTTGGCCATGCGCCGGTTCTGCTCCAGGGAATGCAGGGCGTCCGCAGCGGCCAGGGCGTTGAGATCCCTGCGCTTCAAGTCCGCCCTGGCCGCCAGTTGCTGTACGCTTTCAAACGCACCGGATTGCCGCGCCAGCACCAGACGCCGCACCGCCTGCCGGGACAACCCCTTGATCATGCGCAAGCCCAGGCGCAGCATTAGCATCCCTTCCCTTGTTTCCAGGGTACAGTCCCAGTCACTGGCATTGACCTCTGCCGGCAGCACCTTGACCCCGTGCGCCCGGGCATCGCCAACCAGTTGCGCCGGAGCGTAGAAGCCCATGGGCTGGCTGTTGAGCAAGGCCGCTGCAAACACCGCCGGGTGATGGCATTTGATCCAGGCCGAGACATACACCAGCAGGGCAAAACTGGCGGCATGGGACTCGGGAAAACCGTACTCCCCGAAGCCCTGGATCTGGCGAAAGATACGCTCGGCATATGCTTCGGAATAACCCCGTTGACGCATGCCGGATTTGAGCTTCTGCTCCCATATTTCCATGCCGCCCCTGCGCTTCCAGGCCGCCATGGAGCGGCGGATCTGATCCGCCTCGCCAGGACTGAAGCCCGCCGCCACCTGGGTGAGCTTGATGACCTGCTCCTGGAAGATGGGCACGCCCAGGGTGCGCTCCAGCACCGCCCTGACATCTTCCGAAGGATATTCCACCGGCTCCCGTCCCTGGCGGCGGCGCAGATAGGGATGCACCATGTCCCCCTGGATGGGGCCGGGGCGCACAATGGCGACTTCCACCACCAGGTCGTAGAAGTTCTCCGGTTTCAGACGCGGCAGCATGGACATCTGCGCCCGGGATTCGATCTGGAACACCCCCAGGGTATCGGCCCTGCCGATCATGGCGTACACCTCGGGGTCTTCCGCGGGTATGTCCTGCAGACGCATTCGCCCTGCCGGATCGAGCAGCCGCAGCGCCCGGCGAATGGCGCTGAGCATGCCCAGGGCCAGCACATCCACCTTCAGCAGTCCCAGGGACTCCAGATCATCCTTGTCCCACTGGATGATGGTGCGCCCGGGCATGGCGGCATTTTCCACCGGCGCCAATTCATCCAGCCCGCCACGGCTGATGACAAAGCCCCCCACATGCTGGGACAGGTGCCGCGGGAAACCCAGCAGCTCATTGCCAAGCCACAGTAACTGGCGAATGCGCAGGTTTTCCAGGTCAAAACCCGCCTCTTCCAGCCACGCCCCCTGCACATCTCCCCAGCTGCGCCAGCCGGATACCGCCTGCGCCAACTGTTCCACCTGCTGCAAGGAAAACCCCAGGGCCTTGCCCACATCCCGCAGGGCGCTTTTGGGGCGATAGGTGATCACCGTTGCCGCAAGAGCGGCCCGTTCCCGGCCATATTTGCGGTAGATATACTGGATCACCTCTTCGCGCCGTTCATGCTCGAAATCCACATCGATATCCGGCGGTTCTCCCCGTTCCCGGGAGATAAAGCGCTCGAACAGCAGATTCATGCGCGCCGGATCCACTTCGGTGATCCCCAGGCAATAGCACACGGCGGAATTGGCGGCGGAACCCCTGCCCTGGCACAGGATGCCCTGCTTGCGGGCGAAAGCCACGATGTCCCAGACGGTGAGGAAATAGGCGGCATAATCCAGTTGCGCAATCAGCTGCAGTTCATGTTCGATTTGCAGCCGCACCTTGCGCGGACAGCCCTGGGGCCAGCGCTCCCTCTTGCCCTGCTCCACCAGTTGCCGCAGATAGTCCTGGGGCTGCATGCCTGCCGGGGTGACATCATCCGGGTATTCATAACGCAGCTCATCCAGGGAGAATTTGCAGCGGCGGGCGATTTCCAGGCTTTGCCGCAGCAACTGTGCGGGATAAAGCAGGCGCAGGTCATCCAGGCTGCGCAAATGCCGCTCTGCATTCGGCAATGCCCGCCCGCCCAGGCGGTCCAGGGTGCAATGATGGCGAATGGCGGACAACAGATCCCGCAAGGGGCGGCGGCCAGGCGTATGCATACAGACATTGCCCGCCGCCACCAGAGGCAAGGCGTACCTTGTCCCCGCAGCCTGCAACTGCTGCAAGTGCTGTTCATCCACCCCGTCCCGCAGCAGGGTTGTCACCAGCCAGCCCGTTTCGGCAAACGCCTGCTTGAACCATTGCAGCTGTTCTTCATCCAGCTGCAGGTTCCGGGGCGGAATGAACAGCGCCAGGCAATCCGCCAGGCCATCTTCCAGGTCTTTGCGGCGCAGTTCATATGCGCCCTTGGCCGCCTTGCGCCTGCCCCTGGTGATCAAGCGGCACAGCTGGGTATAACCCTTGCGGC
>Ga0256834_1000160_pt1 | contig 45791 bp, 32 predicted proteins | sample 4281140metaG_FD_190536 | JGI IMG/M metagenome (GOLD analysis project Ga0256834, IMG submission 190536) | Hydrothermal vent microbial communities from East Pacific Rise, Pacific Ocean - 4281-140 | ecosystem: Environmental > Aquatic > Marine > Hydrothermal vents | place: Pacific Ocean: East...
AAGAAAATTATTATAACACGGCCAGCAGTAGAGGCAGGTGAAAGCCTTGGGTTTTTGCCAGGCGATTTAAAAGACAAAGTTGACCCCTATCTACGCCCCATTTACGATGCCTTGGACGATATGATTCCGAAAGAAAAGCTGAAGTATTATATGGAGCATGGAGTTATTGAAATTGCTCCCCTCGCTTATATGCGAGGTAGAACCTTGCATAAAGCCTTTGTATTGTTAGATGAAGCACAGAATACTACACCTATGCAAATTAAAATGTTTTTAACTCGTATGGGGCCAGAGTCTAAGGTGATAATAACCGGTGATACTACCCAAGTAGATTTGCCTAAACACCAGAGTTCTGGTTTGGTGGAGAGTATTAATATCTTAAAAGGAGTTAAAGGCATTGGGGTTATACACCTAGAAGGTAAAGATGTAGTACGCCATAAATTAGTGAAAGAGATTATTGAGGCCTACGAGAAGAAAGGGTAGCTATACATGCTTTCTCAGTGTGTGGTTGTTGTTATTCTTGTAAATATTTTTTGAGTTTCTTCAATGCTTTAGGTAGAATGAGCGAACCAAAAGCCGCATGTGCAAATGCATTGCCGCTTGCTGTTTTTCGAACAGAAATATATAATGCCAATCGATGCTCTCTAATGCTGTATAAGTAATACTTAAACTCCACAGTACTCTCTTTAGGAAGGTTTAAATTTAACTCTCTTTCTCGGTCTGTTTGTTTATGGTATAGGTGAAAATTTCGAGTATATTCAGAAAAGCCTCCTACTAATAAATAATCATAATCTACATACCTATGCAGCCTTTGTAGTTCCTCTGGAGTGGGCTCCCACGAATCATTTAGGTGCAATATGAATCTATAATTAATGGAGTCGAACTCGTGTACAGGCATTACTTTATAATTCAGACTTTGAAGTAATTCTATGGTGCTGGTTGTTGGCTCGGTATCAATAACCAAATCAGTATCTGTTAACCGTACAATAAACTTAGTAGTTGGTGTAACATTAAACTCTTTAGTTGAAGATATGGTATAATGTGTGCCACAGCTACTTAAAAGGGCGATTGTTATTGCTAGTAAAATAAGTTTGGTCATTGATTATTGCCTTGCAAAAACTAAGCCATTGTAACTCAGGTATATTTAACCCCTCTACCGCAAGGTTCGCTAAGGTTCAAAGTTTGCGATACTTTTCTTAGTATTTACAGTTACTTAGCGTCCTTAGCGAGCACATTGCGTCCTTTGCGGTTAATTTTGGAGATACCATTGATTTGAAACCTAAATAGTTACAAGCCATTTTATTTGATATAAGGTTGGAGTAAGTTATTAATTGACTTCCAAGATATTTTTATATACCTTGTTTCAAATACTCGCTATGTTTTTCTGGTCTCAATTTCCCTTTGTTAGAATTACGATTGCCTTTTGCTTAGGCATTATTACTTCTGTTTTTTTAGCTGGGTATCAGGAATTAGCTTTTGTTTGTATAACCATTGGTAGTTTGTTCTTAGTTGGTAGTGTTTTTTTTAACCCTATCATATTCTTAAAGTTTAATTGGATTTTTGGGGTTACACTTATTTTACTAAGTTTTTCCTTTGGTTATGCTCGATTGTTTGTTGAAAGCCAACCTTCTTCAACTATTCCAACTCAAAAGATTAGTGCTTACCAAGGATTAGTCATTTCACAACCCATTCAAAAAGGTAATTTTTATAAAGCAGTAGTAGAAATCTCTAAGGTTAAAGATTTCGTTTGGCGGCCACTAACCTATCGAATTAATCTCTATGTAAGAACGGATTCGGCACTTTATAATTATGGAGATAATATTTTAGTTCAAGGAAGCCCAACAGAACTCAACCCTCCTCAAAATCCAGATGAGTTTAATTATAAACGTTACCTTAGTTTTTTAAGCATTTACCAACAGCACTTTTTAGAGCCAGCTTCTCTCCAAGTGATTTCTTCAGGAAATGGGAATGTGCTTATTGCTACTTCTTTAAAGCTACGCAATCGATTTTCGAGGTTATTAGATGAATACATTACCGAGCCTAAGGAAGCCGCCATTGCAAAGGCTCTACTTTTGGGTAATAAGAGTGAATTAGACGATGAAATAATTAATACCTATGCAGCTTCTGGAGCCATGCATGTATTAGCCGTAAGTGGATTACATGTGGGTATTATTTACGGCATAATTCTTTGGTTATTTTCTCTGCTTCCTACCCATTATCAAAAAAAGTGGTTGATTGCGGCTATCTCAATTCCCTTGCTTTGGGGTTATGCGTTTATTACTGGGTTGTCTCCTTCGGTACTGCGAGCAGTTACTTTATTCTCCATTATGGCCACTGGTAGTTCTTTTAATCGAAGAACGAATATGGTAAATTTATTAGCGGTAAGTGCCTTTATATTATTAGTGTTTAAGCCGTATTTATTAATGCAGGTTGGCTTTCAATTAAGCTACGTTGCGGTATTGGGCATCATATTTTTATATCCACAAATTAGAAAACTTTGGATGCCACCCTATCGTTTTTCTTTGTTTTTCTGGGATATAATCTCTATTTCCATTGCTGCTCAAATAGCTACACTCCCTTTGAGTATTCTTTATTTCCATCGCTTTCCTCCCTATTTCTTAATTTCTAATTTGTTGGTTATTCCTGCTGCAACGTTGATAGTAGGGGTTGGCATTGCTTTTTTTACGCTTTCTTATTTTACCCTTATTACCCAATGGCTTGGGTGGCTTCTGGGCTCAATTATTGGTGTCGTAAATTATGTGTTAACCTTTATTTATGGGCTGCCTTGGAGTAATTGGGATAATATTTATTTAAATGTGTCACAAACTTGGGTTTTATACCTTCTCATTGCTTTCTTGTTTTTATTTGCAGTTTACAAAAATACTTATTGGGCTAAATGGGCTAGTATAACCATGATCTTTTTCTCGGTTCTGGTAGGTTATCGATGGATTCAGAATAATCAACAAAAGCAGATTATTGCCTATAAAGTCTCCAAACATTATGCAATAGATTTAATTCAATCAGGGCAACTACTCTCAGTAATGGATACTGTATTAATGAATAAGCCTGATAAAATTCATTTTCATATTAAGCCAAACAGATTACTTATAGGCGCTAAAGAGAGCAACTTATCTGAGATAGCAATGAGAACTACAAATTTTGGAACAGCTTTGGTTTGGAATGGAATCTCAATTTTAATCGTAAATAAGTATGTTGAAGATGAGTACCCATTTGATATTGTGTTTTCAAAGCAAAACCCTCAAAGACTGTATTTTAGAGGCCAACCTTTACCAGTTAGTAGTATAAATCAACAAGGATTATTAACTATTGAACTATAGTTTTTCTATTTCGAGGCACGAGAAATCTTATAAAGAAAGAGGTATTTATAATGTAGAAGATTCCTCGTGCCTCGAAATGAAAAAACGAGAAAGAAAATCAATTGATAAAAGCTGCTTTGCAAGAATAACTTTCATTTGAATTTTCTATCTAAACCTTAGCTTCGTAAGTTTGATAAAATTCTTTTTATGCAATTTGTAGAATATAAAAACTCAAATCGAATAGGGTATATCACCCTGAACCGACCCAAAAAAAGGAATGCACTTAATTACCAGGTAGTGGCGGAGCTGAAAGAGGCATTTAACTTAGCCAATAATGACTCTGATACCAAAGTAATTATTTTAACGGCAGAAGGAGATGCGTTTTGTGCAGGAGCAGATTTGGCTTACTTAGAAGAATTACAACAAAATTCGTTTGATGAAACCCTTGCAGATTCAAACCATCTAAAAGAATTGTTTCTGCAAATTTATACCTTATCAAAAGTGGTAATTGCTGCTATTCAAGGGCATGCCATTGCAGGGGGCAGTGGCTTGGCTTCTGTGTGCGATTATGCTTTTTCTGTGCCTCAAGCAAAATTTGGCTATACCGAAGTGCGAATTGGGTTTATTCCTGCCATTGTAATGGTATTTTTAATTCGGAAAATAGGAGAGCAAAAAGCAAAAGATGTATTACTTTCAGGCCGACTGATTACTGCTCAGGAAGCTGCTGAGATTGGAGTAATCACAAAGGTTATAGAAGCTGATTTGCAAAAAGAAGTGGAGGCCTTTGCACAAGAATTGATTGCAAAAAACTCTGCCCAAAGCATGGCGCAAACTAAGCAAATGATTGCCAATGTGCAAAACCTATCATTAGAAGAGGGGCTGCATTTGGCAGCGGAACAAAATGCCAAAGCAAGAGCAACCGATGATTGTAAAAAAGGAATTTCTGCTTTCTTGAAAAAGGAAACTATTAAATGGTAGCTGTTAATAATTAACACAGAACCATGTCGATTATAAATCCTCTTCTTGGAAGAGGAAGGGGTGGATTTTACCCTTATCTTTATAAATATTTAAGCGTTTTATTTGACCACACCCGAACTCATATTAAAAAAATATTGGGGATTTGATTCCTTCCGACCTGTTCAACAAGAAATAATAAATTCTGTGTTGGAAGGACAAGATACCTTGGCACTTTTGCCAACTGGTGGAGGCAAGTCAATTTGTTATCAGGTGCCAGGGTTGCTAAAAGAAGGCATTTGCATTGTAATTACTCCGCTTATTGCCTTAATGAACGACCAAGTGGCTGCACTGAAAAAAAGAGGCATCAAAGCCATTGCTATCCATTCAGCACTTGATTACAGAGAAATTGATAATGCCCTAAACTCCTGTATTTATGGAGATATCAAGTTCCTTTATTGCTCGCCCGAACGTGTGCAAACGGAGCTCTTTATCGAACGAGTAAAAGAAATGAATGTGAACCTGCTTGCTGTTGATGAAGCACACTGTATTTCCCAGTGGGGGCACGATTTTCGACCTTCTTACTTACAGCTTAAAGAGTTTAGGACTTTGTTAGAGGCTGTTCCTGTATTGGCTCTTACGGCTACGGCAAAAGGGAAGGTACAAGCAGAAATTCAATCAGAGCTTGGTTTTAAAGAGGGGCATTTATTCAAAAGTAGCTTCGCTCGGCCAAATATTTCATTTTCGGTAAGAATGGTGGAAGATAAAGAAGCGAAGTTGATTGAAATATTATCAAAAGTTGGTGGGAGTGCAATTATATATGTGAGGTCGCGAAAAGGGACAAGAGACCTATCCGAACTCCTTAAAAGAAATAAGATTTCTTCCACCTTTTTTCACGCAGGTCTTCAACCAAAAGACAAAGAACAACGGCAGCAAGGATGGATTAATAATTCAATTCGGGTGATGGTGGCAACCAATGCCTTTGGCATGGGCATAGATAAACCCAATGTACGACTTGTGGTACATTACGAAGCGCCCTCTTCATTAGAGGATTACTATCAGGAAGCAGGTAGAGCAGGTAGAGATGGCCGTTTAGCTTATGCAGTTCTGTTGGCCTATAAAGCAGATTTTGAGCAAATGAGAAACCAGTTGGAGTTAAATCATCCTCCAAAGGAGTTTTTAGTACAAGTGTATCAAGCCGTGGCTAATCATTTTCAAATGGCGGTGGGCAGTGGGTTTATGAGTTCCAGAGTATTTGATTTGCACGAGTTTTGCACAAAATACGAACTCGATATGATTGCAACGTTTCACGCCTTTAAAAGATTAGAGGAAGAAGGGCTTTTGCAATTAACCGATTCCTCATTGCGGCATAGTCGGCTTAAAATCTCGGTTAATAATACAGAGCTTTACAAGTTTCAAATTGCCAATGTAAAATTCGATGCCTTTATTAAGGGAATTCTTAGAATTTATGGAGGAGGACTGTTTACTGATTTTCTTGTAATTTCTGAATCGAAAATTGCTCAATTTATTGAGGTTGCTGAAAAACAGGTGATAGAACTGCTGAATAAATTGGATAAAATAGGCATAGTGTCTTATGTGAGGGCATCTGGTAAGCCAGAAATTGTTTTCCTACAACCCAGAGAAGATACCTCACGACTTTTTAAATCCTCTACAAGGTTGGATATCCTTAAATCAAATGTTTCTCAAAGGCTAGATACCGTTATTCAATACCTGAAGGATGATAAATCGTGTAGGATGAAATTACTTCTGGCATATTTTGATGAGGAATTTGATGACTGCGGAAAGTGTGATAATTGCCTGGTACAAAAACGTGGTAAGAAAGAAGATTACCAAGCATTAATTATTCAAAAATTGAGTGCAAAAAATATTGATTTAGAGCAACTTGTGGGCGATATTTCAGATTTAAAGAAAGATTTTGTTTTAACCACCATCAGAGAAATGTTGGATGCAGGGGTGATTAAAAAAGCAGGTGAGTTTTATTATTTGGCTTCAAATTGATTGATATGGTTTTTAAAATTTGAATTAGGTTGTAATTTGGTGAAAATTTTAAACTTGAAAATAAAGATTATTATGAAAAAATACTTTTTAATAGCTGCAGTGCTATTTTTTACCATTGATGTGAACGCACAATGTAATCAATACTTTAAGGTGCAGCAAGGTACAAATTGGACATTATCTAATTATGATGCGAAGGGGAAATTGCAAGGGAAAACCATTCAAAAAGTAACGGAATATTCTGAGTCTTCTAATGGATTTGTTGCTACATTCGAAGTAACTTCGGTAGATAAAAAAGGGGAGCAAACAATGATTGGCTCAAGTAAAATGACCTGTGAGAATGGTGTTATATTTTTTGATATGAACGATATGTTTCCCGAAGAGCAAATGAAATCCATGAAAGATATGGAGATGAAACTAGAAGGTACAAATCTTGAGCTTCCAGATAATTTAAAAGTAGGCCAGCAGCTTAAAGATGCAAGTGTTGTTATGAAGGTAATGGGGCCTATGACTATGAGTTTTACTATTGATATTGTAGATCGCAATGTAATTGGCAAAGAAACCTTAGATACGCCTGCAGGATCTTTCGACTGTTTTAAAGTTAGCCAAACTGTTAAAATGAAAATGATGATGAAAATGGAAATGAGTTCTGTTGAATATTATTCTAAAGATGTGGGAATGGTTAAATCAGAAACGTATGATAAAAAGGGTAAGTTGAAAGCTTACTCACTTTTAACAACTTATAATTATTAATTATGAAAAAAATATTAAAGAGTTCACTGGTTTTGATATTGACCGTTGCTTCGTTTTACAGTTTTGGACAAACGATGCAAAAAGACATGGAGTACCTTGCTGCTGATAAATTAGAAGGAAGAGAGTTTGGTTCAAAAGGCGAGGTTGAGGCAGCAAAATACCTGGCTAAGCGATTTAAAAAATTAGGGCTAGAGCCAAAAGGTACTGATGGGTATTTTCAAGTTTTTTCGGTTAAACCTAAGTATAATCCGCATGCTAAAGTACAAGCAGATACAAGCAAGGCCTTGGAAGGAAGAAATGTAATTGGGTTTATTGATAATAAAGCTGAATATACGGTGGTAATAGGGGCGCACTTCGATCATTTAGGTTACGGGGATGAAGGCTCATTAAGTGAAGAAAAAGCCATTCATAATGGGGCAGATGATAACGCCAGTGGGGTAACGGTAATGTTGCAACTGGCAGAATGGTTAAAGGGTAAATACACAAATAATAATTATTTATTCATTGCTTTTTCAGGTGAAGAAAAAGGACTGTGGGGTTCTAATTGGTATGTAAAGCACCCGACCATAGAACTTTCAACAGTTAATTATATGCTTAATATGGATATGGTGGGTCGTTTAGACAAAGAGAAGAAACTAGCTGTATATGGAACAGGCACCTCTCCAACTTGGAATACTATTCTTACTAAAATAGCAGAATCTAACGGAGTTAAAATGATTGCTAAAGAAAGTGGCATTGGGCCGTCAGATCATACCTCATTTTATTTAGAAGACGAACCTGTATTGCATTTTTTCACCGGTCAGCACGATGATTATCACAAGCCAACCGATGATGCAGACAAAATTAATTATGAAGGGATGAAAACTGTTCAGAAATTTATTGAAGATGTAATTGCTTCGGTAAACGATGCAGGTGAACTTGAATTTACAAAAACCAAAGATGAAGACTCTCGAAAAGCGCCTAAATATTCTGTAACCCTTGGAGTTATTCCTGATTATATGTTCGAAGGGCCAGGAATGTTACTTGGTGGGGTTAAAGAAGACAGACCTGCACAGAAAGCCGGAATGCAAAAGGGTGACGTCATCATGAAAATTGATGACCTCGATATAACTGATATGATGGCTTACATGAAAGCATTAGGCATGTATAAAAAAGGCGATACATCTAAAGTGATAGTAAAGCGAGGTGAAGAGGAAATTACATTTGATGTAACATGGTAATATAGTAAATGGAGTTTCTTTTTTACTTACCCGCTGGTGTTACGCAAAACAAATACCGTCATTACGAGGGCGGAATTTTAAAATAAAATCAGCGTAGGGAAATGACGGAATCACAAAAGGTTTCTTTTCTATTCCGAGGTACGAGGAATCTTCTCAAGTTAGAAAGTTACCTTCAAGGTGTAGAAGATTCTTCGTTCCTCAGAATGAAAAAAGTAAAACTGAACCCTTGTTACAAATGGTTACGTCAATGGTAGGGCGGAATTTTAAAATAAAATCAGCGTAGGACAATGACAGCTAAGGTCGGACGTTAGTCAGACCGATTGGGGGAGGTAGCTAGTCCGACTATCGTCTGACCTAAGAGTTTATTGGTTAGAATACAGCGAAAAAAAACCTGTCAATGGTAGGAACAGCCTGCCCCGTTTTTTTTTCGGGGAAGCAATCTCTAAATTAGAGACTACAGGGTTAAGATGAACAGACTGCCGCACTTCGTTCGCAGTGACGAAAAGCTTAACTAAACGACATTGATTGCTTATTTGTGATTTTTTTTTAAAATAGCGACTTTATTGACGGGCTAAATAGGGCTTGCTGAAAAAGTCCCAAGTGCGTTTAGATACGAACAGGCAAAGCGAAGATGTATAAGAATACTTCGAGTTGAAGCCAGTGAAGTAGATGACGTGCTTGGGGCTAACTTAAAAAATCCTATACTGGCTTTTTTAAAGTGCACGGATTTTAGCATTTTTTATTAAAACCCTTTCACTTCAAACCTAAAAAAAAGATTTAATTATTTAATATTCAATTTGTTAAGTGTTTTTCAGCAAGCCCTAAATAGAGATATAGTAGTAACGAAATTGATTTAAAATCTTTATTAAATTTGTGTAATAATTACACATAAATGAAAATTAATCAAGACATTAAGGTGGCTGTTGATGCAGTTGTTTTTGGATATACCGAAAATGTGCTTAAAATTTTACTTATCAAGCAAAAATTCGGGACTAATGAAGACAAATGGGCATTGCCTGGAGGGTTCGTAAAAAACAAAGAATCTCTTGATGAAGCCGTATCTAGAGAGTTAAAAGAGGAAACCGGAGTTGTAGCAAATTATTTGGAGCAACTGTACACTTTTGGGAGCTTAAATCGCGATGAAAGGGCTAGAGTGATTTCTGTTTCTTATATCGCACTTATTAACCCTAAGAACTATTCCTTAAAGGCAGATACCGATGCAATAGATGCTAAATGGTTTGCAATCAGTCATATTCCAAAATTAGCATTCGATCATAAAGAAATATTGAAAAAAGGAATAGAAAGGTTACAGGCAAAAATCAGCTATCAACCAATAGGGTTTGAATTACTTGATTTGAAATTCCCTTTTTCTGATTTGGAAAATTTGTACCAAACAATTTTGAAAAAAAAAATTGATCGAAGAAATTTTAGAAAAAAACTACTAAGTTTTAAAATTCTCAATGAAACAAATGAATTTCAAAAAAATGTTAGCGGTCGTCCAGCTAAACTTTATTCGTTTAACAAGAAGAAATACAGGGAGTTAGAGAGAGATGGCTTTCATTTTGAAATTAAATTAGTGTAAATAATACGCAAAAAGTTTTTGCATTTGCTTTCTTGTGTTTACATTTGTGTAAATAATACGCAAATGATATTAAATTTAGACAATAACTTCAATCCTTACCCGAATGAGAAAAGTATAACGTACGAGATGTTTACTTTCTCAGGAGGTGAGCCTCATATCAAAATCCAATCTGATTTAAGTCGGGTCAATGAGGTCACAATTACTCAAAGGGTTAAATCATTTAATGATGTTGGTAAAATTCTTATTGCTGTTAATGCACTAAGAGGTGCTGGTGTTCAAGAGGTAAATTTACTGCTTCCGTATTTTCCTGGAGCAAGACAGGATAGGTTTATGGTTAATGGAGAGGCATTGACTGTAAAGGTTTACACAGACCTATTTAATCAGCTAAGCTTTAAATCAGTTATAATATTCGATCCTCATTCAGACGTTACTCCTGCCTTACTTAATAACCCTATAGTTGTTGAAAATTATCGGTTTATTGAAAAGGTTATCGCTAAAATTGGTAGCAGTATTCTATTAGTTTCACCAGATGGAGGAGCTCTAAAAAAGATATATAAATTAGCTTCTTATTTGAATAAGTATAATGTTATTGAATGTTCTAAGTCAAGAGATGTTAACTCTGGAAAACTTTCGGCTTTTAAAGTTTATGCCGATAATTTGGAAGGTAAAGACTGCTTGATAGTAGATGATATTTGCGATGGAGGTAGAACTTTTATAGGCCTTGCTCAAGAATTAAAGTCAAAAAATTGCGGAAAATTATACCTGGCCATAAGTCACGGAATTTTTAGTAAAGGGTTGAGAGAATTATCTAATCAATATGAAATGATATTTACAACAAACTCTTTTTCTGACTTTGAAGATGTTGATAGTTTAACTCAGATAAATTTTGATTATGGACTTTTATCTTAATACCGAAAACACATATAGCAGACTATATCAAGAGTATAACAAGTATGGATCACTCGTAGTTGCATTCGATTTTGATAATACTGTATTCGATTACCATAATAATGGGTGGTCGTTTGATCAAATGGTGAACCTCTTACAACAACTTAAACACATAGGTTGCTACTTGATAGTATTTACTGCAAATGAAGATGAAGAATTTGTTAAAACTTATTGTAAGGAGAATAATATTCCTTTTGATGGAGTTAATGAAAACCCTCCATTCTACAAGTCTGAAAGTAGAAAAATATACTATAATATTTTATTAGATGACCGTGCTGGTTTGAATGAGAGTTATACAGTTTTAAGAAAATTAATTAAAAGCATAAAATTATGACACCACTACTATTTACAGATGGTTATAAAGTTGACCATAGAAGGCAATATCCAAATGAAACAACCTTAGTTTACTCAAATTGGACACCAAGGAAAAGTCGTATTAAAAACATTGATAAAGTGGTGTTTTTTGGGCTGCAATATTTTATAAAAAAATACTTGATTCAAGAATTTCAGGAAAATTTCTTTAATAAACCCAAAGAAGAAGTTTGTAGAAAATATAGTAGAAGGATAAATAATTACTTAGGAGAAAATAGAGTTGGTATAAAGCATATTGAAGAGCTACATGATTTAGGGTATATCCCAATGGTAATTAAAGCATTGCCCGAGGGAGCTTCGGTACCAATAAGAGTACCAATGTTTACCATGTATAATACCTTACCTCAATTTTTTTGGTTAACTAATTATTTTGAAACCTTGGTTTCAACTACGGTATGGTTGACTTGTAACTCAGCAACAATTGCAAAACAATATAGGAAGATATTGGATCAATACGCTAAAGAAACTTCGTCAAATGTGGAGTTCGTAGATTGGCAAGGTCATGATTTTTCAATGAGGGGAATGGCTGGGTTAGAGGCTTCTGTAATGAGTTCTGCTGGACACTTACTTAGTTTTACTGGTACAGATACCATTCCGACAATCGACTTTTTAGAAGAATATTATAACGCTAATTCCGATTCTGAGTTAGTAGGTGGTTCTGTTGCCGCAACTGAACACTCTGTAATGAGCATGGGCACTAATATTGGCGAACAAGAAACATTTAAACGTCTTATAAACCAAATTTACCCAGAAGGAGTTGTTTCAATTGTTTCAGATACTTGGGACTTATGGAAAGTACTTACAGAGTACCTGCCAAACCTAAAAGAAGAAGTGTTGGCAAGAAATGGAAAGGTGGTTGTGAGACCAGATAGTGGAAACCCTGTAGATATTATTTGTGGAAATCCAGATGCCAGAACTACTGCTGAGAAAAAAGGAGTAATAGAACTTCTTTGGGATACGTTTGGCGGCACTATTAATGAGAAGGGTTACAAGGAACTAAATGATCATATTGGTGCAATTTATGGTGATAGTATTACACTAGAGCGAGCGTCTCAAATATGTGAAAGGCTGAAGGAAAAAGGCTTTGCATCTACTAATGTAGTTTTAGGAATTGGTTCATTTACGTACCAGTATAACACCAGAGACACATTTGGGTTTGCAATGAAAGCAACTTATGGGGAGGTTGCTGGAAAAGGTAGAGAAATTTACAAAGACCCTATTACGGATGATGGGACAAAAAAATCAGCGAAAGGCTTAATGAAAGTTGTTATTGAAAATGGAGCATACGCTCTAATCGATCAAGTAAGTTGGGTAGAGGAGTGTAAAGGAGAACTTAAAGAAGTTTATAGAAATGGAATCCTTTTAATAGATGATACCTTGAGTGAAATAAGAAAGCGTGTTAGGTCATAATGTTCCTAATGTTGAGAGCGCAAATAAAGTGTATCAAATTGGAGAAATTTGTTGATTGTAAGGTTAATCCTTCTAGGTTTTACTGAAAAGAAATCTTGGCCTTTTTTTATAATACCTTAAATCCGCAAGGTATCTATTACAAGCCTTAATATACTATCATTCAGTCATTTGCTCGGTATTTGGTACTCACCAATATTCAACATTGTTTCCGTTCCAAATACCTGTGCGAATGCCTGACTAACAGCATCTTAAAGCTTTCATAACGAAGTCCCTTGCGGATTTAAGGTAATAAAATAATTTCTAAAGAATATAATGGCTCAAGTCTTTATTTTTAACCAGTCCCGATAATTTCTCCTCTACCATTTCTTTGGTAATAGATATTTTGGCATTAGGAGCAATTACCTCTGGTACATCGAATAGAAAATCGTTGAGCAGTCTGCTCATGACGGTATGAAGCCTACGAGCTCCAATATTTTCGACCTCTTCATTTATTTCAAAAGCAGTTTCAGCAATGGCTTCTAAAGACTCATCAGTAAATTGAAGTTCTACTTCCTCAGATTTAAAGAGTGCAGAATATTGTTTAGTTAAAGCGGTTCTAGGTTCCTTAAGAATTTTATAAAAATCTCCTTGTGTAAGTTTCTCTAATTCTACTCTAATCGGGAAACGGCCTTGAAGCTCTGGAATTAAATCAGACGGTTTTGAAACGTGAAACGCACCTGCCGCAATAAATAGCACGTGGTCGGTTTTGAGAACCCCAAACTTGGTGTTTACAGCAGAACCTTCTACAATAGGAAGCAAATCTCTTTGAACTCCTTCTCTACTTACTTCTGCCCCTTTATTACCTCCACCACCTCCACTGGCAATTTTATCAATTTCATCAATAAAAATAATACCCGAATTAGCTGCTTTTTCAAGTGCTTCCTCTTTTACTTCATCCATATCAATCAGCTTGGCACTTTCGGCCTCCATTAATAAACGTCTGGCTTCTGCAATGCTTACTTTACGTTTCTTAGCACGCTTAGGCATCATATTGCCAAGCATCTCCTGCATATTAATCATCGATGCTTCGTCAATCATTCCACCTCCAATCATGCCAATACCAGAGGAAGATGGTTGGTGCACATCAATTTCTATCTTCCTGTCTTCCAACTCTCCATTACGAATCTTTTCTCTAAACCGATCACGAGTGCGTTCATTAAGTTCGCTATCGGTTTTAGGCTCAGTATCAACAACTTCGATAGTGCCCGTTGCTTTTGGAGTTCCATTACTTTTAATTGGTGGAATTAGTGCATTTAATATCATGTCTTCCACAATCTTTTCCGCCTTCTCTTTTACCTCAGTTTTTTTAGCAGTTTCCACTAACGAAACCGATTGAGCCACAAGATCTCGCACCATTCCTTCTACATCTCTACCTACATATCCAACTTCGGTAAACTTAGAGGCTTCCACCTTTATAAATGGAGCATCTGCAATCTTGGCCAACCTCCTTGCAATCTCTGTTTTACCCACACCTGTAGCGCCAATCATTAAGATATTATTAGGCATAATTTCTGCCTGAAGGTCACCTTCTACATTCATTCTACGCCAACGATTTCTCATAGCGATAGCTACATTTTTTTTGGCATCGGCTTGCCCAATTATATATTTATCTAACTCCTTTACAATTTGTTGTGGAGTAAGGTTTTCTTGCATATTCATATCCTTATTTTTATCTTGTTAACAAGTTTTGTCAAGATTTTGTTGCTATACCACATAAAATCTCACCAAAACCTTATTTCTCACTTTATTGCCATAGGCTTCGCCTGCGGTTATAAATATATCACCCCCTACGGGGTTAATTATTCTTTATCAATTGGTTCAAATCTACATTTAAGGTAAGCATATTGGCATTGCCTGCCACATTATAACCTCCATAGGCATAAACAAATTCAAACACTTTTGTTTTAACATTCAACCCTAACGAAAAGCCAGAAAAACTACCAGCGTTATCTACTTTTAACTCTCTTTTTCTTAAATGGTTATAGCCAAATAATATATTAATATGTTTATTAATCAAAAGTTCGGTGCCAATAACCACGTGCCGCATTAAATTATCTGCAAATTCATTAGTTATAGTTTCGTTAGGCAAGGTTAAATCCCACTGGTTGAGTTTATAAAATGTAAGTGAGAATCGGAATGGCATATGTAATGGTTTTACACTTATTCCGAATTGCACATCAAATGGTAATGATGTTTCCACTGATTCTGAAATTTGTGACCATTGAAAGCCCATATTTTTTATGGTCATTCCAACGGTAAATCGTTGGGAAGGATGCACAAATAAACCTCCCAAATCAAAAAGTGTTGCGCTGCCAGAAAATCCTGCAATATTTGATCCTGCTTGTTTTAAAGATGCACCAAATCTGAAATTGTTGGAAACCCGAACATGGCTAATGGTAATGGCATAATCGTTCGGCTTAAAACTATTAGTAGGGTTTCCGGCATTATCATACCCATCAATTTTGCCATACGATAAGTATTGCACGCCTGCCGACCATAGCCCTGCTTTCTTAAACGAATGGCTATAAGTTGCAGAGCTTAACCCAACGCCTGTAGGAAAAGCTGTATAATTTACGGTTGACCTATTGGCCAAACTATCAGATGCCAAGGCTGGGTTACTTAAGAATAAATTTGGGTCATTATTGAATAGGCTAATATTAACCCCTCCAACTCCTCCTAATTTTGCCCCATAGGGCAAGTTTAAAAAAGTATAGGCGGTTGTGCCAGCTTGTTGTGCTAAAGCTGTTTTAATGCCTACGATTAGGATGATAAAAAGTAGTCCTTTCTTTAACAATTATTTCTTTTCTTCAGGTATAATAAATTTCATTGCGTTATCAACCTTTTGGTTGAGCAAAGCAATTTTTAATACTTCATCTACCACGTCCACATAATGAACCGTAAAACCTTTTAAATATTGCTCATCTATCTCTTCAATATCTCTTCGGTTTTTTGAGCAAAGCACAACCTCTTTAATTCCTGCTCTTTTGGCAGCTAATATTTTCTCTTTAATTCCTCCTACGGGTAGCACTTTTCCTCGCAAAGTAATCTCGCCCGTCATTGCCAGTTGTTTCTTAATTTTGCGTTGCGTAAAAATAGAAGCCAACGAGGTTAACATTGTAATACCTGCCGATGGCCCATCTTTAGGCACGGCACCGGCTGGCACGTGGATATGCAAATCGTAATGATCGAATACACGATAGTCAATTTCTAACTTGTCTGCATTCGATCTTAAGTACGAAAGAGCTGCCATAGCAGATTCCTTCATTACATCGCCTAACTGGCCTGAGATGGTAAGCTTTCCTTTACCTCTGCTTAGGCTCGATTCGATGTATAAAATCTCTCCCCCAACCTGCGTCCAGGCAAGACCAGTAACAACACCTGCCAACTTATTATCTTGGTATAATTCTCTATCAAATATTTCAGCACCTAGTATTTTTATTACTTCGCCTGACTTTATCATAGAAGGATGTTTCTCTTCCATAGCCACCGACTTGGCTATATTTCGAATGACACTGCCAACCCTTCTTTCTAAATTACGAACACCAGATTCACGGGTGTAACCATCAATGGTTTTTATAATGCCCTCTTTATGAAAACTAACATCTTTTTTTGTGAGACCATGTTCAGTTAATTGCTTTGGTATTAAATGCCTTTGAGCAATTTTTGTTTTTTCTTCCAGAGTATAACCATTCAATTCAATAATCTCCATTCTATCTCTTAACGCAGGGTGAATGGTATCTAATGAATTGGCGGTAGCAATAAATAACACCTTAGATAAGTCGTAGTCAACTTCTAGGTAATTATCATTAAATGTACTGTTTTGCTCTGGGTCAAGCACCTCTAATAAAGCAGAAGAAGGGTCGCCTCTAAAGTCGGAGCTAACCTTATCAATTTCATCTAGAATGAAAACCGGATTAGATGACTTCGCTTTTTTTAAGTTCTGAATGATTTTACCCGGCAAAGCTCCTACATAGGTTTTTCTATGCCCACGAATCTCCGCTTCATCGTGTACTCCGCCAAGCGACATACGAACATAACTACGATTTAATGCATTTGCAATGGAACGCCCCAGCGAAGTTTTACCAACCCCAGGAGGGCCATATAGGCATAAAATAGGCCCTTTCATATCTTTCTTTAGTTTTAAAACTGCTAAATACTCAATAATTCTATCTTTTACTTTTTCTAATCCAAAATGGTCTTTGTCTAAAATTCTTCTGGCTCTTTTTAAATCAAAATTATCTGTGGTAAAGGTGTCCCATGGTAGTTCGAGCAACAGCTCTACGTAATTCATTGCTACAGGAAATTCAGCAGCGGCAGGATTCATTCGTATGATTTTATCAAGCTCTTTTTGAAAATGAAGATTGATTTCACTAGGCCATTTTTTCTTTTCACCTTTGATTCTTAACTCTTCAATTTCTCGATCTGGGCCATCGAACCCAAGCTCATCTTGCAATACTTTCATTTGCTGTCGCAAATAATAATCGCGTTGCTGCTGGTCGATATCGGTACTTACTTTTTTATGAATTTCATGCTTGAGTTCAAGCATTTCCACTTCTTTTAGTAAATACTGAAGAAGTACCTCTGCTCGTTTCTTGCCGTCATTTATCTCAAGTAATTTCTGCTTGTCTTTTACATCTACGTTTAAATTAGATGAAAGAAAATGAGTTAAAAATGATGGGTTACTAATATTATCAAGTGCCATTTGAGCTTCTTGAGGAATATCAGGATTTAAGTGTAAAATTCTTGTGGCCGCATCTTTTAAAGACTGAACCAAAGCAATGGCCTGCTTACTCTTCGCTTTAATTACATTCTTATCTGTTAGGTAGGCAACTTTAGCTTTGAGGAATGGGGTTTCTTGAAGTACTTCAGCTATCTTATACCTCTTTTTACCTTGAATAATAATGGTTGTATTGCCATCTGGCAACACCAACATCTTCAAAATCTTGGCAACGGTTCCCACTTTATATAAATCAGCAACTTTAGGGTCTTCGTCTTTTCTATTTTTTTGGGCTATAACTCCAATGAGCCTGTCGCCCTCATAGGCTTTTTTTACTAAACGGATAGATTTTTCTCTCCCCACCGTAATCGGAATTACTACGCCTGGAAAAAGAACGGTGTTTTTTATGGGTAAAATTGAGAGTTCTTCAGGTAAGTCGCCTGTTTCTTCTTTTTCAGCATCAATTGATACCAATTGTATTAAATCTTCGCTGTCGTCTTGGTTAAGCTCCGAAAGAGCAAATTCATCTAACAACGGTCTGTTTCTATAACTCATATTATGTCATTATGGCATAAATACTGTAATCTAGCCACCTTAAAAATTCAATCTGCTTATACTTCAATACCTATGCCATATTTTACGAGTACTAGAAATATGGTTTTCGGAATGCGAAATTGTAAGTTATAAAAGTTTTAGATTGCTTACAAAGCAGAATTGATGCAATTTTATGCCAATGTTAAACTTGCTACATAAATATAGCTGGCTTTTGCTATTTCTTTTTATAAGTTCTTCGTTGTTTGCTCAGCGCAGACCACGTAAAAATATTACCATAAAAGACTCTCTTGTGTCTGCCTACGATTATGGTAGTTCAGAACTATTTAGGTTTCCAAACATAAACCGTACTGCTTATTATTATAGCAAAAAGGAGTTTAAAAAAATTAAACAATACAACAACAAGAAGGATTGGGAACATCTTTATCCGGTTTTAAAAAAGTATGTAGCCAAATTTGGAGTAGAAAACTTTTATAAAAACACATATCTCATTTGGCGCCTTGCCAAGCTTACTGAGTCACTAGGTAACGAGCAAGAGTCTATTTTCCTATACCGGTTAGCCCTGAATCATTACCGTAGTAACCTCGATGTAAAAACTATTGAATTAACTTATGATTCATTAAATCAGAAGAATGCAATTGAGTATGTGCCCATAGATTATTATTATGAGCTTGTTGAATACCGAAAGCAAGTAGATACCTTACGCCCACCACGGGGAGTACTTTTAAATATGGGCAAGTGGATAAATTCTGATTATGCCGACTATGCTCCGGCACTTAATAATGATGACAACTTTTTGCTTTTTACCACAAAAAGAGATGTATCAGAAGACCCGTTGGAGCGAAAACAAATTGAAAACTTATATTTCAGTATTGGCGATGGTATTACCTGGGAAACAGCCCAACCGCTAGAAGGAATTAACACAGAATTAAATGAAGGCTCTGGCACATTAAGCCATAATGGCAAAGAACTATTTTTTGCCAGGTGCGAAGCACCAGATGGGTTTGGCAACTGCGATATTTATGTGGCCGAAAAACAAGAAGACAACACGTGGGGCAATGTGCATAATTTAGGCACCAACATTAATAGCAAAAGTTGGGATTCTCACCCAACCTTAAACCAAACAGACGACACGTTATATTTTGCTTCTGACAGAATTGGAGGGTTTGGCCTATCGGATATATATTTCGCCATTCGTGATGAAAGCGGCATTTGGGGTGAAGCACAAAATGCAGGGCCTATTATTAATACAAGGCAAAATGAGGTGAGTCCGTTTTACCACCATAAAAATAATGTACTTTACTTTAGTTCCAACGGACACCTTCTCAATTTTGGAGAGTTCGATATTTTTAAAACGTATAAGCAAAATGGGGTTTGGTCATCTGCTAAAAATATTGGCCCCTTGGTAAATGGGCCAGGGAGTGAGTTTTATTTTACTATTGATAGTAAATCAGAAAACCTGTTTTATGCCAGATCGGCCGAGAATAATATGGATAACCTAGATTTATATTCGTTTCCGTTACCAATGGAAGCCCAACCTAATGCCAATACACGTTTGGCTGGTACTATAAATGACACGGAAACTGGTGAAGCCATTTCTGGGATTGTTTCTATTATTGATCTTGATAACGGCATTGAAGTTGCTCCTCAATTTTTACGACCTGATGGTAGCTTTGAATTTAAGCTTATTAATAATAATAATTACTTGGTCATTGTTCAGGGAGAAAATTTCTTTAGGATAGAGGAGCTTATTCACTTAGAAAACGACACTAGAATAACTACTCAGGTTGAACCAATCTCCACCAAAATAAAGTTTGAATCCATTGTATTTGGCAATGGAGAGTCTAAGCTAAATAGTGGTATGTACGATGATCTTGATAAAGTGGCAGACTTTTTACTTGATAATCCTAAATTTAAACTGCGAATATCCGGTCATACTGATAGCGATGGCAGAGAAGACTTTAATCTAAAGTTATCGCAGGAGCGAGCAGATGCTATAAAGGAATATTTAATTTATTTTGGAAATATTGAAGAAGATCGGATAGAATCTAAAGGGTTTGGCAGTTCTCAGCCCATTTTAAAAGATCATTCGGATGAAGCAAAAAAATTAAATAGAAGAGTAGAATTTGAATTGTATCGAAATTAGATACACATTAGTTCTGTGATCTACCAGTTAGGCTAAAGTTGTGATACTTGCTATTTTTTAACTAGTGCTTTTGTCTTATTTTTATAAGAACTAAACTGTTTGTCTATGTTTTTTTATATCTCTTTTATTTTATTGTTATTTTCTACATACTCAATTAATCCTCCATCGGGGCAAGCTATTATTAAAAAATCAATTGAATTTCATGATCCAAATAGTAATTGGGGCGATTTGCAAGCGCATCTTGAGTTTGCTGAAACCAGACCAGGAGGTGATGATAGACACACCGCAATAGAAATAGACAATAAAAGAGGTAATTTTTGCCTTAATAGAGAGGTAAAAAAAATGCATGTTCAACGACATATAAAAAAGGATTCGTGTTTTTATAATATAGATGAATATGAGCAACTTACGGATAAAGAGTTTGAAGAGTATAAGTTGAATGATGAAAGGACGTTTTTCATAAGAAATTACTATTTATACTTATGGGGTCTTCCTATGAAATTAACAGATTCTGGAACCCAAGTAGCAAAAGAAGCAAAACTTGCTAAGTTTGATAATAAAGAAGCGTATGAAGTAAAAGTTACTTATGAGGCTGAAATAGGGAGTGATATTTGGTTCTTTTATTTTGACCCCAATAACTATGCAATGATTGGCTATCGGTTTTACCATGATTTAGAAAAAGGAGATGGCGAGTACATTTTGTTAAAAGGAAGTGAGTTAGTGTACGGGCTAAATATTCCTAAAGCCAGAAGCTGGTACACCCACAAAGATTCTACCTTATTAGGGACAGATATTTTAACTTCATTTAAAGGGTTAAGTCATGCGCATAATTAATCAGGAAACTGATGAAGCCATCTAGCTACATTCGTATAATAGTAATTTTAAGCGTTAGCTTAATTATTTATTTTGCATTGCTGTATGTGCTTATTCAGCACGAAGCTGTGCACCCAGATGCAGGAATTAATAATTGGCATAATGCCATTTGGTGGTCTATTACCACTTTAACCACGGTTGGGTATGGCGATTTAGTGCCAATTACCACGGTTGGTAGATTTATTGGCTTCATTTTTCTAATTGCAAGCTTTTCAATTTATGCGATTCTTATCGGTTTAATTTCAAGTATTATGAACAAATTAAGAGAAGAAAAGAGACTAGGTTATGGTGGCACCAAGTGGAAACATCATGCTGTAATAGTAGGCTGGAGTCCTTTTGCGCAGTCTGTTATTAAGCAATTATTAAGTGCAGGTAAAAAGGTGGTAATTATTACAAACCAAAAAGATGCTATTGACTTTATTCATGAGAATTATCCTGCCAATAGTGTATTTGGAATGCATTCTGAATTGAAAACACCGGAAGTGCTAGAAAAAGTAAATATTGAAAAATCTTCTGCGGTTTTTGTAAACCTTGAAAGTGATACTGAAAAGCTTGTGTTTATGCTCAACACAAAAAAAGCTTTTAAAGACAAAGACCTAAATTACATCATCACCTTAGACAATTCAGACTTAAAACCTACTTTACTTGAAGCTGGTGCAACTTATGTGCTTTCAAAAACTGATATAGCTGCCAAACTTTTGGCTTCTTATATTTTTGAACCAGATGTGGCAATTTTTAACGAAGAAATAATTGCAGTTGCTGAAACTGAACAGATGTACGACATGAAACAATACCGAGTTACTAAGGATAATCCGTATAATGGAATGTTTTATAATAAGGTGTTTTACGACATTAAAAAGGAGTGTAATGCGATTCTTGTTGGCATTGTACAGTGTAATGATGGTGAGAAGAAACTTGTTAAAAATCCCAAAACTTCTATTACCATTACAGAAAATGATTATTTGCTAATGCTGTTAAATGGTAAAGAAGAAAAACTAGTTGATAAACTTTTTGGAGTAAAAGAAGGCTATTCTGAATAGAAATTAAATTCTATCTAAAGTAGTTATAATTAGTTTATCAACCACTTTTGCATAGTCTTTGGAAAATTCTCCTTTGGTTCTATTAGCAATAATGGCATTTAAACTTAACATTTCATGCCCCATTAATTTTGCCAATGCATAATAGGCAGCCGTTTCCATTTCAAAATTTGTAAGCCAAAAATTACCGCTGTGAAACTGCGTTAAATCTCTAACTAAGTTCGGTAAACGTAATGGGAGTCTAATTTTTCTGCCTTGAGGAGCAAAAAAACCGGGACTTGTTATTGTGTTCCCTTTAATCATATCAAAGCCAAACTTTTTCATCAGTTTAGAGGAACATTTAGATAGGTAAGGAGTAAAGCCTAGGTTGGTGCTTTTTTGTATTTCTTCAACTAGCTGTTGTTCCTTAGCTGTGTGCTTAAAATTATAAAAATAATTGAGTGTATCTAAGCCTAAGCCATAATCAGATGCTATAAATGCACCTACAGGAATATCCTCTTGGATTGCTCCAGAAGTTCCTATTCGAACAATATTAAGTTTTCTTTTTTCTTTTTTAACTTCTCTAGTTTTAAAATCAATGTTTACAAGAGCATCCAACTCAGTCATAAAAATTTCAATATTATCAGTGCCCATTCCAGTACTAATAACCGTAATTCTATTGCCCTTATATGTGCCCACATGCGTAATAAACTCACGCTTATTCATCTCAAACTCAATTTTATCAAAATGTTTACTTATACCATACACTCGGCTAGGGTCGCCCACTGCAATAACTGTATCTGCAATATGTTCCGGCTTAAGATTTAAGTGATAAATACTGCCGTCTTTGGTAATAATAAGTTCCGATTCTGATATTCGTGCCATAGGTCTAACTATCTAAAAAAATAAATGTAATAATTATTTTACTTCTGAAGCAGGATTACCAAATAAAACCGCATTTTCTTTTACATGAGTAACTACCACTGAGCCTGCCCCTATTCTTGCACCTTTCTCAATTTTTACACCAGCCACAATAGTTACACCAGCTCCAATAAAAACTTCATCTTCAATAACTACTCCTGAATTTATATTGCAACCCATGCCAATTTGCACAAAATCACCAATGGAAACCCCTTCATCAATGGCTGCCTTAAGATGCAAGATGCAATGATGGCCAATAACAGAATTAGCCCCAAGAACAACTTGAGCATTAATAAAATTACCATGACCAACACTGGATGACTCTGCCATTATTACATTTGGATGAATGGCATTAATAGGCATTACTTTATTTTTCTTTATTAAATCAGCAATGATGGTTTTCCTTATTTCATTTTCATCCACCGCCACAAATGCTTCACATTCTGGCCCAATAACACTTAACATAGATTCGGCATCCGTTGCTCCAAGCACGTTTATTCCATCCACTTCAGTATCAATCAAAGCTTTATCATCATCTAAAAAACCGTAAACTAAAATATCGTTGCTTTCAAATATTTGCTTTGCATTTTTTCCAACTGAACCTGCTCCAAGAATTAGTACTGGCTTCTCCATTATCTTTTTTTGCAAAACTAACCAACATTATTATATAGATAATGTCTAAAGGGGAAACTTCTACCAAATTTTAAAGAATTACGCTATATTTAGAAAAAACATTTTTCTTGCTTTAATGAAGAACTCTAGTTCTATTTTATTTTGCATTGGGATACTCTTGTGGTCATTTACTGGTGTGGAAGCGCAGGACTATATTAGTAATGATATTCAAAATTATTTTAAGGAAATAAATGTTAATGATGGCCTATCAGCTTCGCACGTAAACTCAATTGCAAAGGATACAGCTGGCTTTATTTGGATAGGTACCGAGTTTGGCCTAAATAGATATGATGGTAATTCAATTGATATTTTTCAAGCCGATATCCAACACCCTACAAGTATTTCTACTAACCTTATTTATGATATCGTTTCGGATCCTTATGGCGATATATGGATAGCTACTATTGATGGATTAAATAAATATCAACATTTAACTGAAGAGTTTAAAGTTTATAAAGACAAGAATACTAAAAATATTTACCCAGATATTGAATATGATAATGATACTAAAAGAATATGGATTGCTGCAAATACAGGAGGCCTTAAGTATTTGGATTTAGAAAAAGATAGCATCATAACATGCCCATTAAAAATTGAGCCAATACGAATAAAATCATTTGGGTCCAACCTGCTGATTGGAACCAAAGACAATGGGCTAATTATTTTAGACAAAAATAGCTGCGAAGTAATTAAAATAATTAAACCACAAGTTTCAACAAATATTATGGACATTGCTTTGTTGAAAGATGATATTTGGGTTGCAACAAATAAAGCTGGTTTAATTAGGTTCTCAAAAGGTGATTTTGACAAAGTAACATTTTATAACAAAGATAATAGCGGTTTTATTTCTGACGGTGCTCTTTGTTTGGCTGAAGATAAAAATGGCAACTTACTTATTGGAACGGACGGAATGGGGTTGTTTGTTTTTGCCCAATCTAAATTTTACAGGATAGTTGAACGGCCAAATTTAAACAGTCTAAAATCAAATACAATTAGAGATATTTTTGTTGATAATGACAATAATATTTGGCTAGGCACTTATGCAAGTGGTGTAAACATGCATCCAGCTCAAAACCGTTCAATTATTAACTATCAAAACGATTATACATCTAAAAATAGCCTTTCCAAAAGCTTTGTTCTTGCCATTGAAGAAGACAAAGATAAAAGGCTGTTTATTGGCACAAATCGTGGAGGTTTAAATATTTTGGAGGACAACGAAATAACACGAGTGGATGTACCAGGAACGGTAGTTTTAAGTTTATGCAAAGATAATAACGATCGCATTTGGCTCGGAACATACCAAAATGGTATTTACATTTTTGAAAACAATAAGCTCATCAATCTGGCTGACCTTATAAACGACCCAATTTTTAATACGTCTTCTGCGTGGTCAATAGCAAAAGGGCCAGAAGGTAATATTTGGATAGGATTTACTCAGTTTTTAGCCAAAATATCATTGACGGATTATTCATACGAACTGTTTACCAATGACGAAAAAAATCCTAATACGATCATTAATAATATGGTTAGAAAATTATTTTGGGATAACAAAAACAACTTATGGATAGGCAGTGTCAAAGGCCTTTCGGTTTACTCTTTCGATAAAAAGTCGTTTGTTCCTCGCAAGAATCTTTCCCTTCTATCAAACAAACTTATTACGTCAATTGCATCGTCCAATAACAAAACATTTATTGGCACGAATGGAGATGGGGTATTTATACTAAATGATGCTATGGAAGTGATTGATTCGCTTTCTTCAAAGCACGATGGATTAGTTCATAATTTAATTATGGGACTGGTAGATGATGGTCGAGGAAATATTTGGGCGACAACTTCAAACGGTATTTCAAAAATTAACGTTGCAAGTTTAGAAATTGAAAATTTCAGTACAACCGATGGTTTTATTGGTAATACATATAACCCTCGCTCATCTAAACTGCTTTCTTCAGGTTATTTGGCAATGGGAGCTAGCCAAGGTCTTTCTATTTTTAATCCTGACTCCATTACTTATAATACCAAGGCACCTATTACTTTGCTTACTGAATTAAAAATACATAATAGAGACATTTCAATAGATAGCACTATCCTTTTTAAGTCTATAACATACACAAAATCATTTACACTACCAGCGAAGCATAACTCTTTCAGCATTGGCTATGTTGGTTTAAATTACAATAATCCGCAAAAAGTTGTTTACCAGTATAGGCTAGATGGTTATGACGATGAGTGGACGATAGCGGATAATAAGCAAACAGCTTCCTACACCAATTTGCCTCCAGGAGATTATCTTTTTAGGGTGAGAGCTTCGAGTGGGAATGATTTTTGGACAACCAATCCTGCTAATGTGAGTATTACAATTTTGCCACAATGGTGGCAAACAATTTATTCGCAAATTGGGCTCTTTTTTGTACTAATTGGTTTGCCAACCTTATTTATTAAGTTGAGAACACAGTCTCTTTCTCATCAAAAGAGAACACTTGAGGTATTAGTAAAAGAAAGAACTTCTAAATTAGAAAAAGCGTATGAACAACTTAGCCAGTTTAATAGCCAGTTAGAAACCAAAGTAAATGAGCGTACGCAGAAATTGGAAAAATCGAACAGCGAGCTGGATAGGTTTGTGTACAGTGCTTCACACGATTTAAGTGCTCCATTAAAATCAATTACAGGGTTGCTAAATTTAGCTAAGGTTGATAAAGACACCAATACCTCAGTTTATTTGGAAAAAATTGAAAACAGTATAATAAAGCTTGAAGAGGTCATTAAAAACCTAATTCAATTTTCTAGGAATGCAAGACAGGAAATTAGAACGGAGAAGATTGATTTAAATCAAATTGCGGAGGAATTAAGAGATGAGTTAATATATGCCGATTCTGATAAAATGCAGAGTAATATTAATTGCACCATAGATGTGTCTTCGAGTTTTTCATTAAAAAGCAACCCTGTTCGATTAAAAATTATTCTTTCAAACTTTATTTCGAATGCCATAAAATATAGAAATGAAGAAAAGCCTTGTGAAATTTATATTAAAGGATATGAAGAAGAGGGCAAGCCTACAATTTCTGTTGAAGACAATGGAATAGGTATCGAAGAGCAGTACATTAAGCAAATATTTGATATGTTTTACAGGGCAACTACACAGTCAAAAGGGTCAGGGTTGGGCCTTTACATTGTAAAGGAATCGGCTGAAAAAATAAATGCAAAAATTAAAGTAACTTCTGTAATAGATAAAGGGTCTGTATTTTCTATTGTTTTTCCTTCTCAAATCTAAGCCTGTTTGCCAAAGTTACTAGCACTATTACTACAGGAATAAAGGCCACCTTATAACGTGTTAATGTACCAAGGTTTGGAGTTGATAGAGCAAGAAAAATGGCTAAGATCACCACATAGGAAATCGCAGATATTACCAACATATAATTCGACTTTAGTTTTTGTTTATTTACCATTAACAATCCTCTGACGGCAAGTAGTAGAAGAACCCAGTTTTCCATTGCTACAGTAACCTGTAAAAAGTTTTTGGTAAATAGGTTTAATGGTAAAAATAAGGACGAAAAAAATGCTTTAGGGGCGTTTATAATTACCCAAACCCATTCAGTATTGGCTGACAAAAAATGTATGCTACTTACTTCATTCGATTTTAGCAGAAAAGCGGCATTATTTTCTATTATTACCCCAATGATATTTTCAAACCTTAAATTGGGGTGCAGTAATCTACCAAATGCAAATCCAATAACACCCATCAACAGCCATAATGCAATTTGCTGAATCGGACTTTTCTTATCTAATTTAATAGCTATTGAAACACTATATAGTAGAAGTATAACAATTAGTACCATAGCGAAATAATACTTGATTAAAAATAAGAAATACAGACCTAGAAATATGGCTATAAATTTCTTTACAGACATAGATTTTTGCATTTCAAAAAAGGTTGGTATTATCCAGAAAATCAACCCGATTGCGAGGGCTTCTTTTAAGATACCTGAAGACCAAAAAATAAAACTGGGCCATACAAAAAGTGCCAATGCTGCAATTTTACCATATTCAAATTTTGCAGCTACCCAATTAGAAAATTTATAAATGCCAATAAAGGAAAAAAACGAAAAATAAAGAGATGTGATCCAATAGCTTGAATTACTTAACAGGTTAATTATGGCTACGAGTTTAACCATTAAGGCTGCTCTGGGCTGGTTTATATAAGCAAACCCATCAACTAGTTCGTAATTACTTTTAAGAAACAAGTTTACAAATTTTGAATAGCTAGCAAATCCTACATCTGCAAATAACTTAGCTTGATTAAAATAAGCCCAGGTGTCTCCTCCTGAATAGTAATAAGTATATAATAGACCTACAGCTACCCCTGCAACTAGTTTTAATCCCAGAGCAGGAAAATAGTACAACTTAAGAAATGATTTTTCAACAGCTCGGAAATGTAGCCACACAAGGCTTAGTAACAGTAAAACACCTAATAGTTCGTGCATTATTTTTTTAAGAGATTAAACCCAATTCCGCAATGCAAACATTTTTTATAGTGGCAATTTTCATTATAAAGCTCGATAAGCCCTTGTGTTTCGGCTGAGTTATTTGCTTGGATTGATAACTCTTTCCAAGCTTTAATAATTTTGTTTTGCTCTGGTTTTAATTGCGATATCAAGTTTATGGATTTTTCAATATAGGTATTATTATCTATAGATTTTCCATAAGCAGTTAGTAGAGGAGCAACTACATTAATAAGCAATAAACTTAGACTAGCCTTTCCAAAGGTAGGCACTTTTTGTGAAGCCTTTTTACTAAACTTATAATGTGTTTTCCAGTAATCGGATACATGCCATTTAGCTAATTTAATAGCAATAGTTTTTTCTGTAAAAAGCTCAAAAATTGAGTGTGAATTTGCCAATAAAGAAGCAGCTTGTGCTAATCTTAGTGTAGGAAAATTGGCAGGCCGCAGTCTTAAAAATTTCCACATAACAGGGTTTATAGTTCTGTCAAAATCATGTTTGTGAATTAGGAATTTATATTCTTTTTCTAGCTCAATTATATACTTTTCATTGGAGCTGGCTGGTAACATTCCACTAGCTCCAAACAATAAGGCTTCAATTTTTAATAAAGAATGGGCATATTTTCTAATAATAGAATACGGAACTATTAGTGCAAGTTCATAGAAAGCCTCGCTGTTTACTTTCATTCCCATTTGTCTCATAAAAAAGCGATAGGCCACTTCATCCCAATCTCCATGAGCTTTATTAAGTTCGTTTGTAATAACTTCTGCTTTTCGTTCTAGCCGTTGAATAAATGCCCGTTGAATTGTACCCGTAATAATTATTTCAGGCACAAAACCAATCTGCGATGAACAAGCAATGGGAGAGATCGAATCTATTAAAGAGTTTACTTTCTCCAACAAGGTTTTACTTACCAAATTCTTTAACTCTAAGGTGGGTAGTTGAGTTCCATCCTCTCGTAAAACCTCTTTGTCATGTTGCCAAACAACATGTAAAATCACCTTATTATAGGCTTTGTCGAATTGGTGATGGTGGGCATTCCAATCCGAACTTTTAATATGAATTTCTACATCTCCATTCCATTCAACTGTTCCAATTTTTAGCTTAGCTTGTTCAAAATCAGGGCCAGCATTTATATGAGGTTTTCCCGCATTGAGTACTTCGATAGGGAAATTATCTTGCGTGATTGCTTGTCCAATTTTAAAATATTGGTGTTCCCAAATAAAGTGTAAAATTTCTTCCTTCATAGGGGTACATTCAGGTTAACAATATAACTCGATATAACTCATCATTTCTTGTTGAACTTCTTTGGCTTTTTGACCAGCTACTTGTGCAAAGTCAGCATCGTTTGAGGCATAAATAATGCCTCTTGAAGAATTTACCAATAACCCAACATCTTTTGTTAAGCCAGCTTCTGATACTTCTTTTAGGGAACCACCCTGAGTACCCACACCAGGCACAAGTAGAAAATTATCAGGCACTAACGATCGTATTTTTTTTATCTCTTCAGAATGCGTAGCACCCACCACATACATTAATTTGTCATCACCAGCCCATTGGCTAGAAGTAGAAATTACTTGCTCATATAATGGCATATTATCAGTTTTCAGTTTCTGAAAATCACTACTCCCCGAGTTGGATGTATAAGCTAAAAGAATTACCCATTTGCCATCAAATTGTAAGAAAGGCTCCACAGAATCTTTGCCCATGTAAGGGGCAACTGTTATGGAGTCGAACGACATATTTTCAAAAAAAGCCCGCGCATACATAGCACTTGTATTGCCGATATCTCCACGCTTGGCATCTGCAATGGTAAAGCATTCGTTGGGGATGTATGCTATCGTTTTTTGTAAACTATCCCAGCCTTTAGAACCTTGTGTTTCATAAAAAGCAATATTGGGCTTATACGCAACAGCATAATCAACTGTGGCATCAATAATTTGTTTATTAAATTCAAAAATGGGGTCGTTACCTTTTAATAAATGGGAGGGTATTTTCTTAAGGTCAGTATCTAAGCCAACGCATAAATAAGAGTTTTTCGATTTAATTTGATGAATAAGTTCCGTTTTAGTCATGTAACAAAGTACGATAAAATTATGGTAATAATAGACTTCAAAAGACCACCTAAATTTAAATAAAACATTTAGGACTATCTGTTTATTATTTCAAAAATATTAATAAACCAGTCATCCTGAATTTATTTCTTCTCAAATCGTAATTACATATATCTCGTTGGTTATATTTGGTAAACACAATACCAACAGTGAGTTTTAAGAAAAAAAGAATATTAGACCTGGTAGAAGAAAACTATGTGTTTGCTTCTGTGCTTCACCATTTTGGTATTGATTTTTATGAGTATTCTGAACAAAACCTTGCTGAGGTGTGTGCTCAAAAAGGGCTTAAGACTGAACTAATTATTGCTAGTTTAGAAGATGTAATCGAAGATGATAAAGAACACCTACAATACTTAATGAGTTTGCCTGTTGATTTGGTTATTGCCTATTTAAGGCATAAGCACTTTACATTTATTAAGCATACACTACCCTATTTAGCAAAGCTAATTGATAGCTACCCTACTAATAATGAACCTTCAGTTATCAACGATATTCGTACAGGTTTCCCTCTGTTTGTAGAAGATTTTATTTTACACATGCACGAAGAGGATAATGATACATTTGAATATATTACTGAAATAGATGAGGCGATAAAAGGGAAGCTATTATTTTCAAAACTATTCTTTCGGTTAAAAGAAAATTCTATAAAAAATATTGCTTCTGAACACCTAGATAAAGATGATGTAATGGTGGGCATTCGAAAATTAACGAATGATTATTTTTTGGAAGAAGGTGCTCCAGTGCTTTTAAAGGTTATTTATTCAGAATTGCAATCGTTTGAACGAACCCTTATTATTCATTCCAGAATTGAAAACGAGGTATTATTACCAAAAGCCTTATTACTTGAGAAAGAGGTTTATAAACTGATTTCAAAACATTCTTATTTAAATTAGGTGGGTAGATTTGTAGCCATTGATTACGGCCTTAAACGGGTAGGTCTTGCTGTTACCGATCCTTTGCAAATAATTGCTACAGCCTTAGAAACAGTACCTGCCAAACAGGTGCTCAATTATTTAATTGCCTATTGCAAAACCGAAGAAGTGGATGCATTTATTGTGGGTAAACCTTTAAATCTACAAATGCAAAAAACAGATTCAACCGATGCAGTCTATAAATTTGTTACCCTTCTAAAAAAAACTTTTCCTAAACACGCAGTACATTTGCACGATGAGCGATTCACATCTAAGATGGCATTGGATGCAATGATAAGAGGTGGATCGACAAAAAAAGACAGAAGAAAGAAAGAAAATATTGACAAAGTAAGCGCCACCATTATTTTGCAGTCGTTTATGGAGTCACAGTCGTTTAATAGATGATATACCCCATTGTTGTTTACGGAGACCCCGTGTTGAAAAAAAGAGGCAAAGACATAATTAAAGGTGAGCTGGATGTAAAAAAACTTGCCGAAGATATGTTTGAAACTATGGAAAATGCCAGTGGTGTTGGCCTTGCTGCTCCACAAATTGGCAAAAGTGTTCGAATGTTTGTTGTGGATGCCTCCCCAATGGCAGAGGAAGGAGATGAAGAGGATGAACTTATTGGGTTTCGTAAGGTTTTTATTAATCCTGAAATAATTGAAGAGGTGGGTGATGAATGGGATTTTGAAGAAGGTTGCTTAAGCATTCCGGATATCAGAGAAGTAATTTACAGGCAAGAAGAACTTACCATTCGTTATTTTGATGAAAATTGGGTGGAGCATGAAGAAATCTATGACGATATTAAAGCACGAATCATCCAACACGAATACGATCATATCGAAGGTGTGTTATTTACCGACCATATTAGCCCTATTAAAAAGAGGCTACTAAAAGGAAAGTTAGCCAATATTAGCAAAGGAAAGGTTAAAACTAAATACCGCATTAAAGCCCCATTAGCAAAATAGTTATTGGTTATTAGCTATTCAAATGTGTAGATTTGATGTACATCAATCATTAAAACACATTGAGTTTACAATCTAAATTACCCAACGCTGCAACAAGCATTTTTGCCATTATGTCTAAAATGGCGGCTGACCATAATGCAGTTAACTTATCGCAAGGGTTTCCTGATTTTCCGGTGTCTTCTGAGTTAATAGAACTGGTTTCTAATGCCATGAAATCGGGCATGAATCAATATGCACCAATGCCAGGTTTGCCCATATTGAGGCAAGGTATTTCAGAAAAGATAAAACGTATTTACAATGTAAACATAAATCCGGATTCTGAAATTACGATTACTGCAGGTGGCACTCAAGCTTTATTTGCAGCCATTACTGCACTCGTTTTTGAGGGCGATGAAGTAATTATGTTCGATCCTGCCTATGATTCGTACGATCCAACCATTAAACTAAATAAGGGCATACCTGTGCACTTAGAACTGAGAGCCCCTTTTTTTGGGATTAATTGGGAGGAAGTAGAAGAAAAAATTACGCCTAAAACCAAAGCCATTATTATTAATACTCCTCATAACCCAACAGGAGCTGTTTTAAGTGACTTAGACTTGCTCTGTTTAGAAAAATTGGTGATTAAATACGGAATTTACGTAATTAGTGATGAGGTGTATGAGCATATTATTTTTGATAATAAAACACACGAATCTATCTTAAAATACCCTGCTTTATATGCAAAAGGCATAGCTATTTTTTCATTTGGTAAAACCTTTCATGCCACAGGTTGGAAAACCGGGTATATGGTTGCGCCAGAAGAAATTACCAAGGAGCTTCGTAAGATGCACCAGTTTAATGTGTTTGCAACCAACACGCCTGTGCAATACGGTATTGCAGAATATATGAAGCACGAAGAAAACTACTTACCTCTTCCCAAATTCTACCAAGCTAAACGAGATCGATTCGGAGAACTACTTGCAAATTCGAGATTTGAAGCTCTTAATTGCTATGGCACTTATTTTCAGCTTTTTAGTTATCATAAAATAAGCGATAAATCGGATACAGAAATGGCAGAGTGGATGACCAAAGAACATGGCATTGCCACCATTCCTGCTTCTGTATTTTATGAAAATGGCGACCATATAAATTACCTAAGAATCTGTTTTGCAAAATCGGAAGAAACCTTGCAACAAGCTGCCGAAATACTATGCAAGATTTAAAAATTGCTCTTACCCAGTTTGATATTGTATGGCAAAACCCTGAAGCCAATAGAAAACTATTGGAGGCCATAATTACTAGTATTAATTCGAATGTAGATTTAATTATACTACCAGAAATGTTTACCACCGGCTTTACGATGGATACTGTTGAACATGCAGAACCATTGGAAGGTGATACAATAATGTGGATGCGAAAGATGGCCAAATCTGCTAATGCCGTTATTACAGGTAGCATAATTATAATAGAGGGAGAACATTATTATAATCGCTTACTTTGGGTAACGCCCAAAGGAGAGTCATCATACTACGACAAACGCCATTTATTTAGAATGGCAGATGAACATGCACATTTTTCTGCGGGTAAAAACCAGCCCGTTTTTGAATTAAAAGGGTGGCGTATTAAGCCCCAAATTTGTTATGACCTACGATTTCCTGTATGGAGTAGAAATACACAGCTAGAATACGACCTTATATTTTATGTAGCCAATTGGCCTAAAGCCAGAATAAATGCTTGGGATACCCTATTGAAAGCCCGTGCTATTGAAAATTTAAGCTATTCTATCGGTGTTAATAGGGTTGGTATTGATGGAGCAGGTAAAACTTATAACGGGCATACCGCTTGTTATAATTATAAAGGAGATCTGCTAGGTAATATGGTAAAGAACGAAGTTATAGTGTACATCAATTTGTTAAAAGAGGACTTAGATAATTATCGTAAATCATTCCCTGCCCATTTGGATTCTGACACATTTATTATTGATAATATTTCCTAGTTTTCTTCTGTTATTCAATTATCTTTAAAGCATAGTCCTGAGTACAATTACAAAATCATCTAAGCAATGGATTAAGGCCTGCAGCTATTATTAAATTATGAAAGCAATCAAATGGCAAATTCCTGTTCGAACCCTTAACATTTCGAAACTAACCATACCTGTGCTCCAATATAAAACTTTAGAACAATAAAAAATTGCAAGAGCATTAGTTTAAATTATAGCCATATTACCCAACTTGTTGATGCTATAGAGGAATCAATAACGGTTGCTCTGGATAGCAAACTAACAATTATTGCTTGTAATTCGGCTTTTTTCAGCCATCTTAAACTAAAAAAGGAGAATTGTTTAAAATCATCTTTAAAAGATTTATTCAATAATAATAAGAATATAGCCAGAATTGAATCTGGAAAGCTAAAGGAAATCAAATTGGTTCCCAATAACGACCCTGCTGGAATAATTAGCTTTAATATTTCCCCGGTACTTCTTGAATCATCAATGTTTGGCTATTTACTAATTGGAACACCTATTAAACTTGGGAAAGATTGGGATGAAAGCTTACACCAAATTTTAAAAGGAACCTATAATGATGTAGGAGGAGATTTTTTTAAATCAATAACCAAAACCTTGGCAAAAACATTAGGAATGAAATATGCCTTTATAGGAGAGGTTCATGATTTTAAATCGGATAAGCCCATTGTGGAAACCATTTCGTTTTGGAGTAAAAATAAGTTTGAGCCGAATTTTAGTTATGAACTGGCTGGTTCACCATGTGAAAACGTAGTTGATAGAAAGCAGATTATTGTTTCTGATAATGTGTCAGAATTATATCCTAAAGATATTGGTTTAACAAAACTCGGTGTTAAATCATATATTGGTACTCCTATTTTTTATAAAAATGGAGCCCCAATGGGCTTGGTAGTAGTAATGGATACAAAACCCATTAAAATTTCTAAAGAACAAGCATATAAATTAAACCTGTTTGCTAATAGAATAGGTGCGGAAATGGAGTGGGTTAAGAATGATGACCACCTAATAGAACAAAAAGAGAAGCTACGAACAATTCTTAAAACGCTACCAAATCCAGTATATGTTCAGAATATTAATGGCATTTATGAAAATTGTAATGATGCCTTTTTAAATTTATTTAAACTAAAAGAAGAGGATATAATTAATAAAGAACTTGACCAACTTCCATCGGTTATTAAGAAAAATAAAATTCTCTCGGTATCTCATAATGAGAAAACAAGAGGGGTTAACAGAGTGGAAACAGATATTATTTGTGAAGATAATACGACTAAAGAATCGATTATTGTAAAAGCGCCAATAGCCTTTAAGAATAATAGAAGAACGGGTATTGTGGGAGTGATACAGGATATTTCTGAAATGAAGGATGCTGAAAAACTTCTACAATTAAACGAAGAAAAGTATCGAACTTTATTCAACAAAGCCAACGATGCGTTCTTGTTGATGCAAAATGATAAAATTGTGGATTGCAACCCTAAAGCTGAGAAAGTTTTTGGATGTCATAAAGATAAAATTATTGGCAGTACACCTCAAACTTTTTCTCCTTTTAACCAGCCTGATGGTCAAAGTTCGGCAACTAAAGCACAAGCGAAAATTAACGATGCACTAAAAGGGAAAGCAATTGCTTTTTATTGGAAGCATAAAAAGTATAATGGTAAACTATTCGATGCCGAAGTGAGCTTAAACGCCTTTCATATAAACGATGAACTTTATGTGCAAGCAATTGTAAGAGATGTATCTGAAAAATATAAAGAGAATAGAGATAGAGAAAAACAAACCCTAAGGATGCAGAAAATGTATGAGCTAACCTCCGACACTCATACACCATTTAAAGAGAAGGTTTCGAAAATCTTAAAAATGGCAACAGAGTCTTTAGGCATGCAGCTTGGTGGTATATCGGTAATTGATGGTGAATTATTTAATTTACTCAATCATTATAGTTCCATTTCTTTTGATGTAGATGATCTAACCTTTTTATCACAAACATATTGCTCCATTACAATCAAGGAAAATAGATTAGTTGGAATTGCTGATTTTAGAAAATCTCCTTATGCTGATACAGAAGCTTTCAGGTTTTTACAACTAGAATCTTACATAGGTGTACCCTATTGGGTAAGAGGTGAGCTTCGAGGAACTATTTTTTTTACTGCGTTTTATGACGTTCAAGAGTTTAAGTCGTTCGACTCTGACTTTGTGCAAATGATAGCACAATGGATTGGGTCTTCCATAGAACGTGAGGAGTATGAGGAGAGTTTAGTAAAGAACCAAGCACTGCTTGATACCTTATTAAGAGAAATGCCTGTTGATTTTTCGGTACGAGATGCTAACCTTAAAATGCTTTGGCAAAGTAATAAGAGCAAGGAAGTTTGGGGCGATAATGAAGGAAAGAATATAGATTTTTCAGATGTAAATGAAGTTTCGGCCAACCAATGGAAAGATATTTTTAAGCGTGTTTTAAAAGGAGAAACCGTTCGAGGAGAGAATGATGTAAAAATTTATAATAAACCCTATAGTTTGCATAGCATCGCTTCTCCCATTTTTGTTCAAGGTAAAGTAGAACAAGTAACTATTATTCATATTGATATTAGCCAGCTTAAGAAAACGGAGAAAAAGCTGCAATCGAGGAATACCAAACTAAAAAAGTTAAACGCAGAGTTAGATCGTTTTGTGTATAGCGCCTCTCATGACTTGAGAGCTCCATTGGCCTCCCTGCTTGGCCTGATTGATCTTTCGAGGAGAGAAAAACTTTCTCCATTGCTATCAGAATACCTCTCGTTAATGAATAAGAGCATTACTAAATTAGATAGTTTTATTTCAGACATTACTGATTACTCTAGGAACTTACGACTTAATACGGTTAATGAAAAAATTGATTTTAAATCGTTGGTTAAAGAATTATTTGACTCACTGGCTTTTATGAGCCCTGAGAAAATAGATTTTTCTGTACATGTAAGTGGGCGTGTCAATTTTTATTCGGATCCAAACCGGCTGAAACTCATACTAAATAACCTTATTTCTAATAGCATTCGATATAGATCGAAATCGAGGCCATTAAAAATTAGTATTGAAGCAAAAAGGGAGAAAAATTCAACCAGTATAAAAGTGATTGATAACGGAATTGGGATAGCTAGAAAATATCAATCCAAGATATTTAACATGTTTTACAGAGCCAATGACCAAAATACCGGATCTGGGCTGGGCTTATTTATTGTGAAAGAAACAACGGATAAGCTAAAGGGTAAAATTCAGTTAATTTCTGAAATAGATCAAGGAACCACAATTACTATTACGCTTCCTAATTTAAAGCCTTAGTCCGCAACTACTATTCGAATTACTTTCTTTTCTTTGGCTGAGGTAGTCACCTCCAAAAAATATACTCCTTCAAGTACATTTAGGTTGATTTTATTTTGAAACCCTGCTTTAACCTCAATCCCCTTAAGCACTTCTTTACCTGCTGCATCTAGCACCCTTGCTACCCCTGATTTGTTAGATTGAATCACTATTTTGCTATTTTTTATTGGGTTGGGGTAACCAATTATTTTGAGTTCTAACGGCTTTTTATTATCAGTAGATTTTGTATTGTTTAAAATTTGAACACCTCCTGTAAGCAGACCAATTGCTAAACTTGGCTCTAACTTGCCAAATAAATTTGCTGTAGTAATATTGGTTAGCTTACCAAAATTCAGATCGAACCGAATATCCGTATTTTCATTCAACGCATAGATTTTTTCAGGTGAGTTTTCGTTTAGGAAATTAGCATAAACTGTCACTTCTCCAGAATCATTTATTATAACCAAGTCTTCATTTTTATTAGCGTTAATGTCTGCAATGGTAATGCTCAAATTTCTTCTATTAAAATCTTCTCCAATGCCTAAGTAAGTATCAGTTTCAAGTTGCCAATTGGCTGACATAAAATCCTCAACTGAGGTGTAATAAGCCAAGTTTCCTCCTTGTTTGCCCATAAATAGAATATTCTTACTACCAACTTTATAATAATAAGGGGAGTCCCAAATACTTATGCTAGGCAAGGGGAGTACAACACCTCTCGATTTTAAATATGGCTCCAAAGGATTTCCTGAATGTAAAAAAGAGATGCTCTTTATTTCGTTGTTTTTGGTAATAGTGAGAATGAGATCTAAAAAATCATTTTCATCAATATCAAAAAATTGCATTCTTATCCGATCGTACCCCTCTTCAAAAAGTTCAAGGTAATTATTTGTTTTAAGTAAAAAAGAAGGCTGAGAAGGAGAACCAATATTTTCATATAACCTTATAGAGGCTCCCTCAATATTTTTTCCAGTTCCAATTAATAAATCTTCATCCCCATCAAAATCAATATCTGTAAATATCGGAAATGCCATGTGACCCACATCAATCATATTTTCTTTTAAAAACCGATTGGTGATAAGCTCATACATGCCATTTGTGCTTTGAGAATAATGATAGGAAAGATCTAGGTAGTCCTTTGATCCGTCAGATTGATATTTATTAGGTGCTGCAATCAAATCTTGCGTGCCATCATTATAAAGATCTAAACTGTAAAAGGCAGGAAAATCCATACGTAGAGGATCCGTAGCAGTAGGAAAATCAAACGAAACCTTTTCCATTAAAGCCTCTGAAGAAGTGCCCGTATTTGGTAAGTACCCTGGCAATTCACAGAATTCCTGACCAATAAGTAAATCTTGAATAGGTTGCCCTGCATACTCAAAACTTAAAATGGTTTTGCCTCCGGTATGGGCTATTTTCCCTCCTGAAGGGCAAACATCAGCTCCAAAAATGTAAGTTTCGCAAGTACACTCTTCAAAATTTCCATACTTCCTTGTAACCCTTTCCAAATTTAGATCGCAACTGCCTGTATTTTCAACACTAAAGTTTTTATGAAATTCAATTCCTCCTCCAGTGGCAAAACTAAAATTGAGAATGTCTAAATCTCCATCATTATCAACATCCACAATTGCAGGTAGGTCAAGCCCACTTACTTGTAAATTTGTTTGTCCATTAGAGCCTTCGGTATAAATGGTTTGGTGAATTAACGTCCAATTAAGCTCATCTGTACTTGTGTTTTCATACAAACTCATTCCAAAAATAGAAGATGTAAAAAGATCCATTTTCCCATCGCAATTATAATCTCTTAATAAGACCCAATTATTTAATCCACTCGGTAAAAGACTCTCATACATTGGCTGATAGATGTACTCTCCATTTCGTAAAATATAAGTAAAAATCTTGTTAGAAGCCCTGTCAAAAACAAACAGGTCATCTGTTCCATCAAGATTTAGATCTATTACACTAAACTGTGGTGCAACAAAACCCCCAGAAAATGGTTGGGTTAGCGTAATATCCCCTTCAATAACAGAAACAGCATTTTCAAAAGAATAGGTAGGCTGTGCCACTAGGGTAATAGGCATAAAAGGAAAAATGAGAAGCAGCCATCCGAAAAATTTCATACTCAAAAATAGGGGGTAAGAAGTTAATATTTAGGTAATTAAAAATTATGAACAATCGACTCATCTATGATACGCTTTGGGTTTAAATGATGTTTCAATTTTATGATAGAATTTAGCTAAATATCAAAGTAGATATTACTTTTATCAAATGAGAATTGAAGAAATTTATGAGTTGTTTATTCAAAGTGCCGGAGTAAGTACAGATACACGTAATATTAAAAAAGGGGCAGTATTTTTTGCGCTGAAAGGAGACAACTTTAATGGAAATACATTTGCGGCCGAAGCAATAGAACAAGGTGCTAAATATGCTATTGTTGATGACGAAACAAGTTCGTCATCAAAATCAATTATCAAAGTGGTTAATGTATTGAAAACGCTTCAAGCATTAGCAAATTACCATCGCAGCCAATTCGATATTCCTATAATTGGTATTACAGGAAGTAATGGAAAAACCACTACTAAAGAGTTAATTGCAACTGTTCTTTCGGCTAAGTTTAAAGTACATTTTACCCAAGGGAATTTCAATAATCATATTGGGGTGCCACTTACATTGTTAACAATGCCTCAAAGTACAGAAATTGCAGTCATCGAAATGGGTGCAAATCACATAGGCGAAATTGCAGACTTATGTAAAATTGCTAATCCAAATTATGGCATTATTACCAACATAGGCAAGGCTCATCTAGAAGGTTTTGGGGGAGTTGAGGGTGTGTTGAGAGCTAAATCAGAATTATATCAACATATTATTGCCAATGGGAAAACTGTATTTATAAACTCGCAGGATGCCATTTTATTTAATATGGCTAAACGATTTAGCGACCCTATTTTATACCCTAGCAACGGAGACTTTTTTGAGTGTAAATTTTTAGGTTCTAACCCTTATGTAACCTTCGAAATTGAAGAGTCTTCCTATACCTCTCAATTAATTGGCAAGTATAATTTCGATAATATAGCAGGAGCTTTGACCATTGGTGCCTTTTTTAAAGTGCCTCAAAATAAAGCGATTGAGGCTATTATTAATTACGTACCCTCTAATAACCGATCGCAAGTAATAAAAACCGTTACCAATACATTAATCCTAGACGCTTATAACGCCAACCCTGGCTCAATGCATGCAGCCATTGAAAATTTTGCTGCGATGGAGGCTGAATCTAAATCTGTTATTTTGGGGGATATGTTGGAACTTGGTGATGATAGCACAAAAGAACACGAAACGTTGGGCAGGTTGGTTGGAAGTAAAAAGTTTAATGCCATTTTGTTTTGCGGTACTGAAATTAGAAAAGCAGCCCCAAAATGTATTGGTAGTCTTTACTTTAAAACCAAAGCGGAACTGGCAGACTACCTTACATCAAACCCTTTAACTAATACAACCGTATTAATAAAGGCTTCAAGGGGCATAGGTCTCGAAACGCTTGTTGATAAACTTTAATCCACTTCTATGAATATTATCTCATTGCTTTTATCAGCCTTAGTTGTTTTCTCAATAAGTAAACCCAACTTAACCCAAGCTGAAATAGAAGAAACTGTTGCTTCCCATAATGAATGGCGTGCAAAGGTAGGTGTAGCACCACTGGTTTGGGATGAGGAACTTGCTAAAACAGCTTTAAAGTGGGCAAAAAAACTTAAAGAAAAAGGATGTGCCTTTGAACATAGCCACACAAAAGGACTTGGTGAAAATCTGTTTATGGGTACCACAGGTTTTTATGATCCCAAAGAGGTTGTAGATGCTTGGGGAAATGAAATCAAGGATTATAATTATGACGATAATTCTTGTTCAGGGCTTTGTGGCCATTACACTCAGGTGGTTTGGGCAACCACAAAAAAAGTAGGCTGTGCCAAAATAGAATGTGATGGAATGGATATTTGGGTGTGCAATTACAACCCACCAGGTAACTGGGTTGGCCAAAAGCCTTATTAGTGGCTAAGTAACTGTTTACCTAATATCCGCAAGACCTGACAGGTTTTCGTTGATAATCACTAAGTTATAGCCATTTTCGGATCACTTAATTGGGTGAAACCTGTCAGGTCTAATCGACTACAAATCAGAAGATTACAAATAGGGTTGCGGATTTTAGTATATATTTGAATTATGCTTCGGTTATTAAGACTAGTATTCGTCCTTGTTTTTATCTTTTCAACACAGTTTGTTTGTGTTGGGCAACAATTAGAATTTATAATTAAAAGAGAAAAAGGGTTTAGTCAGAAATTGGCTTCGATTAAATCAGAATCAAAGTACGCTGTAAAAAATAACCAGCCATTTACTTCTATTTCAATACAAATACCCGATAATGAGGTGTTTGATGGAGCATATTGTGTAGTAAATAAAGATACTTTTTGGCTCTCTCAAGATGAGCATATAGAACCTTTAAATGAATTTATTAATGCCAATTTAATATCATTTGCAACTCCTGTTTACAAAGTGGATTTTTATTCTGGCGAAATTGACAACAGGGTTTTGTTTAACTTTATAAATGGTAGTGTTAATCAGTTGGAACAGAATAAAACTAATAATAGGTTTAATGCTGAATGTTTAATTGAACCCCTTAGTATAGGCCAGCAAACTTGGCGTAGTGGTTTAAGCACGCCCCAATATAGCAGGTTGTTTTCAAAGGTAGAACATGTTATAATTCATCATTCGGCTGGCTCCAATGAAAATACTAACTACACGCAGGTGGTTAGAGATATCTACATCTACCACACCGAAGTAAATGGTTGGTCAGATATTGGCTATAACTATTTAATAGCACAGGATGGCACTATATTTAAGGGGCGTGATCCTGATAATGGTGCACAAGACAATGTAAGAGGAGCACATTTTTGTGGTATGAATACAGGTACTATGGGGGTTTGTTTATTAGGCAATTATACATCTGTTGCGCCAACCAACGAAACCATTCAATCTTTGCTTAAACTGCTGAGTTGGAAATTAGACAAAGAGGGAATAAATGCTTTTGAGGAGTCCATTTTTAATGGGATTGATCTAGGTGCTGTTGCAGGTCATAGAGATGGATGCGCAACAGAGTGCCCCGGCACTAAAACCTATCAAAAAATTAAAAATTTTAAGAGCCAGGCAAATTCAATGATAGAATCTTGCTATCCGGATAAACTGATTGCCGATTTTACATGGGACAAGGATAAAATAACAGAGGGGGAATCCATTTCGTTTACAGATGCATCTCAAGGAAATCCTTTATCTTGGCAATGGAAGTTAGAGGGCTCCATTAATGAGAATTATACACGTCAAAACCTTACCGAAGTATATTACCCTAAAGCAGGAGAGTTTGATGCAAGGTTGGTGGTAAAAAATGGAGCCAGAACGGATACCGCTTTTATTAATAATTTAATTCTTGTTGAGCCCAGCCCTTATGCTGAACCTTTTATATATCCTGTTCCTGTTTCTGCAGGAGCTCCTTTAATAATTAATGTAAATAAAGAAGAAATTTCAGAAGTAGAAATTATTGATTCAAAAGGGCAAGCTGTTATTAGTTTTGAGCCAACTCAAAATCAAATGGAGGTTGACCATAAGTTGCTTAGAGAAGGCATCTATTTTGTAAGGTATTTTTCAAATGGCCTGGTCGTTAAGTTTGATAAAATTCTTATTATAAACTAAAATTATATTGAAATAATTCAATTTATTTCGAATGATTTTGGAGCACCAAAATTCATTCACAAAGAAATTCGTATCATTCACAAAGAAATTCGTATCATTCACAAAAAACGCTTGATTTCTAATTTCTAATTTTCATAGTTTTAAGGTCTTAATAAATTAAAAAAAGAACTATGAAAAAACTATTACTACTTTTTTGTTTTGCCTTAATAATGGGGCAAAGTTTTGCGCAAGTCTATGAGTTAACCAACGATTATCCAATGAGTGGTCCTTTCTCACGGTTTGATGGCAAAGTAAATGCCATGAGCCTTGATAGCAATGGAAAACTTGTGGTTGGAGGAGATTTTACTGATTATAATGGAACCACAAGAAACAATCTAGCTCGCCTTAATGCTGATGGAACGGTGGATGTAGGCTTTGATCCTGGTGTTTCACTTACAAGCACTGTCTATGATGTTGCCGTGCATTCAGATAACACCATAACAGTAGCCACTGTAGGAGGTCTTAAACGTTTTGATAATACAGGTACAGAAATTACTGGCCCCACTTTTGTGCCTGATGCGGCCGACTATGTTATTAAAGTTGTTGCTGCTGAACCAACTGGCCTTGGTGTAATCATTGCAGGTTCATTTACAGATGTTGGAGGAACTACAGCTAAAGGTATTGCACGACTAAATGCAGATGGTACTATTGATGCAACCTTTGCAACAAAAGTTGGTACAGGATTTAACGTAACTGGTACTTTAAGTAGTAATGAAATTACCTCAATTGAAATTACTAGTGGAGGTAAAATTTTAGTAGGAGGAGACTTTACTTCTTTTAACGGAACCACAAGATACCATCTTGCACTACTCAATAGTGATGGATCACTCGATACTAATTTTGATCCTGGAACGACATTAAGTTCTGATCCAGGCACTTATTCAGTTGCTATGCAGGCAGACGGTAAAATTTTAGCAGGGTCATACAGTTATTCGCAAGGAGCTGGAAAACTCGTACGTTTTAGTGCTACAGGTACAGAAGAGTTTAGTGCGTATATAACTAATACAGATGGTATAAGTGCATTTCAAATTTTTGATATAGTTACCGAAGGCACTAACGATATTTTAATTGGAACGGGTGGAGCTGGAGGCTTATTTTCCGTTGATTATTCTTCTGGTGTTGTAAACCCAGTATTTGCTGGAAAAGGAGTTTATATTGGAGATATTAATTCATTAGTTTTGAATACAGATGGTTCAATAATAGTAGGAGGAAGTTTTAGTGATTATAATGGCATTATTTCTAATAATATAGCTAAAGTTGCAACTTGCGGAGTTTCTATTGATACCCAACCCATAAATGTAACTACGTGTGAAACAACTAATGCGGAATTTACAGTTGTGGCATCTGGTACTGGTACATTAAATTACCAATGGCAATATAATGCCGATGCATTCGGAACAGGGCTTTATACCGATATTGTAGATGATGCCACTTATGGTGGAGCTACTACAGCAACCCTTGCAATAACTGGTGCAACAACCGCAATGAATAATTATTATTACAGGTGTATTATTACAGATGATAATTGCAGTAGCACTACAGATGTTAAGCAATTAACTGTAAATCCAGACGACCAAGTTATTACAGTAGATCCTCAGGATGCAACTGTTTGTGTAGGTAGCAATGCCATTTTTAGTGTTACAGTTACAGGAACCGAAGGTGGGTATCAATGGCAAGAAGATGCTGGTACAGGTAGTTTTGTTGACCTTGTAAATGGAGGTATATATAGTGGAGTAACTTCAAAGAATGTGGTAATAACTGGAGCCACTTCAAATATGAATGGGTTTAAATACCGATTAAAAAGTACATTATGTGATCCTTCTGGTGTGTTTTCTGCTTCAGCAATACTTACTGTAAATGAATTGCCTGTTATTACTGAGCAGCCAGCAGATGTTGGAATATGTGTAAGTGGAGATGCTTCCTATACTGTAGTTGCTACAGGCAGTGGATTGACCTACCAGTGGCAATATGCACCAACAGGTGACCCTAATAACATGGTTGATTTAACTAATAATGCAAATTTTAGTGGTGTAACAACAGCAACGTTAACCCTAATAAACGCAGATAAAACTTTGCCAGAAATATCCAATGTCGGAGATATTTCTATTGCTTATTTTAAGTGTGTGGTTACGTCTAACGGATGTTCTGTTAGTTCGGGAGGAGAATACTTAAGAATTTATAAAACGCCAACGATAACAAAGCAACCTGTTAGTTATAGTAATTGTGTTGCTGCAGGAGGTACTGGTTCAGCTACTTTTTATCCAGTAGTAGATATTGGTATAGGTGTTTCTTATCAATGGGAGTATGATAATGGTAACGGGTTCGTACCTATTAGTGATAATGCCATTTACTCAGGAACATCTACACGAGTACTAAATTTAACTGATGCTTCTTCTTCTTATAGTGGAGAATACAGAGTGTTGGTAGGTACTTGTTCGCCCCTTATTTATTCTGATGTTGCGGTGTTTCAATTAGATGAAAAACCCGAGTTAACAGTATTGTCTGAAACAAATCCTAAAATTTGTCTAGGTGGTAGTGTTGAGATGGAAATTGGTTCATCAAATAGTCAAGTTGCTTATCAGTGGCAAAGACAACCACAAAATGGATCTTTTGTAAACTTAACTGACGATGCTAAGTATTCAGGAACAAACACAAGTTTACTTAGTATTACCAATGCATCATTAAATGATCATTTTGCT
>Ga0256834_1000161_pt1 | contig 45628 bp, 55 predicted proteins | sample 4281140metaG_FD_190536 | JGI IMG/M metagenome (GOLD analysis project Ga0256834, IMG submission 190536) | Hydrothermal vent microbial communities from East Pacific Rise, Pacific Ocean - 4281-140 | ecosystem: Environmental > Aquatic > Marine > Hydrothermal vents | place: Pacific Ocean: East...
TCAGGAACCTCAACTTCTACCTTCATAATAGGCTCAAGCAGAACGGGATTGGCCTTTTTGGCGGCCTCTTTGAAAGCCATAGAACCGGCGATCTTGAAAGCCATCTCGCTGGAGTCAACGTCGTGATAGCTGCCGTCGTAAAGGGTTGCTTTGACGTCTACCACCGGATAACCGGCAACGACACCGTTTTGCATCGCTTCTTGGATACCTTTGTCCACGGCTGGAATATACTCTTTTGGTATAACGCCCCCAGTAATTTGGTTGACAAATTCATAACCGCTGCCCGGCTCCTGAGGCTCCAGTTTTATAAATACGTGCCCGTACTGACCTCTACCTCCGGTCTGTTTGGCATATTTGTACTCCTGATCCACCGGAGTTCTGATCGTCTCTCTGTATGCTACCTGAGGAGCGCCCACCTCGGCTTCTACTTTGAATTCTCTTTTCATTCTGTCAACGATAATCTCTAGATGAAGCTCACCCATACCCGAAATAATCGTCTGACCTGTCTCCTCGTCCGTATGAACCCTAAAGCTCGGATCCTCTTCGGCCAGCTTGGCCAGCGCGACGCTCATCTTTTCCTGGTCGGCTTTCGTTTTAGGCTCAACGGCTACGCTGATAACCGGCTCTGGGAACTCCATCTTTTCCAAAATTACCGGATTTTTCTCATCGCAAAGAGTATCGCCGGTAAGCGTATACTTCAGTCCCACAACAGCGCCGATCTCTCCCGCGGGCAGCTCTTTGATCTCTTCTCTCTTGTTGGCGTGCATCTTCAAGAGCCTTCCGACTCTCTCTTTTTTCTCTTTTGTAGAGTTGAGTACGTAGCTTCCGCTCTCGATCTTTCCTCTGTAAACCCTGATAAAGGAGAGCTGTCCAACAAACGGGTCGGTCATGATCTTAAAGGCCAGAGCCGCAAAAGGACCGTCTACGGTAGACTCAACAGAAACCTCTTCACCGGTTTTCGGATCGATTCCTTTGATCCAGCTAACCTCGGTCGGAGCCGGCAAATAATCGACTACCGCGTCCAGCAGTGTCTGCACGCCTTTGTTTTTAAAGGCGCTACCGCATAGCATAGGAGTTATACTCATATCGAGAGTACCGTTTTTGATACCTCTTTTGATCTCCTCCACACTAAGCTCTTCGCCGCTGAGATACTTCTCCATCAGTTCATCATCGGTTTCGGCCACCGCCTCAATCAGTTTCTCTCTGTACTCTTCCGCCTGATCTTTTAACTCTTCGGGAATATCTATTACTTCATACTTGGCGCCCATGGTTTCGTCGTCCCAGACGATTCCTCTCATTTCGACCAGATCAACGACGCCTCTAAAGTTCTCTTCGGCTCCTATGGGAATCTGAATAGGAACGGGATTGGCTTTAAGCCTATCTCTGATCTGATTTTCCACGTTGAAAAAGTCCGCACCTATTCTATCCATTTTGTTAACGAAAACTATTCGCGGGACGTGATATTTGTTGGCCTGTCTCCATACCGTCTCGGACTGCGGCTGGACGCCTCCAACGGCACAAAAAACCGCAACGGCGCCGTCGAGTACCCTCATGGATCTTTCAACTTCGATCGTAAAATCCACGTGTCCCGGAGTGTCGATGATATTTATCTGATGATCCTTCCAAAAACAGGTAGTGGCGGCGGAGGTTATCGTAATACCCCTCTCCTTTTCCTGCTCCATCCAGTCCATTGTAGCGGCGCCCTCGTGAACTTCGCCTATTTTATGTGAGATCCCGGTATAAAACAGAATCCTTTCGGTAGTAGTCGTTTTGCCGGCGTCGATATGCGCGGCGATACCTATATTTCTGATCTTTTCGATCGGGGTCTTTTTAGCCATGCTCTATCCTTTGAAATGTTCTGGTGTGGTGATATAGACGGGGGCGGTTGCGCCCCTCGGTTTCGATAGCAAACTCGATTCGGTAGGGAAATCTTTTTTTACCATCTGTAGTGTGCGAAAGCTTTGTTGGCCTCTGCCATTTTGTAAGTGTCCTCTTTCTTCTTGAAGGCCGCTCCTCTTTTGTTCGCGGCGTCCATAAGCTCGTTGGCCAGTCTTTGAGCCATAGTTCTTTCGTTTCTGTTTCTGGCCGCGTCCACAAGCCATCTGATAGCCAGCGACTGCTGTCTAACCGGTCTGACCTCGACCGGAACCTGGTAGGTGGCTCCACCCACTCTTCTGCTTTTAACTTCTAGTAGAGGTTTAACGTTTTCGATAGCCTCGTTAAAAACCTCTATACCCTTTTTTTCACCCTTCTTTTCGATAATTTCGAGGGCTTCGTACATGATCTTTTCGGCAACACTCTTTTTGCCGTCCCACATCAGTTTATTGATGAACTTCGTAACTACCTTGCTGTTATAGATAGGATCTGGCAGAACCTCTCTGACCGGTGCTCTTCTTCTTCTCACTTTTAGCTCCCTTCAATTTTAAATTTACTCAAGCGGCAATCAGCCCCGCCTGTGGCCTGAAAGTGAGAAAGCTATAAGTATCTTTATACTTCAGACAGCTTTCTGACTCTCTATTTGGGTCTTTTAGTACCGTATTTGGATCTGGATTTCTTTCTGTTGGCGACTCCGGCGGTATCCAGAGCTCCTCTGACGATATGGTATTTAACGCCCGGAAGGTCCTTTACCCTTCCTCCCCTAACCAGTACGATAGAGTGCTCTTGCAGATTGTGCCCTTCGCCAGGAATATAACTGATCACCTCGTATCCTGAGGTCAGTCTCACCTTGGCAACTTTTCTCAAAGCCGAGTTAGGCTTTTTCGGGGTGGTCGTATAGACTCTCGTACAAACCCCTCGCCTTTGAGGACACTTAACCAGAGCGGGCGATTTGGACTTTTTAATCACCTTCTTTCTCTCTTTTCTTATCAACTGATTGATAGTCGGCACTTCCTTTTCCTTTCGATTTTTTTGCTATCTCAAATTTTAGTGGCTAATAATACTAAACCTGAGCTTTAAAAAAACTTAATTTAAACTTATTTTAAAGTTTGGAGCCTCACTCCTCCTCTTTGAGGAGCTCGACTCTCTTTTCTCTGAACATTCCCGTTCCAACAGGTATCAATCTACCGATAATCACGTTCTCTTTCAGATCCTCCAGCCGGTCGATCTTGGCCGAAATGCTGGCTTCTGTAAGAACCTTGGTCGTATCCTGGAACGAGGCGGCGCTAATGACAGAGTCCGAACTGACCGCGGCTCTCGTGATACCTACCAAAACCGGTTCGGCAATTGCCGGCTCTCCGCCCAGTTTTATAACCTTTTCGTTCTCCTCTTTGAACTGCTTTTTGCTCACAAGGTCTCCGGCAATAAATTTCGTATCCCCACTCTCTACGATCTTGACCTGTCTTAGCATCTGGGAGATGATAATCTCGATATGCTTGTCGCTGATATTGACCCCCTGGCGTCTATATACCTGCTGAATTTCGCTGACCATATAGTACTGCAGCGCTTTTTCTCCCAAAATTCTGAGAATGTCGTGGCTAGATACCGTTCCGTCGGTCAGAACTTCGCCGGCGTGGACATACTCTCCGTCGTGTACCAGTATCGTTCTGTTTTTGTCGATCAGATACTCCGCCTTCTGTCCAGTTTCGGAGGAGATGATTATTCTCTGTTTTCCTCTGCTAGGCTTGCCGAAACTTACAAAACCGTCTATTTCCGCAACAACGGCCGGATTTTTCGGTCTGCGCGCCTCAAAAAGTTCGCTTACTCTCGGCAGACCCCCCGTAATGTCTCTCGATTTCGCTACCGCTTTCGGCGTTTTGGCCAGAACCTCGGCTATTTCCACCTCTTCGCCGTTTTGAACGTATATCGCGGTTTTGGGCTCGAGAGGATAGGTATATAGCGTATCGCTGCCTCTGGCCGCAAGAACGATTTTCGGTTTATATTCCGGCGGAATATATTCGTTTATGGTTAGCCTGGTCTCGCCGGTTATCTCGTCTACCAGCTCGGTAGCAGTCACTCCTGGTATAACGTCCTCCAGGGTGACTACGCCGGCGGATTCCGAGATAATTGGATTTGAGTATGGATCCCATTCGGCGATTACGGTTTTGTCGTTTTTGGCCGGCGTCGCCAAGAGGGTGTTCTTCTCTACCTCTTCGTTATCTCCCACCTCAAGAACCGATCCCCTGGCTATATAGTGTCTGATGGCCTCTCTTCCTTCGCTGTCCGCTATGACGGCAAAGAGCCCCTTTTCGTCCACTTTGTGACCTTTTTGGATATCTTCGTATCTCTCCAGGTAATCCCCTTTGAGCAAGAAGAACTTCACGGTTCCCTTGGCGTTCGCCACAATCTTTTGCGTTACGGGAGCTCCGTCTTCCACTTTGAGTTCGGCGGCGTACGGAATCCTGTTAGGAATATTCCATCCCTCTTTTATAATCTCCACTATAGAGTCGCCCTCTTTGACCGTCTCCCCGTTTTTATAAGGAATGTACTGTTTGCCCTCTATTTTACCGCTAACACCGGCCAATTCGTTAGGTTTGGCCACATCGCTCTTTCTGAGGGAGTATCTAACCTTGTCCTTCTCTCCGCTTAGAGTAATTACGATCTCGTCGTGTACGCTCTTTATCTCCAGCTTTCCATCAAAGAGCGCCTTTATTTTAGGCTCGACCAGTAATACCGCGGCGTTTCTTCTGTTGGCGACTATTATTTTGCCCTCTTTGTTTCTGTAGGTTTTGAGGTTGTAGTATCTAATAAAGCCCTCTTTCGTGGCTACCACCTGTCTCTCTTCCGCGGTTCTGCTGGCTGTACCGCCGATATGGAAGGTTCTCAGAGTCAGCTGGGTACCGGGCTCGCCTATGGACTGCGCCGCTATGATTCCGACCGCTTCACCGGGCTTGACGAGTTTACCCTCGGCCATGTTCAGACCGTAACATTTGGCGCAGACGCCCTTTTCGGCCTTACATGTTATTGGCGTTCGGATCGTTACCGATTTGATTCCGGCCTCTTTTATGTTTCTGGCCTTCTCTTCGTCGATAAGAGTTCCTTCGTTGTACAGAATTTCGTTGGTTATCGGATCGATCACGTCCTCCGCTAAAACTCTGCCGTGGATCCTGTCCTCAAGAGGCTCTATCATCTCGTTACCGACGCTGATATCCGTAACCTCTATACCTTCGTGCGTTCCGCAATCCTCCACGGTGATTTTGACGTTTTGCGCCACATCCACCAGCTTTCTGGTCAGATATCCAGCGTTTGCGGTTTTTAGCGCGGTATCGGCTAAACCTTTTCTGGCTCCGTGAGTCGAAATAAAGTATTCAAGAACGTTAAGTCCCTCTTTAAAGTTCGAAATAATCGGTGTCTCGATAATCGTACCGTCGGGCTTGGCCATCAAACCCCTCATACCGGCCAACTGCCTTATCTGAGCGGAGCTACCTCTAGCGCCCGAATCCGCCATCATATAAATGGAGTTAAAACCGTGTTTGTCGCTTTTGATCAGCTTCATCATCGCTTCGGCGACGGCGTTTGAGGTATCGGTCCAGATATCGATGATTTTGTTGTATCTCTCCTGCTCCGTCAGCAGACCCGCTCTAAATTGCTGCTGGATCTCTCTGACCTTTCTTTTCGCTTCCTCTATGAGTTTTCTCTTCTCTTGAGGCACTTTGATGTCGTACTCGCTTATGGATATACCGGCGTAGGTGGCGTATTTGAAACCTAGGTTTTTCAGATTGTCCAAAAACTCTGCGGTAATCTCCGCTCCACCGTGTTTATATACATAATCCACCAGCTCGGCAATGTCTCTCTTTTTCATAAGTTTGTTCCACAGAGAAACCGGAACGAAATCCGGCAAAATATTTTTGATTATGATTCTGCCGGCTGTGGTATATATGATTCTGTTGTCGACTCTGGTTCTGATTTTGGCGTTAATATGCAGATAGTCGTTCTCCAGCGCCGTCATAATCTCGTTCACGTCGGCAAAGAGTTTGTTCGCCCCTTTTACGTCGTCTCTCTCTTTGCTTAGATAGTAGATTCCCAAAACCATGTCCTGAGAGGGGACCGTTATAGCTCTTCCCGAAGCGGGTAGCAAGATATTCAGCGAACTTAGCATCAATATCTTGCACTCGGCTATCGCCTCCTCGCTTAGAGGAACGTGAACGGCCATCTGGTCACCATCGAAGTCAGCGTTGAACGCCGCGCAGACGAGCGGATGCAGCTGGATAGCCTTGCCCTCTATCAAAACCGGATGGAAAGCCTGAATAGAGAGTTTGTGCAGCGTCGGCGCCCTGTTTAGAAGTACCGGATACTCCTCGACTATTTCTTGCAGACACTCCCAAACCTCGTTCTCCCTGTTTTCGATCATCTTTTTGGCCGCCTTCAAAGTCGTAGCGTAGCCCTTCTCCTCCAGCTTAGCCAGCAGATGGGGTTTAAATAGCTCCAGAGCCATCAGCTTGGGCAGTCCGCACTGATCCATTCTCAGATTCGGTCCTACTACGATAACGCTACGTCCCGAAAAGTCCACCCTTTTTCCGAGTAGATTCTGCCTAAATCTACCCTGTTTACCTTTTATTATTTCGCTCAGGGACTTTAACGGCCTTTTGTTAGCGCCTTTGACAGCGTTTCCGCGTCTACCGTTATCTATTAGGGCGTCAACAGCCTCTTGGAGCATTCTCTTTTCGTTTCGTACGATTATCTCCGGCGCGTCCAGCTCCATCAGCCTTTTTAATCTCTGGTTCCTGTTGATAACCCTTCGGTAAAGATCGTTTACGTCGCTGACGGCGAACTTTCCTCCGTCCAGAGCCACCAGAGGTCTAAGATCAGGCGGAAGAACGGGAACTACGGTCAGCATCATCCATTCCGGTTTGTTGCCGCTGTTAAGAAAACTCTCGATGACTTTAAGTCTCTTGACTATCGTCTTTCTTTTCGCTTCGCTGGCGGTCTCCTTCATCTCTCTTTTTAGCTGATTGAAGACCTCTATCAGATCGAACTCTTCGAGCAGCTCTTTGACCACCTGCCCTCCCATTTGGGCGTCAAATCCAGTATCGGCAAAGTGCTGTTTTAGCTGTTGATACTGCTCTTCGTTGAGTACGTCGTACTTTTTGACGGGATTTTTCTTTTCGAAATCGTAGTAGGCTTCGCCGGGTTCTTTAACTATATAGGCTTCATAATAAAGAACCCTTTCGAGATCTTTCATTTTCACTCCCAGCAGAGTACCGATTCTGCTGGGCAGGGAGTTGACGTACCAGATATGGGCGACCGGCGTTACCAGCTCTATATGGCCCATTCTGACTCTTCTTACTTTGCTGGTGGTAACCTCTACGCCGCACTTTTCGCAGACTACGCCTTTGTATCTCATCTTTTTGTATTTGCCGCAAAGACACTCGTAATCTTTGATTGGGCCGAAAATTTTCGCGCAAAAGAGCCCGTCTCTTTCCGGTTTTAGCGTTCGGTAGTTTATGGTCTCCGGCTTTTTCACCTCACCGTGAGACCAGCTGAGAATCTTTTCCGGACTGGCCAGTCTAAATTGCAGAGCTTTAATATCTTTCGGTCTTTGATCTTCGCCTATCTCAATCGGTATTAGTCTCTTCATCTTCTTTTTCCTCGTCTAAAATTTCTACGTCGATTCCCAGTGATTGCAGCTCCTTAGTCAAAACGAACAGAGTCTCTGGAATTCCGGGCTCCGGAATCGGTTCGCCCTTGGTTATAGCTTTGTAGGCCCTGACTCTGCCCTCAACGTCGTCTGATTTGATAGTCAGCATCTCTTTTAACGTATGGGCCGCGCCGTGAGCCTCCAGCGCCCATACCTCCATCTCTCCGAATCTCTGTCCTCCAAAGAGCGCCTTACCTCCTACCGGCTGCTGAGTTACGAGAGAGTAAGGCCCGGTACTTCTGGCGTGAACCTTCTCGTCTACAAGGTGGTGCAGTTTTAACATATACATATATCCAACGTTGACCCGCTCTTTAAACTTCTCTCCGGTTCTTCCGTCATAGAGCTCCATCTTGCCGTCCATATCCATTTTGGCCATCTCGTAGAGTTTTTTGAACTCTTCGGCGGTAACCCCTTCAAAAACCGGACTGGCAAATTTGACGCCTTTGCTCCAATCCCTGGCGTACTCGAGGATCTCTTCGTCGCTCATCTTCTCTAAAACCTCTTTGGCTCTCATCAGTTTCGCCACATCGGCGATCTCTATCATCTTTTCGCGTAGCTCTTTTATAAAGTCGGATCTTTTGCTTTCGAAAATCTCCTGAATCTGTTCGCCGAGCTTCTTGCCTATTAGCCCCAGATGCACCTCCAGAATCTGTCCTATGTTCATCCTGGAAGGCACGCCTAGAGGATTCAAAACGATATCTACAACTCTTCCGTCTTTGGTGTAAGGCATGTCGATTTCCGGAACGATTATGGAAACTATACCTTTGTTACCGTGTCTACCGGCCATTTTGTCGCCGATTTTGAGTTTTCTTTTCGTTGCTATAAAGACTTTGACCAGTTTAACGACTCCGCTAGGGAGAATATCCTCTTTTTCCAAAATGGCCAGTTTCTCTTCGTGCTCTTCGGTCAGTTTTCTCTTTTCGTTCTGAAAATAGCTTTTTAATCTCTTATACTCCTCTTGTACCTCCTGAGGATACGATTTGACCAAAAAGTTCAGAGCGAATCTGTTGATTGAGGATAGCTCCTCTTTCGGTATTCTTTCGTTAGCCTTATACTCTTTGTCTTTTACCTTGGCGTCCTGCTCCAGAGGCGTTTTGGCCAGCAGGGAGATGATTCTGAGCATCTCCTCTCTGTCTACCATCAAAAGTTTGTCGTGATGCTCCCTATCTAGCCTCTCTTTCTCCTCTTCGTACGCCTTTACCGCTCTTGGGTCCTTTTCGTACCCTTTTTTGGTAAAGACCTTAACGTCGACTACCACCCCTTCCATAGAGGGCGGACAATATAGGGAGTTGTTCACCACGTGTCCTGCTTTTTCACCGAAAATCGCTCTAAGAAGCCTCTCTTCGGGCGTGGGTTTCACTTCGCCTTTTGGAGAGACTTTTCCCACCAAAATCATTCCGGGTTTGACGTAGGTACCTATTTTGACGATTCCGCTCTCGTCCAGGTGGGCTATCTCTTCCTCTTTTACGTTCGGTATATCTCTGGTGATCTCCTCGATACCATGTTTTAGCTCTCTTGCCTCGATCTCTTTTTCATATATATGTACGGAGGTAAATTCGTCGTCTCTCAATATCCGTTCGCTTACGACTATAGCGTCCTCAAAGTTGTATCCGTTCCACGGCATAAAGGCCACCAGCATATTTTTGCCAAGAGCCAGTTCGCCTTTGTCCATGTTCGGGCCGTCGGCAATAATCTGTCCCGCTTCGACCCTATCACCCTTTTTCACGATAGGAGTCTGACTAAAACATGTATTTTGATTGGTTCTAAGGTTCTTTTGGAGAGTGTAGTGGTCTATATAGGCTCCGTTTTCGTCCTCGCCCAGAATATAGATATTGTTCGCGTCTATCTTCTCAACCACTCCGCTTCTTTTGGCAACGACCGCCTCCCAAGCGTCCCGCGCCACTACCTTTTCCATTCCCGTTCCCACCATAGGAGCCTCGGTTTTCAACAGAGGAACGGCCTGGCGTTGCATGTTGGATCCCATCAGAGCCCTGTTGGCGTCGTCGTGCTCCAAAAAGGGAATCAGACTGGCCGCTACCCCGACGACCATTCTCGGCGTCAAATCGATAAGATCCACCTTGTTCTTTTCAACGAATACGATCTCGCCGTCTTTTCTGGCTTCGATCATATCCTCCTTGATTTCGTTGCCCTCTATAATCTCCGTATTGGCAGGCGCGATAACCAGCCCCTCCTCCTGAGCCGCCGTCAGATACACCACCTCGTCGGTAATTTTCCCGTCTACCACTTTTTTATAAGCGGCCTCGATAAAGCCGAGATCGTTTACTTTCGCGTAGGTGGAGAGGGTGTTGATCAGTCCGATATTCTGACCTTCTGGGGTCTCAACGGGACATATACGTCCGTAATGGGTAGGATGAACGTCCCTTACCTCGAAACCAGCACGCTCTTTGACGAGTCCGCCCTCTCCCAGAGCCGAAAGTCTCCTTTTGTGCGTAATTTCGCTAAGGGGATTGGTCTGATCCATAAATTGCGAAAGCTGGCCGCTCGCAAAGAACTCCAGTATGGTATTGGTTATCATTTTGGAGTTGATTAGATCGTGCGGCATCAGTTCGTCCAAATTGCCGCTGATGGTGGTCATTTTGTCCCTGATGGCCTTTTGCATCTTTACAAGGCCCGTATGGAGCTCGTTGGCCAGAAGCTCTCCGATAGCCCTTATCCTTCTATTACCCAGGTGATCCCTATCGTCTATATGGCCCTGGCCATTTTTAACTTTTATTAGATACTGTACCGATTTTATAATATCCTCGCTGGTCAGAACCGTAACATACTCCGGAACCCTCACTCCCAGTTTGTGATTCATCTTCATTCTACCCACGCGGGTAATATCGTATCTTTCCGGATCGAAAAAGAGCTGTTTTACGAAGGCTTTGGCGGCCTCTTTCGTAACCGGTTCCCCGGGTCTCATCACCTTGTATATTCTAATCGCCGCCAGATCGTTCTCGTCCTCTATACCCTCGGTCTGTCTTAGTAGTTTTAAACTCTCCTGATCCGCGATAAAAGAGTTGATTATTGAGCGATCCTTACCGCTGGCGAGATCGTTCGCTATGAAAATCTCATCTATTTTCAGATCTATAATCTTTTTCAGTTTGTTCTCGTCAAGCTGGGTCAGCGTATCAAAAAGTACTTCGCCGCTTTCAGAATCGATAATCGGAGAGGCCAAAAATCTGTCTATTAAAATATCTATAGGATATTCGACAAGTTTAAGACCCTCTTCCTGCAGTTTTTTCGCCTTTTTCGAGGTGAGTCTCTTGCCTGCGGCGATTATGAGATTTCCGTTTTCGTCTCTAACGTCGTAAGAAACTCTACCGACGAAATCTTCGGGATTGAACTCTGTAAAAAATTTATTGTCTTTTATGATTATTCTGGTAATCGGATAGAAAAGTTTCAAAATATCCTGTTTGCTGTAGCCCAAGGCCCTAAATAAAATGGTGGCCGGAATTTTTCTTCTTTTGTTTATTCTAACATATAGGATATCTTTGGGATCGTATTCAAAATAGAGCCATGCACCTCTGTCGGGGATAATCTGGGCCGTATACACCAGTTTTCCTCCGCTTGTCGCGGACTCCTCTTCCTTGAAGATAACACCTGGGCTTCTGTGGAGCTGATTGACGACTATTCTTTCTACACCGTTGATTATAAATGAGGTTCTATCGGTCATCAACGGAATGTCTCTGACGAAAATCGTCTGCTCCTTCATATCTTTCACACCAATTTTCTCTCCGCTCTTTTCGTCTCTCTCCCATAGCACGAGCCTGATTTTCATCTTTAGAGAGACGCTGTAGGTCAAACCTCTCTCCATACATTCTCTGATGGTGTATTTCGGTTTGGTTATCTCACTGCCGACATACTCCAGGCTCAGCCTGTTTTGAGCGTCGTGTATAGGGAAAATTGATCTAAAAACTTTCTCTATGCCGCTGTTGCTTCGATCCTCTTTGTCTATCATCAAAAAATTGTCATAACTGTTCTTTTGAAGCTGCAACAGATGAGGAATTTCTATGATCTGGGGAATTTTAGAAAAGTCTACCCTGAGTCTGTTTCCGGATTTGATACTGTTTAGCATAGGCACTGACCTCTGTAAAGTAGTTTTAGCCGTGTGGCTTGTAGGGGGCAAGATAACATTTTATCCATATAAACCGGCGGGAGAAATCCCGCCTTTGCCAGAGAGATTATTTTATCTCTACTTTCGCTCCGGCTTCTTCGAACTGTTTTTTGATCTCTTCAGCCTCTTCTTTGCTTACGCCCTCTTTGATAGTAGTAGGAGCGTTTTCAACGGCCTCTTTCGCCTCTTTGAGTCCCAATCCTGTTACCGCTCTGACCACCTTGATAGCGTTAATCTTTTTAGCGCCTGCATCCGTAAGAACCACGTCAAATTCAGTCTTCTCTTCGGCTGCGGCTCCGCCTTCTGCTCCGCCAGCGGCAACGGCTCCGGCCACTACCGTAGGCTGAGCGCTTACTCCGAATTTCTCTTCGAACTCTTTTACCAGCTCGCTTAGCTCCAAAACGGAAAGGTTAGAGATATACTCGATTACGTCTTCTTTAGTTATTGCCATCTTTTTCTCCTTTTTTTATGAATTCTCTTTTTGTTGTCTTATATTCTCAAGAACAGTAACGAAGTTCTGCTTGGGCGCATTCCATACATACAGCAAGTTTCGCATAGGAGCCGTCCAAACAGACAGAAGCATTCCCAAAAGCTCCTCTTTGCTCGGAAGCTTGCTGTAAGCCTCGATTTTGGCCGCGTCGGCGACTTCTCCCTCGAAATATCCCTGCTTTATCTTAAAACCTTCCGGAGCCTCTTTGGCAAACTCCGTAACGGTCTTGGCAAGTACTACGAGATCGTCGCCCCATACAAGTATGTTCGTATCTTTTAGTTCGAAATCCTCTATGCCGTTATTTTTAAGAGCTATCAAAGCCAGAGTGTTCTTAACCACCTGCGCCTTGAGCCCCTTTTCTCTAACGGCGTTTCTGAAGGATTCGAGCTCGGATACGCTCATACCCTTGTAGTCGCAGTCGATGATTGCCGCAGCCTCTTTAAACTCTTCGGTCAGTTTGGCAACGACCGCTTCTTTTTGGGCTCTTGTCAACTTTTTTTACCTCCTTTCCGACAGAAGACTTCAAGCAGGTCTTATTGAATGCCCGCTATCTTCAGTCTAAGATAAAGATCATTTCAGATCCATCAGCTCCTGTGTATCCAGCTCGAGAGCCGGGCTCATGGTCAGGGAAATCGCGGCGTGTCTGATATATCTACCTTTCGCCGCAGCCGGCTTTAGCTTGTTTATAGCAGTAACGAACTCTTTTAAATTCTCCGCGATCTGCTCGGCACTAAAGCTCGCTTTTCCAATCCCCGCATGGATATTTCCCTTTTTGTCCACTCTAAAGTTAACCTGGCCGCTTTTTGCGTTTTTAACCGCCTTGCACACGTCCATCGTAACCGTACCGGTTTTAGGATTGGGCATCAATCCTTTAGGGCCTAAAATTCTACCTATTTTACCCACAAGGCCCATCATATCGGGAGTAGCGATCGCTATATCAAAATCTATTTTTCCGTTTTTGATCTCTTCTACCAGATCCTCTGCACCGACTATGTCTGCGCCGCACTCTTTGGCCTCGTCGGCTTTGACGCCTTTTGCGAATACGGCAACCTTTACCTTTTTACCGGTTCCGTGAGGCAAAACTACAGAGCCTCGAACCATCTGATCGGCGTGTCTAGGATCTACGCCGAGTCTGAGCGCAACTTCTACGGTCTCGTCAAATTTTGCAGATTTAAGCTCTTTTACAGTTTTAGAGGCCTCCTCAACGGAGTATAGTTTTCCTTTTTCTATCTTTTCCAGTAGTTCTCTGTATCTTTTAGAATGTTTTTTCGCCATCTTTTTCTCCGCATTTTTTTTTGCTACCGCAACGTTTTAAATCTCTGCGGTGGAGATTTTCAAATCAGTCGACTATCTCGACTCCCATGCTTCTGCACGAACCGGCAATAGTTTTCATCGCCGCTTCCAGATCGTCCGTATTCAGATCGGGAAGTTTAGTTTTCGCAATCTCTTCCAACTGTGCCCTGGTAATTTTTCCCACCTTGTTTTTAAGCGGATTGTCGCTACCTTTTTGTATTCCGGCCGCTTTCTTTATCAGATCGGAAGCGGGCGGCTGTTTTGTCACGAAGGTAAAGCTTCTGTCCGCGTAAACGGTAATAATTACCGGGATAGTAAATCCCATCATATCTTTTGTTTTTTCGTTAAACGCCTTGCAAAACTCCATTATGTTAACGCCTCTTTGTCCAAGAGCTGGACCTACAGGAGGCGAAGGATTGGCTTTTCCGGCAGGAATTTGCAGCTTTATTTCACCAACGACTTTCTTTGCCATCTATTTTTCCTTTCTTTATGTTGGGGTTATATTATTTTTTCCACTTGAGAGTAGAGTATCTCTACCGGAGTACTTCTACCGAAAATAGAAACGTTGAGCTTTAGCTTTCCGTGTTCCATGTCGTACTCTTCAACCACTCCGGTAAAGTTTGCGAACGGTCCTTCTATTATTCTCACCACCTCGCCCGGCTCGAAAGAAATTTTCGGTTTAGGCGCGCCTTTTTGTTGAGCCTTTTCCAATATAACCCTTACATCCTCTTCGCTAAGAGGCGTGGGTTTTTTAGATTCTCCTATGAATCTTCCAACCTTGGGCATAGACTGAATTTTGTGCCAAAGATCCAAATCGAGATCCAAAAGAGCAAACACGTATCCCGGATAAAGCGCTCTTTGAGTGATCTTTTTTTTGCCCTGTTTTACCTCTATCACATCTTCGGTAGGTACGATTACCTCTTTTATTTTTTCGTCAAGATGCATCTCTTTGGCGATATTTTCAATGGCTCTTTTTACGGCCTGTTCACTTCCGGCGTGAACTTGAATAGCATACCATTTATGTGCCATTAGTATCCTTGCGTCAAATTATATGGGAAAGCGAAAAAGACATGATCAGATCAATCAACGCCAAAAAGAGCGAAACTATCAAAACTACTATAAATACCGCGATATAAGCGTTTTTCACCTGCTCTTTGGTAGGAAATATAACTTTTTGCAACTCTATTTTGGCTTCGTCAAAATATTTGATGAACTTTTCCATTTGCGTTCCTTAAAGAGTGGCAGGGCAGGAGGGACTCGAACCCCCAACACGCGGTTTTGGAGACCGCCGCTCTACCATTGGAGCTACTGCCCTTCATGACTAAAGAGCCAAACCCTTTATTAGAGTTTGGCCTCTTTATGCAGAGTGTGCTCTTTGCAAAATTTGCAATATTTTCTAATCTGAAATTTTTCTGTATGAGTCTTTTTGTTCTTGGTCGTATGATAGTTTCTTCTACTACACTTTTCACACGCCAAATGGATTATCTCTCTCATAGTTTATGCCTTTGAATCGGGGCGAAAGCCCCTAAAATTATTCGATTATCTTTGTAACCACACCGGCACCGACTGTTCTACCGCCCTCTCTGATAGCGAATCTGGTTCCCTCTTCGAGAGCGATAGGAGCGATAAGTTCCGCAGTTATTTTAACGTTGTCTCCAGGCATTACCATCTCTGTTCCCTCTGGAAGGATAACGCTACCGGTAACGTCTGTGGTTCTAACGTAGAACTGCGGTCTATATCCGCTAAAGAAAGGAGTGTGTCTTCCACCTTCCTCTTTTGTAAGAACGTATACTTCGGCTTCAAATTTTGTATGAGGAGTTATAGATCCCGGTTGACAAAGAACCATACCTCTTTCCACGTCCTCTTTTTTGGTACCTCTTAGCAGAACGCCCACGTTGTCGCCGGCTTCACCTTGATCGAGCTCTTTTCTGAACATCTCAACGCCGGTTACAGTTGTTTTTTGCGTAGGTCTGATACCGACGATCTCTACCTCGTCACCTACTTTTACGATACCTCTTTCGATTCTACCGGTAACGACCGTTCCCCTTCCGGAGATCGAGAATACGTCTTCGATAGGCATCAAGAAAGGCTTGTCGATATCTCTTTCTGGAGTAGGAATATACTCGTCAACAGCGTCCATAAGAGCCAGAATCTTTTCTGACCAAGGTCCCAGATTTCCCTCTTTTGCCTCTTCAAGAGCTTTTAGAGCGGAACCTGCGATTACAGGAACGTCGTCGCCAGGGAAGTCGTACTCGTTGAGAAGTTCTCTAACTTCCATCTCAACCAGCTCGAGCAGCTCAGGATCGTCAACCATATCCTCTTTGTTAAGGAATACAACGATATAAGGAACGCCAACCTGTCTAGCCAGCAGGATGTGCTCTCTGGTTTGGGGCATAGGACCGTCGGCGGCGGAAACAACCAGTATGGCTCCATCCATCTGAGCGGCACCGGTAATCATGTTTTTAACGTAGTCGGCGTGTCCTGGACAGTCAACGTGCGCGTAGTGTCTCTTGTCTGTTTCGTACTCAACGTGAGAAGTAGCTATAGTAATACCTCTTTCTCTCTCTTCTGGGGCGTTGTCGATCTGATCGTAATCTCTCTTCTCAGCGAACCCTTTTTCAGCCAAAACTGCTGTGATGGCGGCCGTCAGCGTAGTCTTACCGTGGTCGACGTGACCGATGGTACCGATGTTAACGTGTGGCTTGGTCTTGATAAACTTCTCTTTAGCCATCTTGTCCTCCGTGTAATTTGATTAAAATTCGGGCTAATTCTACCAAAATTAACCCAAATATTTTCTTAAGCTTTGGTTTACTAAATGAATGGAGCCCAGAAGCGGGATTGAACCGCCGACCTCTTCCTTACCAAGGAAGTGCTCTACCACTGAGCTATCTGGGCACGACAAAACAATAGCCATGGAAGCGAAACTAAGCAGCGAAACGAAGTTTTAGTTCAGCTCCCAGTCCTGGAGCGGGAGACGGGACTCGAACCCGCGACCCTCAGCTTGGAAGGCTGATGCTCTAGCCAACTGAGCTACTCCCGCATCGCGACACTTGATATGGTGGTGGGAGGAGGATTCGAACCTCCGAAGGCAAAAGCCAGCAGATTTACAGTCTGCCCTCGTTGACCACTTGAGTATCCCACCAGCGTGTCCACTGGTCAAACACTGATTCCGAACGGAGCCGGTGAAGGGACTCGAACCCCCGACCTGCTGATTACAAATCAGCTGCTCTAGCCAACTGAGCTACACCGGCAAACAATTCGGACTGGAATTATACAAATTTTCTACGGCTTTGTCAACAAAGTATCTGCGCAATAAACAAAAAACTATTTGATAAAATAGTTAAAACGGCAAAAGAGTAGCCATGAAAAGATCACTGGCAGCAGTTTTACTCATATTAACCGTAACAGACGCCCAAACTCTGGAGGAGGCTCTAAAATATAACGACTACGCTCCAAAAGGGGGCGTGGTCGTCTCTCCGCCGCGAACTGAGAGCCACGAGGCCAACCGCAAAGAGCGCCTATTGCTTCAAAAAAGAGTTAAATACGCCATGCATCCGATCAATATGGGCGTTCTTTCCCTACAGAAAACTCAGCGAGCCATAGAGAAGAGATTGAGCGAAGATATTAAAAGGCTCTTTTTTCTGCCAAAAAGCATAAAAGTCAAATCGGAAATAAAACGGGACAAGATCTATACCCGTTTTATTTACCGTTTCGAAGAGTGATCAAGCCAGCAAATTTTTAGCTTTTTGAACTACGTTTTCGATAGTAAAACCGTACTCTTTAAATACCTCTTCGGCCTTTCCGCTCGCTCCGAATCTGTTTTCTATTCCCAATACCGCATCGGCCAATCTGTACCATTCCGAGCCCGATGCGGCCTCTATGGCCAATACCTTGGTCGCCGGATCTATAACGGCGTCTATATACTCTCGTTCTTGCTCCAAAAAGAGTTCCATACACGGGACGCTAACCACGTTTGCGGCTATACCGTCCTTTTCCAGATGGCAGCCCGCCTGTAGGGCCAACATGACTTCGCTACCCGAAGCCACGAGAGTGATCTGCGCCGATTCTCTTCTTTTTATCAGATATCCTCCCCTGGAAGGTTCACCGAAATCCCTGCTCGGTTTCAAAACTCTCAATTTCTGTCTGCTAAGAACAAAACCGCAGGGAGCCTCCAGTTCCAAAGCCTTTTTCCAGCACTCTACGTTTTCACTGGCGTCAGCGGGTCTAAAAAGATAAAAATTGGGCAAAGCTCTAAACTGCGATATATGCTCTATAGGCTGATGAGTAGGACCGTCTTCGCCGACACCTATGCTGTCGTGCGTCCATACAAAGAAGTTTTTAAGTCCGGAAAGTGCCGCGATTCTAACAGCCGGCTTCTGATAATCGCTAAAAACGAAAAACGTGGCGTTAAAAGGCATAATCAATCCGTAAGCGGCCATACCGTTGGCAATGGCTCCCATGGCGTGTTCTCTTACCCCGAAATGAAAGTTTTTGCCTTTTGGAAAATCTCCCATACCGTCTAGATAGGTCTTGTTAGAAGGCGCCAAATCCGCACTACCTCCTACGAATCCTGGGAGAGCTTTGGCTATAGCGTTTAAAATTTTGCCGTTGCTCTCTCTGGTGGCCACCATGGAATCGGCCTCGAAGCTGGGCCATTCGATCGAAGAGTAGTCCGGATTTTCCAGTCTGTTTAGCAGTTCGTTCTGCTCCTTGTACGGAAGCTCCAACAGAAGTTTTCTCCACTCTTTTTCGTAGAGTTCGCCCTTTTCTACCGCGCATCTGAATCTAATCAGAACATCTTCGGGAACGAAAAACTCCTTGTCGGGATCGAATCCGGCTTTTATCTTTGCACACCTTATCTCCTCCTCTCCCAAAGGAGCTCCGTGCGAGTGGGGATCCCCTTCGAAATGGCAAGATCCCTTTGCAATTACGGTATTGGCTATTATCAAAACCGGTCTGTTTCTGTTTTTGGCCCATCTGATAGCGGAATCTATATCGTCGTAGTCGTGTCCGTCGATCTCTATTACATCCCACTTTTGAGACTCGAATCTCTCTTTTACGTTTTCGTTCCAAGCTATGGAGGTATCGCCTTCGATGGTTATGTGATTGAAATCGTATATCACAATCAGATTGTCAAGCTCGAACCGTCCAGCCAAAGCACACGCTTCGTAGCTTATCCCCTCTTCGAGATCTCCGTCTCCGCATAGACAGTAGACGTAATGGTCAATAATTTCGGCGGACTCTCTGTTTAAAATTCCTTTTAGATATTTAGAGGCCATCGCCATTCCTACCGCGTTGGCCACTCCCTGTCCCAAAGGACCGGTAGTTATCTCCACTCCGGGAGTATGGCCGTATTCCGGATGGCCAGGAGTTTTTGACCCTAACTGCCTAAACTCTTTAAGATCCTCAAGATTAATATCGTATCCCCACAGATAGAGCAAAGAATAGATCAGTCCCGTAGCGTGTCCGCCGCTGAAAACCAGCCGGTCCCTGTTTATCCATTTGGGGTTTTTGGGATTGTGTTTTAGATGTTCGCTTAATACCACCGCGATATCGGCCAGACCCAAAGGGGCTCCAGGGTGGCCGCTATTGGCCTTTTGTATCATATCCAGAGCCAAAAATCTTATCGTATCGGCCATTTTTTTTCTGATATCCATCGTCTATCCTCTTTGCTGGAAACTTTAGTGGGGATTTTATTCTCTTTTTGATAAAAAACTATTTAACCCTAAGCCTTTCGTGCCTGGTTATATAATCTTTTAGCAGCTCTTTTAACCCCTTTTGAAGTCTCTCATCGAAATTTTCGAGTCTTTCGTTAATCAAATCCGCTTTTTCTTCCGCCGCCTTGAAAGCCCCCTCTATTCCCAGGAGATTGACAAAACTGTTTTTGTTGGAGTCGTTTCCGGTGGTCTTTTTCGCTACGCTTTCGTCAGCTACCGCGTCTATTAGATCGTCCTGGATCTGAAACAGCAATCCCAGCTCTATACCGAAGTTATAAAGATCCTTTACCTCCTTTTGCGGTAGATTGGCGATCACTCCGCCCATACTCAAAGAGGCCGCTATGAGTCTGCCGGTTTTGTGAATGTGCAAAAACTCCACCTCCTTCAAAGAGAGCGGAATCTCCTCGTAGTGACAATCGATCGCCTGGCCCAGCACCATGCCGTGAGCTCCTCCCTCCATAGAGAGTATCTCAACCAGTTCAATTTTAGTCTGTGCGTCCAAAGGGGCTTTGGATATGAGATAAAAGGAGTAGGTATTTAACGCGTCGCCGATCAAAATGGCCAAAGTCTCGTTATAGGCTTTGTGCAAAGTCTTTTTCCCTCTTCTTAGATCTGCGTTATCCATTGAGGGAAGATCGTCATGAACCAAAGAGTAGGTATGCAGATATTCCACGGCCGCGGCGACCGGCATCGCATTTTTGACCAATAGAGGCGCTTTGGCCTCCACCACGCCAAGGAGAAGCATAGGTCTAAATCTTTTGCCGCCAGCTTTTAGCATATATGAAAAGGCTTCGTCGTAATGAGGGTGAAAACTCTCTATTTTTGGAAAACTCTTTTGCAGATACTCTTCGAAATCGCTCAAAAGACTCATCTCTCTCCCGTTTCGAAAGGGGGAGTGCTCATTAGACTCATCGCTACCCTGCGCTTTTCCTCCTCCACCATCTTGATCACGTCGTTTACCGCACTAATTAGCAGTATCTGCAAAGATTCCCTATCCTCCATCAAAGAGTCGTCAATCTCGATATCTACGATCTCTCCCCTGCCGTTTGCGCTAACTTTTACCAAACCTCCGCCGCTTTTTGCGGTGAAGATTTTGTTTTCGCTCTCCTGCTGAATCTTTTTCGCTTTTTCCTGAATCTCCTCGAGCACTTTGCCGAGATCTTTTAGGTTCATATTATCGAACATCGTATATCCTAATTCGCGGTCTGCTCTTTACATATAGTTTAGAATCTCGTCTATATCGTTGTTGTCGTTGACCAACACGATAGTAGGTTCGTAATTCTCCAACTCCTCTTGCGTATAAAGCGCATATGCCACGATTATTATTTTGTCCCCCGGATGAGCTTTTCTGGCGGCGGCACCGTTGAGACAGATCTCCCTTTTGCCCCGTTCTCCTTTTATGACATACGTGGTGAACCTCTCTCCGTTGTTGATATTGAGTATCTCAACCTTTTGGCCCACTTTTAGTCTCGCTGCTTCTAATAGCTCTTCATCTATGGTTATCGATCCTACGTAATTGAGGTTGGCGTCGGTAACCGTAGCGCGATGAATTTTGCTAAAAAGCATCTCTATTTGCATTTTACGCTCCGCCGCTCATTTTCATCATCTCTTCTACGCCTATGGGCTGATCCCAGTACTCTTCCGGAATCAGGTACTCTTTAACCGGATTTCCTTCTATAATATGCTCCTGTATTATTCTATCAATTTTTTCCTTATTGAGTCCAACGTACATGTAATGTCCGGGCTCCACCAACATAACCGGTCCCAGTTGACATCTGTTCAAACATCCGGTTCTCACAGGTTGAACGGTACCTATTATTCCTTTTTCCATCAGTTTTTGCGCCAGATACTGAAACAGTTGCGCCGATTCAGGATCGCTCTGACTTACGCAGCTAGGTTTTGGAAAGCCCGGAGGCGCCGACTGCTCGCACTTGAATATATAAAAGGCTGGTTGCGGTATTCCCATTTTTAGCTCCTTAATTCATACTAATTTTGTCTGAATTTTAACAATATATGTTTAAACTATGATTATAATAACCCCGAGCAGTTTTTATAAAGAATGATTTAATCTTAAAATCTCTTTTATAAACTTTGCATCGGAGTGTTTGACTAGTTTGTCGCCTATCTCTATAAACTCCTCGTCACCTTTGCCTAAAACCAAAAGAACTTCCCCTTGTTCAAGCTCCTTTAGCGCTCTTTTTATCGCCTCTTTTCTATCGGTAATGAGCGCGGCCTTTTTTTTCTCCCGAACCCCTCGGTAGATATCTTCCATAATCTTTTCTGGATTTTCTCCGCGAGGATTATCGGAGGTTATGTATATCTTTTTGCAATATTTCGAGGCGATTTCACCCATTACGGCTCTCTTTGCAGCGTCCCGATCACCTCCGGCACCGAAAACAGCTACGATATCTTTGGATGGAAAGGATTCAAAAACTTTTTTCATACCGTCCGGCGTATGGGCAAAATCGACAAATATTTCCGGATCGTAGCTCACTCTCTCCATGCGTCCCGCAACGCCCGCGAAATTTTCCACTTTGCTGCATATTCTTTCAAGAGGCTCGCCGGTTAGTATCTTTACGCTAGCGACTGCCGCGGTAAGATTATAAAGATTAAAAATTCCGCCAAGTCCCGAATGGAAATCGGCCAACTCGTCCGCAAACCGCACCACAGCCGAGATACCGCCTTCGAGCGAGTATGCCATTACCTGGAAAGTAGCCGGACTCTCCAAGGCGTAAGTGTAAGCGTTCTTTAGAGGATATTTCGCTTTTGGCTCATCTTTGTTCAAGAGCTTTGGACTCTTTTCGTCATCGAAAAATCTGTTTTTGGTAGCTATATAGTTTTGCATAGTTTTATGATAGTCCAGATGATCGTGGGAAATATTGGTCAAAACCTTCAAGGCGAAATCCAATCCCTCTATTCTGTTTTGATCTATGGCGTGTGAGCTCACTTCCATCACGAAATATTCGCATCCTTCATCGAGGGCTCTTTTCATGTTATAAAGGGTCTTTAAGATAGGCGGAGTAGTGAGAGATTTCTCGCCCAAAGCTCTATCCTGGACGAAAAATCCTCTCGTTCCCTGAAGAGCGGCCCCCCTATCCAGATCGAGCAGAATCGAATATATGGCCGCGGCAGTAGTGGTCTTGCCGTTGGTACCGGTTATTCCTATCACTTTCAAAGAATCCAGCCCTGCCCTATTGATCAGTTCCTCTACCTTTATAACGTCTCTTATGGATTCGTTCAGATATTTTCTATTCTGAGCCGTCAGGAGAAAACTGATACCCTCTTTATATTCGGAGGTGTCGTCTGTTACGACTATTCCGTCGAAATCAGCTATCATTGGTAAAGTCTCTGGGATCTATCTTTTCAAAAAGAGAGAGAATTTTCATATCCGCAGGGTATAGCATAGTGGCGTCTTCCAAATAGGTAAGGGCGATCTCTTCAAATCCGTTTTCTATCAACCCTTCCAAGAAATCGAGAAAGTCCCTCTTTTCGTTTATGATAACCTTCGTACTGAACATGATGTCTTCGAAGGCTCTTTTGAACGAGCCTCTGCTCTTTACGAGCGCCTTAAAGTCATCGTAGCTTATTCCCTCTTCGTACTCGAAAAAAACATCCGAGCCTGTTTTCGAAACTATCTCAGTCGAACTGTCCATAAATCCAATGATCTCCTCTATAATCTCCTCTGCTTCGAGGTTTTTCTCCTCTTTTAAAACCGTATAGTAATCATATATCGCTAGAGCCTCTTCGTTACCCTCCTGAGCCATGTCGCTAAGGAGCAGCCCTATTTTTGCTTCGCGGTTTTTGGGATCGTTTCTCAAAACAATAGAGTAGTACTGTATGGCCTTTTTATAATCTCCTTTGGCAAAGGCTTTGGTAGCTTGAACGAGCAGTCTTTTAAAGCCGTATCTTTTCATTTTCCCTCTTGAGCGATCTGATCTGCAATCTTTTCCCAATTATCGGCAAGATCGGGAGCTATGTTAATAACTTCGATCTCCGGGTGGATATCTATTCTCAATTGCCTTTCCACTCCGTATTTAAGCGTATTGCCGCTGGCACTGCATCCCACGCAGGCTCCGCCTAGGCTGACAAACACTTTTCCCCCTTTTACCCCCAGGAGTTTAATGTCGCCGCCGTCCAAAGCCAACATGGGTCTGATCTTCTCTATGGACTTCTCCACCGCGGGCAGAAGGTCCTCGTCGCTAAAAGGTATCATAAATTCTCCTAAGAAGCTATGGAATGTTAATGGAATATAAGGAAAGTTGGCTTAAAAAACTATTAACGAAGAAGGTTAGGGGCAAAAGCCCCGAATCTTATACGAGCTCTATGAAGGCCATAGGCGCGGCGTCGCCTCTTCTGACTCTAGTTCTGACGATTCTTGTGTAGCCGCCGTTTCTATCTTGATATCTAGGGGCTATCTCGTTCATCAATTTTTTTGTAGCCTCTTTGTCCTGCAGATACGCAAAAACTTCTCTGTGAGCGTTAAAATCGCCTTTTTTCGCTTTTGTCACAAGTTTTTCAAAATAGCTTCTTAGAGTTTTGGCTTTGGCTACAGTAGTCTCTATCTTGCCGTTGGCTATCAGCGCAATGGCCATGTTTTTTAGCAACGCTTTTCTGTGTGAACTGGTTCTGCCCAGTTTTCTATATCCGTGTCTATGTCTCATAAAACATCCTTTAAGACTTTATCTTTTCGATTCTTTTCCTAAGAGCTTCGAGCTCTTTAGCTCCCATTTTCTCTATTATTCCGGAAAGCTCTTCGAGCTTCTCCTTGATCTCCTCTAGCGATTTTTTGCCTAGATTCTTGATATTCTTGAGCTCTTCGTCGCTCATAAGAATCAATTCGCCGATAAACTCTATACCCGCCCTTTCGAGGCAGTTGTGGCTTCTGGCGCTAAGGCCGAGAGCGTCGATTTTTTGCAGCAGCTGCTTTGTTTCGCCGCCGTTGTCCTCGCTCTGCGCGGAACTTAGATCCACGTCAAGTTCGCTGTTAAATACGGACATCTGTTTATACATAACAGATAACGCGTCCTTGAAAGCGCTGAGCGGATCGATCTGTCCGTCGGTCTCTATATCGAAAACGATCTTTTCGAAATTGGGATTGTCCTCCACGAGAATGTTTTCTATCTCGTATACCGCCTTCTTGACCGGGGTAAAGAATGCGTCGAGAGGAAGATAACCGGCCGGAACCTCTTCTCTGATCTCTTCGCTGGGAACGTAACCTATCCCTTTGTGGACGATCAGCGAAAACTTCAGGTTCGCGTCTTCGTTAAGTGTGGCCAAAAAAGCATCCGGAGTGACTATCTCGACGCTTTCGCTCTCAAGATCCTTTCCGTAGATCTCTTTAGGGCCGTTGAATTCGTAAGACACCTCTACCTTGTCGCTCTCGTCTCTTATTTTGAATCTGATGTTTTTCAGATTTATGATGAAAACCGCAACATCCTCCAGCATACCTCTGACGCTGTCAAATTCGTGCGAAACCCCTTCTATTCTGATCGCTACCGGAGCGTATCCTATGGAACTGCTCAGCATCAGTCTTCTGAGCGGATGGGCCAAAGAAATCGCGTATCCGCTCTCGAAAGGATAGGCTTCGATTTTTATACTGTTTTCGCCGGTAGATGTCACTTCTACTTCTGAAGGCATAAAAGGCGCTGTTTTAATTTTCTTCATGCTTACTCTCTCTCGTTTTATTTATAGTAATGGTTGTAAATAACGAAAAAAGAGGCCAAGCCCCTATTTTCCGTTACTTGGAGTAAAGCTCGACTATTAGACGCTCTTCTACCGGAATTACTATCTCTTCTCTCTCCGGCAGTCTCGTAAATATTCCGAAAACCTTCTCTTTGTCGACGTCCACCCATGGAACGATTCCGGTCTGATTGGAAAGCTCTATAGATCTTTGAATTTGAGGATTGTTCTTGCTTTTTTCTCTGATTTCGATCTTTTGTCCAGGTTTCACTCTGTATGAGGGTATATCCACCCTTTTACCGTCTACGAGTACGTGGCCGTGATTGACCAGCTGCCTAGCGAATCTTCTCGTAGAGGCAAAGCCCATTCTGTAAACGACGTTATCCAGTCTTCTCTCCAAAAGTACGATCAGATTCTCCCCGGTGTTGCCTTCCATTCTGGCTGCCTCTTTAAAGAGGTTTCTAAACTGTTTTTCGGCCACACCGTACATAAACTTGGCTTTTTGCTTCTCGCGAAGCTGCATTCCGTATTCCGAAATTTTGGCTCTTCTTTGTCCATGCTGTCCGGGAGCGTAAGGTCTCTTTTCCAATGCGCTCTTGCCCGCGAGTCTTCTCTCTCCTTTAAGAGCCAGGCTGACTCCCAGTCTTCGTTCGATCTTTTCAACCGGACCTCTATATCTTGCCATTTTTTCTCCTGTGACTAAAATTCTCTGCTTTTGGGCGAACCGTCCGAAAAATTAGACTCTTCTCCTCTTTGGAGGTCTACATCCGTTGTGAGGCAAAGGCGTAATGTCCTTGAAAAAGAGAACCTTGATCCCTTCGGTGGCGCCTACCGTTTTAACGGCGGTGTCTCTACCGCTTCCGGGACCCTGTACCTTGATACCAACCTCTTTTATGCCGTGCTCTTTGGCCTTGTTCATGGCATCCTCTACCGCCTGTTGAGCCGCAAAAGGCGTCGATTTCTTGCTGCCCTTGAATCCGAGGCTACCGGCGCTGCTCCAGGCTATTACGTTTCCCACTTCGTCGGTTACGGTAACCACAGTATTGTTGAAAGTCGCGCTGATATATACGACTCCTCTGGCTATATTCTTTTTCGCAATCTTTTTTCTAGCTTTTCTCTTCGCCATCCATCAATCCTTTTTATTTGGAACCTACGGTTTTTTTCTTGCCTTTTCTGGTTCTGGCATTGGTCTTTGTTCTCTGACCTCTGACCGGCAGGCCTCTTCTGTGTCTGAGACCTCTGTAACAGCCGATATCCATCAAAGCTTTTATGTCCATGGCGACTTTTCTTCTCAAATCGCCCTCGACCATATAGTTGTCTCTTATTTCCTTGTTGATCTTTGCCACCTCTTCCTCGCTCAGCTCATGGACCCTCTTGTCGTAGCTGATTCCGGTGGCGTCGAGAATCCTTCTGGAGCTGGTCAAACCTATACCGTAGATATAGGTGAGCGCGTACTCCATTCTTTTGCTTTTAGGCAAATCTACACCTGCAATCCTCGCCATTTACTATCCTTGTCTCTGTTTATGTTTTGGATTTACGCAAATCACTCTGATTACGCCTTTGCGCTTGATGATTTTGCACTTTTCGCACATCTTCTTTACGGATGGTCTTACCTTCATCTCTTTTCTCCTTGGAATATTGAGAAGAGCTCTTCTCCTATTGGGCACTAACGGTCCGGTTCGCCTAGGTTTAATGAGTCGAATTAAACCAATCCTTGCAAGAGCAGTGCCGATTCTTGCAAAGATTTATCGATCCTTCCATAGAAAGGGACAAAATTATACTAAAAAGGAGCTTAATTTAAGATAAACTTTAGATTATTTGTATCTAAAGGTTATCCTTCCCTTGTCCAGGCTGTAAGGGGTCAGCTCCACCTTTACCTTGTCGCCGGGCAGAATCTTTATATAATGCATTCTCATTTTTCCAGCTATATGGCACAAAACCACATGTCCGTTTTCCAGCTCCACCCTAAAAGTAGCGTTGGGCAAAGCCTCCTTTACGATACCGTCAACTTCAATCACGTCGTCTTTAGCCATGTAACCTCCTATTAAGTGATTTTGCTCAATATCTTTGCGCGTCCGTTTACCACGGCTACGGTATGTTCATAGTGAGCCCCGTTAAGTCCGTCGACGCTGACTACAGACCATCTATCATCTAAAATTTTCGGAGTTCCATCTTTTTGACATATCATGGGCTCGATACAAAAAACCATACCATCTTTTATCTTTGGACCGCTCTTTGGCGATCCGTGCTCCAGATAATTCGGTATCTCTGGCTCTTCGTGAGGTTTTCTGCCGATACCGTGGCCGCAAAAACCGTGAAGCGGTACAAACCCGCGCGATTTTATGAATTTTTCTATCTCGAAACTGAGTTCTTTAAACCTCATTCCGCTTCGAATTATAGAGATCGCGAAATCCAACGTATCCTTGGCGCAGGCGATTAAACCTCTGTCGCTCTCGGAAATTTCTCCAATGCCTATCGTAACGGCCGCGTCGCCGTACCATCCATCCAACTCGGTGCCTATATCCAGCCCTAAAATATCGCCCTCTTTCAAAACATAGTCCGTTGGAATTCCGTGAATTATTACGCGGTTTACCGAAGTACATACCGAAGCCGGAAAGCCGTAAAGCCCTTTAAAAGAGGGTCTGGCTCCGTGGTCGCGGATAAACTCTTCCGCACGTTTGTCGAGCTCTTTTAGCGTCAGGCCCTCGCGGGCCTCGTCGCTGAGGTATTCGAGAGTCAGCGCCACTATCTTGTTGGCACGTTCTATTTTTTCTATCTCATCGGGCTTTCGGATCGGAATACCCATCAAAGCCCCACGGCGCTTAGTGTCTCGTACTTACTCATATAGATCTGCGCCTCTATTTTTCTCATCGTGTCCAAAGCCACCTGTACCACGATCAAAACGGCCGTTCCGCCAAAATAAAACGGCACGCCCATCCCTTTGACCAGGATCCATGGCAGCGTGGAAATTATTCCCAGATATATGGCTCCCCAAAAGGTTAGCCTGCTGGCCACTTCGTTCAGAAACTCGGCCGTATGCTCTCCGGGTCTGACTCCGGGAATAAATCCTCCCTGTCTTTTAAGGTTTTCGGCTATATCTTTGGCGTTGAAGACGATAGAAGCGTAAAAATAGGCAAAAAACACCACGAGAAAAAACATCAATATATTAAATACATAGCCGTTTGGATTCAAAAAGTCCGAAATCCTCTGAACTACGGGATTGCTACTGGCCTGCAGTATCGTTGAGGGAAACATCAAAATGGCAGAGGCGAAAATGGGAGGAATTACGCCGCTAAGATTTACCTTGATAGGTATATAGTTCATGACCCTCTTTTTCTGATTTTGCATCATCACTTTTCTGGAATATGAAACCGGTATTCTTCTCTCACCCAGCTCCACGTAAATAATAAACCCTACCGTTACCAGAATGATCAAGAAGATAGCTATCAATATCAAAAAGTTCAGCTCGCCAGTGTTCACCAGGTTTATCGTACCAGCTATAGCCGAAGGAATACCAGAGACTATACCGGCGAAAATTATGAGACTGATACCGTTTCCGATTCCTCTTTGGGTTATCTGTTCCCCTATCCACATCAATATCATAGTGCCGGCCAACATCGATATTGCCGCAACGGTAACAAAAGTGGGCATATCGATCATTATGGCGCTCTCGCCTCCTCTGCCTGTGAGGCTTTGCAACCCTATGGAGACTCCTATCGCCTGCACGAGAGTGATCGCTATCGTTGCGTAACGGATAATCTGCATATATTTGACCATACCGTCGCGCTCTTTTTTCATCTGCCCAAGTGAGGGAAACGTGGCGGCCAGAAGTTCCATGATAATCGATGCTGTAATGTAAGGCATGATGCCCAAAGATATGATAGAGAGTCTCTCTACCGCGTTCCCGCTGAACATATTAAACAGACCCAGAGCGTTTCCGGATTGCGTATCGAAGAACTCCTTGACAACGTCGATATTTACGCCGGGAACCGGAACATACGCCAGAACCCTGTATAGAAACAGGAATCCCAGCGTTATAAAGATCTTGTTCAGTAGAGCTTTGTTCATTATCTCTGTCCGCTGTGGGAGATGTTCTCATCTTTTATTTTTGAAACTATCTCCTTGACGCCGCTTCCTATCAGTTTGACTTTGGTAACGCTTTTGGCCATTTTGTGAACGCTTCTGATTGTATCTATTGTTATCTCCTCCAGCTCGGCCACCCTTTTTACCTTGTCAACGTTGATTACGTACGGCTTTTCCACGCCGGAGTTGAATCCGACCTTGGGCAGTCTTCTTTGAAGAGGTTGCTGACCGCCTTCGAAACCTCTTTTATTTTTGTAACCCGATCTGCTCTTTTGTCCCTTTTGGCCTCTGGTCGCCGTTTTACCCATTCCGCTACCCTGACCTCTACCCACTCTTTTGGTTTTATGGGTGCTTCCGGGTGCCGGTTTTAAATTGTGTAGTGCCATATTCCGTTCCTTAAAATTTTATTACGCTTTTATTCTGGCCAGAGCTTCTATCGTGGCTCTAACCAAGTTCGACGGATTGTTTGAACCCAAAGATTTTGTCAATATGTCTTTTATACCGGCAAGTTCCAGCACCGGTCTCGCGGCACCACCCGCTATCACTCCGGTACCCTCGCTGGCCGGTTTCAGAATAATTTTGCTGGCGTTATATTTATGGGTGATATCGTGTGCGATAGTCGATCCCTTGATATTGACCGTAGTTATATTTTTAAAGGCGTTGTCTACGGCTTTTTTAATAGCGTCGGGGACCTCTTTGGCTTTTCCTATACCGTAACCTACGTGTCCCTTTTTGTCGCCAACAACCACTAGAGCGCTGAATCTGAATCTTCTACCACCCTTGACGACCTTGGTAACTCTGCCGATATTGACCACAACCTCTTCGAACTCTTCTCTATTCCACTTTTCCATCTTCCAACCTTTAAAACTTTATTCCGTTTTCTCTAAGAGCATCGGCAAAAGACGCCACTACGCCGTGATAGAGATATCCGTTTCTGTCAAACACTATCGTCTCTATCCCTTTTTCTTTCAACTGCTCAGCCAAGGCTTGGGCCACCTTTTTCACATCCTCTTTGTTGGCCTTCAGACCCATTTTGGCTCCGTCGGCATACGCCAGGGTATGACCTTTGTCATCGTCGATAGCCTGGGCGTAAAAGTGCCTGTTGGATTTGAAAACGGAGACTCTGGGTCTGCTCTCGCAGCCTCTGATCTTTCCTCTGACTCTTCTTTTTCTTTTAATTCTGAGTCTATTCTTTTTTCTTTGGATAGATTCTCTCATCTTCAGTGCCCCTTGTTATTTCTTAGCCGTTTTACCGGCTTTTCTAATGATCACTTCGTCGACGTACTTGACGCCTTTGCCTTTGTACGGCTCGGGCGGTCTGAAGCTTCTGATCTCTGCGGCCACCTGACCTACCTGCTGTTTGTCGTGACCTTTGACGACTATAATATTCTTTTCGACTTTGATCTCTATCCCTTCGGGAATAGGATAGATCACAGGATGTGAGAAACCGAGTTGTAGCTCGAGATTTTTTCCGCTAATTTGGGCTCTGTATCCGACCCCGTTTATCTCGAGTCTCTTTTCAAACCCTTTTACCAGTCCTTCGATCATATTGTTCGTTAGCGATCTATAGGTTCCCCAGTAGGCTCTGGACTGTCTGTCTTGCCCTTTTGGTTCGAAAACTATTTTGTTGTCTTCTATCTTTACGTCAACGTTGCCTTTTGTATCTACCTCTTTTACGAGGTTACCTTTTTTGGCTACGATCTTTTCGCCCTCTAGCTTAACTTCCACGCCCGAGGGTATAACTACCGGCTGTTTTCCAATTCTGCTCATTTATATTCCTTTAATTACGATATTTCTACGCATCCGCGAATGGATATCGCTTACCAGACGCTGCAGAGAACTTCACCGCCAACGCCCAGTCTGTACGCCTCGTCGTTTGGCAGCACCCCTTTTGAGGTACTGACGATAATGGTTCCGTATCCGTTTTTGAATCGCTTGATCTCCTCTTTGCCCTTGTAGATTCTTCTTCCGGGTTTGGAGATTCTTTTTATTTCGTTGATTACCGGCTTTTTAACTTTACCGTCCTCTTCATATTTCAAAACCACGTTTATAAACTTTTTATTTCCCTCTTCGACGACTTTATAGCTCTCTATATAGCCTTTGTCCTGAAGAATTTTCACGATCGCTTCCACGATCTTGGAGTAAAGCAGTTTTGTAACTTCCTGTTTTCTCATCGAAGCGTTTCTGATTCTCGTTATGGAATCGGCAATCATATCGTTAATCAATTTTTTCTCCTTTCGTGATTGTCAAACAGGGTTCGGCTCTCAGCCGCTTCCTGTTTGCGAAACTACCAGCTCGCTTTTCTAACGCCGGGCAGCAGACCTTCGCTAGCCATCTTTCTCAGGCAGATTCTGCACAGACCGAAATCCCTGTATACGGACTTCGGTCTTCCGCAGATTCTGCACCTGGTATACGCTCTTACTTTGAATTTAGGCTTTCTTTTAGCCTTTGCTATCATACTCTTTTTTGCCATTACGCTCTTCCTTTTGCAAATGGTAGTCCCAACATCTCCAGCAGTTTGAAAGCCTCTTTGTCGTTGTCAGTGCTGGTAACTATGGTAATGTTCATCCCGTGGGTCTTCATTATGTTGTCGTAATCCACCTCAGGGAACATAAGCTGTTCGTCCAGACCAAAGTTGTAGTTTCCTCTGCCGTCGAATCCGTTTCTTGAAAGACCTCTGAAATCTTTTACCTTGGGCAGGGCGATATATATAAGCTTTTGGAGAAAGTTCCACATTCTGTCCCCTCTGAGAGTCACTTTGACCCCGACGGGCATCCCCTCTCTGATCTTGAAACCGGCCTCGCTTCTTTTGGCTTTCGTTATGACAGCTCTTTGTCCGGCTATCAGGCTAATCGTATCCTGGATATTCTGCATGAGTTTGCTATCTCTGCTGGCCTCGCCCGCGCCTACGCTGATAACTATCTTTTCAAGTCTAGGCGTTAACATAGGATTTTTTATCTCCAGCTCCTCTTTCAGAGCCGGGACAACTCTTTCGTTGTACTCTTTTTTCAGCTCTACCGTCATGATTGACCACCTTCTATTTTGCGAACGTTTGAGATATGAATGGGCATCTCTTTGTTTATAAAGCCGCCTTCGGGATTCTCTTCGGTAGGTTTAACGGCTTTTTTGGCCACTTTGCATCCGGCTACTATAACCGCGTCCTTTTTTCTTAGAACCTGTAGCACCTCTCCGGTTTTTCCTTTGTCGTCTCCGGCGATTATCTCTACCATATCGCCTTTTTTTATCTTGAACTTCCTAGCCATTAGAGCACCTCCGGTGCGAGAGAAACGATTTTCATATAGTTTTTATATCTTACCTCTCTGCTTACTGGCCCGAAAATCCTGGTACCGATGGGTTCGCCCTTGTTGTCCAGAATTACGGCCGCGTTGTCGTCGAATCTAATAAGAGATCCGTTCTCTCTTTGAATCTCTTTTTTGGTTCTAACAACCACCGCTTTGACAACCTGCCCTTTTTTAACCTTTCCGTTAGGAAGGGCTTTCTTTACCGAAGCGACGATCACGTCGCCCACGGAAGCGTATCTTCTCTTGCTTCCTCCGAGTACTTTGATACACATGATCTCTTTGGCGCCGCTGTTGTCGGCAACGTTTAGTCTCGTAAAACTCTGTATCATTACTTAACTCCTGTAGAGACTATTCTTTTGAGCCTGAAAGACTTTCTTTTGGATATGGGTCTGCACTCGATCGCAACGATCTCGTCGCCGACGTTCACCTCGTTCTTTTCATCGTGTACGAGATACTTTTTGAATCTTTTGACGATTTTATGATATCTTGGGTGCAAAACCTTTCTCTCGACTAGAAGCGAAACGGTTTTGTCGCCGCTTTTTTTCACGACAATGCCCTGTATCTCTCTCTTGTAAGCCATTTTACGCCCTTTTCTTAGCGGAAATCGCCGTCAATATTCTGGCGATATCCTTTCTTGTTTTTCTAATTTCGCTATTGTCCTGTAGCTGCATGGTCTTTAGTTTCACTCTCAACTGAAACAGCAGCAACCTTTTTTCTCTCAAAAGCCCGTTGAGCTCTTCCAAGCTCTTTTCCATCAACTCAGTATATTTCATTTTCACTCTCTTGCGTCACGATTTTTGTTTTGAAAGGGAGCTTATATCTGGCAAGATCGAGAGCCTCTCTGGCCAGACTCTCTTCAACGCCGGCCATTTCGTAAATAATTCTGCCGGGTTTGATATTCATGACCCACTTTTCGACGCCTCCTTTACCTTTACCCATTCTGGTCTCCAGCGGTTTTTTGGTCAGAGGCTTGTCCGGAAATACTCTAATCCAGATCTTTCCGGTTCTTTTTACCTTTCTTGTCATCGCGACCCTCGCAGCTTCTATCTGTCTGGAATCTATCCTGCCGTGCTCGAGAGCCTTGATTCCTATACTACCGAAGGCCAGGCTGTTGCCTCTGTAGGCCTTCCCTCTATTTCTGCCTTTTTGCTGTTTTCTATATTTGGTCTTTTTTGGCATCAACATGGCTATCTACCTCTCCTTCTCGGAGCTCTGCGTCTAGGTTTGCTCTCTTTTTCTGGCTGGATTCCCTTTTGAAGTACCTCTCCTTTGAATATCCATACCTTGACGCCTATAACTCCGTATGTTGTGTGTGCTTCCGCAAATCCGTAGTCTATTTTGGCTCTAAGGGTATGCAGAGGCACTCTCCCTTCGAGATACCATTCGGTTCTGGCCATCTCGGCTCCGCCTAGTCTTCCGGCCACCTGAACCTTGATCCCTTTTGCGCCGGCCTTTTGGGCAGCTTGGATCACTTTTTTCATAGCTCGTCTGAAGGCAACCCTTCTTTCAAGCTGAGTAGCAACGTTTTCGGCCGCCAACTGAGCGGAAGCCTGAGGCTTTTTCTGTTCTTTGATGTTTATGGAAACCTCTTTGTTGACCAGCTTTTGAACCTTTTGTTTGATCTTTTCTATATCGGCGCCCTTTTTTCCTATAATGATGCCGGGTCTCGCCGCGACAATGGTCACTCTGAGTCTCTTTGCGGTTCTTTCGATAATAATGTCGCTAATTCCCGCATAATAGAGCTCTTTTTTCAAAAAGTTCCTGATTTTGTAATCCTCTTCCACAAAATCCGGCATTCTGTTGTAATCAGGATACCACCTGCTTCCCCAGTTCCTGTTTATTCCCAGTCTTAGACCTATCGGATTGACTTTCTGACCCATTAGCTATCCTTCTTCTGTTCGGCTACTTCTACATATATATGAGAGGTAGGCTTTTCTATCCTGCTAGCTCTTCCTCTGGCTCTCGGTCTGAATCTCTTCAAAACCGGCCCTTTGTCTACTCTGCACGAAGTTATCACTACCTCTTCCGGTTCATATCCTCCGTTTGCAACGGCACTGGCTATAACTTTTGAAATAACTTTCGCGGCCTTGTTCGGCATAAACTCCAAAGAAGCAAGAGCCATCTCGGCATTCATTCCCTGAACCTCTCTGGCGACAAGTCTGGCTTTTGTGGGAGAAAGCCTGATAAATCTCAACACTGCTCTACTCATGGCTCACCCCTATTTACCTATCTTTTTCTGAACGGTGCCTTTGTGGCCCCTAAAAGTTCTGGTGGGAGCGAACTCTCCCAACTTGAATCCAACGTGGTTTTCGGTTATATAGACCGGTACGAACTGTCTTCCGTTATGAACGTTGATCGTCAGACCTATCATCTCCGGCACGATCGTGCTTCTTCTGGACCACGTCTTTATCGGTTTTTTATCTCCGCTCTCTTTGGCTTTTAGAACCTTTTTCATTAGATGGTCGTCTACAAACGGACCTTTTTTTATACTTCTTGCCATCTCAACCTACCTTATTTTTTTCTTCTGGAGATTATTAGCCTATCGCTTGGCTTTTTCTTTCTGGTTTTGAAACCTTTGGTCGGTTTTCCCCATGGCGTCACAGGGTGTCTGCTCGGACCCGTTTTACCTTCACCACCGCCGTGAGGGTGATCGACAGGGTTCATTGCAGAACCTCTCGTCTGAGGCCTGATACCTCTGTGTCTGTTTCTGCCGGCCTTACCGATGGTCATATTGATGTAGTCCTCGTTACCTACAGTACCTATGGTAGCCATACATTCGCCCAGAACGTATCTCATCTCTCCGCTGGGGAGTCTGAGAATTACGTATTTATCCTCTCTACCCATTATCTGAGCGTAGCTTCCGGCGCTTCTGGCCAACTGGCCTCCGTGACCCGGATGCATCTCTATGTTGTGAACCAGAGTACCTACCGGAATGTTTTTGAGCTTCATTGCGTTACCGGGCAGAACGTCCAAACCGCTTTCTGCGGCCTCTACCGTATCGCCTACCTTGAGACCCTTTGGCTGTATGATATATCTCTTGTCTCCGTCTCTGTATACGACGAGACAGATTCTACAGTTTCTATAAGGATCGTATTCGATAGTTGCCACTCTGCCTGGTACGCCGAATTTATCTCTTTTAAAATCTATGATTCTATATAGTTTTTTGGCTCCCGCCTCTTTATGTCTGGAGGTTATTCTGCCCTGGTTGTTTCTACCTGCTTTGGCAGGGAGTTTTTTCAGCAGCTTCCTTACGGAAGGTTTGCTGGTAATGTCGCTTGAATCCAGCGTAGTCATAAATCTTCTGCTGGGCGTATACGGTTTGTATGTCTTTATTGCCATCGTTCTATCCTTACACCGCTAAGCTTTCTATCTGAGTGCCTTCTGGCAACTTCACATAGAATTTTTTATAGTTGTCTCTGCGACCCTCGATACCTCTGAATCTCTTCTTTTTGCCTTTAACTCTAAGAGAGTTTATTTTTACCGGATTGACTCCGAAATACTCTTTTAGAAGCTGTTTCAACTGGTTTTTCGTCATCTTCTCCGATGTCTGAATGACGATATACCCCTCTTCCTGAAGGCCTAAACTCTTTTCCGTATAGATTATCGATTTGATATCAGTTATATCTGCCATTTTAGCCCTCTTTTACTAAGTTTTCCCAAACGGCTCTCTCTATCACGATCGCGTTATATGCGGCCGCGAGATAGGCGTTGAGCTCGTTAGGCTCGATCAAATAGGCGTTAGGAAGGTTTCTAAACGCCAGAAATGTTTTTTCGTCTACCAGATCTTTTACGATCAACGCGTCCTTGACTCCCAGTTTGCTTATAATGGAAGCCGCATCTTTTGTCTTTCCGGACTCAACCGCCACGCTGTCCACTATAAACAGCTTGCCTTCCTGGGCCTTTTCGAACAGCGCATATTCCAAAGCCAGTCTTTTTTGTTTTTTGTTCACTTTTTGCGTATAGTTCTTTTTATTTGTAGGACCGAACACTACGCCGCCCCCTACAAACAGAGGAGATCTAATGGATCCCGCTCTAGCGCCGCCTCTACCTTTTTGCTGCCAGGGTTTTCTGCCGCCTCCTCTGACCGCGCTTCTGTTTTTGGTATGGGCGTTGTTGGCTCTCAGATTCGCCGCGTACGCCTTTACATACAGATAAAGGTTATGCGGGTTTACCTGAGAGTACTTCTCGGGTAGCGTCTCTTCGCCGCTTTTTTCAAACTTTTCGTTCAATACTACCGCTTTGCTCATTTTACAATCCTTATTCTTCCTAATGCTCCGTTTGGACCAGGAACGGAACCTTTGATGACCAAAATTCTGTTTTCCGGATCGAAACTCAAAACTTCGTTCTGAACCGTAACTTTTTCATTACCGTAGTGTCCTGGCATCTTCTGTCCGGGCTGAACTCTTCCTGGAAATTCGCAGTTACCGATCGAGCCTGTTCTTCTGTGGAATCTCGATCCGTGGCTTCTGGGACCTCCGCCGAAATTCCATCTTTTGACGACGCCCGCAAATCCCCTACCTTTGGAGTTGAAGGAACTTTTTATCTTTTTAACGTTTTCCAGAACGGCAATATCGATATCGCCGGCCTCTTTGTTGGCTACTTTTAGCGTAGCGAATCTATTGTATTCAGCAGGCAGGCCGTACTTTTTTTGTTGTCCCTCGATCGCCTTGTTTCTCTTTTTTCCCTGAGAAAAAGCCACTATGGCTCTTCCGTCTTCGAAAACTTCGCAAACTTTGGCCTCTTTAATCTTTAGCAGCGTTACAGGTACGCTAGGTACGCTGATGGTTCTGCTCATCCCAATCTTTTCTACTATAAATTCCATCTACAACTCCCTTATTGACCCATTGACCTAACTTCTACATCCACTTCAGGAGCCAAGTCTAACTTCATCAGCGAATCCACCGTATCCGGTGTCGCGGATACTATGTCAATAAGCCTTGAATGAATCCTGATTTCAAACTGTTCTCTCGAATCTTTGTTGATATGAGGAGATCTGAGAACCGTATATCTTCTAATCTTAGTAGGCAACGGAATAGGACCGCGAATCTCCGCGCCGGTTCTCTTTACGGCTTCCACTATAGCCGCAACACTTCTGTCCAAAACCCTATGATCGTAAGCCCGAAGCTTTAGTCTGATCTTTTCCATTTCGACCTTTCTTTAAAAGAACTTGTTGCCGACAGCAACACAATTTGGAGCATGAATTATAGAATATAAGGTTGCCAAAATCAAGTATTTTAGCTACAATTGAGCCAATTTATTTCCTTTTAGGAAGGAAAATGCAGGGGCTAGAGTTTTTCTACGACAACTTTCATCCGGCAAACGACACACTACCCAGAAAATTCGATCTCCCCGACAACAAAAGAGTTTTAATCTGGGGCCCCAAATATTGCGGAAAACGTTCGTTGACAGAGAGAGCCGCAAAAGAGCGTTTCGATACCAAAGCCGTTTTGTTTGTGGATTGCGAGGATTTTAGATTCGATCACAATCAACTAAGTCACCTAAACAGCTTTATAGAACAAAAAAAGATAGAGCTGCTGATACTTTACGGAGACTGTATGGAGTTTGAGGCCGAGTGCGAATATATCTGGAGAGTTTCTCATCGTTTCTTGAACATGGAAGGTTTTACATCCTTTAAGGTCTCGAACCTAGATTTTGAAGAGTATCTTCTCTTTGCGAAAAGAAGCGAACCCAAAATCGCATTCAACTCATTTTTAAAAAGCGGTAACATCCCCGAAATGGCCAGAGTACCAGAAATCAAACGAGACAGAAGAGCCAAAGAGATAATAAAGCTCACCTTCGGTACGGATATTCCGATCATAAAAGAGATAACGCTCCATCAGGGGCAGAGCAGATCGGTCCATTTTATCTTTACTCGACTCAAAGAGAGAATAAAAATATCAAAAGACAGATTCTACGGCATCTTCGAAGATCTTTGCCGCTCGGAGTATATATACGCCGTCGAGAAGTTCAATTCGAAAAGATCTCCTAAAAAGCTCTTTTTTTACGACTTTTTGCTAAAAACGTATCTCCATGTTAACAGAGAGTTTCCAAAAATTTTCGAAAATATGGTCTTTTTGGAGATCAAAGAGCCTCTTTTTTATCTGGAGCCTCTGGGTTTTTACCTCCCCAAAAGCGAAAAAATCCTCATGGCGGTACCTTTTGGCAACGAGGTCAGAATAGAGAACAAAATCGAACAGGTTTTGAAAAAAAGCGGCCTAAAACCGAAAAAGATAGAGGTGGTAACTGTTGCGACCAGTTTTAAATACGATAAAAACGGTATAGAGTGCGAGGTTATCCCCTTTTACGAATGGGCGCTGGGGAAATAGGACGAAACAGGTTTTAAACAAACTTCCGGTTATTAATAATTTAGCCTCTTTTGAGTATACTCCCAAAAAAAGGAGAGCTATGATCTGCGGGATAGACGAGGCCGGAAGGGGGCCGTTGGCCGGTCCGTTGGTGGTGGCGGGAGTAGTGTTTAAAAAGCGTATCTACAAACTCGACGATTCCAAAAATCTAACCACTGACGAACGGGAAAAGCTGTACGAGCGAATCGTTACGGCCTCACACTACCATATAGTAATTATAGAGAGCGACCAAATAGATACCTACGGGCTCTCCGTCTGTATAGCCAAATCTCTCAAAGAGATAGTATCCCGCATCGAAGCAGATCGCTATATTTTTGACGGCAATTCTCGCTTCGGCGTCCGGCACGTAGAGCCTATTATCAAGGCGGATCAAAGCGTCAAAGAGGTGATGGCGGCCTCCATTTTGGCAAAAGTCACCCGCGATCGCATTATGTGCGAACTGGACAAACTATATCCCCAATACGGCTTTTGCCGTCACAAAGGCTACGGCACCAAAGACCACATAGAAGCCATCAAAAATCACGGACTCTGCCCGATCCACCGAAAAAGCTTTCGCCCAAAGGCGCTGCAGCCTACACTGTTTTGAGATCCAACGTATGCAAGGGGTCTTTTAACAGCTCCTCCTCCAGGAGGCCCATATCTATTCTGGAGGATAGATAATCGGCAATACTGACCATATCTTTAAAAGCGTTTCCCATACAGCTAGTGGCACCCGGAGAGGGGGTCATGTTGAAAATCAAACCTTTCATAGGCTCTATTTTGGCTTCGCCAAGAAGCAGTTTTTTCTTAGCCTTGTCTATTATCTGGGGCCGTAAGCCTCCCACGTTTTTGGCAAATTCAAGATCCTCTTCCGTAATCTTTGGAACGATCTTTCGAACCTCTTTCAAAAATAGAGACTTTCTGATACCGGGCACCTCGTACATCATGTTTTTGAATATATACTCTCTGATATCGTGATCTTTCAAAAGATCGTAAAAGACCCCTATCACTTTTGAATCAGGATTGAAAGAGTGCAGAAAATCTATATACGTGCTCTCCTTGTATCGCTCCAGTTTAGGCAGAGCCAGAGCCGTCGGGCCGAACCTGGTCTTTCCGCGCTCGCTGATATCCGGATCTCCGTGAATGGCCGCAAAGGGGAGCTTTTCGTTCTGAACAGTATATACCTTTGAATTGAGCAACGAAGATGGCGCGTAGTAGTAGCTGCCTCCGATGGGCAAACAGGAGAGCTCCTTGGCAAATCCCATCTCGTGAGCCAACAGCAGGGAATATGCCCCGGCGTTCACCACCACGAAATCCGCAAAAAAGTATCCGCCGGGAGTGTTCAACATATATTTGTTGCCTTTTTGCTCTATAGAGTAGACCTCGCTGTTAAGATATAGGGAAAAACCTTTTTTTAGAGTCAGCGCCTTATCTATCATACTCTTTGCTATCTCTCCGAAATTCACAGCACAGTACTGATCTAGCGCGCCCATGGCAACTATGTTCTCTTTTCTCCCCTCGACCAGCGAAGGCTCTATTTTTTTCAGTTCCTCCCTTTTAAACAGCTTCAAATAGGGATAAAGCTCCCTGAATTTTTCGTATCTCTTTTCTATCAGTTCCACCTCGTTTGCTACGCCGATCACCATTTTGGGATATTTAAATATATATCTATCTTCAAATCCGGAGTTTAACGCGTAGTTCAACAGCATTTTAGCCGTCTCTTTTACCTTTTTGGCTTTTTCGAAGGTATAGTTGGTCTCGATATCTCCCATATGGAGCGTCTGCGAATTGTGCCTGGCGTTGCTGTTTAGAGGCGCTATTTTTGAATATTTTTCGAAAATAGCCACTCTGTCTATATCGGTATATCTGGCCAGTTCGTAAAAAAGAGCGGCTCCCGATATACCTCCGCCTATAATAGCTACGTTGTAATAGTGGTTTTTCATGGAAATTTCCTCTATAGATTATTTGAATACAGTATCGGACAAAAAGGGAAATATTTGACGATTTATCGATTTTTTTTATATCAAAAGAGGTATTATGGCTAAGAAAAACTTATAACAGAATTACAAGCGGGCTCGATTTTTGGAGTAATAGTAATAAAAAACGATTAAAACGGCCGCCATTACAACGGCTATTATGAGGTAGAGATACTCTTTTATTCTCTCTTCGTTCTCTCCTAAAAAATACCCTAAAGCCAACAATACCGCGCACCATATTCCGGCCCCCAAAAAGGTATAGACGCCAAAAGCTATCAGCTTCATCCTTCCTATACCGGCCGGTAAAGATATATACTGCCTAACGCCGGGCACCAAACGACCCCAGAAAGTGCTCGGATATCCGTATCTGTTGAAAAACTCTTCCACTCTGACAACGCTTCGTTCGCTCATAAAAAAATATCTGCCGTATTTGATTAAAAAAGGGCGACCCAGTCTGTGTCCTACGGCATAGTTAAAAAGAGCCCCGGCCAAACTGCCGCCGGTTCCCGCCAGCCATGCCAAGAATATATTCATTTCTCCTCTACTGGCCAGATATCCTGCTGGAACCATCGCCACCTCGCTCGGAAAAGGGAAAAAGGAGCTCTCCAAAAACATCATGAAAAAGATTCCCAAATACCCCATATCCCCAACAAGAGATACTATAAAGGAGACTATTTCGCTCATCCGTATATTTTTTTGAGATTCTCGAGTCTGCCAGAGGCCCCCAAAAGCAGCATATCCGCCAAAACGAGCGCCATCATAGCCTCGGCCACCACGCTACCTCGCGCCGCTACGAAAGGATCGTGGCGCCCTTTTAGCTCTACTTCCACCTCGTTGCCAGCCGTGTCGATGGAGCGCTGCTTTTTAAAAATTGAAGGGGTCGGCTTGAACCATACTTTGGCTACCACATCTTCGCCGTTGCTGATGCCGCCTAATACTCCTCCGGCGTTGTTGCTGACAAATCCCTCTTTCGTTATTTCATCGTTGTTTTGGCTGCCTCTAAGACGACTCGCTTCTATACCAAGACCGATCTCCACGGCTTTAGCGGCGTTGATACTCATGAGCGCCTCGGACAAAACGGCATCTAGTTTGTAGTATATCGGCTCGCCAAGTCCTACAGGTACACCGCGTGCACGAACCAACACAGCGCCGCCCACACTGTCGTGCGCCTCTTTGGCAGCTACAATGGCCTGCTTTTGCTTCTCTTCCACATCTGGATCGAGCGAAAATATTTCACTCTCTCTAGCATAGGTAAAATCGAGACGCTTCGCTTCGATGCCGGCTACTTCGCATACTCCCGCTTCAACCTCGATACCGAACTCTTTCAAAAGTAGTTTCGCCACCGCTCCAGCAGCCACGCGCGCCGCCGTTTCACGTGCGCTGCTGCGTCCGCCCCCGCGATAGTCTCGGATACCGTATTTGTAAAAATATGTAAAATCAGCGTGTCCGGGGCGGAAAATATCTTTGATGTTGGAGTAGTCGCGACTCTTTTGATCTTTGTTAAATATCACCATCGCAATGGGCGTACCCGTGCTTTTGCCTTCGAATAGGCCGCTCAAAATCTCCACCCCGTCGCTCTCGTTTCTGGCCGTGGTGAATCTGTTTTGTCCTGGACGCCTGCGATCTAGCTCGCTTTGTATGAAGTCTTCGTCGATCACAAGACCGGCCGGCACCCCGTCCACTACGCAACCGATAGCTTTGCCGTGAGACTCTCCGAATGTGGTTATTCTAAATCTCTGACCGAAACTGTTCATTGAGCATCTCTTTTTTTCAAAATCTCCAGAGCTCTCTTGGCCGCCTCCTGCTGAGCCGCTTTTTTGCTTTTGCCGGTAGCGCTTGCCAGGCGCTCCTGGTGTAAATAGACAGCCACTTCGAACTCTTTTTTATGATCCGGGCCGTAAGAGCTAATCAGCCGATATTCCGGAGTCGTGCCGTATCTTGCCTGCGTCAACTCCTGAAGAGTCGTTTTATAATCTTTAAAAAGCGTATTGAGATCGATTTTGGGATAGACTCTCTCTAGAAGTTTCAACGTAATCTTTTTTACCTCTTCAAGACCGCTTTCAAGATATATGGCCCCCATTACGGCCTCAAAAGCGTTGGACAACAAAGAGGGTTTTGTTCTGCCGTCGTTATTCTCTTCCGCAGCCGAAATATATATAAACTTTCCCAAAGAGAGCTCCGAGGCAAGTTTGGCAAATCCCTCCTCGTTGACCAAGGAGGCTCTCATTTTCGAAAGTTCTCCCTCGTTTGCATCCGGAAACTTGAAAAAAAGATACTCCCCGATCACCAGATCCAAAACCGCATCTCCCAAAAACTCGAGTCTTTCGTTGTTATACGGCTTTTTATAGCTTTTGTGGGTCAAAGCTTCCACAAGAAGACTCTTGTTTTTAAAGCTGTATCCCAAAATCTCTTCGAAACGTCTCAGGCTCTGATGGGGCATTGCTCCTCCTTGAAAAAAAGGAGCGATGAGTGAGGAGTGGCGCCACTCTTCACTCTTCACTCCTTGGAAGCTTTTAGAGCTTCTTCTTTCGCTATTTTATCACATATTTCGTTCTCTTTATGCCCGCTGTGCCCCTTTACCCAATAGGCCATGATTTTGTGAGGTTTGGAAACTCTCAGGTACTCCTGCCACAAATCTCTATTTTTGACGTTTTTGAAATCCTTCGCTATCCAGTTTTCGAGCCACTCGTTCAACGCCTTGACAACATAGTTGGAATCGCTGTAAACCTCAACCTCGCAGGGCTCTTTAAGCGCCTTTAATCCCTCAATGACGGCCTTTAGCTCCATTCTGTTGTTGGTGGTGCGACTCTCGCCTCCTTTGACTATTCTCTCTCTGTCTTTGTATCTAAGTATGGCGCAATACCCTCCGGGTCCTGGATTGCCCAACGACGATCCGTCACTGAAAAGATAGACTCTCTTCATCAAATCCTCTTTTTTTCGTAATAACCATCTCTACCTCGGGAGAGCGCGGAGCCAGACATACCGGGCATCTGTAAAAGGAAAACGGAAACATGTTTTTGCACTCTTTGCAAACATATTCAAAATCGAGATCGGCCACATCCCTTTTTAGCGCCAACAGTAGATCCAACTCGAAAATATCGCTGCCGTCACACAGCGAAACCACTCTCCTGGCGCTAAAGAGCTCTTTTAAAAAAGGGGTGTTTTTCAGCTTTTGATAATCTATTTTTTCTGGATCCATTCTCCACAGCAAATCGGCCACTCTTTTTAGGTGATCCTCGCTAAAAGCGTCCCAGTCGCCGTAGTTTCGTTTCATTAAATACTCAAAAAGGGGTCTTGGCTGATCAACGCCGCTCTTTTTAAAAAAATCTACGACCTTTTTTGGGTCTTCAGAGTTCCCTATCATCTCCATGAGTTTGAAATAGTCTCTTTCGCGTTTAAAATCCCCCAGTTCCTCGAGAGACTCCAAAATCTGCGACGCCTTGTCGAATCTACGCAGCCTTTCGTATATCAGCATCAGATATCTCAAGGAGTCCTCGTCTTTGGGATATAGTTTCAAAGATTCGACGAAAATCTCCCTCGATTTTTCCAAAAAACCGGCTCTAAAGTATACTTTGCCCAATCTTTTGAGCAGTTCGATCCTCCCTAGATTGGGATAATCTTTTTTAGACAGTTCCAAATATATGGCTATAGATTTTTCAAAATCGCCGGCTCTTTCAAACGCGTCGGCCAAAAGCAGCAAAGCCCCGGCAGTATCTCCCCGCTGTTCGATATTCAAGATCTCTCTGTCAGCGCACTCTTCGAACTTGTGGAAAAATCTCCTTAACTGCTCCTCCTCCTCCCTTTTTTTATACCTGGCCCACCAATAGCTGAAAAACGAGACTATAAAGACAAGGATCAAAAAGACCAAAATACCGAACAGAGGGTCCCTGTACTCCAGGAGAAAGTTTTCCAATTCATCCCTTTTTTTGGAAAATATTATACAAAAAGATATATGATATAATGAAACTATGATAGACAAAGAATCCATAGAACAGCTAAAACAGAGAGTCGATATCGTAGATCTAATTTCAGGATATCTGGAACTAAAAAAGAGCGGAGCCAATTTCAAGGCTTTATGTCCTTTTCACCAAGAGGACACCCCTAGTTTCGTCATAAGTCCTTCAAAACAGATATTTCACTGTTTCGGATGCGGCGTCGGGGGAGACGCTATAAAATTTCTGATGGAGTATGAAAAGCTCACCTATCCTGAGGCGGTCGAAAAGCTGGCCTCCATGTACAACTTTACGCTCAAATACAGCGGGAACGATGGCTCTAGAAAAAAATACTCCGGAATACTTTCGCAGTTAAACCTCTTTTATAAAAAGATGCTCGATAAAACTGCCCACGCAAAAGAGTATCTGACAAAAAGGGGAGTCTCGTCCTCATCCATAGAACGGTTCGAGATAGGTTACGCCCCCTCTTCCAAAGAGAGCATCGAGTTTTTAAAAACTAAAATGGTTCCGCTGCCTGCGGCTATAGAGGCCGGAGTGGCGGTAAAAGGAAAAAACGGGGTTTACGCCAGATTCATAGAGAGAATAACCTTTCCGATATACTCTCCCTCCGGGGAGCTGGTAGGATTTGGAGGCAGAACCATAAGCTCCCACCCGGCCAAATATATCAACTCTCCCCAATCGGCCATATTCAACAAATCCAGACTTCTTTACGGATACAATCTGGCCAGAGAGTCGATATTCAAAAAAGGCGAAATAATCGTTACGGAAGGTTACCTGGACGTAATAATGCTGCATCAGGCCGGATTTTCAAACAGCGTCGCCACGCTGGGCACTGCGCTGACAAAAGAGCATCTGCCTCTTCTCAAAAGAGGAAACCCCAAAATACTGCTGGCCTACGACGCGGATAGAGCCGGTATAGATGCGGCCTTCAAGGCCTCTTTGTTGCTTTCTAGATCCCTTGCCGAAGGTGGAGTGGTGCTGTTCCCCGAAGGCAAAGATCCTGCAGACATGGTCAAAAACGGCGAAATAGTGGAACTAAACAGACTCTTTTCCAAACCGAAACCCTTTGTTAGATTTGTACTGGAAAAAATAGCCTCCTCC
>Ga0256834_1000162_pt1 | contig 45549 bp, 40 predicted proteins | sample 4281140metaG_FD_190536 | JGI IMG/M metagenome (GOLD analysis project Ga0256834, IMG submission 190536) | Hydrothermal vent microbial communities from East Pacific Rise, Pacific Ocean - 4281-140 | ecosystem: Environmental > Aquatic > Marine > Hydrothermal vents | place: Pacific Ocean: East...
ACATAGACCACAAGCACCCATTTTAAAAGGTTCATGAAGGACTTTTTTAAGCGGTTTGAACTTTTGAGGAAGATCTTCTAATCGTAAAAAATCAGCCTTTTTAGCCTTAGCTTTTGTATGCTGCAGACTTTTCTCTTTAATGAGCTCTTCTGATGTCATGGCTAAGGCTAGTTCTGTCTCTTTTTTTATAGTATCAAGCTTCTCTGCTTTGCTAACTGTGATACCTTTGCCAATATTTTTAACAATATCAGAGATATTGATCTCATTTAGCTCTTTATCAGTGATGGTAGCCTCTGTAGGATAGTATTTGTGTGAACCCTCCATGACACCAGTCAATACACTGCTTCCAATCCGCTCTATTCTGTCTAGTTTATCAGAAAATAAGTACAGTAAAGCAGCTATGCCAATAGCAATAGTGATTAGTAAAATAGCTATTTTTAATCTCATGTCTCTCTACCTTTATTGTGGCTGTTTGAACTCTTTGATTTTACAGTTTTGCACATGAATTTTCTCTCTTATGAGCTTCTTCTTATCTGAATGGTGCGGACTGTGGCATCTGTTACAGTTGATGGCATGTGTTGGGTAGGGCGATGGTGTATGACACTCAAAACATAACTCTTGAACAGTAGCAGTTAAGATAGCTGCTGGTTTTGATCTTTTTGGTGCATGGCATATCTGGCAAGCACCCATAGAGAATGGAGGGTGTACATAGCGCTTAAATGGTCTTAGTGCTTGTGGTAGTTCTGATTGGTCTATCTTGTCTGTTGAGCCAGTATGATTTTTGATATACTCAACGCTTACTGGTTCTGTAAAGATATGCTCATCTCCTTTTATGATATTGGAGACTACATTTTGATTTATTTTTATTAGTTTTGGAAAATCTATACTGCTTATGATTACTACAGCAATCACTAGTAGGAGCAGTATGACAACCATAAGAACTCTGTTATTTTTTATTTTGTCAAACATTTTTACGCCCTTTTTTATCTTAGATGGTACTGCTGCTGTTGTCCTCTTCTTGCTCATCTTCGTATTCTGTATCATTTGTTTCAATGTATGCACTGTAGTCTGGTTCATCAACTAGGTAGTTGTAGTAATCCTCAGTGTATACCGTTCCAATCTTATCAAGCTCTTTGCCAAGCTCAAAGTGACCCACATGTTTGTGGCAGTCTACACACATAGCTTGAGCTGGATGTTTATCAATTTTGATTTTTAGCTTACCTGAAAAGTATGCTTTGTGAGCTAGTAGAGCTTTTTTATTAGGTTTTGTAGCTCTTAAGAGATTTTCATGACAGTGTAGACAGCTGTTGTCGTATGTGAAGTGCCGTCTCTCTTCTCGTTTCTCTTCCCAGTCTATATTGTAGGTGTCAGAAGTGATCTCCATCTGCACATCATGCATTCCTGTTTTTGCTTTTTGAAACAGGTAGCCTATGAGCGAGCCGTGAGGTAGATGACAGTCTGCACATTTTGCTACAAAGCCACTTTTTCCAAAACCACCGTGTATGCTGTTGAGGTATGAGTTAGCCATAGGCTTCATCGAGTGACAAGAGCTACAAAAAGCTACACCAGATGTTGATTTTACTGCTACAGTTGTCGTATATGCGATAACTAGACCAGCAGCTACACATAACGCACCAAAGATAACCAGAAATTTAAAACCCCGTTTTGACCTAGAGCCTTCATCTTTTGTGTTACTCACAATAATCTCCTTATCATCGTATATTATCTTTTTAATAATGAACTCTTATGTAAAAGTTAACTTTACTATCTTTAAGCTTATAAAAATATAAAAACTGTTTTTTTATCTTTGATATAATGCCAAATATGAATGATTGGATAGTATTACTACAAAATGATGACACAATTGGTATCAAAAAACATATAGCATCTGGGGCATTGATAGATATCAAGAGCGAACAAGATGAGTCTCTGCTCTGTATCGCTCTTAGACTGCGCTGTTCTGATGAAACACTGAGTATTCTTGTTGAGAGTGGAGCTAGTCTTTTTGATAGAGACCTTGAGGGTGTTAATGTTCTAGAGGTGGCTATAACTTACAACAACTACTTTATAGCATCAAAAGCGATAGAAGCGGGCATAGATGTAAGTAGCACAGAGCGATTTAGTGGTTTTACACCTCTAATGGCAGCAGTCTGTTACAATAGATCTGATCTTGTTGAGTTGCTACTAAGACATGGTGCAGATTGTGGCATGAGAGATAGATTGGGTCTTGATGCTGTAGCGTATGCAAAAAAGACTCATAGAAAAAATATGTTAAAACTACTAGAGAGAGAGGTGTAGTGTGCAACAGATAAAAACAGTTCTTCTTTTAACATCACTTACAGTTATGTTTGTAATGCTTGGTGCATATTTTGGTGGTGCTATGGGCGCTATTATTGGGCTTGTTGTGGCTGGAGGTATGAACTTTTATGCCTATTTTTACTCTGATAAAATGATACTCAAGCACTACAATGCTGTGCCTATCACGCCTGAGCAGAATCCTAGACTACATAAGATTATAGTCTCATTGGCTCAAAAAGCTGATCTTCCTGAGCCTGCTATGTATATCATACATGACCAGACACCAAATGCTTTTGCAACTGGTCGAAATCCAGAAAATGCAGCTGTTGCTATAACAGAGGGTCTGCTTGAGATACTGGACGATAATGAGATAGCTGGAGTTATGGCTCATGAGCTCTCTCATGTAAAACATCGTGATATGTTGATATCTACAGTTGCAGCTACTATTGCTGGTGCTATTGCTATGATTGCTAATGTGATGCAGTTTAGTAGTATGTTTAGCCGAAATGGATCAAGAAACCCTATAGTCATGATAGCTTTAGCGATCATATTGCCACTTGCTGCATCTGTAATCCAGATGAGTATTAGTCGCTCAAGAGAGTTTATGGCTGATCGTGGAGCTGCGGAGATAACAGGACATCCAGAGTGGTTAGCTAGTGCACTCTTAAAACTTGAGAGTTACAATAGTAGAGGCTCTGTACGGGGTGCTACCCAAGAGAATGCTCATCTGTTTATCATCTCTCCTTTAAGCGGTAAAAATCTATCTTTTTCATCACTATTTAGAACTCACCCAACAACTCAAGATAGGGTGGAGAAGTTACAGGAGCTACAAGAGCAGATGGGCGGAGTCTCTAGTAGATCATCTAGTAGACATTATAGTTAAATATTAGCTATAATTGCGAAAAAATATAGGTTGAGCCATTGAGTAGAGTGTGGTACATAGTATTGTTGAGTGCTATTTTTGCGTTGCAGTGTAGCGCAAAAGATCTGCTCTACTACAAAGACTACTCTATATATGCCAACGATAGCTTAGATATGGCTATAGAGAAGCTAAGCGAAGAGCATAATGTTACAACTGCTAGCTCCATTATAGACTTTGAGGCTCACATTGGCAACAATAGTTACGATCTTGTTATCCTCTTTTTGCAAGATGAGCCACACGATGCAGATGAGTTTAGTCACTTTATATCGTATGTTGAAAGTGGTGGCAAGGTAATCTTTACTGATGCAAATAAAAAAGAGTCATGGAGTAGACTGTTTGATTTTCAGTATAGTGACCAAGATAACTACAATAGAGCACTACTAGTAAACAGAGATCTTAAAAACTCCTATGTCGATAGCGAGCTAGTACTGTATAATCCAGGATATCGCACCTACTCTATAGGTCTTAAGCCTCAAGGTAGAGTTTTGGCAAGCTATAGCGGAGGTGCTGCTATGTTGTGGATTAATGAGCAGACTATCATTAATGGCATACTATCAGACACTATGTTAGCCGAAGCAGATGCTAGAGCGGCTACCCAGACTAACAATATCTTTTTAGCACAGATCAATTTTCTACTATCTCCACCATCTAGTTATATCGCAGAAGTACCGCTACTCTTAGGCAATATTATGCCTGTGATGATGTTAATAGCAGCTCTTTTTTATATGAGCAATAGAAGGAGAAAAGGTGTCTAGTAGAGTATATGTTGTAGCTAAATTTAGACCAAAAGAGGGCAAGTTTTCTGAACTTTATGAGCGTCTTAGAGCGCTTGAGCCTTGCTCTTTAAGAGAAGATGGGTGTATTCAGTACAGAGTAACACATCAGATAGAGAGTGACTTTGCAACTGGAGATAGATCATTTCCGCTTCTATTTAATGAGATCTGGAGTACCCAAGAGAGCTTTGAGAGACACTGTCAACGCCAAGAGATAGTAGACTTTTTTGAGCAGGAGTGTTTAAATAGTGGTGGACTAGTTGCCGATTATGATGTTAGCCTATATGGCGATGAGATAGAGTAGATGATAGTTGGACTAGATGGAGTTGTTGAACGCAAAGAGCCACACTTTATACATCTAAATGTCAATGGAGTTATCTATGAGGTCTCTATATCTTTGCAGAGCTTTAGTGCCATCTCAACACAGAGCATCAGGCTTCACATATCTCATATTGTTAGAGAAGATGCAGAGTTGCTGTTTGGTTTTATTGAGATTGGCGAGAAGACTCTTTTTGAGAGACTTTTGAAGATTAGTGGTGTTGGACCAAAGGTAGCCCTTGCCATATGTTCTACATTTTCACCATCTAGTTTTGCAGATCTTATAGCCTCTAATGACATAGCTATGCTAAAAAAGGTGCCTGGTATCGGCCCTAAGAGTGCAGGAAGGATACTAGTAGAGCTTAGCGGGTTTGATACAGAACTCTTAAATAGCGGATCTTCTGAACTGCCAAAAGCCTCTAGCGAAGCTATGCAAGCTCTAGAGTCACTAGGCTTTAAGCGTAGCGATATCTCTAAAGTGTTAAACAAGTGTAGCTCTAAAGAGACAGCCTCTTTAGTTAAAGAGGCACTAAAAAAACTTCAATAAAGGTAGATGATGAAACTAGCGATACTATTTGGCGCAGCTAGCTATGAGCATGAGATAAGCATAGTTAGTGCTATTACTGTTAGTAAAAAGTTAAAACAGTTTGATTTAACTTATATATTTTGTGATACAGATCATCAGTTCTACCTCATAGATAGCAGCGCACTAAAAGCAAACTATTTCTCATCAAAAGGCTACTCTAGTGCACCAAAATTGCAACTTAGCATGGGCGCTTTTGTGCAGAAGAGGCGATTTAGTACCATTGAGCACACTATGCCAGTGTTAAACTTAATCCATGGCGGTGATGGTGAAGATGGTACCATAAGTTCGTTGCTAGAGTTCTACAAGATAGACTATATCGGTCCACGCATTGACGCATCTGTACTTAGCTATGATAAGCGATTGACAAAGATGTACGCTAAGAGTTGTGGCGTTAAGGTGCTAGAGCATGAAGAGGTGAGTGTTATGAGCAGCTTTGAGATTAAGACTCAGATGCCATTTATCATCAAGCCATCTAGACTAGGAAGCTCCATAGGTGTAAGTGTTGTTCGTGAAGAGAGAGAGCTCTACTATCATCTTGATGTTGCGCTAGAGTTTGATCAGAGTGTTATTGTAGAGCCGTTTATTGAAAATGTAAAAGAGTATAATTTAGCTGGCTATCGCTCAAAACGGGGCATTGTCTACTCTATAGTAGAGGAGCCTCAAAAGGGAGAAATACTGGACTTTGATAAGAAGTATCTTGATTTCTCACGAGAGTCTGAAGTTCAAAGTGCCCCTATACACAAAACACTCAAGAGAAATTTAGAGGAGGCGTTTGAGCGTATCTATAACACAATGTTTGATGGTGCGCTAATTCGGTGCGATTTTTTTGTAATAGATGATGAGATCTATCTCAATGAGATCAACTCAGTTCCAGGATCTATGAGCTCTTATCTATTTGAAGATTTTGGACTCTGCGTGCAGGAGTTACTTGTTGCGCTACCTAAGAAAAAAGAGATCAAAATAGAGTATCAATACATCAACTCTATCAACAGTGCAAAAGGCAAATAGTGGCACTTAAAAGTTTGGAGTATAGAGGTGAGTCGATCTGCATAAGTTATGAGCTGTGTAATCTAGAAGCCTCTAAGGATCTACTATTTTTACACGGCTGGGGCTCATCAAAAGAGCTTATGAAGAGTGCATTTGGCTCAACTTTACAAGAGTTTAAACACATATATATAGACCTAAGTGGATTTGGAGGCTCAAAAGTCTCTCAAGTGTTAACTACTTTGGATTATGCTCATATCGTGAAGATATTTTTAGACTCTATAGGCTCACGGCCACATATGATAGTTGGTCACTCCTTTGGTGGTAAAGTGGCAACCTTACTTAATCCAGCTAGGCTAATTCTGCTCTCTTCAGCAGGTATACAGTGGAAGAAACCCCTTAAGGTGCGCCTAAAAATAGCTCTCTTTAAACTACTAAAACCACTTGGTATCTCAAAGTTTAGATCTTGGTTTGTTGCTAGTGATGCTGCTGCTCTTACTCCAAATATGTATGAGACATTTAAAAATGTTGTAGATGAGGATTTTGAGTGTGAGTTTGCAAGCTTTAAAGGTAGGGCGCTTCTGTGTTGGGGCGGTGATGATACAGCTACTCCTCTTGCAAGTGGCAAAAAGATAGACTCTCTTATGGAGGATAGCTCTTTAGTAGTTTACAAGGGTGATCACTACTTTTTCTTAGAGCACAAAAAGGCAGTAGCAGAGCAGATTGAGAGGTTTTGTGGTGAGTGATATAGCACTGTTTATAGTAAATCTCATAACCATAACAGCTCTTGGATTTTACCTGATCTTAAACTTACAGTGGTATAGTTATAGATTATATAGAGTAGTTCTAAAACATCATAAGATTTACTGGCATCTACTCTACTTTATAGCCCCAATAGTTGCCTATTTTACTCTTGGTAAGCTCTTCTATATAGCCCTACTGATCTATCTTGTAGCTCTTGTGGTTTGGTATAGAGGAGTTGACAAGAAGCTTGTATTTACATGGAGAGTTAAGAGATTTTTTATCTTATTGATCTCTATGTCGATCTTGTTAAATCTACTCTGTATAGCCGTCTTAGAGTGTGAGATGTTACCACTTGTGCTGCCTCTGATATTGAGCTATCTGCTCTCATGGGCGATTGAGAAGTATCTAGCTATACTCTACTATAACCGTGCAAAACGCAAGCTCCAAGATAGAGAAGATCTTATCATAGTAGCTATCACAGGAAGCTATGGTAAAACTAGTATGAAAAATTTCCTCTCATCTATACTTAGTAGCAAATACCAGACCTACATGACCCCGCGAAGTGTAAATACACTAGGTGGCATAGTCTATGATATCAATGAAAATTTACCAGATGATTGTGAGATTTACATATGTGAAGCTGGAGCCAGAGAGAGAGGAGATATCTTAGAGATAGCAGAACTTCTTGAGCATCACTTTGCCATTGTTGGTGAGGTGGGAGAGCAGCATATAGAGTATTTTAAAACTCTTGAAAACATTAAGCGTACTAAGTTGGAGCTTGTGAGTTCACCTCGACTAAAAAGAGCTTTTGTGCATCATAAAGTGACAGATGAGCCACATGATAGAGTGGAATTTTTTGGCTCCAACATAGAGATACTAAGCTCTACACTAGATGGGTTGCAGTTTAAGATAGGTGATGATACTCTAAACACAAAACTACTAGGCTCTTTTAATGCTATCAATATAGCTGCTGTCTATAGCGTAGCTCAAAAGTTAGGCATGAGTACAGATGAGATAGGTGCCAATGTAGCAAGGCTTAAAAGTGTAGATCATAGACTCCAGCGCATAGATGCAGGCGGTAAAATCATCTTAGACGATGGGTATAATGGCAACTTAAGTGGTATCTCAGAGGGTATTCGCCTATGCCAAACTCATACAGGGCGTAAACTTATAGTCACACCTGGTCTAGTTGAGAGCAACGATCAGTTAAATGCAGACTTGGCAGAGCTTATAAATAAGGTGTTTGATATAGCTATCATCACAGGATCGCTTAATGTTGCGCTATTTAGAGATAAGTTAGATATAGAAGAGGTAATCTATCTTGAAGATAAAAGTACACTAGTGGAGATACTAGCGCAAAAAAGTAGAGCTGGCGATATAGTGTATTTTGCAAATGATGCGCCAAACTTTATATGAAATTTATAGACAAAGTTACAGATCTAGTTGGGATATTTAGCGCTTTTGTGCTTGCGGTTTTGGTGCTTCTTGTAGTCTACGATGCTACTGCTAGATATCTGTTTAGCACAGGCTCAGTTGCGCTTCAAGAGTTAGAGTGGCATCTTTTTGATATAGTCATCATGCTTGGTATAGCATACGCCCTTAAAGAGGGTGCACATGTAAGAGTAGATATCTTTTATGATAGATTTTCAAAACGCATGCAACATATCATCGATATCATAACTATAGTACTATTTGTGTTGCCTGTAAGTTTTCTGATCATATATGTGAGTTACGACTTTGTGCTTATGAGCTTTGAGCAGCTTGAGCGCTCATCAGATGCTGGCGGATTGCCATTTAGGTTTCTCATTAAGTCACTTATACCTCTAGCTTTTGCATTTGTAGTGCTACAGGCTTTGCGTGAAGTGATAGGCTCATACACTAAGCTAAAGGCTCAGAGTTGATTGCGCTTGGTATGTTTGTTACTGCCTTGGCTCTACTGCTTTTGGGCATACCAGTAGCTTTTGTTTTTGGAGCAGTAGCAGTTGGTACGGCTCTCATAGTGCCTGAGTTAGGAGTTGAGGTCTTCTCACTTATGCCTTACCGCATATATGGCATCATGAACAATACAACTCTTATGGCAGTTCCACTCTTTATAGCTATGGGTCTCATACTTGAGCGATCAAAAATGGCAGAGCAGCTGTTACTTAGCATGAGCGCTCTTTTTGGTGGAGTAAGAGGAGGTCTTGCTATCAGTGTTGTGCTTGTGGGCGCTCTGCTTGCTGCCTCCACGGGGATTGTAAGTGCTTCTGTTGTTATGATGAGTGTTATAGCTTTGCCTTTGATGATTAAAGCTGGGTATGACAAGTCTCTATCATCTGGCACCATAGCCTCTAGCGGTACGCTTGGACAGATTATACCGCCATCGATTATACTCATTATTTTAGGCGATGTTATGAGTGTGAGTGTTGGTGATCTGTTTAAAGGCGCACTTCTTCCAGGCTTAGTACTAGTTGCTCTATATATATTGTATATCATCATCTTAGGTCTCTTAAAACCATCTCTTATGCCACCTATAAAGAGTGAACGGATAGATATCTTAGCTACCATAAAAGCTATCTTGCCACCACTTGCTCTTATGTTTATAGTGTTGGGATCTATATTTGCAGGTGTAGCTTCACCCACTGAATCCGCAGCTTTTGGAGTCATAGGAGCGCTACTACTAGCTGTTATCAATAGAGCCTTTAGTTTTGCTATGTTAAGATTTGTGCTTTTAGAGAGTGTTAAGCTTAGTGGCATGATATTTATGATTCTCATAGGTGCAACAGCCTTCTCTTTGGTGTTTAATGAGTTAGGAGGAAGCGATATTATATTGGAGTTTTTTGGTCACGACATAGGCAATGTATGGATCTTTATAGCTATCGCGATGTTGGCAATATTTGTATTGGGCTTTTTTATAGATTTTATCGAGATATCATTTATCATCGTACCCATATTGGTACCAGTTATGCACGCATTTGGCATAGACCCGATCTGGTTTGCAGTACTCATAGCCCTCAATCTTCAAGCCTCATTTCTCACGCCACCATTTGGATTGTCACTCTTTTTTCTCAAAGGTGCGGCTAGAAATAGTGTCACAACCCTACAGATCTATAGAGGTGTCATTCCATTCATACTCCTACAGCTCCTAACTATAGCCATAGTAGTCCTATTTCCAGATCTTGTTTTTGCATTTTTATAGCTAAGACTGCTATCCATCAAGTCTTAATTTGGTGCAACAAAAGGACTACAGGAGATATTTTGAATCTGTTGAGGAGCTTCTCAAACTCTTAGAGCTTCCAGCTATATATAGCAGTTATTCCTAAAGTATACATAGCTAAAAACCAAACATTTCTAGGGTTTCCTGAGAGCTTTGGTGTCTTAACCTCTGAAACATTAAGTATCGCAAGCAAAACCCCGCTAAAGTATAAAATAGTTGCAAAAGCTTCACTGCTCACAAAGCCCTCTAGGAGAAATATAGCAACTAAAATCAAACTATTGTTATCTAATGCTAGTCCTGTGTATTTTGTTCCGCCAGCCAAACCGTAGGTACTAAAATAGCTTAAACGCACAGCAGCAGCAGAGACCATGATAAATGCTCCAATTAAGAAGAGTGGCTCAAATTTACCATAGCTTAAAAGTAAAATCGCAGGAGTGATGCCGTAGCTGACAATATCTATGAGCATATCAAGTTGTCCTCCAAACTTTGCATCAGTTGGAGTTCTTCCTTTAAGTCTTCGTGCTACAAGCCCATCTGCCCAATCAAAAGCAACTGCCCAGACCATTCCGATCATCGCAAGAGCATAAACACCCTCAATGGCGTAGTATATAGCAAGTATCGTACATGCTAACCCTGAGAGCGATAAAAGGTTTGGAATATCTTTGAGATAAGATAAAATAGTAGGTTGTTGTAACTTTTTGTATACGCCACTGCCTTCTGACATTAAAATTCCTATTTTAAGTATTTTATAATTATTTTTTCAGTATAGCATAAATTTCAGCATAAAAGAGTATTATGAATACAATAAAGATTACTTAAGGAAATAAATCATGACCGTATATACTGTTGGTACTTTTGACTTGTTGCATATTGGTCATTTAGACCTTTTAGAACACTGTAGAACATTAGGTGATAAGTTTGTAGTTGGGGTTGCTTCTGATGAAGTGGTAGCTTCATATAAAAGAGATGTGCCTGTGATTCCATTGGCAGAGAGAATGAGAATGTTGAAGGCTTTAAAGTGTGTGGATCATGTTGTGTCTTATGATAAGCTTGAGTATGTGACTCAATGTAAAGCTGTTGATGCTGATATTTTTGTCATTGGAGAGGACTGGGGAGATAAACCTCATAATATCGCAGTAGAAAAATACCTAAAATCAAAGGGCGCAACAATTGTACAAGTTAGCTATAGTCCCCAAACTTCATCTACAAAAATAAAACAAAATGTCATAGCTCAGATTCATAAAATGTAACTATATGGCAGTTGCAAGATATAAAAATGTAGATAATCTTTAAAGTTCACTAGATCTAAAAAAATTATCTACAGCTTCTCTGAAGCTCGTGGCATCATCTATGCTGTTGACTTGGTGTCTAAAAGCCGAGGCTCTACTATAGCCTTTAGAGTAGGTGTGGATATGTTTTCTAAACATTACAGCGCCTCTAGTTCCATAAAACTCTATCATGCTATCTAGATGCTCTAAGATTATCTGATGTTTTAAGGATGGATCAACTGTTGCGCTGTTGGTCTTGAGCTGATGAAATATCCAAGGTTTGCCTATCGCACCTCTGCCTATCATGACACCATCACACTTAGTGTGCTCTAGTACCCATTGAGCTTTTTCGTAACTATCTATGTCTCCATTGGCGATGACTGGGATGCTAAGAGCCTCTTTTATCTCTGCAATAGCATCATAATCTACAACCCCACTAAATTTATCGGCTCTTGTGCGTCCATGTACTGCTATAAAATCTGCTCCACTATCTTCTACAGTTTTAGCTATATCAACATGGTTTTTTTTCTCAAATCCAAGTCTGATTTTTGCACTTGTAAGAGGTTTGTTTGAGTTTGCTTTAATGCTTTTGATGATACTGCCTAGCTTGTCTAGATCTTTAAGAAGTGAGCTACCAGAGCCGTGGCTTACCACCTTTGGTACTGGACAGCCACAGTTGAGATCTATGATATCTATCCCATCTGTGCCATTTAAGACCTCTACGGCTCTTTTGATGATGTCAACATCTGAGCCTGCAATCTGTACGGAGTATGGTGTCTCGTCTGCAGATTTGGTAAGCATTTTTAGAGTTTTTGATGAGCCATATGCTAGAGCATTTGAGCTTAGCATCTCGCTAACAGTTAGATCTGCACCAAACTTTTTTACAACTTGCCTAAATGGTAGATCTGTAAAGCCAGCAAGTGGAGCTAAAACAAAAAGTGGTCTGCTAAAATCTAAAATCTGCATCAATTAAGCCAATAATCTCTTTACGCAGCTACTAATTCTCTTGCTATCAGCTCTGCCAGCAAGACTCTCTTTGAGTAGCGACATGACCCTGCCCATATCTTTCATAGATGACGCACTACTGCTCTTGATCGCCTCTACTACTTTAGCTTCAAGCTCATCATCACTTAATTGAGTTGGTAGATAGGTCTCGTATATGCCTATCTCTAACATCTCTTTATCATAAAGCTCATCTCTTGAGGCATTTTTGTATTGTGATGCTGCATCTTCGCGTTGTTTGATCTGTTTTTGTATCAAAGAGATCACATCATCATCACTAAGCTCTCGTCTCTCATCTATCTCTATCTGTTTAATAGCGCTACTAAGTAGACGAAGCGCATCGCGTCTGTCTGTATCTTTTGCTCTCATCGCATCTTTTATATCATCTCGTACTCTCTTAGCTAGTGACAACTCTTATCCTTTTTTAGATAACATTATATCAAAATCTATCTACAATAGAGCAAACCATAGCCTGTCACCGCCTAAAAGCACTCTCTTTAATTATTTTAAAAGAAAAGTTTGACTACAATGTATAGAGCTATTACTTATTATATTGTCTTATTAATACAATAAGTCTATATAAAAGTAATTGTTAAGATACTAAAAAAAGGAGCAAGGAGTGAAAAATCTTAGTATTGTTCTACTCATAATGGTTGCTACTTCACTGCAAGCGGACTATATCAAAGATGGTCAAGCGCTATTTGAAAAGTATAAGTGCAATATGTGTCATAAGTTAAAAGATGAGCCATTGAGCGTTGCACCATCTCTAGCGTTAATAAGAAAACACTATCTTGGCAATGAGCGTGGTTTGAGTAGTTTTCTAAAGGGTGAAGCAAAACCAATAGTAGATCCAAAGAAATTTGCTATGATGAAGCAGCAGCTCTATAAGACAGATAGTTTAAGTGATAAAGAGCTTAGGGCGCTATCGGTTTATATAACTTATGAACACAAATAGTAAAAAATAAGTTACGGTTTTAGCAAAGAGTTGAAGTTTTTAGTCACATTTTATAGATTATTAGGTAAAATGTGTACAATCGATCATCAGAGTGTAGAGCTTGATGATATATTTTATCGAGGAGTAGGTAGATGAAGTTTTCTATTAATGGATTGATATCCATAATGTTTATAGCCTCTGTAGCAATGTTTAGTGGCTGTATGGGCGGTGCTGGTGAGAGTGTTAGCACAACAACACCTCAAGAGAGTACAGAAGTAGTTGCCAAAGCAGCTGAGCAGAGTGTTGCTGCTGAGCCAGTTGCTGTGCCAGAGCCAGAGAGTGTTGCGCAGAGCACACCAGCTGAAGAGGAGTCAATATTTGAGCCAAATCTAAGACTGGACAAAGAGATGTTTCACCCACCATTTGAGTGGGGCGATTGTACAGTTTGTCATACCAACAGCGATCCTGAAGGTAGCGGTGATCATGCAACTATCTTAGATACACCAGATCTCTGCTATCAGTGCCATGATAAAGATGCAAAAGAGGGTAAGAAGTTTATACACGGTCCAGTAGCAGCTGGTGCTTGTACAGCTTGTCACAATCCACATAAATCTCCAAATAAGAGATTGTTAGTTGCATCAAATATCAATCAGTTGTGTACTATGTGTCACCAAGCTAAGGGGGACTTTTTACATGAGACCGCTAACATCCACCCTCCAGTTAAAGATCAGTGTACAAACTGTCATGATCCACATACTGAGGACTATAAGTTTCAACTTCGTGCTGATGGTAAAAAAGATCTATGTGTCATGTGTCATGTTGATAAAAAAGAGCGCATAGAGAACTCCAAATACAAACATGGTGCTATTGACCGACCAAATGGTTGTCAAGAGTGTCACGATCCACACGGTACGGGTCAGCCTAGAATGCTTAAAGCTGACTCTGTTATGGATATGTGTCTTAAGTGTCACAACCAGACTCTAACAACTGATGAAGATGGATATAAACTTCTCAATATCAAAAAACACCTTGATGAGAACCCAGATTGGCATGGACCTATACAGTGGGGTGATTGTGCAATGTGTCACAATCCACACGGTAGTGATAATCTAAGAATGCTTAAAAAACCATTTCCAAAGAGCTTCTATTCAAACTTTGATGAGAACAACTACATCTGTTTTGAGTGTCATGATTCACAAAAAATTATGGCTGAGCAGACAGTTGAAGATACAAACTTTAGAAATGGTACAAGTAACATGCATTATGTACATGTCAATAAGAAAAAGGGTAGAACTTGTAGAGCTTGTCATGATTTCCATGGCACAAAAGATTACCCTCACCACCTAAGAAAGAAGACACAGTTTGGTAAGATAAGCTTTCCAATACGCTACATCGAGACGCCAACTGGTGGCTCATGTGCTCCAGCTTGTCATGCTAGAAGATATTACGATAGAGAAAATCCTGTCGTAAATACAAAGTAGATAGAGATGATGAGACGAAACTCTTTGACCCTTGTGCCTCTCTTGCTGTTAGCACTATTTGCTACTTTAAGTGCAAGTGGCACGGACTTTGAGATCATCTCACCAAAAGAGAAGGCCTTATATACAGATGCATTTGCCTCTGTATCGGTCAAGCTAGACTACAAAAAAGTTACCAAGTTAGAGGTTTATCATGAGGGGAATCTAACTAGAGCCTTTAATACGGGCTCATCAAGAGACTTCTACTGCAGTAGTGTAAGGTTGCATCTTGGTAACAACCATATCGTAGTCAAGGCGTATGATGGCAATGTAAGCCTAGGTGAAAAAAGAGTAGATCTCTACTACTCATCTGAAGTTTTTGAGGATTTTTATGAAGAGCCTTATGGCTATAAAAAAAGATTTTTTCATGATGAAAAGAGTGAAAGTGTGTGTGTTAAGTGTCATGATATGGATAGAAACTTCAACAAACTAGATAAAAAAACCTTAAAAGCCAAAGGTGCTGCAACAGCAGATATAGAGATATTAGAAAATCCTCAAGAGTCTAGCTGTTACACATGTCACAATAACCTAGTATCTAGAAAGAATGGACACTCTCCATCGGTTAACTTTGCTTGTGTAGCTTGTCATACTGGTGAGGCTGGTGAGAATAATCTTGATGAAGATAGAAGAAGCAGATATATCCAGCCAGATCCCATAGCTAGTCGCTGCTTTATGTGTCATGAGAGGCTTAAAGAGATTGTGAGTCATAATAACTCTGACCATGGACCTGCTAAGTCTGGGCGTTGCAATAAGTGTCACAATCCACACTCATCAGATAATCTATTTTTCTTGCGTAAACCTATATGGGAGCTTTGTACAACTTGCCACTCTGAGAAGATCACTGAGAGACATGTTATAACTAGCTTTGTATTTAGGCGCAATAAAAATGGTCACCCAACACGAAAGAGACCAGATCCATCAAGACCTGGTCGTGAGCTTGTCTGTTCAAGCTGTCATAATCCACACGGCTCAAAAGGTCCGTTTCTACTAAGAACAGATCAACCAACTCCGTTTAGTGTCTGCAAGAGATGTCATGATAAGTGATCTAGCTAGGTTCTCTTAATATGAAGAGAGTTGTGATTGCGTTAACAATCGCACTTCTTTTTGCGCTTACCTTTTTGGTGATGGGGCTTAATAAAGAGCGTCAAATCACTAAAAAAAATATTGCTTATGACAATCTAAACAAGCTACTTATTAACTTTCTTGATAACCAGAAGCTACAAGCTCTATCTATCGCTTTAGCTCTTAGTAAAGATAGGGCTATTGCTGATGCTATACTAAGAGGTGATAGGGCGCGCGGATATACTATTCTCAATAGTGCCACTAGCTCTTTTGCAGAGCACCTAAATAGCACCAACATATATGCACAAGTCTATCAAAAAGGTTTAAAAGTTTTTGCTAGTAGTTGGGATTCCAAAATCTTAGATACTCAAGCACCAAGCTTTAGAAGTGATCTTAAAGAGATAGTAGTTCACAGAAAACCTGTAACAACAGTGGAGTCATCTATACCTTTTGGGATCAAAGCCTCTGTTCCAATCATGCGAGAGTCACATATTGTAGGCATCCTTGAGATTACTACACTACTTGATCGAGTTGTAGCAATGCTGCGTGAGTATCGTATTGAGACTATTGTTTTAGTAGAACAAGAGACTCTTCAAGACGATAGTTTCTGTAAGATAAATCCTAAACTAAATGGCTTTCAAGTTGTAAATAGTAGCTACAATAGAGATTTTTTAAACAGATTAAGATCTCTTAGTAGAGCAAAATTTGATAAGCTTATCCATGCAGAATATCTCAAGAGCGATCAGCACTTTTTTGCTACATTTGGCATTAGGAATCACACTGGTAAGGTGGTTGGCTATTTTATTACAATCTTATCTGATGAAGATTTTGAGATATTTGCTGGCAAGCAGAAGTCTCTTCTTAAGAGCATATTTACCATGGAGAGCACTACAGAAGATATATATCATCTGGAGGCATCAAGAAGTGAAAATATATTTACAACTTTAAGTGTTGAGCAGATACTAAGAAAAAATTCCCTGCCTGATGAGAAGGATTATATCTACTACAATGAGGCGGTGCACAATACTCTACAGAGCCTCACTAAAGATCAGCTTATAAATCTAGTTTTAAAAAGCTACTATACTAAAGATAAATCAGGAGAGATTAGATGAAAATACTACTACTTGAAGATGAGTACTCACTAAGAAAATCATTAAAAGAACTTCTAGAAGATGATGGATATATAGTTAGTGACTTTAGTGAAGGTGAAGCGGCTCAAGACTCAATCTTCTACACTAAGTATGATCTATTGTTACTCGATGTTAATGTGCCTGGTATCGATGGCTTTAAGCTTTTAGAGTCTGCTAGACGACATAATATCCAGACTCCAGCTATATTTATCACCTCATTAACACAGATAGACTCTTTGGAGCGCGGGTATAATCTTGGGTGTTGTGACTACATAAAAAAACCTTTTGATATGAAAGAGCTTAAGTTGCGTGTCTCTTCAGCCCTCTCGTCATCATCAACAACCACGGAGCAGATTATAGAGATAAAGGGTGGCTATAGGTACAACTTAGCATCATTTGCACTCTTTAAAGATGATGAGGAGATCATGTTGTCTAAAACTGAGAGGATGATTTTTGATCTATTTGTAAAACATCAATCTCAAGTGCTCACAACAGATATGATTACAGAGTATGTGTGGGATGAGTATGTGGATCCTGCCAATGTTAGAGTGCAGATTAATAACTTGCGTAAAAAACTCACAAAAGATCTTATTAAAAATATACGAGGCGTGGGGTACAAGCTTGAATCTTGAGATTAATGAGGCTAGGTTTTCTCTTAAATACTCTATTATCTACACTACTATTATACTTATTATCCTGCTTGTTCCATTTGCTATATATGATAACTACACCTATAATCTTGAAGAGGTTAAAACAGAGCTAGAGCTTAAAAAAAAGAGTCTTCTGATCATAAATGAGATAGAGCGATATGATGGTAGGTATCAGAGTTTTTTTAATTTTCCACGATTTAAATCTTTTCAAGCAGGACTCTACGATAAAAACTACAACCCAATCTTTACACTTCTAAATCAGCCAACTAGCTCTCTTGAGTTTAGGCAGGGCTATCACAAGCTTGATGAGCAGAGATACTATGTGACAAAGTTTTTAGATGATGGTTATTTTGGTGCAACATATCTTATTGTTGAGACAAAGTTCAATATTTACACAATTGTTTTTAACATACTCATTGTCTTTTTTTCTATACTCTTTATAACCTTTTTGTTCTCTTTTATGATACTCAAAAACTTCTCAAAACCGTTTAAAGAGATCAATAAAATGTTAGATGATTTTATCAAAGACTCTATGCATGAGATTAACACTCCATTGTCGATTATAAACTTAAATGTAGATATATTTACACAAAAACATGGCAAAGATAAAAACCTCTCACGCATCAAATCTGCTTCAAAGATTCTCTCCTCTTTGTATAATGACATGAACTATCTTATCAAAGAACAAACTATCAATAAGACCAACAAAGAGCAGATCAACTTAAGCGAATTTCTGAAAAAATCAGTTGATTACTTTGATGATATTGCTGAACTAAAAGGGATTGTGCTTAAGATCGATATAGAAGATGGAGTGTACATAAACTTCTCTGCCGTCAAGCTTCAAAAAATAGTAGATAACAATCTCTCCAATGCCATAAAGTACTCATATGAAGAGCAAGAGGTCATAGTATCTTTAAAGCGTATCTCCAATAGAGCAGTAGTAAGCTTTAAAGATTACGGCATAGGGATACAAGATCCAGATAAGATCTTCTCAAGATACTACAGAGAAGATCATACACAAGGTGGATTTGGTATCGGGCTCAATATTGTGGGTAAGATTGTAAACGAAGAGAAGATTGGTGTCAATATAGTCTCAAAGCTTGGTGAGGGTAGCTGTTTTGAGTATACTTTTAGAACAAAAACCAGCTAAGCTTAAAGGCTCATATATGAAACAGATAGTTATATTGCTATGTTTTTTTATCTCACAACTTATGGCACATGAGTGTAAGTATGAGCTAGATTTACAGATAGATTTGGACTCCAGCACTCTCAAAGGTACAGCACAGATCTACACCTCAAGAGACGACTCTAAGCCGTTGGTTTTACTACATAGTGATGCTAAAATAACAGCTTTTAAAAACGCAACTTTAAGCATAGACAACGGGATTAGTAAGCTTAGTGATGATGATAAAAATCTACCTATAACTTTAGATTTTACGCTACCTATAAAGCCTATAAAAGAGACTATATTTCTAACCTCATCTTGGTATCCGCTCATAGAGCACCCATGTAGCTATCGAGTATCTATCAAAAAGATACCAGATATGACTTTCATAACAGAGTCAACAGCAACTACACATACTCAAGATAAGATTATATTTGAGTTTAAACATGAAGTGTCCAGCATACACCTCATAGCCTCATCGCGCTATAAGACTAAAGAGCTAGTACGCAAAGATGGGCTAACTATAAAGAGTGTGTTTTATGGCAATAAAGACGCTTTAGCTACACGGTATTTACAAAAGAGTAGTGACTATTTTGATAGATATAAAAAGATTTTTGGCTCACTAGCATTTGATCAATTTAGTATCGTTGAAGCTCCGTTTCCAGTTGGCTTTGCTATGCCAACTTTTACTCTTATAGGTACACAGATCATCGATAAAGAGTTTATGTTTAAGAGCTCATTGGGTCATGAGATAGTGCATCAGTGGCTTGGCAATAGCGTACATGCTATGAGACCTGGCAACTGGAGCGAGGGGCTGAGTACATATTATGCTGATTATCAGTATGCAGCCGATAGAGGTGAGGCTAGGGCATACCGTAAAGATATACTGTTAAAATACAACACTTTTGTTGACACTACTAACGATAGGGCACTTATAGAGTTTGTGCAGAAGAGCGATACAGCATCTGAAGCTATAGGCTATGGTAAAGCGATGTTTTTTTTCTATATGCTAGAGCAGCGCATAGGTAAAAAAGCATTCGATAAAGCAGTCAAGGAGCTAGTAGGTAATTACACAGATAGAGTTGTTGGCTATAAGATGATGCGCAATCTATTTGAGAAGAGTTCATCGCAAGATCTATATGATTTTTTCAAAACTTGGGTCTATTTGAGGGGAGCTTTTGCTTTTGATATGACAAACTTAGAGCTTGGGTATGAGATAGATAGTTACTATGTAAGCTTTGATACTATAGGCAGCTCCATGTTAAAATCACTACCTGTTAAGTTTTGTAAAAAGAGCAGTTGTGTAACAAAGATGATAGATCTTACAAAAACTAGCCACAAAGTCCAACTAGATGAGGCTCCAGATCGTATCGTTATAGATGATGAGTATAAGATATTTCGTAAGCTTCAACCTCAAGAGATTAGAGCAACTATTGGTACAGTTTTTCAAAAAGATACTATAGCAGTAGTGGATCCAGCAGATAGGGCAAAATTTGCCAATATCTTAAAAAACTTTAAGCAGATCAGAGATAGTGACAAGATCACCTATAAAGAGGCATCATCATCTAATCTACTACTGCTAGGAGCTAACAATAACTTCTTAAGACAGCTAGCCATAAAATATGTGCTCGATGAGAGAGGCTCAAAAGTTGAGGCATTTAAAAATCCACTCAATATCTCTAAAAGTATTGTAGTTATAGACTCAAACTCTACTCTACAAGCGTATAAACTAAAACATCTACATAGATACTCAACGGTCATCTTTCAAGATCACAAAGTACTACATAAAAGCATAAAACCTTCACAAAATGGTGTTGTATTTAAGATAGATAGTGGCTCAAAAGCTACTCTACCTACTACGCTTGAGCTAGATGATATTTTGCCAGATCTATCAAAATCAAAAGTTGTATATATAGGTGAAAATCACACAGAATTTTCAAATCATATCAATCAGTTAGAGATTATTAAAGCCATGTATAATACCCATAAGAGACTAGCCATAGGCTTAGAGATGTTTCAACAACCATTTCAGAGCATACTAGATGCATATGTATCTAGCAAGATAGATGAGAGAGAGATGTTGCAACAAACAGAGTATTTTAAAAGATGGCAGTATGACTATAATCTATATAAACCGATCTTACTTTATGCTAGAGAGCATAAAATCCCTCTTGTAGCTCTAAATATAGATAGAAATATCACCTCAACGATCTCAAAATCATCACTTGATGGGCTAAATGCAGAGCAAAAAAGTCTACTACCAGACTCTATAGAATTTGTCTCTAAAGCCTATAGAGACAAACTTTTTAAGATCTATGGCGCACATACAAACTCAAAATTTGGCAGTTTTGATGACTTCTTTTATGCGCAGCTGATCTGGGATGAGAGTATGGCATCAAAAGTTGCTTCATATCTGCACGAGAATCCAGATAGTGCTATGGCAGTTCTAGCAGGCAATGGTCATGTTATGCATGGTTATGGTATACCAGATCGTGCAAAACGACGCGGTATAAAGGAGTATAAGATAGTAGCCCAGTCAATCTCTATCTCAGACTCTGTAGCCGACTACATACTCTACCCATCACCCATAAAAACTAAAGAGGCAAAAAAGCTTGGAGTTATGCTCGATACAAGTAGCGATAAACTTAAAATCATCAAAGTGTTTGCAGACTCTAGTGGTGCTAAAGCTGGCTTGAGACATGGTGATACAATTGTGTCTATTGATGATCGTGCAATATCTAAACTGCATGAGCTAAAAGAGGTGCTATATTTTACCTCTAAAGAGTTAAATCTTACCATCTTAAGAGATTCAAAAAGTATAGATCTTAATCTATCTTGGTAGAGAGACTAGCTCTCTAAGGCTACCTCTAGCGTAACAATACTGTCTTCTATGCTTGCTAAAGAGCCTCTATTATTGCTCTTTAGATACTCTACAAATGCCTCTATCTCTTTTAACAAAGGCTCATCTTTTTTTATGTGACAACCTCTAGTCACATATGAGTTGTTTATGTGAAAGTTAGAGTATTCGGTCAGATTTTGGGTGATAAGATCAGCCTCAAAGTAGCTATCTTTACAAGCTACTTCAATGGTGCGTTTTTTAAATGGTGTGAGCCAGTTTGTCAATATCTCAGCTACTATATCATCTTCTAGACGAAAACTAAGCACCGCATTGTCTTCATAGTGGTTGTGAATTTTGCGTGATTTGAAAATGGCCTGCTCTTGGATGTCGCGATGTGTGATAAAGCGCATTAGGTCTATGTCGTGCACTGATAGATCCGTTAGGACACCAACATCTGCTATGCGTGGAGGAAATGGTCCTACTCTAGTGATAGAGACTGTATATATCTCTTTGTCTTGTAGCTCCTCTTTTAAGGCTTGGACTACTGGATTGAACCTCTCTACATGACCCACGCAGCTCTTTACGCCAGCCTCTAGCGCTTTTTGTTGGATCAATAGCGCATCTTCTAAGTTTGATGCTACTGGTTTCTCTACAAATATATCTATATTTGCAGCAATACACTTTAGAGCTATCTCTTTATGTAAAAATGTAGGAACGGCTATGATAGCAGCATCTATCTCACACTCACAAAGCATACTGTCTATATCACTAAAAAATGGCTCACTATACTCATCCGTATTGATCGCATCACAAAGTGCAACTATCTCTACAGAGTCTAGCAAACTAGCAACTCTATAGTGATTTTTGCCCATAGAGCCAAGACCTATGATAGCTAACTTAATCAAGATAGAGCCTTTTTTAGAGCCTCGACTACCATATCTTGCTCACTAGTTGTTAAAAATGGACTCATAGGAAGAGAGAGTATCTGTGCACTCACTCTCTCGCTAACAGCAAAATCACCCTCTCGATATCCAAGTGAGTTAAATGCCTCTTGTAGATGAAGTGGTAGCGGGTAGTGAACAGCTGTTGGTATGTCGGCTCTACTTAATGCCTCAACTACATTGGCTCTATCTTTAACACGAATGGAGTACTGCGCATATACACTACTGTTACCATCAGCAACCACTGGTGTAACAGCTTCTGTATCTTTTAAAAGATCACTATATCTTTGACCTATTGCTACTCTTTGTGCTACTTCGCTACTAAAGTGTTTTAGCTTAACTCTTAGTATGGCAGCTTGTATAGCGTCTAATCTGGCATTTAGACCTATGAGTGAGTGCCTATATCTCTGTTTTTGACCATGATTTAATAGCACTCTCATTTTAGCAGCTACTGCATCATCATCGGTAAATATCGCACCACCATCGCCATATGCTCCAAGTGGTTTTGATGGGAAAAATGATGTACAGCCTATGGTCGATAGGGCACAAGATTTTCTACCTTGGTACTCTGCACCAAAGCTCTGGCAACCATCTTCTATGACTATGAGGTTGTGTTTTGAAGCTATAGCATTGATGCTAGTCATATCTGCGCACTGTCCATAGAGTGAGACTGGAAGTATCGCTTTTGTGCGCTCTGTGATGGCATCTTCTATAAGAGCTGGATTGATGTTGTAGCTACTCTCGTCTATATCTACAAAGACAGGCTTTGCTCCTAAAAATGAGATCACCTCAGCAGTAGCTATAAAAGTAAAAGGTGTAGTGATTACCTCGTCACCAGCCTTGATATCAAGTGCCATCAAAGAGAGCAGAAGTGCATCTGTACCACTGCTACACCCTATGGCATGTTTGACTCCAACAAAAGAGGCTATCTCACTCTCAAAGCTATCAAGCTCTGATCCTCCAATGAACTGTGCGCTATCGAGCACTTTGGCTATAGCCTCATCAATCTCATCTTTGTACTTAGCATACTGCGCTTTTAAGTCTATAAAATTAATCTTCATCTCTCACCTTTTATGATATCGGCAACCCGTTTTGAGCTACCATGTTTGAGGTAGTCTCTTAGTCTTTTTGAGTCATCTAAAAACTGCTCACAATCAAACTCTCTCATACACTCTATGAGAGCTTCAGTATTTACGCCATCTTGTATAAACTCAGGATGTATAATCCTGCCATTACTGCGACTAAACATGATATTTGCTAGCCCTATGTGCTCTAGCTTCACTAGCTTTTTTGCTATGATATAGTCTAGCGGTTTAGCTATGTAGCAGAGTGCAAATGGCATGCCTATGAGTGATGCTTCAAGTGTTGCTGTACCGCTACAGATAAAACCAAAATCACTCTGCATTAAAGCCATGTGTGCATCACTAGTGACAACAAACTGTGATAGATTACCATAAAGTTCATCTCTTTTATCTAAAGCGATGTGATCAGGCACTACAATAACTGCCTCTGCATCTATCTTTTTCTGTACAGCATGAAAAATTGGCATAAGTTTTTTGATCTCACTTCGCCTGCTACCCGGCATAAAAACTACCCTTTTTATCTCTTTTGAGGCACTCTGTTTAAACTCTCTTATCTCATCCAAAAGTGGGTGCCCTACATACTCTATTGGTGCATCTAGAGCGTAGTACTCTCTCTCAAAAGGGAGTATCGATGCAAGAGTGTCTATATTGCTCTGAAGAGTAGCAATACGACCTCTTTTCCAAGCCCAAGCTTGAGGTAAGATGTAGTATATGATCTCAAGATCTGGATGAGCTTTTTTAAGCCTCTTTGCTAGTGGTAGATTAAAGCCTGATGAGTCTATGAGAAGCACTTTATCAACACCACAGGAGAGTTCAACCATCTGTGCAGCTAGCTTGAAAAAGAGTCTAAGCTTAAAAAGTGCATCTGTAAATCCCATGATGGCTAAAGAGCGTAGATCTACAATCGGATCTCCAAGTGATGAGTCAAAGATCCCAACTAGCTCAACACTCTCATCAAGCTCACAGCAGAGCGCTTTTAGATGGACATTGGCAGAGTGCTCTAGTGCGCTTACTAAAAGTCTCATCTCTTTTTTTCCTTTTATGTTATACAATTGCGCAATTATAACTAAAAAAGGATTGCTTTGAGCAAGCAGATCACCTATAGATCACTACTGCAAGATGCACTAAAATTTCGCTCTCATATAGTCTTAGGTCAGAGTATTGCACTTTTTGTAGTGCTTGTATCACTGCCTATACCACTACTTTTTCCACTACTTATAGATCAAGTTCTGCTTCACAAGCCAGCTCAATTGACATCATTAATAGATACTCTATTTGCTCCATCACAACCATGGGGATATGTGCTCATAGTGCTATTTACAACACTTCTGTTGCGCCTTATTTTTATGGTTACTAACATCTACCAACTGCGCCTATTTACACTGATATCAAAACATCTAGTTTATAAAATAAGGAAAAAAATTCTTAACCATTTAGGATCTGTAAGTGTAGCCGAATATGAGTCATTAGGTGGAGGTGGTGTGAGTGCTAAGATGGTTACCGATATAGATACAGTTGATGCGTTTATAGGTGTGAGTATTGGGCGTGCGATAGTCTCTGTATTGTCACTCATAGGCATAGCTATTATACTGCTCTATATCAACTATCAGCTAGCACTTATGATACTTATACTCAACCCAACCATTATAGCTATAACAAACTTATTGGCTAGGCGTATTAGAAGATTAAAAAAAGATGAAAACTCTCAGATAGAGAAATTTCAAAACCGACTCAGTGAGACACTAGATCTTTTTGTACAGATACGCACCTACAATCAAGAGAGCAGATATATAGCTAAGATGGCTCAAGATGCAGCGTCTATTAAAAAGGCATCATCGGCATTTGGCTGGAAGAGTGAAGCGGCTTCTCAGGGGTCTGCATTTCTGTTTCTTAGTGGATTTGAGTTTTTTCGTGCTGCCTCTATGGTTATGGTGCTCTCATCGTCGCTATCTATTGGTGAGATGTTTGCAGTTATTGGATATTTATGGTTTATGGTGACGCCTCTTCAGGATCTGTTAAACATAGTCTTCTCTTACCAAAATGCAACAGTGGCACTAACACGCTTAAATGCCCTACTAGATCTTAAAAAAGAGCCATCATACCCACACATACACAACCCGTTTAAAGATCAAGTAACAAATGCCATTACGCTAAAAAATATCAACTTCTCATACGCCTCAACGCGTGTGTTACATGATATCAACATGCATATACCACACGGTAAAACAGTAGCCCTCATAGGTCATAGCGGAAGCGGTAAAACTACACTAGCACACCTCATACTAGGACTATATGCACCAGAGTCTGGCTCTATATATATAGACAATGTGCCTGTAGAGCAGATAGGCTTAGATGTAGTGCGCTCTCATGTCGCCTTGGTTCTGCAATCACCTAAGATGTTTAACGACACACTAAGACAAAATCTTACACTAGGTCGCAATATTGATGATAGCACCATAGAGCAAGCACTAAAGATAGCACAACTTAGTACTCTAGTCTCAAAACTACCAGAGGCTCTGGAGACTATGATTGGTAAAGATGGCGTAAGACTATCAGGCGGTGAGAGGCAGAGAGTCTCAATAGCTAGAATGATACTACACTCTGCAAATATCATACTACTAGATGAGTCTACATCTGCACTCGATACAACCACAGAGAGTGATCTATTTAGATCTATGAGAGAGCATCTTATGGGCAAAACTACACTTATTATTGCACACCGTCAAAGTACCATAGAGCATGCTGATCTTATCTATGTTCTTAAAAATGGTCGCATCATACAGCACGGAGAGCCTAAAGATCTAAGAGAAGAAGATGGATACTATAAGAACTTTGTACTATCTTAGCGCTACAATTTAGTACTTTTATAGGCAAGAGTGCTATAATTGCACTAAAAATAGTAGTGGAGTTTTTATGTTGACATTTGATGAGTTGTTGTTAAAGTTACAAGAGTTTTGGGTTAGTGAGGGGTGTAGCATAGTTCAACCTTATGATATACCAGCTGGTGCTGGTACATTTCATCCTGCTACATTTTTACGCTCACTAGATAGCACACCTCACTCAGTTGCATATGTTGCACCTAGCCGTCGCCCAACAGATGGTAGATATGCTCAAAATCCAAATCGTCTTGGAAGCTACTATCAGTTTCAAGCATTTATCAAACCGAGTCCAGATGATATACAGCAGATCTACCTTAGAAGCTTAGAGTACTTAGGACTTGATCTTAGCCGACATGATGTGCGCTTTGTAGAGGACAACTGGGAGTCACCAACACTTGGGGCTTGGGGGCTTGGTTGGGAGGTGTGGCTTGATGGTATGGAGATTACGCAGTTTACATATTTTCAACAAGTTGGAGGTATATCTTGTGACAGCGTTGGTGTAGAGATCACTTACGGCACAGAGAGATTGGCTATGTACCTACAGGGCGTTGAGTCAATTTTTGACATAGTGTGGAGTAGAAATGGCTCAACAGAAGTGCTCTATAGCGATATACACAAAGAGAGTGAGATAGAGTTCTCAAAGTACAATTTTGAGATAGCAGATATAGAGTATCTTTTTGCAGACTTTGATGCAAAGTCACTAGAGTGTAAAAGAGCTCTTGAGGCGGGACTTCCACTGCCTGCGTATGATCTTTGCATGATGGCAAGTCACACTTTTAATACACTAGATGCTAGAAAAGCGCTCTCTCAAACCCAAAGAGCCGAATATATACTAAAGATAAGATCACTAACAAAAGGGTGTGCAGAGCTCTATAAAGAGCAAGAGCAAGAGCGTTTTAAGAGAGTAAAAAATAACTAACTTTAAATTTCAGCCTATTTTTAGCTCTATATATGGTAAACTTACTACATAAGTTAAATTATAGAGTCTGGAAAAGATCATGAACAGCAAAGTAGTAGAAGCTACATCAGAAGATATACCGTACATTGCCTCATCTATACTCCGCGCAATTCAAACAGATAGTAGCGCGGGTCTACTTAAGCATACGCTATGCCACCTTAACGAACAAGACATACTCAAGACAGTCACCTCTTTGCTTAGTACTAAGAGTAAGCACTATGCTCATGTCTCAAACTTTCTTATCGCAAAACATGATAAGAGTAATATAGGTCTTATATGTGCATATGAGCCTAGAGTAGCAACAATATCAAAACTTCAAGAGGGGTTAGATGAGATTGGCTCTAGTGTCAATGCAGAGCAGAGCGCAGCGCTATTTTTAAAGATGTTGCCAGACTCAGATCGTAAAACTTGGATATTGGATTTTGCCTATGTAGATAGTGAGTTTGAAAAGATGACTATCTTCTCAGATCTTGTTAAAAAAGCTCTACTAAAAGCTAGACTTAAGGGTTATAGAAAAGCTCAGACTATCATCGACATAGAGTCTGTTGAGGTGGCTCTGCTCTACAAGAAGCTAGGCTTTGAAGTTAGTTGTGAGTGTATTGATGAGCTTTATGAGCAGGAGTTTAAGAGAGCTGGTGTTGTTGTGCTAAACTCTACTCTATAATCTGCATGGTAACACAGTGTAGTGAGCCGTGTTGGCGTATGAGAGTTGTGCAGTCTATGGGAACTACCTCTCTTGATCTAAATAGTTCTGCTACTATCTTTAGTGCCACCTGATCGCTCTTAAGATTATATGTGGGAACTAGTACAGCGCTGTTTAAGATAAGAAAATTAGCATATGTGGCTGGTAGTCTCTTTCCGTTGTAATAGATAGGCTCTGGTAGTGGGAGTGGTGTGAGTCTATAGTGGTTATTGTCTAAGTTAACAAACTCTTTAAGCTCAGCCTCCATCTTCTCAAGCTCCTCAAAGTGCTCATCATCTATATCATAACACTTTACATAACATATATCTGTAGGGCTACAGAAGCGTGCAAGTGTATCTATGTGTGAGTCTGTATCATCTCCTACTAGATACCCACTTGTAAGCCATAGAATCTTCTTGATGCCAAGTTCATCTTGAAGCTTTTGCTCAATCTGTTCTCTGTTGAGATCTGGATTTCGATTGGCATTTAATAGACAAGCAGTAGTGGTAAGCAAAACTCCATCACCGCTACTCTCAATAGCTCCACCCTCAAGCACCATATCAACCGATACAAGCGGTCTGTTATAGTGTGAGGATATAGACCTGCTCATAAGATTGTCACGACTAGCATCAAACTTACTGCCCCATCCATTGAAGATAAAATCTTTATGCACAACTTTACTATCTTCAATCACTCCAATGACACTACAGTCTCTAGCCCAAGTATCATCACAAAGATACTCTATAAACTCAATATTTATACCATCAACAAAACCTCTAACGCGCTCTATGTCATCACACACAACAACACACCGCTCAAACTCTGCTATAGCTGTGATAATAGCAGCAAATGTATCACTAGCTTCATCTAGATACTCCACCCAGTCACTTCTAAAGTGTGGAAATATAACCTGTACGCATGAGTGCTTTTCAAACTCAGCAGGTAGTATAGTGCTCACAATCAGACTCCTTATTTGGTATAATACGCAAATGGCATATATAAAAATCGACCAAGAAGCTTTTTTTTACAATCTTGACACTATAGCAGAAGAGATTGGTACAAAAGATAAAATTGCGCTAGTTTTAAAAGATAACGCATATGGACATGGGCTTTTGCTTATGGCGCAATTAGCATCTACATACGGCATAAGCAAAGCTGTTGTGAGATCTGAAGATGAGGCTAGACTTATAGATGATCTTTTTGGCTATATTCTCATACTAGATGGTGTAGCAACTACTACACAATCAAACTTCTATTATGCTATCAACTCTATAGAGCAACTAAAGCAGATAGACCCATCTGCCAATATCGAGATCAAGATAGATAGTGGTATGCATAGAAATGGTATAGAGATGGATGAGCTAAATGAGAGCTTTTTTATTGCCAAAGAGCGTGGTCTAAATCTACATGCTATTTTTACACATTTTAGATCTGCTGATGAACTCACAAGTGAACTATTTTGGCAATATAAGAATTTTGAAGCCATCAAAAAGAGGAGTCTAGACTTAAATAGAGAGTATCTTTTTGGCACACTTAAGTTCCACTCTAGTAACTCTGCTGCTCTTTTTAGATTGCCAGATCATCAAGATATGGTTAGAGTTGGAATAGCCGCCTATGGACTCTTAGATACCACAAATTCATCTAAAACTCTACTGATGAAACCTGTGCTTAGTCTACATGCTAAAAGGATCTCAACAAGAGTGCTTCAAAGCGGGCAGAGAGTTGGTTATGGTGGCAGGTATGAGGCTAAAAAAGAGCAAGTTGTAAGCAGTTATGATGCTGGTTATGCTGATGGACTACCACGATCACTTTATGTAGCTTGTTACACTACTCCAGATGCTCTAATGTTACTTGGTACTGTCTCAATGGATAGCTGTATGTTGGCTACTAAAGCAGATGAGGTGTGTCTGTTCGATGATGCTAGAGAAGTGGCAAAAGCACTCAATACGATATCGTATGAGATTGTTGTTAATTTAAGTAGAGATCTTCACAGATTAGTAAGTCAGACCTTCTCCCTAAACACTTGACTTAGGTCATCTTTTTCAATATAATGTAATCCTATCATCTAAAAAGGATTATGTTTTGCGTAAAGTCGTCTTTGTGACTATCTTGCTTACGATTTTTTACTCATCGCTTAATGCTAAGGGTGCAGCTGCTGGAACACACATAAGCAACATAGCCTACATACACTACTCTGCTGATGGGCGTGACTATAACAACTCTAGCAATACGGTGATAGATGTTGTAGATCAGCTTATAGATGTATATGTGAGTTTCTCTCAAAATATGCCAACCTATATAGAGAGTGGTGATAGAGATCAACCATTAGCTTTTAAAGTTACCAATGTAGGAAATGGAGCTGATAAATTTACACTATATAGTGACTCCAATAACTCTGTATTGACCAACTCTCCAGCTAGAATATACATAGACACCAACAGCAACAACATCTTAGATCTCTCCTCAGACTTACAAGTAGTAGATATCAACCTAAGCGCTGATGAGAGTGTGACTGTATTTGTAGTTAACAATATAATTGACGGTGACTTTGCTCGCAGTAGCCGTTACTACCATCGCCTAAAAGCGGTCTCATTCAGGGGTGGATCTGGCATAAAAGCTACTCTGCATAACGCCAAAGGCGTAGATGGTGTTAATGCTATTGATGGTCTAAGAGGTGGAGTAAGTGTGGCAACAGGCATATATGAGATGTTGGCTTTTAAGATCAAAATAGACAAAAGCATAGCACAGATACAAAACTCACTAGGTGAGCCAAATGCTACAACAGGAGCAGTGATAGTCTACTCTCTTGAGGTCTACATCGATGGTAGTGGTGAGGCTACAGACATACTTATATCAGATCAGATTCCAGATGGTATGAAGTATGTTAGTGGCTCTTTGAAGCTAAATAGCAAAACCTTAAGTGATAGCATAGATAGTGATGATGGAGATTTTGATGGCAGAGCTATTCATGTCAATATAGCAAAGATTACAGATAGTGACGAGAAGCAGATAGTAACATTTGCAACCGTTATCCAATAAAGGGAGATTATGAAAAAGATAGCATTATTATGCATAGTTGTAGCAGGTCTTAGTGCTTCAGGTATAGAGTTTGTATCAAACTCCTATCAGGAGAGAGTTGTTAAGGATGAGAGTGGCAAAGAGAGCATTAAGCTTCTAAGTGCTACAAAAGTGCTACCAGGAGACACAGTGATATATGTAAATAGCGCAACCAATAAAACAGCAAAAACTATTGACCATGTGCTTGTTACTAATCCGATCTCTGAGCATATGGAGTATGTAGCATATAGTGCTCAATGTAGTACAGAGTGCACCATACTTTTTTCGATAGATGGTGGTAAGAGTTACGCACCTGCTGCAGAACTTTTTGTCAAACAAGAAGATAAGATGGTCTTAGCTAAGCCAAGCCAGTATACAACTGTAAGGTGGAACATAGATACAGTAGCGCCATCTAGCACTACAGATGTAACTTTTAGAGCAAAATTAAAATAGGTTGCAGCAGGTTAACTTCTAAGAAGAGCATTTGCAGAGTGTTGTTTTTAGGAGTTGATCCTGATCAGAGACCATGTATGAGCGTAAGCTTTCACAAAAACGGTATAAAAATATCGCAATAGAAGGAGAAGATTATGAAAAAGTATCTCATAGTAGCATCGATTGTGCTACTAGGGTTTGTAAGTAGTGCAAATGCACTAACAGGAGCTGGTGTAGCTATCAATAATACAGCTACATTAAGCTATAGCGTTGGTGCACTGCCTCAATCAGATATCAATGCTAGTGATGCAGGATTTGTTGTTGATAGGAAGATAGATATTATCGTAGCAAGCACAGATCCAGCTAAAACAGTCAATACTACACCTAGTAGTAGTGAAGTTGTACTCACTTTTCAAGTTGCCAACTCAGGTAATGATGATGAGACATTCAACTTTAGTACAGCTGATATCTCTGGTGGAGATGATTTTAATCCAAATAGCTGTCTTATCTATGATAATGCAGCACCACTAACAGCAATCACATCGCTACCGATTACAGCTGAGACAAATGTTACGATTTTAGTTAAGTGTGATATGCCTCCAGCACTGCCAGCAGTAGGTGGTATTAGTGATGGTGATAATGGAACGATTGTTCTAACAGCAGCTATTGATGCTGCTACTAGACCAAACCATACAGCAGATGCAGATATAGCAGCAACTATCCAAAATGTCTATGCAGATGGCGCAGGAGCTGATGGAGACACTGCCAACAATGGTGCCCATGCAGATCAGGGCACATACCACATAGTTAGTCCTGATATATCTATGGTAAAGAGCTCCATAGTTATAAGTGACCCAGTCAATACAGCAGCAGGTGGTACAACTCCACACCGCATACCAGGAGCTACAGTAAGATACTGTTTTACAGTTGATAATAACGGCTCTGCAGATGCAACTAGTGTTAATATAGTAGATGACTTTACTGTAGGCAATAAAGACAGCATGACATATGTAAACTCTGGCTTTATAGCACAATCAAATGCTCTAGCTTGTGATTGTGCAGCTGTAGCCGATACAAGTGGTAGCTTTGCAACACCAGATGTCACTATACCAGTAGGTACTATAACATCTGCTCCAGCAACAGCGCGTATATGTGCCTATATTGAGGCAACTATAGATTAGTGTTTAAGATGAGAGCACTTGTGCAGATCTTATATCTCCTTTTTGCACTATTGCCAGTAGTGCTTAGTGCCGCCATACCAGGTGATGTACTAAGCAATACAGCAACAAGTAGCTATAGTGCTGGAGTAAAAAAGATACAAGTAAGCTCCAATGAGACCAATGTCACAGTAGTTCGTTCACCATCAAGCATAGAGTTTTTGCGCTATTTTAAAACAGGAGCTGATGAGAATTTGTCTCTTAGAAATACAAAATATTTTGATGGTTCACACATGAGCGATATGGATCCACCAAGAGCAGCTGATGGAACCTTGCTAGATTTCAACAATATAACACCAGCAGTAGTCAGTTCTACTTTTGGCGGAGATGATCTTATCTTGATTCGCGTGACAGACTTAGATCAAAATGAGGACAATACTGCCATAGATACTATAGAGTTAAACATAAGCAACGGCACTGATATAGAGCTTATAGAGCTTAGAGAGACATCACCATCTAGTGGTGTCTTTGTAGGCTACATAAGAACCAATACAGAGAGTGTCACGCAAGCTGATGGGCTTTTGAGTGTAGATAGGGGTGATAGTATTACTGCTATATATCGTGATGAGTTAGATGTTGTCACAAGCTCAACTGCTGATGCAACAATTGTCTTCTATTCACATGTATTTTTAGCTAGAGATGGTAGGCGACTAGATGGTATAGAGGTCTCTTTGGTAGATGCTAGTAGTGGCACTCTGCTAGATAGCACAGTAACTCAAAATAGTGGAGAGTATATATTTTATAACATACCTGCTGGCAGATATATACTTGGAGTCAATGATCCAAAAAATATATATCATGCCCCATCTGTCTATGCTCCATCAGAGACCTCTAAGTATGGTTTTGTTGTTTATGATGATGGCTCATACTCAAAACCATTTATAAATACTGAACTACCTTCTCAAACTAATGCAGGCGCTAGAGCTTCTGCTGTAATTAAGCAGTTACGCAACATAGATATACCCATGGATGACCTAATCTACTCTATATCTATCCAAAAAAGTGCCTCTAAGCAGGTTGCTAGCGTAGGTGAGTTCATTAAGTTTACTCTTTTTATTGAAAATAGTGGCGATGCAGATCTAGTAGATGTTAATGTCACAGATATGCTTCCAACTGGATTAAAATATGAGACATTAAGCGCTAAGCTTGATACCTTAAAGATCAAGACAGATCTAAGCCTTGATGGAAAAACCATAAGGTGGCAGATAGGTAATTTGCCAGCATCTGCTAGTAGAACCCTTACATATGTTGCGCAGGTTGGCACAGGCATAAAGGGCAATAAGATTACAAACCAAGCCATCGCAAGCTCAAAGCGTATAGAGAGCTCAAATATTGCAACAGCAACAGTTAAGATTGAAGAGGAGTTGTGGCGCAATAGAGCATTTATAGTTGGGCAGATCATAAATCAAGATCAAAATAGTACTGATGGCATAGAGGGCGTTAGGGTCTATCTTGAAGATGGAACCTACACCAATACCGATAGAGACGGCAAATACCACTTTGAAGCTCTTAGCATAGGCACACATGTGGTTCAAGTAGATCAAGATAGCTTAAGAGATGGTGTGGAGCTAGTAGAGTGCACTCAAAACCCAAGGGCTGCATTAAGAACATTTTCTAGATTTGTTGATCTGCGACAAGGAGCTATAAAAAGGGTAGACTTCTGTCTTAAAGGATCTATCAAAATAGATAGAGTTGTGCCAGATTTAAATGAGACTAAAGATAGCAACACTATGCCCGAATATAGCCCGTCGACTATACGCAATCTTAAAGATCCTCCATCGATACTCTGGCCTCCAAAGAGGTATGTGCCCAGTATACCAACAACTAAAATAGCCGTTTTACACTCTATCAAAGACTCAGCTCAGTTATGGCTAAATTCAGAACAAGTGAGTCTGTTAAATTATGACTCTCAAGTTGTAGATAAAAGAAGTGGTAGAGTGCTAACTATCTATAAAGGTGTAGATCTGTTGGCTGGTAAAAATAGCCTTGAAGTTCTCATTAAAGATCAAAATGGCAAAGTGCTTAAGAGAGCTATAAGATCTATCCATGTATCTGGTGCTCCTGTGAAGTTGCGCTATCTACCTGAACTCTCAACGCTTGTTGCAGATGGTAAAAACTCACCAATCATAGCTGTTCAGCTTTTTGATAAAGATAACTACCCAGTTCGTACAACACTAAAAGGCTCCTATAGCATTGAAGAGCCATACATTTCGCAAGACTCTATAGATAAGTTATCATCTGACCCCTTAGGACTTAGAGGAAGTGAAGATAGGTATACAGTTGGAGCCCATGGTGTTGCCTATATTAGACTACAGCCTACAACAAGAGCAGGTGAAGCAACCTTACACTTTGATCTTGATGGGCGCACACAGAGCATAAGAGCTTGGTTGTCACCAAAAGCGCGCGAGTGGATTGTGGTAGGTTTTGGTGAGGGGAGCGTTGGCTATACAACTCTAACACAAAAACAAGAAGATGGCTCATCAACTAGCCAAAAAGAGATCACGCGAGATGGTAGAGTTGCCTTTTTTGCCAAAGGCAGCATTAGGGGTGAGTGGCTATTGAGTATGGCTTATGATAGTGGCAAAGAGAAGGGTGATAAAGAGCTTTTCTCTAAGATAGATCCAAATAGCTACTACACGCTCTATAATGATGCTTCAAGAGAGAACTATGAGGCATCAAGCACAAAAAAGATATACCTTAAGATAGAAAAAGATCGCTTCTATGCACTTTTTGGTGACTACAGTACAGCACTATCGTATACGGAGCTATCAAGATACTCTAGGAGTTTTACAGGTCTTAAGAGTGAATATAGTGGCGACAACTTTCAGACAAATCTATTTGTTGCCAATACAGATCAGCTCTTTGTTAAAGATGAGATAAGAGGTGATGGCACATCTGGAGACTACAAGCTAAGCAAAGATAACATAGTGATCAACTCTGAAAAAGTGAGCATTGAGGTTCGCGATAGACTACGCGATCAGATCATTGTATCACGCAAGACTCTACAGAGATTTAGAGACTATGAGATAGATTATGGTAGCGGAACTATAAAATTTAAAAGGGCAATTTTTGGTAGTGACAGTAACTTTAACCCACAATTTATAGTTATAGATTATGAGGTTGATGGTGATGAGGAGCAGAGCTATACCTATGGAGGGCGTGTAGCTGTAAGTACAAGCAGTAAAAATCTAGAGTTAGGTGGCACATACATCAAAGAGGATAGAGATAGATCAGATAGCCTACTCATGGGTGTAGATAGTAGAGTCAACATTGGTGAGCACACACAGATAAGAGCTGAATATGCACAAACAACCAACACAAAAGATAACAACTCAACAACAGCTGATGCTTCACTGTTGTCTATTGAGCATGTAGACTCTGGAGTCTATGTTCGCGCATACTACAAAGAGCAGCGTGATGCTTTTGGGTTGTCTCAGATCTCAACATCTCAGCGCGCTACAAGAAAGATAGGTGTCGATACCAATAAGCGTATCTTAGATAGAGTAAGCCTATCTAGCTCTATGTATAGAGATACTCAACTGCAAGATAAAATAGATCAAGATGTTGTAGAGGCTAAGGTGAGCTATGATGATCTATTTTGGCAAAATTATCTTGGCTTAAGGTATGCAAAAACGACAGATAAAGACTCAACCCAACAGCTACTTTTTGGTCTAAGCAGAAGTTTTTTTAATCACTCTTTAAGACTCTCTGTTTCACATGAGAGATCGCTACAGAGAAGTCAAGATGATAAATTTCCAACAAGAACACTACTTGGCATAAAATACTCACTAACATCTACCTCTGATATCTTTTTAAATTTTGAGAGAGTTGAGTTGGATGATAGCAAAAAAGATAGTGCTAGAGCTGGAGTGCGCGTGCGTCCTTGGAGCGGTGCTACTCTCTCAAATGCAGCAGTTAGCGAATTTGATCGTGATCAGACCAGACTCTTTAATACACTAGGCATACAGCAAAATGTCCCCATCACTAAAAATGTCTCAATCATATTGGGGTATGAGAGAGCTCAGGAGTTTAGTGAGTCAAATGGCTCATCTAATGCAGACTACTCAGCATATAGTGCTGGTATAAGCTACAATCAAAAGAGCTACACTACAAGAGTAGATGCAGAGTTAAGAGAGAGTGCTCAAGAGGAGAAGATTAATGCAGATGCTAGTATCTATACTCAAGCTTCAACAGCATTAGCATTGGCGCTTGGGGCTGGTTACTCTAAGCAGTCCCAAGCACACTCACATACACAGCAAAATAGCACAAGATTTTCATTGGCATATAGACCTCGTATAACAGAGTGGATTGTGTTTGATAAGCTAGAGTACAAGTATAAAGAAGAGTATGCAAGCCAGCAGAGCCTAACCACCACTAAGTTTATCAACAATCTGCATCTAAACTATACACCACATAGTGATTTTGAGGTGTCGTTTCAGTATGGGTTTAAGCATGTTATTGATAACATAGATAGTGTTGAGTATAGAAGCTATGTAGATCTTCTAAGTGGCGATATTCGGTATGATCTCACAAGGGCTATTGAGATAGGAGTCCATACTAGCATCTTGCACTCTTATAGTGCCAATAACTATGACTATAGCTCTGGTTTATATCTTGGCTATAACATATTTGCAAATACATATCTTGGGGTAGGCTATAACTTTGATGGCTTTAATGATAGTGATTTTGAGCTTCAAAATTATCGCAAAGAGGGTCCATATATAAGATTTAGAATCAAAGTAGATCAGCAGAGCTTAAGAGATCTACTTAGAGTGTTTGGAGGGTGATGATGAGAGCTATTTTACTACTAGCCACACTCTTGATGATACAGACACAACTGTTTGCTTGGAAGATGGAGGCAGATAAGATCACAGTCTTAAATACAACTGGTAACACTACCACATCGATCACCTTTAGGCAGACCTATGATACAACCCCGCTCATCTTTCTGCTAGCGACAGACCGTGGTAGTGATCCTGCAACTTTAAGGGTAAAAAATGTCACTACAACGGGTTTTGATGTCTATATAGTTGAGCCTGATGGCAATGATGGTCCACATGCTAGAATGACATCTGTACCATATATAGCCATAGAGCCAGGAGTACACACTCTGCCAGATGGCACTCAGATAGTAGCTCAGAGTATCTCAACACAAGCTTATAGGGCTAAACTCTTAGCAGGCAGCAGTTGGGATACGGTCTCTTTAAGTGGATTTAGTACAACTCCAGCCATATTGGCTCAGATACAGACAGCCAATAGTGAAAGAGTAGATACTCCAGTCCCAAGCGCAGTATCACGACCGTGGATGAGCATCGCCCTTAGAGGTGTCTCGTCTACAGGCTTTCAGATAGCTCTGGAACGCTCAGAGACAACTCTAGGCACTCTAAATAGTAACGAAGAGATCGCATATTTGGCTATAGATAGTGCTCTTAGTGGCTCAAATCACTACTTTGGCTCATCTACTGCTGATAGGATCTGGTATGAGAGTATTCGCTCAACCGATACCATAGCTGGTTGGGATAACTCCGCTGCAGGTTACAACATAGCATTCTCAACAGCCTATCCAGACCCCATAGCAGTTGCCACTAAAAACAGTAGAGATGGTGGAGATGGCGGATGGTTGAGGCGACGATCTATATCTTCTAGTAGTATCTCTTTGGTAGTAGATGAGGATTTAGCAAATGATACTGAACGCGCACACACAACAGAGAGAGCTGGTGTAGTTATCTTCTCAGAGCCATTTGATGTTGAGTTTATATATAACACTACAGCTGCTATGAGCATCAATGAACTTCTCTACAATGAGGTGACAACTGGTGTAAATAATGATGAGTTTATAGAGCTATATGTGACATCATCTGGTGATCTAAATGGCTTTGTACTCACAGATCAAGATACTAACTTTTATAGATTTTCATCTTTGAGTGTTAATGTAGGAGATTATGTGATAGTGCACCTTGGAACTGGTGTTGATAGCAGTGCAGGCTCTATACACCACCTCTACAAAAATAGTACAACTATACTTAATAACAATAATGATGATGTGGTGTTATTGAAACCAGCTCAAGATGTGAGTATCTTGGCAGATAACACAGCATTTAATGCAGAGCCTATGGACTATGTAGCGTATGGCAGAAATAGTGTCGGCTCAAATGTAGATGCTATACCAGTTAGTATGAATTTGATAACACTAAGTTACTCATACACTTTTGGCACAGAGTTAACTGGAGCGGTTAATGGTGAGTCTATCTCACTCACTCCAAATGCAATAGATAGCGATCAAGCACGCTGTTGGGAGCGCACTACAAGTGGCAATGCAGGCAATAACGGATGTGCTGGATACATACCTACAAGAGCTACAGATGCTACATATCTACACTCACAAACACAGAGCAATACTGCTATGCCAAATATCATACTAAGTAAATCTGCGCTACCAACATACGACCCTGTTAATGCAACTATCAATCCAAAGGCGATTCCAGGCTCTATCATAGAGTATACTATAGCTGCTAGAAATGAGGGAGCAGGAGCTGCAAATAACATATCTATTGCAGATAAAATCCCTACAGATCTAAAGTTGTGTGTAACAGCAATTGGGCAGTGCCAAGTAGCACAGTATACAGATGGTAGCCCAAATAGCACTCTTAGCTTAGGAGTTATAGAGTACTCTGATGATAACGGTACTACATTTGCCTATACTCCCTCACCAGATATAGATGGATTTGATATCAGCGTAACAGATATTCGCATCAATCTAACAGGTACATTCGTCGCTAGTATTGGAGCACCTTATCCAAACTTTGAGATCAAACTCTACACTGGTATAAGATAGCTCGATAGTAGATGGTATCTATACTATCGGTATGTACACCTCTGTCACTATTTTACTAGGATCTGTCTCTCTCCATGCGTTGATATATTTTTCAAAAGATGGCTCATCTCTATATGTGTAGCCATTCTGCTCTAGCCATGCATAAAGTCCATACCAGGCTCTATCTGCTGCATCCTCTTTGCCTTTGTATTTAGTCATAGCATATCGCCCTCCTGCAATACTTTTTGTCTCAAAGCCATAGTTGGCTAGCTCATCTATCTCTGCTTCACTCCATGCAAGAGCTGCATCATAGCGGAGGTTATTCTCATCTGTTACCTTTGGATCATCGTGACATATACCCAATGCTTCACCATTACCCTCACCAAGACTCATTTTGATGCTTGGAGGGTTTTTGGTAAACACTCTCTCTAGATCATGCATCTTCTCACTCAGCCTTTTCCAAGCAATCTCAGAGCTTCTCATGTACTCACCAAGCTCTCGTGTAAAAACTACTTTAACCTCTTCTCTCTCAACTATTTTAACATTTTTCATGTCCAATTCCTTGTATCTATTACAGAGCAAACTTACACTCTCTTTATATGCTGTTGGAGTTGTGCCAAACCGTATCTTAAATGCTTTTAAAAACCCTGTTGGAGTCTGATATCCAGCATCAAGAGCTACCTCTATCATGCTCCTCTCTCTTAGGACTAGTTCAGATGCTGCGCGCTCAAGTTTTAATCGAGCAACATACGACATAGCTGACTCACCTACATGCAGCTTAAATATCCTACAAAAATGAAAATGAGAATATCCAGCAACTTTAGCAAGTGTAACTATATCTAGCTCTTCATCTAGATGTGTCTCTATGTAGTATGTCACTTTTTGCATTTGGGTACTCATCTTCTCTCCTTCACTTTTGATAGCACCAGTATAAGATAATTGATTTTTTTTGTCTCTTCCATGCTTGCTATAAGTTATGCTCAAGCTACTTGTAGCATGTAGTTTATGCTCTTTAGAAGTTTATGTAAAAAGTGGCACCATTTTTATCATTTAAGATGCCTATATGACCACCTAGACTAGTCTCAACAATCATCTTTGACATATAAAGACCAATCCCCAAACCTCTCTTTTTTGTTGTAAAGTATGGCTCAAATATCTTCTTAGTGTCATCAACCTTAACACCCCCAGCATTGTCGCTCACTCTAACACAAAGAGCATCAATCTCAATGGTGACTTGAGGTGTATCTATTTTGCGCTCTAGAAGCACATCTTCAGCATTACTTAGTAGGTTCAATAGTACCTGTTTATACTCATTTTTATGGTTCATAATCTCTATATCTTTTATGACTATAAGCTTTAGTTCGATCTTATCAAAAGCGATAAAATCAACTACTTTTTGACTCTCATGGGCTAATGAGAAGTACTCTTTAGCTCTATTGGGCACATAAAAATTTCTAAAATCATCAATGGTTTGTGACATAAACTCTAGTTGAGCCGAGGCCTCTTTTAGTTTCTTGGTGTGATGTTTGTGTGTATCTTGACTCTCTATGTTCATAAAGATATATCCTAGACGCGCCAATGGTTGTCGCCATTGGTGAGCTATGCTGCCTAACATCTCTCCCATGGAGGCGAGTCGACTTTGATGGACTAGTAGCTCTTGTTGTTCCTCTTTTTCATTCCTAATCTCTCTCATTTTGTAAGATATAGCAATAGCAAGAAAAAAGGCTTCAATGGTTGAGCCAACAAGGATGGGATCAAAAAAGAGTAGCTTCTCAGGAAAAAAGTCAGAAATAAACACACCTGCCATCAGTGCAAACCAACCAAAAATAAAAAATAGAGCCGGTTTGTAGCCCTGTTTTAATCGTAACCAAGCCACCCATATGGTATAAAGTAATATAAATGTATAGAGTTTAAATATCAACATAATAGGGAAAAAGAAGAGCACTAGATCAACAACAGCAAAGACTGTTATGTAGCGTAAGATTTTATCGTGAAAAGGCAGATATTTTTTTGTCTCTAAAAAAGAGCGTATGAAAAAAAGAATAAAAAGAATAACCACTTCAACGATGATAAAGTAGAAAAAAATAGCAATCTCTTCATACTCTATATGTCCAATCACATATGTCTCAATTATGTCAGTTTGATAGATTAAAACTACTATCATAAAAAGTTGCATCAGCGTATAGTAGAGAAAAGATTTTTCACGATTATAAAGATATAGTGCTCCATTGTAGATAGCTGCCATAAATATAAGCCCAAAAAGAAAAAAAGAGATCAGTATTTTTAGACTATATTTATCTATCCAAGTAGAGAAAGTTTGCGGTGTATAGAGTGTTGCAATAGGAGTAACATGAGATTGTGAAGGGGTAGCTTTTAGAAAGTACCTTCTCTGATCTTCAGTTTTTATATAGTAAAAAGATAGGTATTTTCGTCCTAAAAATGAAAATTTTTCTAAGTTTTGGTGAGGCTTAAAGCTATGTTCTTTAAAATCAAAAGCTGTATGCTCTATCCAGTAGCTTCCACTTGAGAGATTCTCATCTAGCTCAACCATTATCCAGTTAGATTGATGTATGCTGTCTTGTTTTATAGAAGATGGCTCTTCACTATCCCATAAGATCTCAACCTCTTCATCTCTTTGCTCTTGTTTTTGTACTTTAAATTGTGAAGCATAGTTGCAGATATCTGCGATATCTATCTTCTCATCAGTACTATAAGAGCTAAGAGTTACAGAGAAAAGAAGAGATGGCAATAGAGCCAACAATACAATAAACTTTTTCACAAATAGGCTCCAGTAAAATAGATCTTAAAAAGATATACCTGTGTTAAAGATACCATTAAGACCCATACATACATGTGAGCTAAGCCACATGCTCTAGCTTCTTTTATGGTATGGTATGTTTTGGAAAAAGTATTTTGCATACATAGTCTTAAGTAAGATGTATCTTTTCTCATTTTTTTCACATATAGTTCTATTATAATATCACTAAAAGGTAAAAAATAAACTTTGCTCAAAAGGAGAGTTGTTGATGGAAATTTTTGCTATATTGACATTGGGACTACTTTTTATTCCTTATCATCTTAAAACTAAGCTTATTATCGATGTGCCTAAAGATAAAGTTTTAAAGACTCTTATCGATACACCAAGCTACTCTCAATGGAACCCTTTTATTGAAGATATTCAAGGTACTTTAGCACTTGATGAGTCCCTAGAGATCACACTCAATATAGGTGATAAAAAGATGCATTTTTATCCTACAGTTATCTGGATGGATCAGAATGGATTTTCTTGGAGAGGTAGTTTGGGGTTACGATATATCTTTGATGGTGAGCACCGATTTTTTCTTGAAGAGAGCGGGAGTGATAGGACTATTTTTCACCATACAGAGCGTTTTCAAGGACTGTTAGTTTGGTTTTTTTACCCTACCATGAAACAGACTAGGAGACGATTTGAGTTGATGAATAGAGCTCTGCTTTTAGAAGTTCAAGAGAGGAGTTAGATTATGAGAGCTATTGTATGTACAAAGTATGGAGCACCAGAGGTACTCCAGCTTCAAGATGTTGAAAAACCTACACCTAAAAAGAGTGAGATACTTATCAAAATCCACGCAACAACCGTGCACATAGGAGATACTAAGATTAGAGGTTTTAGACCTGATATGGGTATGTTAGATCTTATAGTAAAGCCTATGATGAGAATTATGATAGGCTTTAGAGGTCCTAGAAGAAAGATACTTGGGATGGATTTAGCTGGAGAGATTGAGGCTGTAGGTAAAGATGTAACACGATTTAAAGTTGGTGATGAAGTTTTTGCATCAAGTGAGATGAAGTTTGGTGCGTATGCAGAGTATATCTGCTTAGAAGAAGATGGTATCATAGCCCTTAAGCCAACAAATAGAACCTATCAAGAGGTAGCACCCATTGTCAATGGAGGACTTACAGCTCTACTTCTTCTAAAAAAAGCCAGTGTCCACAAAGATCAAGATCTGCTTATCTATGGTGCATCGGGTAGCGTTGGTACATTTGCTGTACAACTTGCCAAATATTTCAGAGCCAAAGTAACAGCAGTTTGTAGCACAACAAACTTAGAGATGGTAAGCTCACTTGGAGCTGATGAGGTTGTAGATTATACTAGAGAGGATTTTACTCAAAATCCTAAGCGTTATGATGTTATCTTTGATGCTGTTGGTAAACTCTCTAAATCTAAATGCAAAAGATCACTCAAAGAAAATGGTATCTACATGAATGTACTTACTTCAACAGATAGTTTAAAGTTAAAGTCTGAAGATTTAGAGTTTCTTAAAGAGCTTGTAGAGAGTGAGCATTTAAGAGCAGTTATAGATAAAACTTACCCATTGGAGCAGATGGTAGAAGCTCATAGGTATGTTGACAAGGGGCATAAAAAAGGAAATGTAGTTATAGAAGTTGTTGCATAGATCCTCTTTTGTTATACCTACTTTTGTGAAGTTTGGTTTTTTGGGAGCATAAGCGCTGCTGCTCCTAAATCGTTTGAGTTTGCTCTTTGTTTAAAGTTTAAATGTTTTATATATTGATAAGTTAGTGGAAAGTTTGTTAAGTTTTCTGGTAAAGATATAGCTTGATTTTTTATAGATGCTATATCTTTTGGTAAAAGAGTTTCGAGATCTATAGGGATCTCTTGTGAAGTTATCGTATTTTCTGCTCCATTGATAGTTGGTCTCTCTCCAATATCTGCATATGGATAGCACTCTGTATCTGTTTCTTGTGTATTCCAACCACTACTTATCCAGTTTTTGCCTAAGTTTACAGTTCCGCTGTTGTTACTCATACAGATGTTAGAAGGTACTCCCCCTTCTGTTTCACTAGCAAAGTAGATGATATTATTGAACACCTCAATAGTCTCCTTTGAATGGACGATGGGTGTAGATTCAGCAAGTCTCATATCAAAAACTCTAAATCTCCAATCATCATCTTTGTCATTTAAGATTGAGACTGTGTTGTTAAAAAAGTACAACTTGCCCTCTCTGGCTAACTCGATGTCATTATCCCAGCCATAGTGAACTAAGCTTCCAGCTACTGTTTTACTACCTATATGATTGAAAAAATTACCATACACATGAGTGCTTCTATATGCTTTTTCAGCCTCTTTGACCTTTTTTAAAATATCTTCATCTACACCACCATTGTTAACCGCCCATTTTCTATACTCTTTTTCTATATACCAAGGTGCTGCATCCTCTACCTCTACAAGATCAAGTGAGCGAGAACTGCCGCTATCGAACCAATTGTAGCGAATTATAGAGCCTGCAACTCTCTCTTTTAGGGTTGTACCTTGTGATAGTGGATCGTTTGGCCCAAAATGGTTGTATTGGTAAATTGCTCCTATTGCTTGAATATAAAGTGCATGATGTCTAGAGCTTTCTGGTTGGCTATGTCCATGAAAGTAGTTTCCTTCTATGAGGATGTTTCTAGTTAAATGAGCTTCATTGTACCCTTGAGACATAGTAAAAATTCCGTTGCCACAATTTTCGATCTCATTGTTTTTGATGGTGATGTTGTCACCAGCTTGAATCCTTATGCAAGCTGCCCCATTTTCATACTCACTACTGCTACCATCGACTCTTGTATAGCTAAATCCTTTTTTTGCATTTTTTATATGAAGACCATCTATGGTGATGAAGCTATCTTTTAGATCATAGTCTTCATTGTAAATCATAATCATAGCCAAGCCCTCCATGGGTTCATAGGTAGTGTAAGCAGAAGCATCATCAGGATCATTTACGGCACCATCACCATCTAAGATAGGTCTCTCACCATTTGATCCGGGAACTCCACAGATTCTTAGAGGCTTATCTTCTGTTCCGCTAGTTCGGATAACTATCTTCTCTCTGTAGGGAGTTGGTTTATAAAATATCCTAACACTATCACCAGCTTTTAAGTTATCCCAATCTATATCGCTCAATTTGGCATAATCTTTACCAGGTCCTACTCTATAATCCACCCCTAAACCACTTGGTTTGCATGCTTGCACTACAGGTGGGGCAGTTGAGCTGCTTGATGAAGAACTTGATGAGACAGTTAGGCTGCTTGATGAAGATGCTATGAGGCTGCTTGATGAAGATG